>Ga0137399_10000045_pt1 | contig 39913 bp, 40 predicted proteins | sample czorhiz316metaG_FD_104810 | JGI IMG/M metagenome (GOLD analysis project Ga0137399, IMG submission 104810) | Vadose zone soil microbial communities from Angelo Coast Range Reserve, California, USA - czorhiz3.16 metaG | ecosystem: Environmental > Terrestrial > Soil > Vadose zone | place: USA...
ATTTTATCGCGCTTATTTTCGCTGCTGGAACGAGCAGCTTTACTACGAGGCGCACGACGTGTTGGAACAGCTTTGGCTCAACAACGACACCGCGGACGACAATTTTTTCAAAGGCCTGATCCAGGCGGCGGGCGCGTTCGTGCATTTGAAGAAGAATTTTGAACATCCGACGCACGCGAAACATAGCCGCCGTTTGCGACCGGCGGTTAAACTCTTTGAGTTGGCGGAGAAAAATTTGGCGGCGTTCGCGCCGCAACATCACGCGCTCGATGTCTCGGCGCTGATCGATCTTTTGCAGAGAACGCGACAGAAAATCACCGACTCGGATTTTGGATTGAATCCGTGGTCGCCGAAGAACGCGCCCAAGGTGGAATTGTCACCTCGTAAAAATTAGTTTGCTGCCGGCAATTGTCAGGATGATTGCGAGTAGAATTGAAATGGCGCGGACAGGGAAGCGCCGGCTTCCAAGATGGGAGCCGATTGCGCCGCCAATAATCGCCGGAATGGCGAGCGTAACTCCGAGCGTTGGGAGGGAATGAACAGCGGCGAAGTATCCGACCAGTCCACCGATTGAGTTCACAAGGATGAACAGCGCGGACACCGCCGCGGCCTGGCGAATGTGCGCCCATTGGCAGAACAAAAGAAGCGGCGTCAGGAAAATTCCGCCACCGGTTCCGGTCAAACCCGAGAGAAATCCCAAGCCGGCTCCAATGCCGACGGCAGTTGGTTTCGATGGAGCGACTGTTTCGGCGGGATCGCCGCGGCGAAAGATCAAACGCGCTGCCGAGAAAAGCAGCACGATCCCAATCAGAATTCTTAACACGCCCGCTGGAGGTTGAAGATAACCGCCGAAATATGCGGCAGGAATTGAAAGGAGCGCGAACGGCCAAAAAAGTTTCCATGAAAAGTGCCCGGCCCGCCAGAATTGGAACGAACCGATTATTGCCACCAAAATATTCAGGACGAGCGCAGTCGGCCGAATGACGGTGGTCGCGAGTCCAAATAAAGTCATGGTCGCGATGTAACCGGACGCGCCCGCGTGCCCGACTGACGAATAGAGAAACGCGATTACCGCGATCGCGAAACAAAGAAGGATGAGTTGTGTCGAATCCATTCGATCGGAGTTGTAGAGGCGCTTGTGCCAAGCGCCTGTCTATTTAATTCGGTGCTTGAGAACAAGCACCGCTACAACTGCTTCCGCTTTCGCGTTCTCAAGCTAAGTTGATCAGTGACACCAACTCCCATGGCCGCGGAAATTCAACCGGCTAACCCGACGCACACCAACCGACTCGCGCGCGAGAAGTCGCCTTATCTTCTTCAGCACGCCCATAACCCGGTCGATTGGTATCCGTGGGGCGAAGAAGCTTTCGCCAAGGCGCGACGGGAGAACAAACCGATCTTTCTCTCGATCGGTTATTCAACTTGTCACTGGTGCCACGTGATGGCGCACGAATCGTTCGAGAACGAAGAGACGGCTGCGATCATGAATCGCGAGTTTGTGAGCATCAAAGTCGATCGCGAAGAACGGCCGGATGTCGATCGTGTTTACATGACGTTCGTCCAGGCGACGACCGGCGGCGGTGGTTGGCCGATGAGTGTCTGGCTCACGCCCGATCTGAAACCGTTTGTTGGCGGAACATATTTCCCGCCGGAAGATCGCTACGGTCAGCCTGCTTTTCCAAAAGTTCTCGACCGGATCGCGGCCGCTTGGAAGCAGGACCACGAAAAAATTGCCGATCAGGGATCGAAGATTGTGGAGGCACTTCGTGAATCGCAGAACGCGCAACCGCAAACCGCGGCCAAGATCGACAACCAGCTTTTTCAAACTGCCTACGAACAACTTTCTCGGAGTTTCGACGGCAAGGAGGGCGGCTTCGGCACCTCGCCGAAGTTTCCGCGGCCGGTCGCATTGAATTTTCTGACGCGATTCTATGCGCGCGATCCGAAAAGTGAATCAGGGAAGCACGCGCTCGAGATGGATTTGGTCACGCTTCGCAAAATGGCCGCCGGTGGAATGCACGATCATCTCTGCGGCGGGTTTCATCGTTACTCGGTCGATCGCTACTGGCACGTGCCCCATTTCGAGAAAATGCTTTACGATCAGGCGCAGCTCGCGAATGGATACATCGACGCGTTTCAGATAACTCAAGATCGACAATTCGCCGACGTCGCGCGCGATATTCTGGATTACGTCGCCCTTGACATGACTTCAAAGGAAGGCGGATTCTTTTCCGCTGAGGATGCCGATAGCCTTTTCGAACATGGGAAACCCGAGCACGGCGAGGGCGCATTTTATGTTTGGACCGAGAAACAAATCGACGTCGCTCTCGGCGACGATTCCGCGGTGTTCAAGTTTCACTACGGCGTGCAACCGCACGGGAACGCGCCGGAAGGAAGCGATCCCCAGGACGAATTCAGCGGCAAAAACATTCTGATTCAGCGGCACACGATTACCGAGACGGCGAAGCATTTCAAAAAGAGCGACGATGAAATTCGACAATCGCTCACGCGCAGTCGTGAGAAGTTATTGTCGATCCGAAACAAACGACCGCGACCACATTTGGATGACAAGATTATCGCCGCGTGGAACGGCTTGATGATTTCGGCATATGCACGCGCGGCGCAAGTCTTAGACGAGTCACGTTATCTTGAAAGCGGGATGCGGGCGGCGAAATTCCTGCGCGCAAATCTTTACGACGACAAGAGCAAATTGCTCGTTCGCAATTATCGCGAAGGTCGTAGTCAGATCGAAGGCTTTGCCGACGATTACGCGTTCGTCATTCAAGGGCTTCTCGATCTTTACGAAGCCTCCTTTGACGTTAAGTGGTTGAAGTTTGCGATGGAGTTGGAAGCAACGCAGGACCGCTTGTTCTATGACGAGAAGAACGGCGGCTATTTTAGCACGAGCGGCAAAGACGCGAGCGTCGTCCTCCGGATGAAGGACGACAACGACAGCGCTGAACCGGCAGCGAGCTCAATCGCTGCGTTGAATCTTTTGCGACTCGCGCAATTTCGCGACGACAAAAAACTGGACGAACGCGCCCGGAAAACAATCGACGCATTTGCGCCAACGCTTTCGCATTTCGCGAGCGCGATGCCACAAATGCTCGTCGCGCTCGATTTTAGTTTAAGCAAGCCCCGACAAATTGTGATCGCGGGAAAACATGATGCGTCGGAAACAAAAGCGCTGCTCAAAGAAGTCCATCGACATTTCTTGCCGAACAAAATTCTGATCCTCGCCGATGGCGCTGAAGGCCAGAAGTATTTTGGCGAGAGAAACGAAGCGGTCCGCGGGATGTTGATGGTCGACGGCAAACCGGCCGCCTACGTCTGCGAAAACTTTACCTGCAAGGCGCCCGTGACCGATCCGAAAGCGCTGCGTGATTTGCTCTCCAGTCGCTAAGCTAGCCATGCGCAATGTGCTGATCACCGGGACGCCGCGATCCGGCACGACGCTGGTTTGTTCGCTGCTGAACAAGCTGCCTGACGTCGTCGCGCTCCATGAGCCGATGAACGTGTGGGAGTTTGCGGAATGCCGGGACGGCGGCGACGAAATTGTAAAGATGATTGAAGATTTCTGTGCGGAGTCGCGGAAATCTTTGCATGAACACAAATTTGCGATTTCCAAGCACGTGGGCGGAAAAGTTCGCGATAATTCTGCGGCCGTCGATCGCGGCGGTAAACGAACGCGACAAACCGAGCACGGTCGAATTGAGATCGGCAAACCACTTTCAAAAGACTTCACGCTCGCGATCAAACATCCGGCGGCGTTCACCGCGTTAATCGAAACTTTGTCCAAGCATTTCGAATGCTTCGCGATTATCCGCAATCCGCTCGCGACAATTGCTTCCTGGAACAGTCTCGACTGGTTTCCGCTGAAAGATGGACATTTGCCGATCGGCGAAAAGCTCGATGTCGATCTTGCGCGCGAGCTCGCGGCCAAATCCGATCCGATCGAGCGACAAATTCACATTTTGGAATGGTTTTACGACCGCTTCCGGCGCTTCCTGCCGGAGGGCGCTCTAATTAAATACGAGGACTTGATCGCCTCCCGCGGACGCGAGCTGGCGAAATTTTTCCCGGCGGCGGCGGAATTGGATGAAGATCTCAGTTCAAAGAATCTCAATAAATATTACGACCGCGCATTAATGATGGACTTGGGCCGGCGATTGCTAGGACGCGACGGACCGATCTGGAATTTTTACAGCAAGCGCGATGTCGAGAGCTTGTTCAACGAAGTTGCGTCGACCGTTCCGGCGCAGCGTTAGAATTCGTCAGACGCCTTCGACCAGAATCATGTTGGTCTTGGCGGTCTTGTGGCGCATTTTGCGCGGCTGAAAAAAATGAGGCTATCGGCGCGATGTCACCACTCGAGGGCAAACCCGCCGCGTACGTCTGCGAGAATTTCACCTGCAAAGCACCGGTAACCGATCCGAAGGGGTTGACTAAAACGCTGGCACCATAGGAGATCCTACGTTTTGAACGGATTTTTCTTTACAACATTTCACGCGTTTCACAGACTTGGCGCGCGGTTGAGTTCGTAGGCGTTTGCCGGCGCTCTTCCCGCCGGGCAACCGCGAATAAGCGTTTGATTCGCAATTTAAACCAAGAAGGAAGATTCAATGAAGCCGTACCCAACTCACAGAATAATACTACTCTCTGCCATCGGACTATTCGCCGTGCGCATTTCATGCGCGTCGGCTTCAAATCTATACGTCGCAACAAATGGTAACGACGCTAACACATGTCATACACCGGGCGATCCCTGTCTCACAATACAAGCGGCCGTTAACAAATCGGCTGATGGTGACACAATCAACGTTGCCGCTGGAAACTACCCAGGGGCGATAAGCATTTTTCAACGCAAGAATCTCACGGTCGCTGGCTCTTCCGGAGCATCGATCTCGGATCCAGGCCTTCCGCTTGGTTCAGCTGTGATTACGGTCGGACAATCCACGAGTATTGCCTTTCAAAATTTGGCGATATCAGGAAATCCCAGCGGAGTGGAAGCGGTGCGTATTTCCAATGGCGAAGCCATCGGGGTGACGGGCTGCGTCATTCAAAACGCGAGCCTGGGCTTTTTCATCAACGAAATGTCCACCGTCAGCATCTCAGACAGCATCGTCCAACAAAACGACCCAATCGGAGTGCGGGTGGATGGAAATTCGGCCGTAAGCATTAACAGCGCTCCTTTTTCATCGGCCACAACAATCATACAGAATAACTCCCAAGGGATATTCTTACGTTCGGGATCACTCAGAATCCATGGCGCTACCGTTATTCAAAACAATGATGTTGGTATCCTTGGCGAATCGGGCGAGATCAAGAGCTGCTGCGAGGATGGAGATGTCCGTAAAATTATCAATAACGGCACTGGCATCCAAACTCGGGACGTTAATGTCTTCCTGAGAGGACCCTTGCTAATGGAAGGAAATACGTCCTTCGCCATTCGCCAATTTAGCGGGATGGTTCGGCTGCAAGACAGGGTAACCATTCGTGGTAATGGTGCATCTGGTGGCACCGCGGTATTCGTGACAGGCGGACATTTGCAGTTAACGGGCTCGCAGGCCGGCGATATTCAGATTGTCAATAATTCCGGCATTGGAGTGTTGCTGACCGATAACGCATCGTCACGCGTTCTTAACACGTCCATCACAAATAACGGCGGCAATGGCATGCGCGTCCAAGCTCTTTCAACTGCCACGCTGCTGGACGGCAACGTTATGCGCGACAACGTGGGATTCGATTTCTTCTGCACGCCGAACTCGTTCGGGCGTGGGTCAGACGCCGGCATCAAAAAAATGTTTGCGTCAGGATTTGATAAATCTCCCGATCCTGGTCCGTAGTTCGAGTCGCAGGTTTGCGGCTACAACGCCTAGCTAAACGCCTTCGACCAGAATCATGTTGGTCTTGGCGGTCTTGTGCCGCATTTTGCGCGGCTCGCGGTACTCCTCACAATTGAGCCACTCTTTGGCGCGCGCCATCGACTCGAACTGAAGCACAACAATGCGCTTCGGGTTCCAATCGCCTTCGAGCACCTTGGTCTTGCCGCCGCGGACGATGTACTTGCCGCCGTATTGATGAACGGTTGCCGCGGCCTGCTTTTTGTATTCTTCGTAGCCGACTGGATCGACGACTTCGATTTCGACAATTATGTAGGCAGGCATTTGAAAAAAAGGAGGGAGTAGAAATTAGAAAGTAGAAAACAATTTAGAAGCGCGGGCCGCCGTTGCGATCTTTGGTTGCGAGCTCAGGAATTTTTTTGCGGCGACGAAGCCGCAACCAATTGTTCCAAGTCTTGCGAAGACTATCGCGCGGCGTGAGATATCTTTGGTTGAGCTCATTGCTCTTGAGGATCTGGGCGAGAATCCCTTTCACCGAGAAATCGTTTGTGTTCAAAATGGTGTAAGCGGTGCCGACGGCCGCGGCGTGATGCGCGTCGCTGGCCGCGACCATGGGCAAATTCCGGACCTGTGCGTACTTGAACGCGTAACGGTTATAGCGGCGCAGCGTGGTGGCGGCGTTAAAAACCTCGATCGCATCAACCGGGAGCGTCTCTAGAACTGAAAAGCGGATGCCGGCGCGGAATAAATCGTAGGGATGCGGCGGAATGGCGAGGCCGCCACGTTGATGAATCATTTCGCAAACTTCGCGTGCCGGTTTTCCTTTCAAGTAAGGCAGCTGAGCGCCGATGCAAAGCAGGTGGCCATCGGCGGTCGTGACTTCGACACCGGGCAAAACGAGAAAACCGTCGACCGGCTGGCCGTCGACACGCATCAAACCTTTTTCGAGCATGTAAGTTACCGCCTCGCAGGTGTTGTGATCGGTCATGGCGATGCCGTGCAAACCTTTCGCGCGCGCGGCCGCGATCAAATCCTCGGGACTGGAAACTCCGTCGCCGGAAAAAAACGAATGAGTGTGAAGATCGAAATTGAAGGGCATTGGTCGGGTTGGATGTCGATCTTACATTCGTGCGGGCGGAAAGATTAAACGAGTTCTTCAGCGAGCACGTCCGGCTCGGATGTGGCTTCCGAGATTCCTTCGGGTGCCTGATTAAATTGCAGATCGTAAAGGCGACGATAGTAACCCGATTTTTCGAGGAGCTCGGCGTGAGTGCCGATTTCTTTGATGCTACCGCTATCGAGCACGACGATTTGGTCGGCCGACAATATCGTGGAGAGCCGGTGCGCGATTGCGATCACGGTGCGCCCGGCGGCGAGTTTCTCGAGCGCCTTCTGAATTTGTTTCTCCGATTCGGTATCGAGCGACGAAGTCGCCTCATCGAGTAGGAGAATGGGCGCGTTTTTGAGAAGCGCCCGCGCGATGGCGAGGCGCTGTTGCTGACCGCCGGAGATGAGACAACCTTTATCGCCAATAACCGTGTCGTAGCCGTCGGGCTGAGCCAAAATAAATTCGTGGGCGAAGGCCGTCCGCGCAGCCGCGTAAACTTCTTCCGGAGTCGCATCGGGCCGGCCGAACTGGATGTTCTTGAAAATCGTGTCGTGAAACAAAAATGTTTCCTGGGTAACGAGACCGATTTGCTCTCGCAAAGATTTTTGGGTCAGCGTTCGCAAGTCGTGGTCGTCAACTTTGACCGCGCCGGAGACCGGATCGTACAAGCGCAAGATCAGTGAGAGAATGGTGCTCTTACCCGCGCCGCTCGCGCCAACGAGCGCATAAGTCTTGCCGGACTCGATCTGCAGATTAATATCGCGCACCGCGTCGGTGACGCCGGTCGAGTAGCGGAAGGTTACGTTTTCAAAGTCGATCCGACCTTGCGAAGAAACCAGTTGAACGGCGTTGGGCGCGTCTTGAACCGCCGGCACCGAATCAAGGATCGAGAAGATTTGGGTGGTCGCGCCGAGCGATCGCTGCATCACGATGTGAAGTTTGCTCAGGGTTTTGATCGGCTCATAAATAATGAAGATTCCGGAGATCAGTCCGAAGAAGCGACCGGCGGAGAGGTTAGCCGCGTAAACATACAAAAGCGCGATGCCGACACCGATCGAGGCGATGATTTCGACGAGCGGTCCGACGGCTTCGGTGGCTTTCACCGTGCGCATGGTATGAGCGAACGATTGTTGCGCGCCGCGCCGGAATATTTTTTCCTGCTGCTCCTCACGCGCGAATGATTTGATGACTCGAATGCCGGCGAAACTCTCCTGCATCGTTACGGACATTAATACGCCGCCCTTTTGCTCGTGTTGCACCGCCGCCCGCGCACGCCGACCGAAGACGCGGATTGGGAAGATGCAAATCGGAAATAGGACGAGACTCACCAAGGTAAACTTCCAATCCATCAGGAGGAGCACGACCACGGCGCCGACGATCGTGATGGGTTGTTTGAACACGTCGCTGCTCACGCTCGCCAGTGCTTGCTGCATGTTGCGCGTGTCATTGGCGATGCGCGACATGAGATAGCCGCTTTGCATCCGATTGAAGAAATCCATCGAGTGGTGCATCACTTTCGCGAAAAGTTGGTTACGAACATCGTTCACCACTTTGTTGCTCACCCAGTTCATGTAATAGACGTTGCCGTAGGAACAGAGACTCCGGATCGCCATCACCAGCGGAATGGCGAGACAAACCCAAACGATCGAATCGATCTTTGGGCCGACGTTTAACATTTCGCGATGCGCGATCACCGCTCGCGGATTGGGCGCGGTGCCGTGGAAAACGAAATTCGAAACCTGGAATACCGTCAGCGGCAGCAATGAGTTCACCAAACCGTAGGCGATGCCGAATGCGAGCCCGATCACAAAGCGCCATTTGTAGGGACCGGCGTAGCCGTAGAGGCGCCGGTACGGTTTCCATGCCGTCCGCATGGTTTCCCAGAACGAGAGTTTTACTTTGGCGCCTTCTGCCTTGCTCATAACGATGGCGACGTTGCCGGAGCCGACAACAGCGTTTCCATAGCATCGATCACCGCCTGCGTCGAGATTTGGTTCATCGCCAACCGCGGCTGCTTAGGCACGAACTCGGTAAAGGGCGATGTCGATGTTCCCTGTAAAATCAACGCCGGACTTTCCCGCGGACGCCAGTGAAATGGATTGGTCGGACCAAAAAGGATCACTTGCGGTGTCCGCGATGCCGACCCGAGATGCATCGGCGCCGAATCCACCGTAATCAATAAGCGGGCTTTGCCGAGCAACGCCGCGAGTGTGAGCAAATCGGTTTTGCCGGAAAGATCGACCACGCGGTGCCGCACTTCTGATTTGATGTCGCTGATGTGTGTTTGCTCAAGCGGCGACGATCCGCCGGTCATTACAAGATCGACATCGTGATTGTCGGAGGCGTGGTTAATCACGTCCGCCCATCGCTGCGCATTCCAAAATTTCTCGACCCGCGCCGAGCCGGGATGAAAAACGATGAAGTCTCTTCTGATATTGTGCGCGCTCAACAATTCGTCGGCTGTTTCGCGCGCGCTTCTTGGCAATTCCAACCGGACCGCGCGGGAAACGTTGGAAATTCCAAGTGGTTCGAGCAGCGCGAGGTGATAATCGATCACGTGCATGTCACGCATTCGGTGCTCGACGAATTCGTTGTAGAAACGTGTTCGAAACTTCGAGCGGACTTTGATTCGAAACGAGACGATCCGCTTTTTCGCGCGCGAGAGAAGGACGAGCAGCGCGGAGCGATCGTTCCGGGTGAAATCCACGCAATAATCGAATTTGCCACCCGCGATCGCGGCGATGGTTTCAAATCCGCCGAAACCGCGAGGCATGACCAAAAGCTTGTTAACGCCGCCAATCGCCGGCGCGAGCGCTTTGCCCTCCGATGAAATCACGAGTGTTAAGTGCGCGTCAGGGAGTTTCTCGCGCACTGCCGCGATCGCCGGCGTGGTCAGAATCAGATCGCCGATGCGTTTGAGCTGAATGAGTAGAATCTTCAATTGGATAACTGGATCGCTCGCTCGTACGCGCCTAACAAACGCGTCCGATAATGGTCCCAGGTGAAATTTTCCACCGCGCGCTGTCGCGCAGCGGCACTCATGCTCGCGACAATCTCGGGATGGCGATACAAATGCTCAATCGCCGCCGCGATTGCATCGACATCTCCCGGTTGGACAATGATTCCTTCGACGCCGTCGCGCACGACATCGCCCGCTTCACGGGTGGTAATCATCGGCAACCCGGATGCGGCCGCTTCGTAAATCGTCTTGGCGCTGCCTTCCAAACGCGAAGGAAAAACGTAAACCGATCCTTGATTGAGATAATTCTCGAGATCGCGTTTGAAACCGAGAACGCGAATGTTCTCGAGCCCGAATTTTTTCAGATACGGCTTCGCCTCATCGTGGACACTGCCGAGCAACCAGAGCTCGGCATCGCGTAGGTTGAGCCGGTGCCACGCTTCGAGCAGATGATGAATCCCTTTGCGCTCGATTAGCGCGCCCGAAAAAATTGCGCGGAAAATCGACGGACGCGTTCCCGGCTTGAAACGTTCGGTGTCGACGCCGCGTGGCAGATAAAATAATTTTTCATCGGGAAAACCGGCGACGCGAAAAGACTCGGCCGCCTTTTCGGAAAGAACAACGACCAGCGTCGCCAGTTCGTATTCTTCGAGAAATCTTTCCCGCTCCAAAAGGAAGCGCGATTTCCAAGATGTTGGTGTTGATCTGACTTCTGACTTCTGACCGCTGACCTCTGTTCGCTGGCTTCTCCGATGCCAGGTCGGAATTTCAATGAGCGAAGGAATTTTTTTCTTCGTCGCCACGCGCAGCGTTTCCAGGCAATCACCCGACCAGCTGTGAAGGAAATCGTAGCGGCCGCTCTCGAGATGGCGGGACGCGATCCAATCGAGGTATTTCTTCTTCGCCCCATAATAATAAGGGCGATCGAGAAACGAGAGCAGCCGGACCGGATGCCAGCGAAGCGATTGAATGAAACGCGAAGGGATTTCGCGTTGGCGATTGTCGTAAGCGACTGCTTTGCCAAGAAATTTGCCGCGATACGAAGCGCGCAACGCTTCAAACGAATCGGTGTCGAGCCCGGGCCCGCCGATTCGCGCGAAGATCGAATAGAGCAAACTCTTCGGCAGAACGGGTAGCGTTGACACAGAACTTTGCGATGACTGCATTTGTGTCATGTCTAGCGGGCAACGTGACGTTGCATCCAGTTAATAGCGGCATAAGCCGTCATGATGAAAGCCTGCCCTGAGCGAGCGTAGCGAGTCGAATGGGAGACATCTCTAGATGTTTCTGAAATAGTAAGAGATTCCTCGACTTCGCTCGGAATGACAAGATTGGTAAGGCTGAAATGTCGAACGGCAAACTAAGAATCGCTTTCGTGCGCCGCGGCTATTCGCCGAGCGGCGGCGCCGAAGCTTATTTGAAGCGACTGGCGCAGGGGATTGTCGATCTTGGCCACACGGCGCAGCTCGTTGCGACCGATGATTGGCCGGCCAATGAGTGGAGTTTCGGTTCGGTCACACGCGTGAAGGCGAGTTCGGCGATCGGGTTCGCCGATGAGCTCGAAGAGTTGCGTCCGCAAATTCCCTACGATGTCTTGATGAGTCTCGAGCGCGTCGGGCGCTGCGATGTTTACCGCGCGGGCGATGGCGTGCATCAGGCGTGGCTGAACCGCCGAAGAAAATTTGAAATGCCGCTGCAACGATTTGTTCGCGGGATCAATCGGAAGCACCGCGACATCTTGCAACTAGAAGGGTCGCTCTTTGCGAAAGGCGGCGCGGGCCGCGTCATCGCTAATTCGGAAATGGTGAAAAAGGAGATTGTCGATCTTTACCGCTATCCCGCGGACAAGATCGACATCGTCCGCAATGGCGTACCGTTGGAAAAGCTTCGTTTTGATCCGGCGCTGCGCGAAAAATCAAGAAATGATTTGAAATTGAAGCCGGATGACATCGCGCTGCTCTTCGCGGGATCCGGTTGGGAACGGAAAGGCTTGCGGTTCGCGATTGAAGCGTTTGAGCTCTGCCGCGACCGCAAATTGCGTTTGCTGGTGGCTGGTTGCGGAGACGCGCGCTCCTACAGACCGAGACGATTCTTTACCAAAGAACCGGTGCGCTTTCTCGGCGAAGTGGCCGATCTCCGGCCGATTTATGCGGCGGCCGACGTTTTTATTTTGCCGAGCATTTACGATCCATTCTCAAACGCGTGTCTGGAAGCGCTCGCCTCCGGATTGCCGGTAATCACCACGCGCGACAACGGCTTCAGCGAAATCATCGAGAACGGCGTTCAGGGATCAATTGTCGATCTTGCAAATAACGTCTCCGCGTTACGCGACGCCATTCGATTCTGGTCCGACGAATCGCGTCGCGCTTCCGCAAGATCGACAACCGCCGAGCGCGCATCGCAGTTCGACATTTCAGCTAATGTCACGGCGACGCTGAAGATCTTGTTTCAGTCGGCAGCGAGCAGTTCGTCGTCGCGCTGATCGATCAGGAAAACCTGATCGAGGCGCGCCATTTCGAAAATCGAGCGGACCTCGGCGGTGATTCCGGAGAGCTGTAATTTGCCGCCGTACTTTTGGATATCCTGCAGCGCGCGGATCAGAACGGCCAGTCCCGAGCTGTCGATGAACGTGACGCCGGAAAGATCGACCACGACATGGGAAGGACGTTTCTTGGTAATCCGGGCGAGCGAGCTTTCCAATCGCGGCGCGACATGAAGATCGATTTCGCCCTCGAGCGGCAGAACGTTTGCGGGGTCGGGTTGCGGCATTGGACCGAAATTTGCAGCAAATTTTGTTCCGAAATAGCAACGGTTTACTAACGCGCCCTTGGCTGGAGCGCCTAGTTAGGCCGAGCCCTATGACTCAGCACGTTGATGATCACGCCATTCGGATCAGCGACAAAGAAGCGACGAACGCCCCACGGCTCGTCGGTCAACGGATACACGATCTGAAGGCCAAGCGTAACGGCCTTGCCGTGCGCGGCGTCAACATCATCAACCTCGATCGATAAATTCGGCTGTGGCTTCGTTTTTTCGGCTTCTCGAACGAGAGTAATCTGAGCTGTCGGATTACTCGGTGACGCGAACGTCAACACCCAACCCATGTCCATGGCGACATCGAAACCTAAGAACTCTGTGTAGAATTTGCGGCTTTCTTCGATTCGCGCCGATACAATGTCCGGCACTACTCTTTTGACGCTCATTTCGCCGCCAGCGCCGAGTCGACGTCGGGGAAAATTTGAAAGACCTGGTCGAGGCGGGCGATTTCGAGAATGTGTTGGACGCTTTCCTGAACACCGGCGAGAGCAAAGGTGCCGCCGTATTCCTGGACATTTTGCATTCCTTCAATCAGGACGGCGAGGCCGGAGCTGTCGAGGTAAGTCACTTTGGTAAGATCGACAACCACGACGTTCGGCTTCTTGGCGATCATGGTACGCAACGATTCCGCAACCTCCGGTGAAACGTGGAGGTCGATTTCGCCCTCGAGCGGCAAAACATTTGGTTGTTCTTGTCGTGGCATAGGACGCGAAATTGGCCCTGTCTTTCTCATTTCTCCCAAGCATCGCCGGTCGATCACCAACCGAGCGTATCAATTAGACGGTCAACATTGGAAAGATCATCGATCAAAATGTCGGGCTGATGTTCCGCGAGTTTTTCTCGGCTCCAGGTGCCGGTGGCGACCGCAATGGTGCGGGCGCCGAGCGCTTTTCCGCAGGCGATATCGCGCGGCGTATCGCCGATGACGTCGATCTCGTCCTCGGAAAATTCGCGGCCGTGTTTTTCTTGCGCTCGGGCGCGGGCAAATGCGCCGAGTTCATTCCGATCGTGGTGGTCATCGGCGAAGGCGCCGAATTCAAAGAAATGCCAGACGCCGTAGTGACCAAGTTTGAGTTGCGCGCCGCGCGAGACGTTACCGGTGAGCAGGCCGAGCACGAGATGCTTTCGCGTTTTCAGTCGTTCGAGCAACTCGAACACACCCGGAAGAAGTTTTCCTTTGCGGCGCGGCAATTCGAGCGAAAGGAAATGCACGTAGCTATCGAGAAACGCGGCGATGTTTTCGGCGGTGGTCGGGATTTTGTGTTTGTTCAGGATGCTGATCACGATTCCGGAATCGGTCATCCCGGCGATTTCGATATCGTGGAGATCGTCGTTGATTTCGAAGCGCTCTTTGAGAGCAAGCTTGAGCGCCTCAACGCCGGCGCCGCCGGAATGAATCAGGGTGCCGTCGATGTCGAAAAGCAATAAGCGTTTCTGCATTCATCCACAGATTACCCAGATTTTCGCCGATGGTAGGGACAAATCAGGGCGCGCGCATGAGCAACACCGCGATCATGCTCCCAAGAAACGTGAGCAGCGCGATTGCGGCCATACTTAGAATGACAAGGCGCAACCGATCGCTGGATGTCGATCTTTGCCGGAATGGCGAAGCGTTTCCGAAACTGGACGGGGCCGCGCTCGACTCGGCCGGTCGCGCCTCGATTGCTTCCAGCTTCGGCAGCGGTTGCGAGCCGCGGACATCGGGCTCGAATCGCGCTTCGATTGCGCCGAAACGAATCCGGTCCTCGAAACGCAAGGCCGTTTCGGTGATCGGAACGCCGTTGACTTTGGTGCCGTTGGTCGAATCGAGATCTTTGAGGCGATAAATTTCACCGGTCAACTCCAACTGCGCGTGCCGATTCGAGACCGACGGATCGTCGATCACGATCATGTTGTCGGGCGCGCGACCGATGGTGATCAAGCGTTCGGCAAATTCGTAAGCGACTTTGCCCTGTGCTTGAGTGGTGAGAATCAATTTCGGCATGATGTCGATGTTCGTTGTAGGACAACCGCAGCGGTTGCCAATTCGAAAGTTCGGCAGGCGAAGCGCCTGCCCTACAATTGACCCATGACGCGCGGCCCCGCATAGTGCGGCTTTCATGGGAATCGAACTGACGCGCAATTTCTGCATCATCGCGCACATCGATCACGGCAAAACAACGTTGTCGGACCGATTGCTCGAGACGACAGGGACAATTCACGAGCGCGACAAGCAGGACCAGTTGCTCGATTCCATGGATCTCGAACGCGAGCGCGGGATCACGATCAAAGCGCATCCGGTGACGATGAAATATCGCGCGAAGTCGGGCGAAATGTACCGCCTGAACCTTCTCGACACGCCGGGGCATGTCGATTTTGCCTATGAAGTTTCGCGATCGTTAGCAGCGTGCGAAGGCGCGCTCTTGATTGTCGATGCCGCGCAAGGCGTGGAAGCGCAGACGGTGGCGAACGTACATCTCGCGCACAAGCAAGGCCTGACCATCGTGCCGGTGATCAACAAGATCGATTTGCCGAACGCCGACGTCGCGTCCGTGCATCGACAATTGGAAGAAATCCTCGCGATCCCATCAGAGGAAGCGATTCACGCGAGCGCGAAAATGGGAACCGGGATCGAGGAAATTTTGGAAGCGATCGTGCACCGGATTCCGGCGCCGGAAAAACCAAAGGACGCAACGTTGCGCGCGCTGGTGTTCGATTCGGTGTTCGATGTTTATCGCGGAGTCATCGGTCACGTCCGCGTGGTGTCGGGAACGATGGAGGTCAATCACGCGATCAAGATGATGAGCAACGACTCGCGCTACGAGATCAAGGAAGTAGGAGTCTTCACGCCGAAGATGTTGGTGCAACCGGGGTTGAGCGCCGGCGACGTCGGTTATTTCATCGCCAACATCAAAAGCACCGCCGACATGAAGATTGGCGACACCATCACCGACCAGCGCAATCCCGCGCGCCAGGCGTTGCCGGGATTTCAGGAAATTCATCCAATGGTGTTCAGCGGAATTTATCCGATTAACACGGGCGACTTCGAACATTTGAAAACAGCGATTGGGAAACTGCGCTTGAACGACTCGGCGTTTATTTACACACCGGAGAGCTCGGTCGCGCTTGGCTTCGGGTTTCGTTGCGGATTTCTCGGATTGCTCCACATGGAAATCATCCAGGAGCGATTGCGCCGCGAATACGACATGGACATCATCGCGACGAGTCCGAGCGTTGTTTACGAAGTGGAGACGACCCGCGGCGAAATACTGCTGATCGACAATCCCGCGCATCTGCCGGATCCGAGCCAGATCAAAGAAATTCGCGAGCCGATCGTAAAAGCATACGTGCTTTGTCCAAACGAAAACATCGGCGACATCCTGCAATTGATTTTGGAAAAGCGCGGACAAATGGACCACACCGAGACGCTCGATTCGCGCCGGGTGATGTTGCACTGCGAGCTGCCATTGAACGAGATCCTGGTCGATTTTAACGACAAGATTAAATCGATCACCCGCGGTTACGGTTCGATGGATTACGAGCATACGGGCTATCGCGCGGCGAAATTGGTGAAGCTCGATCTGCTGGTAAACGGCGAGCCGGTCGATGCGTTTTCGACGATTGTGCACAAAGATCGCGCGGAAGGCAGGGGACGCCAGCTGGCGTCGAAGTTGAAAGAAGTGATTCCGCGGCAGCTTTATCAGGTGGCAATTCAGGCGGCGATCGGCGGGAAAATTATTGCGCGCGAGAGCGTTTCGGCCTTGCGAAAAAACGTGACCGCGAAATGCTACGGCGGCGACATCACCCGGAAACGCAAACTGCTGGAGAAACAGAAAGAAGGAAAAAAACGAATGAAGAGCATCGGGAAGATCAACATTCCACAGGAAGCGTTTATTCAGGTGCTCAAAGCGCAGTAAGACGAAGACCGAAGAGGTAGAGGAAGATTTTAAATGTTCACGTCGCGTTACGTTAAACACAGCAAATTGCTGGTGCGCCACGCCAAGAAATTTTTGCGCTACAAACGCGATATTATGGATACGGCGACCTATGACGTAATCGCTGCAGACATTCGGCGATTGGATGCCGCTTTGCGTCAGCGCGACCGAAAACAAATCGAAAGCCGCGCCGAAGAACTGGACGCGAAACTGCACGAACTAACGCCGGTGACATGGGAATCGCACTGGCGAGAAAATTGTGAAGTGATTTTGGTCGCGATCGTGGTGGCGGTCGGCATTCGTTCCTATTTTTTGCAGCCCTTCAAAATACCGACTGGGTCGATGCAGCCGACGCTCAACGGCATCATCGGTCATCCGATGACGGCCGAGCCGCCCAATATTTTGCGACAGGTCGCGGAGTTCATCGTGCACGGACGCAATTACATCAATGTCGTTTCGCAGCAGGACGACGAAGTGCTTCAGGTTGAACTGAAGAGGTTCTTCTTTTTCTTCAACTGGTCGCGCATCACCTTTCAGCATCAGAAATCGACTCTGGTTTATTGCCCGCCCGACCAGTTACGGACGGATTTTAAAGTGACAACCAATATGCGCTATCGAAAAGGTGAAGTGATCGCTCGCGGCGCGGTCGACACCGGCGACCAGGTGTTCGTGGACAAATTTAGTTACAACTTCGTCAAGCCGCATCGCGGCGACGTATTCGTTTTTCGCACCAAGAATATTCCCGACATTGGCGATCAGACCCAGTTCTACATCAAACGTTTGGCTGGTTTGCCCGGCGACACGCTCCGGATCGAACCGCCGAAGCTGTACGTGAATGGAAAAGTCGCGGAAGGTTTTGGTTTCGAACGAGTGATGGCGGCGCGAGACGGATATCGCGGTTACGGTCCGGGGCATTTGGCGATGTCCGATCCCATGAAAACGTTTCAGGTTCCCCAGCACAGCTATTTTGCGATGGGCGACAACAGTTACAACAGTTTCGACAGCCGCTATTGGGGGCCGGTGCCGGAAAGGAATTTGGTCGGACGCGGATTGTTTGTTTACTGGCCGTTCATTCCGCACTGGGGCTTGATTCGTTAGGCCAAAAGATGTTCACGGGTTTGTCCCGCGTTTACCCGTTGATCGGGTTGTTAAGCGGCTACGTCATTGTGCTGCTCTTTAATCCCGTCCGCGTTCCATTGCGCGACGGGTTTCGTTGTCTGGTTCGCTACAAACGCGTCTGGCTCACGTTTGTTCTGCTCGGGTTTGCCTATTTTGTTTTTCAATTTTCCACCTTTACGCCGATTCAGAGCACGGCCGATGTCGATCTAACGCAGATCACTTCGCTGGCAAGCTGGCATTGGCCGACGTTCATGGAAGTGTGGCCGGAAGCGCCGCTGCCTGCGCTCGAAGGTGTCGCGGGAATTTTCGACAACGCGACGACCACTTATCCGTTATCGGCAATCGCGGCCGTGCTGATGCTGATCAACTGGCGAGGTTTGCACGGCGCGCTCGTTCGCGCGTTGCATAAACGCTTTCGGTTTTTCGGTTACCTCGTCTATCTAATTTTGTTGCTCAGTGCGCTGGCGGCCCTGGTGAAACCGATTGTTTACTGGGCGTTGCCGCTATGGGGCGGATTGCTGCCTGAGCAAGGCGTCTTGCAAGTTTCGGCCAGTGTCGATGCGGTCGCGTTTATTTTTGAATATCTCTTCGGTGTTTACATTCAGGTTTATCTGATCGCAGTCTGCTTCGCCTGGATCCGGGGCTTGAGTTTCGAGGAAGGCGAACTCTTCCGCTTTGCCATGCGCCGGTTCAGTTATGTTTTGGAGTGGGCCGGCATCGTCGTGCTCGTGAGCACGCTGATCGTGCGACTCCCATTGTTGCTGGCTTACTTCATGAACATTCCCGACGTGCTTGATTATCTCCCGATCGAGCGCGCGGCGATGTGCGGATTAATCATCGCTTTCAGTTCGGTGCAAATTTCTCTCGCGCTCCACAACGAAACTTTGCGCGGCGCCATCCGGGCGCATCGCGAATTTATCCGAAAAAATCTCAGCCGGTTTGGCTGGTTTCTCCTGATTGCCGGGATCCACTTTTTCTTTTTGACGGTGGCGGATGCAATCGTGCGCGGCGCCATCGCCGACCGTCTGATCGCGATGATCATCTGGAAATCGATTTTTGTTTTCTTACGCGGCTTTATCACCGGTTGGCTGCTGGCGTCGTGGGTTTGTTTGTTCCGTCGCGGCGAAACCGGCCCTGTCTACCAACAGGCGTGGATTGAATATTAAGCGGCACCAGAAACGGCTGTGAACGCGGCTAAAATTACCCGGACCAGCAAGTCGAACCTTGCGCTCGCATTTGTTTCACTCGGGCGCGAACGCCGGCGCGATATCACGACCTTCTATGCATTTTGTCGCGTGATCGATGACATCGCGGACGATGTCGATCTTAGGGTGGAAGAAAAAAGGCGCCGGCTGAGCGAGTGGCGGGAATGGTTACGGACGCCAAGGCCTAACGAATCCTCGTTTGCAGCCGATGTGCGCCGTCTGATGGAGAAGTACGTGCTCCCTCCCGAAATGCTGGAGGAAATCATCGCCGGCGTAGAAATGGACCTGAGCGTCAAGCGCTACCAGACATTCGACGAGTTGCGGGTCTATTGTTATCGCGTGGCCAGCGCCGTCGGCTTGGTCAGCATCGAGGTTTTTGGTTATCGCAACTCGGCTTGTAAGGAATACGCGATTCAGCTCGGGCTGGCTTTACAGATGACAAATATTATTCGCGACGTCGGCAAAGACCTTCGCGCCGATCGGATTTATTTGCCGCAGCAAGATCTGGCGCGCTTCAATTACTCCGAAAAGGAGCTGCAAGATCGGCAATACAACGAGCGCTTTGTCCAGTTGCTGCAGTTCGAAGCAGGTCGTGCGCGTGAATTTTTCGCAAGCGCGGCCGAGACGTTGCCGCAGGAGGATCGCAAATCGATGGTGGCGGCCGAGATCATGGCTTCCATTTACCGGGGGCTATTGCGGCGAATGGAGCTGGACAAATTTCGTGTCTTCGAAAAAGAATACCGTCTCAACAAATTGGAAAAGACAGGCCGGATCACCGCGCAACTCCTCAAACTTTTTTGAATGAGAAGAAAGCGGCATCCGTCTGAGCCATCGAAAGCGTAACTATTAATATGAAGAAATACTTAGCGTTGGTTTCAGCATTGTTGGTCGCATCTTTGACGCTCGCTCCGCTCACCAAAGTTTACGCTTTGGGCGAGGAACCCAAGGCGGTTGTGATAACGCCGGAAGATGCGGCGAAGAAATATCCTTTGCCCAACGGGATGAAAGAGTACCCGCCGGGAATAAACGCGAACAAGGGCTCGGCCACGGCCTCGGGCTTCGTGCAAAGCCCGTACTCAAGCCGGGTCTACGATGCCCGAAAACTGGGGCACGGGACGTTGATTCTGGACGAGGGCGCGAAAAAAGTTTTCCGCAAGCCGTAGTCATTCTTCAGACCGAGTAAGTTCATTTTTGGACCGCAACATTCGTTTCACTTGCGCGGTTCAATGGGCCGAACGAAGAAAATCATTATGAACAAAAAGCCTTTCACAATTGTTTGCGGCGTTTTGCTCGTCGCGTTCGGTCTCTACTCGTGCGATACGCCAACCGGCCAGGGGGCCGCGGCTGGCGCCGGCGCGGGTGCGATTATCGGCGCTGTCGCGGGCGGCGGTCCGCGCAGCGCGGCCGTCGGTGCGGCGATTGGCGCTGCCACCGGCGCGTTGATCGGTCACGCGATCCAGGAAGATCGGGCGCGCGAATATGGCCCTCCGCCAGCGGGAGGTTATCCATTCGCCCGACCTGCTGGAGGTGCGATGTATCGCAGTCCGTACACCGGACGCCTTTACAATCTTAGCGGAGTTCCGCCGGGTGGATTAACCCGCGACGTCGATACCGGACAATTGTTCCGCAGACCGTAATTTAGGAATCGATTACTTATAGAGACGCGTTGATCCGGCAGCTGCCGGATCAACGCGTTTTCTTTTGCAGGGCATCGACCAGAGCTTTCGCTTCGTCGGTCATTTTCAACAATTCCGGCCATTGCCGATGATAATTTTCGCCCGGCAATTTGCGCGTCGCATCAAAACCCATGTGTGAACCGATGTTTTGTTCAGTCGGCGCGTGATCGAGCGAATCGCTCGGATTCTTGATGACGGTTGTGTCGCGCGCGGGATCGGTGTTGGCGCACAAACGGAACAATACTTCGCTGGTGTTGTGCACGTCGCAATCTTCATCCACCACCACGATATATTTGCTGAACATCATTTGTCCCATCCCCCACAAGCCGTGCATCACTTTGAACGCCTGATAGGGGTACTGTTTCCGAATACTTACGAAGACGAGATTGTGAAAAACGCCTTCCGCCGGCAGGGTCATGTCCACCAGTTCCGGAAAATTCATTTTGAAGACCGGCAGAAAAATTCGCACCACCGCGTCGCCGATATAAAAATCTTCCATCGGCGGAATCCCGACGATTGTTGTTGGATAAACCGCATCCCGGCGATGCGTGATCGCGGTCAGATGAAAAACCGGATAATGTTCGACCGCGGTGTAGTAACCGGTGTGGTCGCCGAACGGTCCTTCCGGCCGCATCTCGCCCGGCTGAACATAGCCTTCTAAAACAAAATCGACATCGGCCGGGACTTCGAGGTCGATCGTTTTGCATTTCACCATCTCGATCGATTTACGGCGCAAGAATCCGGCGAACAAAATCTCATCCAAGCCATCCGGCAATGGCGCAGTGGCAGCAAACGAAAGCGCGGGATCGCCGCCGAGCGTAACCGCGACCGGCATCCGTTCGTTGCGCTCGTAGTAACGTTTGCCGTGCCGCGCGCCGACCTTGTGGACCTGCCAATGCATCGCCGTGGTTCGTTCATCGAAAATTTGCATCCGATAAACGCCGACGTTACGCGCACCGGTTTCGGGATCGCGCGTGTGCACGTTCGGGAGCGTGATGAACCGCCCGCCGTCTTTCGGCCAGCATTTTAGGATCGGCAGATCGTGCAATGAGAAATCAACCGCCCGTCCGGCATCGGACTCGATCTTGTGAACGATTTCCTGGCACGCCGCTTCGCGTACGCTTTTCGGTCGCGCGTGCAAAAGATGAATTCCTTGTTTCAACAACGCGAAACCTTCGCGGAGATCGGTCGGAGGTTTCGCTTTCAGAATCAGCTGAATCTCCTGCGCGATCTCATCGATGCTCTCGCGGCCAAGCGCCATCCCGATCCGCTTGCGCGAACCCATCGTGTTAATCGCCACCGGAAATTTCGAGACTTGTCCGTCGACGACTGGTTGCTCGAAGAGCAACGCTTTTCCGCCGCCGGATGATTTCATCTCGCGATCGGCCCATTCCGCAATCAGTAAGTCGGTGTCGACCCGATCGGTGACGCGCGTCAGTTCGCCCGCTTGCTCGAGCGTTTCGAGAAAATGTCGGAATGAGCGATAAGCCATGTGTGCTCTCTCGCTACACTGGCGCGCTCGACATTATTACGCGACCAGAATTTATCGGTAGGGCGGGACCAAATATTGGAATGACATCACGCGTCCGTTTGAAAATGTGACGGTTTTGTAGGGAACCGAGATCGTCGGTGGAATGTAGGAGTAATAAAAAGGATCGTAGAACGGATCCCCGAAGAAAACGAACCGTCCGTGATGATGCGTCCGAATCACGCCGACTCCCCCAAAACCGCCGTAGAATCTCGGACCATATCCGTAGTACGGATAATAGGCCGAGCCATACGGCGCGTAGCGATTTTCGATGTAAATCCACGTGTCGGCGGGCCGGCCACGCATTTCGCCCGAAGTTTTCTGTTCGGGCGAACCCCACGCCAGCCAGACTGCGTTCATCGACATCCCGGAGCGAATTTTCCCCGCGCGAACCAATGCCTGATCGCTTGCTGAAAGCGAGTTGAACATGTCCTGATGCTCGGAAATTCTATTCTCAAGCGTTTCGCAACTTGTTAGGCACAGTCCGGCAACGGCCAAACCTAACAGCGCAGCCTTCGAAATTGTTTTCATAAAAAATGATACAGCGGCGACATGGTCAGTCAATTGTCCCGGCGTCTTGATTCAACACCGCGCCGCCGGTAACGTTGCGAGAGAAATGGAAGATCGCTACGGCCACCGCATTTCCTATCTGCGCGTCTCGATCACCGATCGTTGCAACGAGCGCTGCAACTATTGCATGCCGCGCGAATTGCAGGAATGGCTGCCGCGCGAGGACATTCTCAGCTACGAAGAAACGCTCCGTCTCATTCGGATCGCAGCCGGCTTGGGCGTAACCAAAGTGCGCGTCACCGGCGGCGAACCGCTCACTCGCCGCAACGTTGTCGATTTTGTCCGCGAGATTCCAAAGGTTTCCGGAATCACGAGCCTCGGAATTTCGACGAACGGGACGTTGCTCACGCACGAAACTGGGTCCGGGCAAACGATGGCGGCGGCGTTGCGTGAAGCGGGTGCGCAGTCGCTCAATATCTCGCTCGACACTTTAGATCGACATCTTTACTCGCAAATTACCGGTCGCGATTTGCACGCGAAGGTTCTTGAAGGAATTGATGCGGCGATCGTCGCCGGCTTCGACCAAATCAAGTTAAACGCGGTCCTGATGCGCGGCCGCAACGAAGATCAGCTTATCCCGCTCATTGAATTCGCTGCTGAACAAAATTTAATTCTGCGTTTCATCGAGTTGATGCCGGTGAGCACAACCGAAGTTTTGAGCGAACAAAACTTTCTGCCGGTCGCCGAAGCGAAGCGAACGATCGAAAAACGGTTCGGCGATTTGATTCCTGAGACAACGTTTCGAACAAACGGGCCGGCGACGTATTACCAAATTCCCGGACGCGAACAGCGCATCGGGTTTATCGGGGCGATGACGAACCTCCATTTCTGCGAAAACTGCAACAAGCTCCGTCTCACTTGCGACGGGAAATTGCGTCCCTGTCTCGGCAGTTATCTCGAATTCGACATCATGAAACCATTGCGCGCGGGCGCGAGCGACGAAGAATTGCGCCAGTTTTTTATCGACGTGGTCGATCGCAAACCGGAGCAACACGATTTCCGGAACAACTATCAGCCGGACCGGAAGATGATCGCCATCGGCGGCTGAAGATAGTGACCAGTGACAGGTGACGAGTGAAGAGAGGAATGAACCGGTTAACGCATATCGGCGGCGATGGAAAAGCCCAAATGGTCGATGTCTCAGCTAAACCGATGAGCGCTCGCACCGCGATCGCCAAGGGAAAAATAAAGCTTCAGCGCAAGACGCTCGATTTGATTTCGAAAGATCGGATCGCCAAAGGAAATGTGTTTGCGACCGCGCGTCTCGCTGGAATCCAGGCTGCGAAGCAAACGGCGCATCTCATTCCGCTCTGTCACACACTGCCCTTGAGTGATGTAAAGATCGACATCGTCGCTGCGCGCGACGGCGCGGAAGTTACCTGCACCGCGCGCACGGTTGCTCAGACCGGCGTCGAGATGGAAGCGCTTACCGGCGTCGCCATCGCGTTGCTCACGATTTACGACATGTGCAAAGCCGTCGACAAAAAGATGCAGATCGCCGATGTGCGGTTAATTAAGAAAACAAAAGTCTGATGCAGATCGTTTGCGGGATAATCACGATTTCGGATCGGGCGAGCGCGGGCGATTACAAGGACCTTGGCGGACCTGCGCTCAAAGAAGTTGCGCAAAAGAATGGGTGGCAGGTGTTGTGTGAGGCCGTGATTCCCGATGACGCGGCGAAGATTCAGGAAAGCATTCGCTCTTTTTCGAAACAAGGTTGCGGTTTAATTTTGACAACGGGTGGAACTGGAATTGGTCCGCGCGATGTTACACCGGAAGCGATTCGCGCAATCATGCGGGTTGAATTGCCCGGTTTTGGTGAAGTGATGCGCGCCGAATCGATGAAGATCACGCCGAATGCGATCATTTCGCGGAATCTCGCGGCGGTGGTGGATGATTCGGTTGTCATCGCGCTCCCCGGAAAACCGAGTGGCGCGATTGAATGCCTCGGATTTGTCGTCGGCGCAATTCCTCATGGCGTGGCAGTCGCGCAAAAAAAGCCGACCTCTTGCTGATAGCGGCGAGTCCGCTCGGACTTCAGTCGGGATAGATTAGCAAGTGCAGCATTTGCTTGCCGTGCTCGGTGAGATGCGCATGCCCGGCTGGGCCCGCGGCGATTCCATCGATTAAGAACGAAGCACTTCGTAAACTTGCCTTCACGTAAACAAGTTCCGGCTCTTTAACTTTCCGATCGCTCGGCTCGATCCTGAGCGGCAATCCGCTGCGCGTGAAACTCACTGTCCAGGACCGCGGCTCGTTCGCAGCGTTGCCGTTCACCATCCACGGATACGTTTTCGGCAATTCGAAGTGGCGCGATCCCGGCAGCGCCACTTTGTAAAAAATTGCTTCCTCGCTCAGGAATTGCGGAATTGTGAGCGACGGTTTTTCGCGTAGCTCCAGATAAAGTCGCGCAACGTTGAGGCCAGTGAGATTGATTCCGTTGTAAATGCCATGGTGATTTGGATCACTCGGATGAACATAGGCATCGTACCATTCCTGAAATTTGCGCGAGAGCATCAGATTTAATTCCAAATGCACATGCGCACGCTCGCGATTGATTCCGACTCCGGTGTAACCCATCACCGCGATGTGCTGGCCGCGATGCACAGCGTCGCCGACGTGGATGTCGATCTTGCTCAGGTGTCCGTACAAACTGTAATAGGGCGAGCTGCCCCAGTTGTGTTCGATCACGATGTATTTCCCGTAGTTTGAACGACCGGGAACCGAATTCGTGTAGACAACTTTGCCGTCGGCGATCGCGCGAATTTCGTCGAATGGCTCGCCGCGCTCGTCCCGATGCATCGGACGAATATCGATGCCTTCGTGAAATCGCGTGTAAACGGTGCCGGCACTCGTTGGTTCGGGATCGCGGACGAAACCGTATTGACCGCCTTCCCATGGATATGATTTCTCGCCGTGGTAATCGCGCTCGATGTATTGGTAGAAGTCCGCACCGCCGCCGTGAAAAATCGCGTCGTTGTCGGTCGGCAACGCAAGAACGACAGTCGCCGACTCCGTTTGCGCAAAAATGTTCGCGCACAAAACTATTAGCCCGACCGAAACGACAAAGAACGCGCGTGTCATCGCTTTTTCTTTTCGCCGATGAGGCGCCAATCTTTTTTCATTAAATCGATGTCAGCCTTGGTCAGGCCTGAAGCGATGTAGATCCGGCCATCGGAAACCCGCTGATCGATTTGCAATTCGGCCACCGGCCGGCCGTTGATGAGTATAAAAAGCAAACTGCCGCGTCGCTCGATGCTCAGCGCGTCGAGCGCGAGCCGCCCGTGTTCGTCCAATTGAAAAAGCGCGCCGTAGTTTCCGTCGGCGGCTGGATACGGATAAAAGGCCACCACATCACGTTCGGACAGGCGCGGCATTCGCTCGATTGCCACCTGTTTCCCGGAAAATAATGCGCGAACGGAGCTGGAGAAGGCGACGGTGTCGTTCGGATTCGCTTCGGCGTGGACGCGAAATATGCAATGTCGATCTTTACCAGTGGCAGAAATGGCCAAAAGTGCCACAATCAGACTCGCGAAAATCGGTTTCATGATCGACTGATAACGTTACCTTCCCGTCTTTAACCCGTCGATGATTCGTCAGGCCATCATTTTTTCCATCGTTCTCGCCACCGCTCTCGACCTGCTGGCGCAGGAAACGATGCCCGAGTCGTCGGTTTCGCCAGCATCCTCTGCCACGCCCGGTGCGACTGCGACTCCGATTACGACTACGACCTTGCAGAAGCGGGGCGTCATCGGTCGCATCTTCCATCCATTTTCTTCGTCTGAAGTGCTTCCAAAATACAGCGACCGCAAATTGCGCGGACTGGTTCTCGATCTTCAAGTCTCACCCCAGCCGGTCCGGCTTTCCGAAATTCGGCAAATGGAAGTTAAAGTGACGGTAACGAACAAGGGCAATCGCATGATCACGCTCGACTTTCCGACCGATCAGCGAATCGAGATTCAATTGCTCAACTCTGCCAATGCTGTGCTGACGAAGTGGTCCGAAAACCACGCGATCAAGGAAAAGCCCGGGACCGTCCTCATCAATCCGGATGAGCACGTTGAATACAAGGAGAACATCGCCACCCGCGATCTGACCCCTGGCAAAGTTTTTACCGCCGAAGTTTTTTTCCCGAAATATCCTGAACTGCGCATCCGGCAGAAATTTCTGACCGAGCCATAGGTGGATCGGCTTCTCCGAAGACGATGTTAATTTTAGGCGCTGAAGGCGCGATTATTTTACCAACGCGTTGAGGACAACGCGTTCCACCATGAAACTCTTCAGCGATTATCATTCCCATCCGCAAGGACATCGCGTTCAGCCGTATTCGCGAGAAGCGTTGCAGCCGTGGATCGACAGCGCGCGCGCGCGTGGTTTGAACGACATCGCGTTTACTGATCACGATCGTTTCCATGCCGGAATTAATTTCGACGAAATCGACAAACTGCATGCGGCGAATCCCGATGTGAAGATCCGCGCCGGCATCGAGCTCGATAACGATCCGCAAACTTCAGCCGCTGGGCGAAAGTGGGTCGAAAAGAATTGGGACAAACTCGATTTCGTTCTCGGCTCGGTTCATTACCTAGACGATCCAAAGCAAATGTTCGACACGGTGCCTGATGGCGCCGGCCAGTTTGTCGGGCGCGGCATCGACGAGATTTATGAGGATTACTTTCACCGGGTCCGTGACATCGCCGCGACAGGTCTGGTCGATTGCTTGTCGCATCTCGACCTGATCAAGATTCATGGTCATCGCCCGTGCGGTGACGTCCGCTCGATCATTAATGAAACGCTCGATTTCATTCGTTCGCGCGATCTCGCCATCGAACTTTCCACCGCCGGGTGGCGCAAACCGGTGGACGAACTTTATCCAAGCGATGCCATCATCGAGCTCGCGATCAAAAAGGGAATTCCTTTTACGACCGCGTCCGACGCGCATTCGCACGCCCAGCTCGCGGAAAATTTCGAGCGGCTCGCCGAGAAGATGTCGATCTTCGGAGTGCGCGAGATTTGTGTTTACGACAAACACAAACGACAGGCACGCTCTCTTTGATGAACAACGACGACGCGCTGTCTCGTTGGTATTCGCGTTCCGGGATTTGGTTTTGGGTCGTTATCGCGCTCGGCGCTGCGCTTCGTTTTTATCTGGTCGTTTTCACGGAGGGAACGCAAGACGTTGCGATTTGGGAACGCCACGCGCGCGATCTGCGCGAGCATGGACTGATTGCTTACTACCACGGCGATCCCTCGGCGAACCATCCGCCCTTCATTAGCGAGGTCGAGTCATGGTTGTTTGCTGCTTCTGACGCGACTGGCATTCCGTTTCGAATTTTCTTACGCGCGCCATTCGCGCTCCTCGATGCCGGCACAACTCTTTTGCTCCTGCTCCTGTTAGGCGGTTGTCGATGGCGTTTTCTTGCCGCCGCAGCTTACTGGTTGAATCCGTTGTCGATTATTTTCTCGGCTTATCACGGCAACACCGATTCAGCCGTCGCTTTCTCTTTGGTTCTTTGCGTCTGGCTTTTGTCGAAGGATAAATTGCTCGCGGCCGCGATTGCGCTCGGAGTGAGTTTGTGGATCAAACTTCCAACTGTGCTCGCGGTTCCGGCGCTGCTCTTTTTCATTCCTGATTGGCGGAGGCGCTTTCAGTTTCTGTTGATTGCCGGAGTCGTCGCGCTGGCAACTTATATTCCGGCGCTCGTTCAAGATCCGGCCATAGTTTGGGAGAACGTTTTCGGTTATCGCGCTCAAATCCTGCACACGACCGCGGGCGTGCCGGCCTGGGGACCGCGCGTCCTCTTATTTTCAATCATCGCAGCACCGCAAAGCTGGCCGGTGGCCTTTCGCGCGCCGATTCTTTTTTTCCTGGAGAACGGTTGGCTCATGGCCGTCGCGCTGGCGTTTCTCGTCGTTTGGCTGCGTCGATCTTCGCGAAGCGTTCCCGAACTCTGCGCTACCATTGCCGGCATCTACATCATCGTTCTCACGTTGAGCGACGGTTTTTCTTTCCAATACTTCGCCTGGTCGTTGCCGTTTTGGTTTTTTCTTCCGCGATGGTTCTTCATCCCGGCGATCGTGCTCGTCAGTGGCTACATCTACTTTTTGTATGCTTATCTGTGCGGCAATCCCTGGCTCCTCGGAGTCTGGGATTTCAACGGCCACCCGTACTGGCCATTTCTGATCATCGCGCTTCGTAACGCCGCGTATTTGCTGTTCTGTGCGGCCGCGATCTGGTTTCTGATCGCGACTACAGCCCCGGCATTCCGAGTCCGCCGGTAATTTTCTTCATCTCCGATTGGGCGAGCGCTTTGCCTTGCTCGATCGCTTGTTGCACGCCGCTGAGCACAGCTTCTTCCAAAAACTCGACGTCGTTTGGGTCGACAATCTGTTTGTCGATCTTGATTGAAAGAATTTCGCCGGCGCCGTTGGCAGTGACTTTCACTTTCCCGCCCGCGGCGCTTACTTCGACGGTTTTTTCTTCGAGGTCGGCCTGGGCCTTCGCCATTTGCGCCTGCATCTGCTGCGCTTGTTTCATTAATTTGTTGAGATTCATCGCCGTAAATTCAGGATCTGATCTGGCCTTTGAACATCTGCAGCGCTTCGCGGATCAGCGGATCGTCCGCGTAATTTTCGGATGAGCTCTCGCCGGACGATTGCGTTTTCGACGGCAGATTTTCCCGCACGGTTAGTTTCAGTGTCCAATCTTTGCCGCTGACTTGGCCCAGAAGCGTCTCAATAAGTTTGCGGTTGGTCGCTGTTCCCAAAATGTCCATTGGCGATTTTTGATCGGGCGAAAATCCGAGGACGAAGTGGCGACCCTCGCTCGGCAGAACATGCGCCGCCGCGGCTGAATTTCGCACAAACGCCTTCTGACTTGGGATTTTCGAGAAAACTCGCTGCCAGATTTCTTCGACATCGTTGTTACCATCCGGAGATTCAGCGACGCGCGGCGCTGTCTCAGCCGCGTCTATCTTCGAGGCAGGCGAGTCCGAGCCGGACTGGCGGTTGCCTGCCGCCACAGTCTTAGCGCCTAGAGTTTTTTTTTCCGCCGGAGTTTTACCGTCCCGCAGTTCGCCGAGTTTTTCGATCACTTCATCGAGCGTCGCTTGATTCAAACTTTGGATCGCTTTGATGATCGCGACCTCAAAATGCAGTTTCTTGTTCGGCGCCCATTTCATTCGGCCCTCGGCTTGCGCAAATTGATCGATCAAGTCCAGCAACCGATCGTTCTCAATCAATTCACTCTGCGCCGCGAGCGCTTTTTGTAATTCAGGATCGACATCCTGCTGGAGCGCGTCCGGCTTGGCCTTGAACACGAGCAGATCGCGCAGATAGCTGATTAAATCCGACATTAGCCGCATCATGTCTTTGCCCGCCTCGCATTGCTCATAAAGAACATCGAGCGCGGCTGCGGTTTCGCTGTGCAGAATTTTGCCGGTCAAATTGACCACGGTTTGCTCGCTGGTGAACCCGAAAATATTCAGGACGTCGTTCTCGGAAATTTTTTCGCCACAAAACGCGACCAATTGATCGAGCATCGACTCAGCGTCGCGCAGTCCGCCTTCGGCGCCGCGGGCGATGGCGTGCGCCGCCGCCGGTTCGAGGGTGATCTTTTCTTTCTTGGCGATGAACTGGAGATGCTCGGCAATCAATTTTGCCGGGATGCGATGGAGATCGAAACGCTGGCAGCGGCTCACGATCGTGAGCGGCACTTTATCTACTTCCGTCGTAGCGAAGATGAAGATCACATGTGGCGGTGGTTCCTCGAGTGTTTTCAGTAGGGCGTTAAACGAGGACGTGGAGAGCATGTGGACTTCATCGATAATGTAGATTTTGTATTTGTAACCTTGCGTCGGCGCGACCTTCGCCCTTTCTACTATCAGCTCGCGAATCTTATCCACCTGTGTGTTGGATGCCGCATCGTATTCGAATACGCCGAATGAAGTTCCCGCAGCGATTTCGCGGCACGGATCGCACACGCCGCAGGGCGTGACTGTTGGTCCCTTCACGCAGTTGAGCGCTTTCGCCAAAATTCGCGCGGTCGAAGTTTTCCCGATGCCGCGTGGCCCGACGAATAGATACGCGTGCGCCAGCCGGTTTTGCGCGACCGCATTCTTGAGCGTGCGCGAGACGTGCGCCTGTCCCACCAGGTCGTCAAACGTCTGCGGTCGATATTTCCTGGCGAAGACCTCGTAGCTCACAAAATCAGTCTAAATGCGTTGCTTCGCGGACGAAAATAGAAAAGCATCCGAAATTTCGTGAACGCAAGATCGACATCGCGATTTTTCTCGGGCGAAGCAGCCGTTCTCGCCTTGGCCGGTGCGAAATTAATTTTCCATCTGCTCACCGCGAACCGGTACGGAATTTTCCGCGACGAACTTTATTACCTCGCCTGCGGTGAGCACCTCGATTGGGGATATGTCGATCAGCCGCCGTTGATCGCTCTCGTCGCCTGGATCGCGCGACATCTTTTTGGCGATTGGCTTCCGGGTTTGCGTTTTTTCCCAGCGCTTGCGGGCGCCGCAACCGTTTGGCTGGCCGGCAAATTGGCTCGCGAAATGGGCGGCAGAGCTTTTGCGCAAGTCCTGGCCGCGCTCGCGGTGATCTGCGTGCCGATTTATCTCGTCGTGCATCACTGGCTGACGATGAACGCATTCGAGCCATTGGTTTGGATGGCTTGCGTTTGGTGCATCGTCCGCGCGGTGAATCGCAACGACGCGCATTACTGGATCTGGTTCGGCGTTTTCACCGGCATCGGCATGGAAACGAAATACGGCATCGCGTTTTTTGTCCTTGCCGTTGTGATCGGGCTCGTTCTGACACGCGAACGCCGGTTCTTAGCCACGAAACAATTTTGGATCGCCGCGGCGATCGCGTTCCTAATTTTTCTGCCGAATTTGATCTGGCTGATCCGCCACGATTTCCCGTTCCTCGAATTGATGCACAACATCCGGCAAACCCATCGCGACGTCGTGCGCGATCCGATCTCGTTCGTTCTCGATCAAGCCCAGATCATGAATCCGATTCTGTTTCCGCTTTGGCTCGGCGGTTTGGTCTGGCTTTTTCTCGGGCGCGACGGCCGTCGGTTCCGAGTTCTTGGAATTGCTTACATCGCCTTGCTCGCGACGTTCATCGCGCTGCGCGGCAAAAATTATTATCTCGCGTCGATCTATCCGCTGCTTTTTGCAGCGGGCGCGGTTGGGCTCGAAAAAATTACGACCGCGCGCTGGCAATGGGTTCGCGTTGTTTATGCAACTTTGGTTCTGGCATCGGCAATGATTCTCGCGCCGACCGTGTCTCCCATTCTTTCGCCAGAGGGCGCGATCGCTTATCAAAAGAAGCTCGGGTTCGAGCCGCCGAAAGCGGAAAACCAGCGCACCGGCCCGCTCCCGCAATATTTTGCTGACGAATTCGGTTGGGAAGAAATGGCGCGCGAAACGGCGCGCGATTACAAATCACTTTCGCCCGAAGAACAGGCGCGGACAGCAATTTTCGCGAACAGTTACGGAGAAGCGGGTGCGATCGATTTCTTCGGACCGCGACTCGGTTTGCCTAAATCGATTTGCAATCACCAGAGCTACTGGCTCTGGGGTGCGCGAGATTACGACGGCAGCATTGTGATCGTTCTCGGCAGTGACGGGACCGGCGATCGGGAACATTTCCAGAGCGTCGAAGTGGCCGGCCACACCGGACATCCGTACTCGCGCCGCGACGAGCAGTTCGATATTTTTCTTTGCCGGGGATTAACCGGCGACTTGCGGCAATTTTGGAGCCGGATGAAAAATTATCACTGATGATAAGATCGACCTCCACCTTCGCGTTCGTGATCGTGATCGCGCTTGTGCTCGATACGAACGCGCGCGAGCCGCAGAAATCTCTGCTGGCAAGATCGACAATTGAAAAGAGCATCGTCCGCGCGCGCGATCTTGGCGTTCCGTTCGACGGTACGCCAGGGCCATTGAACGCGATTACCGATGTCGCGGGCGTCGAAGTTGGGTACACGACGATCATTCGCGGCGAGGGAAAACTTGTTGTCGGCAAAGGACCGGTGCGCACCGGCGTGACCGCGGTCATTCCGCGCGGGCACGATTCCCTGAACGATCCGGTTTACGCGGCGGTGTTCAGCTTGAACGGCAACGGCGAAATGACCGGCACGCATTGGATTGACGAGAGCGGATTTCTCGAAGGACCAATTATTATTACCAACACGCACAGTGTTGGAGTTTCGCGCGATGCCGTGATCGCGTGGCGAATCAAACACGGCGCAGCCGACGCCAGCGGATATTGGTGGAGTTTGCCGCTGGTCGCCGAAACGTGGGACGGCTGGCTCAACGACACCAACGGCTTTCACGTGAAACCGGAGGACGTTTTCCACGCGCTCGATTCCGCGCATGGCGGCGCGATCGAGGAGGGGAGCGTCGGCGGCGGCACGGGCATGATTTGTTACGAATTCAAGGGCGGAAACGGAACGGCGTCGCGCAAGATCGACATCAAGGCCGGAAAAGATAGGCCAGCGCAGAGTTTCATTGTTGGCGTTCTTGTTCAGGCGAATTTTGGACGGCGTGCGCTCTTAACAATCGCTGGAGTGCCGGTCGGAAAAGAAATACCCGGGTCAGTTTACGGAGAAGACACCGGTTCATGCATCGTCGTGGTCGCGACGGATGCGCCGCTGTTGCCGAATCAATTGAAACGACTCGCGCGCCGCGTTTCGCTCGGGCTCGCCCGGACCGGAACCATTTCTGGAAACGGTTCCGGCGACTTGTTCGTGGCTTTTTCGACCGCGAACAAAAATGTTTGGGCCGCGGATCAGGTCACCCATTCGGTGCAAACCATCCCGAGCGATCTGATGGATCCAATTTTCAACGGCGTCGTCCAGGCGACCGAAGAAGCGGTGGTGAACGCGCTGGTGGATAATCAAACCATGACCGGGGCGGACAATCATCGGGTCGAAGCACTTCAGCACGATCGGGTGCGCGAACTTCTGAAAAAATACAACCGTTTGAAAGAGTGATTAAGTTCGAAGTCGACGAAACGAAGAGTTTGCTCGTAATCCGTTACAGCGCTGCTGTCCGAGCAGAAGAGACCGAGAAAGGTTTGGAGCAAGTGCGTAACGGTCTCGCGAAGCTGCAATCCGGTTTTCGGCTACTGGCGGACCTGACCGAGTTGGAGTCGATGGACGTTAACTGTGCGCCGTTCATCGAGAAAGCGATGGACATGTGCAACGAGAAAGGCGCGTCCGTGGTCGTTCGAGTTATTCCCGATCCTCATCGCGACATCGGCTTGCAGATCATGTCGGTTTTTCATTACAGCGGGAATGTTCGAATTTTTACCTGCCAAACTCTCGCCGAAGCGGACGAACTTCTGCGGCCGCAGCCTTAACCTGCGATTTTAGAGTTGTAGCGAACAATCGACCATCGATATAATTCGAAAGCGTGAATGATCCCCGCAATTCTGGTGCGAATTTTGCTGTAAAAAGCAACGTGGCGCTTGCGATTTTCTTGTTCGAATCAGCGCCTACGCTTCTCCTGAGTCGCGAAAAAACTGCGCCCTAGAAGTTTTTTGTAACCTGTGATCAATCCTACCCGTCTTAAGCGGCATGATTTGGGCGGCTCGCGCATGAAAAGCCCGAGGGCAAACCTCAGTCGGTTGGGCAGCGTCCTTCTCGTTGCACTTCTCGTAGTCGGTTCTCCCAGCAACACCGCCTTGGCGAGGAAAAAACGTAAAAGACCGACCCCGACACCAACTCCCACAGCTACTCCAACACCTACACCACCTCCGCCGACTCCCACTCCAACACCAACGCCGTCGAGCGCCGATGCCGCGCGTCTTCTGACGCAATCGACCTTCGGTCCGTCCAGCGCCTGGATTTCGTGGGTCCAGCAGGCTGGCTTCAACACTTTTCTCGGCCAACAATTTTCGATGTCCGCGACGCTGACAGTTCCGCGCGTGGACGCGGCGATCGCCGCTTTGCCCGCCGGAACGGATCCATCGTATCCGCAGTTTCAGGAGGCGTGGTGGTACACGGTGGTCAAGGCGCCTGACCAACTCCGGCAGCGCGTCGCGTTCGCGTTGAGCGAGATGATGGTGGTCTCCGCTAACGGCAGCGGCATGTATCAACATCCCGAAGCGATGGCGACGTATTGGGATTTACTCGCCAAGGACGCGTTCGGAAACTTTCGACAACTAATCGAGGACGTCACGCTCAATCCAGCGATGGGAGATTTCCTCGACATGGTGCACAACGACAAACCGAACCTGCGCCGGAACACGCAGCCGAATGAAAACTACGCGCGCGAGCTGATGCAGTTGTTCACCATCGGTCTCTACAAGTTGAACCAGGACGGCTCGCAACAGCTCGATATCAACGGTCAACCCATCCCGACTTATGACCAGGATGTGGTCGAAGGTTACGCGCACGTTTTCACCGGTTGGTATTGGTACCAAACCGGCACGCCAACGTGGAGTTATGCGCCGTCAAATTATCGGCAGGCGATGATGGCATTTCCCGACCACCATGACACTGGCGCCAAAACGCTTCTCAACGGAACGACGTTACCAGCCGGTCAGACGCAGGACCAGGATTTGAAAGCTGCGCTGGATTTAATTTTCAATCACCCAAATGTCGGACCGTTCGTCGCACAGCGATTGATTCAGCATCTGGTCACGAGCAATCCGTCGCCCGCTTACATCTCTCGCGTCGCCGCTGCCTTTGCGAACAATGGACAGGGCGTTCGCGGCGACATGAAAGCCGTCATTCAAGCGATTCTTCTCGATCCCGAAGCGCGCACGAGCAGCGTTGCCACCAGCAGCAATAGCTTCGGTCACGAACGCGAGCCGCTCATTCGTCTTGCCAATGTTTATCGCGCCTTCAATGCATCGGCGGCCAGCGGCAACTTCATCGTCAACGGCTCCAACTTCAATTTCAGTCAGGCGCCGCTTTATGCGCCGAGTGTCTTCAATTTCTTCTCGCCCTTCTATTCTCAAATCGGCTCGATCCAGAGCGCTGGCCTGGTCTCTCCGGAATTCCAGATTACGACCGACACCACTGTCATGACTTCGGCAAACAAAATCCGCAGCGCGGTCTATCAACAGCCGAATCCGAACAATCCGGACGTGATCGTTCTTGATCTTTCTCCGCAAACCGCGCTCGCTTCAAATCCGGCGGGACTGGTCGATTCGCTCAACGACGTGCTCATGAGCGGCCAAATGTCGAGCGGCATGCGCAACATCGTGGTGAACGCGGTCAATCAGATCCCGGCCGCGAACACCCTCGAACGCGCGCAAACCGCCGTCCATCTACTTGTCACTTCACCGGAGTTCGTCATCGAAAAATAACTATGGAAATTTCCCGTCGCCGATTTATTCGCCAGGCCGCTTGTGCCGCGCTCGGCACCACTTCAATCGCATCGACGGTTTGGAATTTGCGTGCAATCAACGCAGCGACCGCACAGGCGCTCAGCTCCGGGGGCGAGTTCCGCGCGCTCGTTTGTTTGTTTCTCTACGGCGGTAACGACGCCAACAACATGGTCGTCCCGATCGATGACGCGACCTACTCCGTTTATGCGACCGCGCGCGGCCCAATCGCGCTTGCTCAAAGTTCGCTGTTGCCGCTCAATCTGGTCACGCCCGATCCGCAAGGCCGCAGTTTCGGTTTGCATCCAAACATGCCGGAATTGCAGGCGCTCTTTAACAACGATCGAAAGCTCGCTTTCATGGCTAACGTCGGCACGCTGGTTGAACCGACTACCGCGGCGAAATATTTAAACGGCACCGCTAAACTTCCGCCGCAACTTTTCTCCCACGCCGACCAACAGGTGGAATGGCAAACCGGTTGGCCCGATGGACCGCGCACCACCGGGTGGGGTGGACGGCTCGCCGATCTGCTCACCTCTTTCAACAATCTCGACACGATCTCGATGTCGATCTCACTCGCCGGCTCGAACTCGTTTCAAGTCGGCAACAATGTCAGCGAATATCAAGTCTCCAACCGTGGCCCGATCGGTCTCACCGGTTTCGGCGGGACCGATGGACAAATTCGTTATCAAGCGGTCCAGGATTTATTGAATTTGCCGCATCAAAATCTTTTCGAGGCCGAGTTCGCCAAAATTACCAACCGCGCCATCACCAATAACAACATTCTCACCAGCGCGCTTTCCGGCGTGACATTGAATACGCCATTTCCCGCGAACTCCGATTTGAGCGATCAACTCCAAATGATCGCGAAGATTATCGCGGTGCGGGATGCGCTCGGAATGAGACGACAGATTTATTTCTGCTCAGTTGGCGGTTACGACACGCATAGCAACGAATTGAGCACGCAAAATAATCTGCTCGCCGAGCTCAGCCAGTGCATGAACGCGTTTTATCAAGCGACCAAGGAGCTCAGCATTTCCGATCGCGTGACGTTGTTCACGGCTTCCGATTTCAGCCGCACCTTTCAATCGAATGGCGGCGGCTCCGACCACGCCTGGGGCAGTCACGCTTTGGTTCTCGGCGACTCCGTCAAAGGCGGCGACATTTACGGCGCTTATCCGACCATCGCGATTGGTGGCCCGGACGATGTTGGCGAAGGACGCTGGGTTCCATCGACATCCGTGGACGAGTATTCCGCGACCCTCGCCAAATGGTACGGCATCTCGAGTTCCACTGATCTCGCGACCGTGCTACCGAACATCGGTCGCTTCGCCAATACCGATATCGGCTTCATGAATCAACTGGCGTAGTTGCTTTCTGTAGCGGCGGTCTATGACCGTCGCGCTTCTTGTTTCGTAGCCGATCGATACACCAGCAACGCCGCGGCGATGTCTTCGACCGCCATGCCGAGTGATTTGAAGATTGTGGTTTCGTTTGCGCGCGGCGGAACTTTACCGGCGAGCGCTTCGCCAAGCTCGGCGTAGATTTTTGCGCGAGAGAGAATCACATCACCCGATTCTTTCATCGCGGCTTCGCGCGAATCGACAAACACGACATTTTGCATCGCATCATCATCCAGCTCCCGCCAATCGGGCCGGCATGCGCCGACGGCGTTGACGTGACAACCGGACTTCAACCATTTGCCCTGCAAGATCGACATCTTCGAACTCGTCACAGTCACAATCACATCCGCGCCGCGCACGGCATCTTCTGCCGGCATTGTTTTCGCGTCGATCTCCTTTGCGAAATTCTCGGCGTGCGATTTGTTCGGGCTCCACACGCGGATTTCTTCAAAATTTCTGACCAATCGCAACGCTTCGACGTGGCTGCGCGCTTGAACGCCGCTCCCGAGAATCGCGAGGATCTTCGCGTCAGGCGATGCGAGGAGTTTCGTCGCCGCGGCTGAAACTGCGGCCGTTCGCATCTCGGTGATCAATCGTCCGTCCATCACTGCGATTGGCGCTCCCGTTTGTGGATCGTTCAGAAGGATTATCGCCATGTGAGTGGGCAAATCCTTTTCGGCGTTTGGCGGATAGAACGTGACGATTTTCTGACCGAGCCCTTCCGGAGTTAACGCCGGCATCATTCCGTAAAATCCGCCCGGCGGCTCGACCGGGATCACTTGCCGCACCGGCTGTGTCACTTTGCCCGCGGAAAAATCGATCAGGGCCTTCTCCATCGCCGGAATCAAGTCCGCCAGCCGTAAGTGCTTCCGCACCTGCTCCTCATCGAGAAAAATCGGGAATTTCATCAGGAAACTGGATTTTTTGGGATTTTGAATCTAAATCTACGCGCGGAACAAGATTAGCTTCATTTGAGCAGGTTGGAGGAATTTTCCAGTGAACATGTTTTCGACTCGTAAACCTGAACCGCAACCTTCGACCCCACCGCCGCCGCTGCCACCGCGGGTAGTGGAGCCTCAATCGAACGGGGCGTCGGCATCAGCCAAATCCGGGGGCGTCCTCTCAAGAGGAGTTTTCATTAAGGGTACGGTCAAATTCAGCGATGAGCTCGTGATCGATGGTGAAGTCGAAGGCGCGATCGAATCAAGTGGTAAGCTGACGATTGGCGAGCACGCCTTGATTCGCGGCGAGATCAGATCGAAATCGGTCAAAGTTTGCGGGACGGTCGAGGGCGATATCTTTGCAACCGAGCGTTGCGAGCTCCAGGCGGGCTGCACATTAAGAGGCGACATCGAAGCACCACGGCTCGTGGTCGATGAGAATGCGGCCTTTCTTGGCAGTGCCAAGGTTACGCCAAAGAGCTAAGGTCCTAGAGGTCCTCCGATAGTTCGTCGCGCAATTTTCGTTTCAATTCCTGCCGCGCGGCCTTCTTGATCGCGCGGCGCTCATCCGCGACCGCCTGTTTCTCACGTTGTCGATCTTTGCGCGTGCGATGAACGACATCGGCCGGCAAGTGCGAAATCTTCGGCCGTTGCGCGCCGACTTTCCGTTCGTTAGGTTTTGCGTACGGATCCATCGGCGCAATTTATCACTGGCGCGCCGCTGTCGAATTCATTTTCACGAGTGTAGATCGCCCAGGGAAGTGATAGTTTGCCGGAGATCGGGATGAAAACTGCGTCGACATGCTTGGCTCTTTGGTTGGCGTGCGTGGCTGTGATTGCGGCGGAGAAAGTTTCTCTTATCAAAATCGATGGCGCGATTGGTCCGGCGACAGCCAGTTACATTTCACGAAGTATCGATGAAGCCCGCGCGCAAGACGCGCAGTGTCTGGTTGTCCAGCTGAACACCCCGGGCGGTTTGCTTGATTCGACGCAAACCATCGTGCAAAGCTTTTTGGGCTCTCCTGTGCCAGTTGTGGTTTACGTCGGTCCGACCGGATCGACCGCGACCAGTGCTGGTTGTTTCATCACCATTGCTGCGAGTGTCGCGGCGATGGCGCCGGCCGCGACCATCGGCGCCGCGCATCCGGTGACGCTCGGCGGTAATCCAACCGGCGGCGAACAGAAACCTGACGACACCATGAAGCAGAAGCTCGAGAATTTTTCCGTGAGCTACATCGAAGCGATCGCGGCGAAACGCCATCGCAATGTCGAGTGGGCAAAATCCGCAGTGAAGGAAAGCGCGTCCATCAGCGCGGAGAAAGCGCTCGAGTTAAAAGTCATCGATTTGATCGCTGTCGATCTTACGGAGTTGCTAAAGCAATTGAATGGACGCGTCGTGGATGGCAAGACGCTCAAGACCGCAGGCGCAGAGGTCGCGGAGATTAAGATGTCGGCGTCGGAACGCGTCTTCCAAAGG
>Ga0137399_10000046_pt1 | contig 39462 bp, 26 predicted proteins | sample czorhiz316metaG_FD_104810 | JGI IMG/M metagenome (GOLD analysis project Ga0137399, IMG submission 104810) | Vadose zone soil microbial communities from Angelo Coast Range Reserve, California, USA - czorhiz3.16 metaG | ecosystem: Environmental > Terrestrial > Soil > Vadose zone | place: USA...
CTAAAGGCATCGGGTCTTTACCCGACACTCGATTGGGCATTGTCAGGCCCAGCCCTAAGGATGACCCCTAGGCGAAGCGTATTCCTGCGAGTTGGGTCCAGTCAAGGGCCAACTGGCGACTGAGGTTCGAGTGCAAGACCTAATCACCATAGCCAGCCATTCAGTTTCATTGATGTTCGAAGCGGGACTGAGCAGGATCGCAAGTTGTCGGGTATTGCCCCGACGACGGCTTAGGTTATTTTCACCTTGTTGACTCCACGACTCATTGGATTGTGAGGCTGTTCTATTTTCGCTAGGCTCGGCTTCGACCGAAAGCTCAGGAACAAAATTGCGACCCAGCTCGTGTAGGCAGGCCTCGTTCCGAGTTGCTCGACTTGGTGAAGGAAAGCAGCGGCAGAAGCTAGCTGATTACATCGTCTGGCGAGCGCAAGGTGAGGTATCAGCGAGGAAGAGGACATGCGAATCGGTTTCCTGATGCTGGCAGGACAGCCGCTGCTGTGGCACGCATAGCGATGAGGGTGGACGCATGAAAGCGGTGGTTGATCGGCCCCGGACGGATCGGCGGCGGTTTCGCGGGCCACTTATTACATTACATGCTTCGGGATCTGAAGCGGCTCTAGTCACTCTTGGCAGTAACTTTTTCGCGGGGTTCGCTAGACCCGCTCCAGGGTGGGTGATAGCTTTGTAGCCTCCTGGAGAGAGGAGCCGTGGCCGAGAGTGTCTTAGTCCTTCCGCGCGCGGACATGCGGCGTAGCACCCGCATTGTTCGAGCTGTGCCGATGAGGGTCACTGGCCTTGATTTGCTCGGGCAGCCTTTCTGGGAACGCACCGCCACGTTGGTGGTCAACAGCCACGGCTGCCAGTTTCCGTCCAAGCAGAAGCTCAAAAAGAACTCTTGGGTGACCCTGGGAGTCACCGATCACCAGGCGAACAGGTTATTGCACTCTGTGCAAGCGCGCGTGGTGTGTGTTCAACCGCCGGAGGCGCGGCAGGGATTTTTCCACATCGCCGTGGAGCTGGAAGTTCCCGGAAATGTCTGGGGTGTCACGTTGCCGCCGGGCGATTGGTTGCCATTCCGCAAACCTAACCCGCTGCGGACCTCCACGACCGCGGCAGAACCACCAAAGACGGCCCGGGCGCCGACGGCGTCGCCCGCGTCCGTATCCGAGGCAGAGCATAGGGAGGGTTCCCCCTCGCTGGGGGGAGAGGTTGGCACCCCATCAGCTCCGCCCGTGAGCGAGGTACAAGAGCAGAATCACAAGATGGTTCGTGAAGCCGCGTCAGTAGCAGTGGCCGCGGAAACTAGCCGCCTGGTGGGTGAGCTGCGCACGCAGCTCCAAGAGGAAGCGAAGAAAATCGTGGAAGGTATGGCAGCAGCGCATACGGACCAGTGGGTACGACGGGCGGCGGAGAAGCTGCACGAGGCGCAGCAGGCCAGCGCCATGGCGCTTCGCGAGCACTGGCTGGAGAGTGAAGTACAAGAGCAAAATCAGAAGATGGTTCGTGAAGCCGCGTCAGTAGCAGTCGCCGCCGAAACTAGTCGCCTGGTGGGTGAGTTGCGCACGCAGCTCCAAGAGGAAGCGAAGAAAATCGTGGAAGGTATGGCAGCGGCGCATACGGACCAGTGGGTTCGACGGGCGGCGGAGAAGCTGCACGAGGCGCAGCAGGCCAGCGCCAAGGCGCTTCACGAGCAGTGGAGCCGGAAGATTGGCCTGGACTTGCAGCAGGCCAGCGAGCACTTGGCGGCGCGCGGCGCGGAGTTGAACCACTCCGCGGAGAGCCTGGCGGCCAGAACCGTTGAGCAGGTGCAGCTCCTCCTGGAAGGCACGGGGCGAGATTCCGCGTCCCGCTTTGTGTCTCGACTCCAGCAACAACTGGCACCATTGCTGGAGCATACTCAGCAAGTTCTGACGAAGCTGGAAGCATACAAAGAGCCAGCGGAACTAACGTCGCAGGCGCATGGCGACCATTTCGAGAGAACCCTTCAGCAGTCTGTTTTAGAAGCTGCGGCCCGGATGCAGGAGACCGGCCTCCAGTTCGAACAAGCTATCCGCGACAGGCTGACAAAGGCTCTAGAAGAACTCGAGCGCAAGGGCACTGCAGCAATTAGTGTGATGCTCGATGGTTTTCAAGCCATCTCTGAAAGTTACCAGAAGGAAGCGCACAGCCGCCTGCAGGCGGCGCTCGAGCAGGGCACTAATCACCTGCGCGAGAAAGCCGCGGAGATTCCGCGACTCTTCGCCGCGGAATTGGATGACTATATCCGCAGCAACACCGAACATGTGCGCGGGTCAATTGCCGAGCTCGCTAAGGAGCATCCGAGCAGCTCCCGCGCCGCAAGGACTTAGCCCGATTTCAGGCTCTTGCAGAAATGAGGCCACACACGCGGAAGACTCTGCGGTCAGAGGCCCCTTCCCGATTCAATTGCGCGTCGGAAGTGTCAAGCTCCAGCGATCTTGAGAAGCACTGGCTAGGTTGAAGCGGCGGGTCAACCAGTGGCTTCCGACAGCGCGCTGCCGTGTCCCGTTCGCACTGAACCGCGCAACGCCTGCGGCCTGCTGAGCGTCGCTCGGTCACGCTGCGCTGCTTGTAGCTATGCCAACATTTGTCAGGGACCTGCGGCACTGTCCCCTGAGACAGGTTCCGCCTCTGTCCCAAAACCGGCCTTCCGACCAGGCAGTCTTAGGGCTGCTGCGTCGTATCATTATGGGTCCGCCGGTCCTGGAAGTTGAGGTTAAGGATGTTGAAAGCGAGAATTTCCGGCTCTGGTGGGTGTGCACAATTCAAGGAGGAATCATGTGGGGAGACAAGGAAGTCCTAGCAACGCAACCGGCGGTCTCTAATCCGCCGGGAACGAGTCCGTCAAAGCCCGTTCCGTCATCCTGGAAGGAAACACGCACAAGTATCGACCCCGTGCGTCCCCTAACCACTTTGTCTGACCGCGCTGGGGCGCGGCTGGGCGCAAGTCTACAGGTGAAGGGAGAAATCTCCGGGAACGAAGACTTGCATATTGATGGCAGCGCCGAAGGGTTGATCCACTTTAAAGACGGCAAGATCACTGTTGGTGCCAGCGCCAAGGTTACCGCGGATATCGTGGCGCGCGAGGTGGTCGTGTTTGGCAGCGTTAAGGGCAATGTAAGCGCTCGCGACCGCATCGAGATCAAGAAAGACGGCTCGGTCACTGGTGACCTCACTGCGGCCCGGGTTCACATTGAAGACGGCGCCTGCTTCAATGGCAAGATCCAGATTGACCGTGGCAACGCGCAGGCTGGCGCGAACTGCGATAGCCTCCTCGCGTGTGGCGCCTCCAAATCGACGTAAACCTCTTTTCAGCCAGCTCGCGCGATTGCAGCGCGAGCTCCGCATTGGAAAGGCTCCAGCGCCCGCTGGCCTACAGCTAGTTCTTCCGGCAGGAACTCTAGCGCCTTCCGGGCGGCCGAGCTTGGCGTCTTTCGCTTCGACGCCACGCTGAGGTCGCCGTGCAGCTTCTGCAGGACGGGTAGTGGGAGACTGTCTGGCCGATCAAGATGAGGAACCGGCCTCTGCGCGGTCATCCGCCCTGTCCCCAAACTGGCCTCCCGGGCAGTAGACTTCGCCCCCACCCGAATGGTAGGGTCGTAGTTAGATTTTATGCCTCGCCGGTGATTGCGTAGACCTTAGTAAAAAGAGCGAAATCAAATGGAGGCGGACCGTGAAAAGGGAGATCCCGCCGCATAATCCGGATCTTGCAAAAGCAGAGCGCCGAAAAAGCAAGCGTTTCCCCGTGGTTGTTCCTGTAGAGGTTGTGTGGCGGGGACCAGATGGCGTAAGCGTCAAAGAGGAAGCCTTAGCTAAGCAGGTCAACGCTCAAGGTGGGCTTCTTCAGATGAAAGCCTACCCTGAAGTCGGCACTCGAGTCGAATTGACCAATTTTCTTTCCGCCGAAGCGGCTCAGGCACGGGTGCTAGCTCTGCGCCGGTCCAAGGAAGGGGCCGTGCTCGGGGTTGCAGTTGAGCTAGTTGTTCCCAGTGAGGCGTTCTGGGGTGTGAATTTCCAACTCAAGAAAACGAACGCCCAACTATTCAAACTCGAGCAGGCCCTCTTGTCGGGAGGTGTAGACCTTCGTGTACTCAGAGATTTCCGCGATGCGGTGGATTACGTCCGCACGACCGCTGGGGCCGTTCAAAAGTGGCAGGAGCTTCAGCTACAAGGACGGGGCGCCGACCAGGCGCGCTCGTTGCTTTTGGGCGAGCGCATCCGCCACACGGCTTTTCTGAGTGAGGAACTGGCCGCTGACCTGGATTCCGGCGAAGTGAACTTGGGAACCAAGGGGATTGCCGAACTCTACCGGGCCGTCGAAAAGCTGTACCAGCGCTTAGGCGTCGTGCTCGAACACCGCGGCACTAAATATCAACTCGCGCGGAAAACGTAGCGCGATTCCGCTGTAGAACCGCCGCCAGGAGCGCCGAAAGCGCATGGGCGTCCTCAACGCGGCTTAGCCGCCGCCAGGACCGCCCATCTGAGCTGTAGCCATGGTCTCAGCTCCTTTACCGATTCGTTCGCAAAAAGTCATCTTGAAATCGGTTCCATCATTTGTGTGAATCTCGATGGTGGCCTGCAACTGTTCTGCCAGCTTGTTCACCAGTTGCAGACCGATTGAACGGGCGCTGCGGAAGTCCACTTCCCTGGGAAACCCAATGCCGTTGTCGCTGATCGTCAATTCAAATCGGTTGTTCTCAGTGGGGTGCAGGCGGACCTGTACTTTGCCTTTCCTCCTGGATGGAAAGGCATGGGTTAGAGAATTTGAAATAAGTTCGGTTATCAGCAATCCGCAGGGCACGGCCGTGTCAACACCGAGCCGGACATCCTTCAGGTCCATCTCAAGCTGGATAGCTTGCGAATTGATTCCATAAGACACGAGCAGATGATGCGCCAGCTCCCGCACGTATTCAGCAAAATCAATTTTCGAGAAATCCTCGGAGCGACATAAAGTTTCGTGGATGAGAGCTATGGATTGGATGCGGCTCTGGCTCTCCTTGAAGGCATGGAGGGCTTGTTCATCTTGGACGCGTCTAGACTGAATACTAAGCAGGCTGGATACGATCTGCAGATTGTTTTTCACCCGATGGTGAATTTCCTGCAAGAGGAGTTCTTTCTCTTTAAGCGCCTTCTTAAGCTGCCTCTCTGCCTGCTTCCGCTGGGTAATGTCGCGGGCGATGGCCGAGGCTCCTATGATGTTTCCAGCGGCATCTTTGATGGGCGAAACAGTAAGAGAAACATCGATTCTCCTGCCATCCTTCCTGCACCGCACGGTTTCATAATGAGCGATGCCTTCCCCCCGCCTGAGTCTTTCCAGGATCGCGATCAGCTCATTGGGCCGTTCGCGCGGCATCAGAACAGATATAGGCTGCCCTTTCATCTCTTCGGCGGAGTAGCCGTACAGTCGCTCCGCCGCCCGGTTCCAGGTGAGAATGATCCCGTCCAATGTCTTGCCGATGATGGCGTCATCCGAGGACTCGACGATGGCTGCCAAATGAGCGAGCAGCTCTTCGCCCCGCTTGCGCTCATCGCGCAGATGTTTTTCTTCCAGGGCCCGGCAGATGGCTACGGGCAAGCGGGCCAAGCGGTCTTTGCGAATGTAATCTGAAACGCCTTTCCTGACGCACTCGACTGCCATCTCTTCCCCGAGCGCCCCTGTTACCAGAATGAACGGAATGTCTTTACCCTTCTCCCGCAGGAACGCCAGCGCGTCCATCCCCGTCCAGCCGGATAAGTTGTAATCGGCCAAGACAATGTCGTAATGCGTGGTGCGAAGCCGTTCTTCAAACTCTTCGGGGGACTGCACCAGATCGGCGCAGACCTCTAGGTCCGCCTTCTTTAGCTCTCGCAGGCTGAGTTCCAGATCCGCTGGGTTGTCCTCGACGAACAAAACGCGCACCGGACGTTTACATACCCCTTTTGCTTTTGGTCTATCCTCACTCATCAGGCCCTGCCCTTTTGTGATTCTCAGGTGTTCACTCCCAGGTGACAGCTCTGGACCAGATCCTTGTTCTTCCTTCGACGAGGTCATGATGACCATCAGACCCATCCCGGTGCGGGGGACGCTCTTGACCTGTTGCAGCACTTCGCGCCTTAACTCGACATCTTCCGGATTATCTTCGACGAGGAGAATTTCTACCTAGTCGGTTGCCACACTTCACCTCGCAGCGTTGTGTTGTTTTCGAATTCATTCCGTTCGGGCATACCTAGGGTGAAATAGAAAGTGGCACCCTTGTATGGTTCAGCTTCTGCCCACACGCGCCCCCCGTGCTTGTGGATGATGCGCTGGACGGTGGCCAACCCCACCCCAGTGCCCTCGAAATCTTCCTGACGGTGCAGGCGCTGGAACACACCGAACAACTTATCCGCGTACTTCATGTCAAAGCCCACTCCGTTATCGCGAACGAACACCGCCGGCTGGCCATCGCAGATCATCTGGTCCACTTGGATGGTGGCTCGTTGGCGTGGCCGGGTGTACTTGATCGCGTTCAAGAGCAGGTTGGCGAACACCTGTTTGATCAAGCCCGGGTCGCACTCCACAGTCGGCAGGCGACCAATCTGCCATTCGATCTCGCGGCCCTCGATTTCCGGCTGGAGGCTGTCCCACACTTCCTTAACCAGCGAATCTAAATCCGTCCTTCGACGGGTCAGCTCTTTGCGGGTCACTCGCGAAAGGTTCAGCAGGTCGTCCAAGAGCTGGCACATGTGACGGCCAGCCTCAGAAACGCGCTCGAGATAGCCTTTCGCGACTGGATCCAACTGGGCGGAAAAATCCTCAAGGAGAATTCCAGCAAAACCATTAATGCGGCGCAGCGGAGCGCGCAAGTCGTGTGAGACTGAGTAGGCGAACGCTTCGAGCTCCCTGTTGGCGGCCTCCAATTCAGCCAGGAGGTTTGCACGGGCCTGCGCCAACTGAAGCGCTTCCTGTTCGCTCTGGCGAAGTTGGTCCGCTTGCCTCCTCACAAGCTCCGTCTGCCTGGCCAGGTCCACAAAGACGGAAACCTTCGACCGCAGAATCTCCGGCACAATCGGCTTGAGAACGTAATCCACCGCCCCTACCGCGTAACCCCGGAATATGTTTGCCTCGCTTTTGTGTCCGGCGGTGAGGAAGATGATGGGGGTATTCTTGGAACTGTCGCGCTGCCGGATCAGCTCGGCGGTCTGGAAGCCATCCATGTCCGGCATCTGGACATCGAGCAGAATGAGCGCAAAGTCGGCCTTGAGAAGCTGCCGCAGCGCCTCGCGCCCCGAACGGGTCTTGACGATGTTGCGTTCGGGTCCTTCTAGGAGCGCCTCCAGCGCGAGCAGCCCTTCGGGCTGATCATCAACCAGCAAGACGTTGACAGTCTGCTCGGGTCCCGGTGCTTGCAACCGCTCCTCCATTGGTTCACCCCCCTTGCGACTGATTCAGGCCCGCCAGAAACTGTGCGGCAGGTGTTCCATGCACGCCGGGTTATGCAGGACTTTTTTCCTGAAGGCTGGATATGCTGCTGACCTGCTCCCCGCAGGTGCGGTTCGCAATCCGCCACCAAAGAAGGGAAAGGCGTAATCTCTGAAATCAAAATAGTAGTGACGATAGATCCCTTCCAAGGGCCTGACCTCATGGGCTTCGAGTTCGAGGTTCTTCTGGGCTGTGCTCACGCCGTCCTCCTCTCCTCTAGCGATTCACCCAGACTCGAAGCAGCGAGAGAAGTTGCTCGATGTCCACAGGCTTGGTGATGTAGTCCGAAGCGCCCGCCTCGATGCATTTCTCGCGGTCGCCCTTCATCGCTTTTGCGGTTAGAGCGATGATCGGAAGTTCCTTGAACTTGCTGATGCTTCTGATCTCGCGCATTGCCTCGTAGCCATCCATGTGAGGCATCATGACGTCCATGAAAACAGCATCGACCTCAGGCGTCTTCTTCAGCAGGGCTATGCCGTCCTTGGCGTTTTCGGCGTACGACACCTTCACCTGGTAGCGTTCGAGAGCCGAAGTCAGAGCGAAGATGTTGCGGACGTCGTCATCCACGATAAGAACGTGCTTGCCCGCCAGCACCGGGTCGGTGCGAAGGGCCTGCTCCAGCATCCTTCTGTTGCCTGCGGGCAGATTCGCCTGCACGCGGTGCAGGAACAGCGCCGTTTCGTCGAGGAGACGTTCCGGAGATTTGGCATCCTTAATGACAACGGCTTCGGCTACCCGTTTCAGTTCAGTCTGCTCGGCGGTCGTGAGCTCCTTGCCCGTGTAGACGACGATCGGGAGCTCCCATCGACCGAACTCCTTTTTGATCTTCTCAATCAGCTCGAAACCGGTCATATCCGGCAATACCAGGTCGAGCACCATGCAGTCAAAGTGATGCTTTTGAAGAGCGGCAAGCGCGTCCTGGCCGGTAGCCACTGCAGTGGTCTCGACGTCGTTGTCGCCGATCAGCTCGACGATGCTCCTGCGCTGCGTTTCATCGTCTTCGACGACCAGGAGTCTTTTCATCGGGCGCTCAACGAAATCCCTGATCTTGTTGAACGCCTCCTCGAGCGCCTGCTTGCTGGCGGGCTTTTGCACATACGCCAGAGCGCCCAGCTTAATGGCTCTCTGCAGCTGGCCTTCGACCGAGATAATATGCACGGGGATGTGACGCGTAGCCGGGTCGTGTTTCAAGCGATCCAAGACCGTCCAGCCATTCTGATCGGGCAAGCGAAGATCCAGGGTGATCGCCGCGGGCTCGAACTCTCGTGCAAGACTCAGGGCGTGGCTGGCACGCGGCGCGATGACGGCCTTAAATCCGCACTCCCGCCCCTTGTCCAGCAAAACCCGAGCAAAGTCGATGTCGTCTTCGATGATGAGAAGCACGCGATCTCCCGGACGGATGGTGCCTCGGTCGTCGTCCACCTCGACCTCGCTCTCGTCGGGTACGGGCAGTGCTTGAGTGAGCGCGGGAGAGTCTGCGGACGCCGAAAATACATGCGCCTGTTCTGTCTTGTTCTGGGCCGATCCTGCCACGCCGCTCAAAGTTCCGGTCTCGGGTCTGGTCTTCTTTACCGGCACGTAGGTGAGTGGGAGATAGAGGGTGAACGTGCTGCCCTCGCCCGGCGCGCTCCGGAGGCTGATTTCGCCGCCCAGCGCGCGAGCGATCTCGCGGCTGATCGAAAGTCCGAGACCCGTGCCACCATACTTCCGGCTGGTCGTGCCGTCTGCCTGTTGGAAGGCCTCGAAGATGATCTGGTGCTTGTCTTTCGGGATCCCGACACCTGTGTCGCTCACGGCAAAGGCGACAACGGTTTCTGCCTCATTGAGGATTGGGTTCTCCGGGTTCCACCCTGCTCGGGCTACCTGCATCCGCAGCGTCACGCTGCCCTTCTCAGTGAACCTGAACGCATTGGAGAGCAGATTCTTGATGACCTGCTGTAGGCGTTTCCCATCCGTGCGTATTGCCCTCGGCAACTTCGGGTCGATCTCGATGGCGAAGGCGATCCCCTTGCCCTCGGCAACGTGACGGAAGGTCCGCTCGGCGAAGTCTCGCAACTCGGGGAGCGGTTCATTCCCGATCTCGATGGCCATAGTCCCCGACTCAATCTTGGCCAGATCGAGGATGTCGTTGATCAGCTCAAGCAGGTCGCTGCCCGCCGAGTGGATGGTGGCCGCGTGCCGAACCTGCTTTTCAGTGAGGTTGCCTTCCGGATTCTCGCTCAGCATGTTAGAAAGGATGAGCAGGCTGTTGAGCGGCGTCCGGAGTTCGTGGGACATATTGGCGAGAAACTCGGACTTGTACTTCGAAGTCAGAGCGAGCTGCTCTGCCTTCTCCTGGAGCGCCTGCCTGGCCTGCTCGACTTCTCCTTTCTGCTGAGCAAGCAGTGCGGCGCGCTGCTCCAGCTCTTCGTTGGCCTGTTGTAACTCTTGTTGCTGCCGCTTGAGGAGCTCCTCGGACTCCCGCAGCGTTCGCGCCTGCGCTTCCAGCCTCTTGTTCGTCTCTGTGAGTTCTTCCTGCCGACTCTGGAGTTCTTCGGTCAGGGCTTGCGACTGCTTCAGGAGCTCCTCGGTTCGCATCGTGGCGGCAATCGTGTTCAGCACGATCCCGATGCTCTCGGTGAGCTGTTCGAGGAAAGCAAGCTGCGAGTCGGTGAAGCGGTTCAGGGAAGCCAGCTCGACCACTGCCTTCACATGTCCTTCAAAAACCACCGGGAGAACGGCGATATTCAAGGGCTTCGCTTCTCCGAGTCCGGAGCTGATCTGCACGTAGTCGCTCGGTGCATTGGTGACGAGGATCCTTTCCCTTTCCACGGCGCATTGGCCCACCAGCCCTTCACCAAACCCAATTCGGTTGGAGCCGCTTTTGCGCTCTTTGTAGGCGTAGCTTCCAAGCAGCTTCAGGCACTGATCGCCGCCATCCGCTTCGGCGAGGTAGAAGACGCCCTGTTGCGCGCCGACGAGCGGAGCGACTTCGGCCAAGACCTGCTTGGAAACGGTCAGCAGGTCTCTTTGTCCCTGGAGCATGCGCGTGAATTTTGCCAGGTTCGTCTTCAGCCAGTCTTGCTCCGTGTTTCTTTGCGTGGTCTCCCTCAAGTTGCGAATCATTTCATTGATGTTGTCCTTGAGGGCGGCCACTTCACCGGCCGCATCGACCGTGATCGAGCGCGTGAGGTCACCCCTGGTCACAGCGGTCGAAACTTCGGCGATGGCCCGGACTTGCGTGGTCAGGTTCCCGGCGAGCTGATTGACGTTATTGGTTAGATCGCGCCACAGTCCTGCCGCGCCGGGTACGCTGGCCTGGCCACCCAACTTGCCCTCGATCCCCACCTCGCGCGCCACTGTCGTTACCTGATCGCCGAAGACGGCCAGCGTGTCGATCATCCCGTTGATCGTCTCCGCCAGGTCTGCAATCTCGCCCTTGGCTTCGAGCACCAACTTGCGCTTGAGGTCGCCGTTCGCGACCGCGGCCACGACCTTGGCAATGCTTCGAACCTGGGTGGTGAGGTTCGCGGCCATCCAATTGACGTTGTCGGTCAAATCCTTCCAGGTTCCGCCAACGCCCTTCACCGACGCCTGGCCGCCCAGCTTCCCTTCGGTACCGACTTCGCGGGCCACGCGTGTCACTTCGGAGGCGAAAGCATTGAGCTGGTCCACCATGGTGTTGATGGTGTTCTTCAGTTCGAGAATCTCGCTCTTGACGTCTACAGTGATCTTCTTCGACAAATCACCATTGGCTACCGCGGTGGTGACCTCGGCGATGTTTCGCACCTGAGCGGTAAGATTTGACGCCATTAGATTGACGCTGTCGGTGAGGTCTTTCCACGTTCCGCCGACTCCCTTTACAAACGCTTGGCCGCCCAGCCTGCCTTCGGTACCGACCTCGCGCGCCACGCGCGTCACCTCGGAGGCAAATGCATTGAGCTGGTCCACCATGGTATTGATCGTGTTCTTGAGTTCCAGAACTTCGCCCCGAACATCGACGGTGATCTTCTTGGACAGGTCCCCATTGGCCACCGCCGTGGTGACCTCGGCGATGTTTCGCACCTGGCCGGTTAAGTTGCCGGCCATGAAATTGACATTGTCGGTGAGGTCCTTCCAAGTGCCGGCCACGCCTCGCACGATGGCCTGGCCGCCCAGCTTGCCCTCCGTACCGACTTCGCGAGCCACGCGGGTCACCTCGCCGGCAAACGTGTTGAGCTGGTCCACCATCGTGTTGATGGTGTTCTTGAGCTGCAGGATCTCGCCTTTGACCGAAACCGTGATTTTCTTGCTCAAATCGCCATTGGCGACAGCGGTGGTGACCTCAGCGATGTTCCGCACTTGAGCGGTGAGGTTGCTCCCCATCAGGTTCACACTGTCCGTCAGATCCTTCCACGTTCCGGCGACACCCTTCACGGACGCCTGACCGCCCAGCTTGCCTTCGGTACCCACCTCGCGCGCCACGCGAGTGACTTCGCCCGCAAACGCGTTAAGTTGGTCCACCATGGTGTTGATGGTGTTCTTCAGTTCCAGAATTTCACCTTTGACGTCGACGGTGATCTTCTTCCCTAGGTCGCCGTTCGCGACCGCCGTGGTGACCTCGGCGATATTCCGCACCTGACCGGTCAGGTTGCTGGCCATCAAGTTGACGTTGTCGGTCAGATCCTTCCACGTGCCGGCCACTCCCCGCACCACGGCCTGGCCGCCCAGTTTTCCTTCCGTGCCCACTTCGCGGGCCACGCGAGTGACTTCGCCCGCAAACGCGTTGAGCTGGTCAACCATAGTGTTAATTGTGTTCTTCAGCTCGAGAATCTCCCCTCGGACATCGACGGTAATCTTGCGGGAGAGATTACCGCCGGCGATCGCCGTCGCGACCTCGGCGATATTCCGCACCTGACCGGTCAAGTTGCTGGCCATCAAGTTCACATTGTCGGTCAGGTCTTTCCAGGTTCCACCGACGCCGCGGACCACCGCCTGGCCGCCGAGCTTCCCTTCTGTGCCCACCTCGCGGGCCACGCGCGTCACTTCTGCAGCAAACGAACCGAGTTGGTCCACCATGGTGTTGATCGTGTTCTTCAGCTCGAGGATCTCGCCGCGGACGTCCACAGTGATCTTCTTGGATAAGTCACCGTTAGCCACTGCGGTGGTGACCTCGGCGATGTTGCGAACCTGATTGGTGAGGTTCGTCGCCATCGAGTTGACGTTGTCGGTCAGATCTTTCCAGGTTCCACCGACGCCGCGGACCAGCGCCTGGCCGCTGAGCTTCCCTTCCGTGCCCACCTCGCGGGCCACGCGCGTCACTTCTGCAGCAAACGAACCGAGTTGGTCCACCATCGTGTTGATGGTGTCCTTGAGTTCCAGAATTTCTCCTTGCACATCCACGGTGATCTTCTTAGACAAGTCGCCATTGGCGACAGCGGTGGTGACCTCGGCGATGTTCCGCACTTGAGCGGTGAGATTGTTGGCCATCAAGTTCACACTGTCGGTCAGATCCTTCCACGTGCCGGCCACGCCTTTGACGTCCGCTTGCCCCCCGAGTTCCCCCTCGGTGCCCACTTCGCGGGCCACGCGCGTCACTTCCGAGGCAAACGAGCTCAGTTGATCGACCATGGTGTTGATGGTCCTCTTCAGCTCGAGGATCTCCCCTTGGACATCAACGGTGATCTTCTTCGACAGATCCCCATTGGCGACAGCGGTGGTGACCTCGGCGATGTTCCGCACCTGGGCCGTCAGGTTGCTGGCCATTGAATTCACACTGTCGGTCAGGTCCTTCCACGTGCCGGCCACGCCCTTGACCACGGCCTGGCCGCCGAGCTGCCCTTCGGTGCCGACCTCGCGCGCCACGCGGGTCACTTCCGAAGCGAACGAGCCAAGTTGATCGACCATGGTGTTGATGGTCCTCTTCAACTCGAGGATCTCCCCTCGGACATCGACGGTGATCTTCTTCGACAGATCGCCATTGGCGACAGCGGTGGTGACCTCGGCGATATTCCGCACCTGGGCCGTCAGGTTGCTGGCCATCGAGTTCACACTGTCGGTCAGGTCCTTCCACGTGCCGGCCACGCCCTTGACCACGGCCTGGCCGCCGAGCTGCCCTTCGGTGCCGACCTCGCGAGCCACGCGGGTCACTTCCGAAGCGAACGAGCCAAGTTGATCGACCATCGTGTTGATCGTGTCTTTTAGCTCCAGAATTTCTCCCTGGACGTCGACGGTGATCTTCTTGCCCAGGTCGCCGTTTGCGACCGCCGTGGTGACGTCGGCGATATTCCGCACCTGGGCCGTCAGGTTGCTCGCCATCAGGTTGACGCTGTCGGTCAGATCTTCCCACACCCCGGCCACACCCTTGACCGCTGCCTGCCCACCGAGCTTGCCTTCCGTGCCGACTTCACGAGCCACGCGGGTCACTTCCGAAGCGAACGAGCCGAGCTGATCGACCATTGTGTTGATGGTGTTCTTGAGCTCCAGAATCTCGCCTTTCACGTCAACGGTGATCTTCTTGCTAAGGTCCCCGTTTGCCACTGCCGTGGTCACGTTCGCGATATTTCGCACCTGGTCGGTCAGGTTACCGGCCATCGAGTTCACGTTGTCGGTGAGATCTTTCCACGTGCCGGCCACGCCCGGAACCACCGCTTGACCACCCAACTTCCCTTCGGTGCCCACCTCGCGGGCCACGCGGGTAACTTCAGAGGCGAAGGCCCGGAGCTGGTCCACCATCGTGTTGATGGTGTTTTTGAGCTCCAGAATCTCGCCGCGAACGTCTACCGTGATTTTTCTGCCCAGATCGCCATTAGCCACGGCGGTGGTGACGTCGGCGATGTTTCGCACCTGACCGGTGAGGTTCGACGCCATCGAATTGACGCTGTCGGTCAGATCTTTCCACGTGCCGGCTACGCCGAGAACCACAGCTTGGCCGCCGAGCTTGCCTTCGGTGCCCACCTCGCGGGCCACGCGGGTAACTTCAGAGGCGAAGGCGCGGAGCTGGTCCACCATCGTGTTGATGGTGTCTTTGAGCTGGAGGATCTCGCCTCGGACGTCCACGGTGATCTTCTTCGACAGATCGCCGTTGGCGACAGCGGTAGTCACGTCGGCGATGTTTCGCACCTGGGCAGTCAGGTTTCCGGCCATCGAGTTGACACTGTCGGTGAGGTCCCTCCAGGTCCCGGCCAGGCCCTTCACCACAGCTTGGCCGCCGAGCTTGCCTTCGGTGCCCACCTCGCGGGCCACGCGAGTGACCTCCGACGCGAAGGTGCTAAGCTGTTCCACCATGCCGTTGACGACTTTAGCGGTTTGCAGAAACTCGCCTTCCAGCGGCCTGCCTTCGATTTCCACCGCCATCGTCTGCGTCAGATCGCCCTTGGCGACCGCGCCGATCACTCGTGCCATCTCGTTCGTCGGTTGAATCAGATCGCCGATTAGTACGTTGATGGCGGAGACGCCGGCGGCCCAGTCGCCGGTGGAGCCCATGACGGACGCCCGCTCGGTGATCTTCCCCTGTTTGCCAACGGCGACGCTGATCCGTTCGTACTCCTGGACGACTCGCTGTTGGAGCTCGATAATATCGTTCAGCGTATCGGCGATTTTGCCCGCCACACCGGTTTTGTCCAGCGGCATGCGAACAGAAAAATCGCCCTTCTTGACGGCCACTAAGACCTCCAGGAGCTGCCTGGTATCGAGATAGTCCGTCGCTAGCTGTAGCTGTTCCGCCGGCATGATTTCCCTCCGCTTAGGTTGTCAGGACTTGAAGTAACTGGATGTGTGCTGATTGCTCAGCGACGTTCATACGTCAATCGCCGTGCCTGCGGCCCTCAACCAGGCGCCCGAATTACCCATCGGGAATTTCGCGACGGGCTCGCCTCCACCCCTTCCGTAGGCGTATTCGGTACGACCGGTGAGTGTTTCGGCGAAGCTCTACCGGGAGGCATCCCCTGCGGCGAGCTCTCGGGAAGGGAAATCGCTGAGCTCATTATGTCAAGCAGGTTACTTCAGGCCGACTATGGAGTGTCAAGACGATTGACGCTGGAAGTCTCACAGTCGTTAATCGTTAGGAGGAGGAAACATGCAACTACTGCCGCCAAAATCCCGCTGTTCCTTTGTCGGGGGATATTCACGCTAACGGCCGGGGAAGCGCAAACGAAGCGGATCGCGTTCTGGCCTGCCCTGAATCCGTCGAACGGTTCCAGAGACCAGAGAAAAAACTCTTATCCCGTTGTGATTTCAGCGCCCTTCCTGGACGACTTGGCGGGACATAAAAAGCCCAGGCCGGCCTGGCGCCAAGACTCTGACCAGAAGGTACTGGTGAGAGTCTAAATGGCACCAAGTCGGCCTGGACTAGACAGCAGCTACTTTTTCGCGACTACTTTGCCGTTGATGGAAATATTGTCTAGCACAACAAGACCACCTCCGGCGTTGGCACCTGCCTCGGGCCCTTGGTCAAGTATAACCGCGATGCTCTTGACCTGCTGGCCCGGAGTAATCGGCGGTGATGCCAGTTCCGGCTTGCTGGGATCGAACCGCATGCGTTTCCAGCCTATCGCCAGAGAAGTTTGAGTTGTTCCTTTGACGCAGCCGCCCACCACGTGCGTCACGTCGTCGTTGGTCACAACCACGAAGTGTGGGGATCCGGCGCTGCACTGCCCGCCCTCGCGGACATCAAAGCCAAGTTCCGTGAGCGTCAGACCCTGGGCGTTCTTGATGACGGCTCCAGCCTGCGCTTCCGCCGACCCGGAGGCATTCTTCGAGAGCAAAAGGCCCTGGTTGCCGGCATTGTGCATGGGAACGCCTACACCATCCACCCACTGGGCGGCGACAGCCCCCGAGTGCATGGGATCGTAGACGTAAGCGTCCGCGCGCAAGCCCGAACCCTGACCTCCTTCGTCCTTGTCGTCGTCATCGGAAGCAGGTGAAGTGACCATCAGAGTTACGGCAACAGAGATGCTTTTTGCGCCCGGCGCGCTCACGTCGATCGTGCCGGAGTGGCTTCCTGCAGGCATCCCTGCCGGATTCACCGAAACGCTGATGGTGCCCGGGGTTGTTCCGCCAGTCGGACTTACCGTAAGCCAGGGGCTGCCACCGGAATACGAAGCCTTGTACGAGAGCGGCGCACCCGCGCTCGTAATCATCAGCTTCTTAGCCGATGGCATGTGGTTTCCGGTCTGATAACTGAATTGCAGTGTGTGGGGACTCACCTTCAGAGACGAGTTGCCTGTGCCACCGCCAGCGCTGACCACTAGCGTCACCGTGACTATCTGCGCGCTGCCGGCAGCGCCGGAGGGCGTGATGGTCACGTTGCCAGTGTAGGTGCCAGCCGCCATACTGGCTGGATTCACCGAGATGTTCACCGTGCCCGGCGTTGTGCCGCTCGTTGGGGTTGCAGATAGCCACACACTACCCGAGGTCGCCACGGTGTAGGCCAACTGCGCTCCGCCCGAGCTGATCACGATCGGCTGAGTCGCGGGCATACCACCGCCGCTCTGATACGCGAACGACAGTGTTTTCGGACTTGCATTGAGACCGGGGGCCGGGGTTGTCGCGCCGACCACGAGTGTCACCGCGACCGTCTGCGGGCTGCCAGCAGGGGCCGTGATGGTCACCATGCCCTTGTAGGTGCCGGCTGCCATACTGGCCGGATTCACCACCGAGACGTTCACCGTGCCCGGTGTTGTACCGCTCATTGGGGTTGCAGATAGCCACGCACCACCCGAGGTCGCCACCGTGTAGGCCAACTGCGCTCCACTCGAGCTGCTGACCATGATCGGCTGAGAAGCGGGAGCCGACCCCCCTTGCTGGTAACTGAAGCTCAGCGAACTGGGGGCAACGGACAGCGCCGGCGCCGGGGCCGGCGGACTGAGTGCGCTGACAATCGCCTGAAGTTCGGCGTCTGTCAGCGAAGAAAGGAACCCCATACCGCCCACGTTCCCCGCAATCGCAGCCTTAGTGCCAGCAACAGTCCGGTTTACAATATTGGAAGTTGCCAGTGAGCCGTGGCAGCCCTGGCATTTTGAGGCATACAGGGCTGCACCATTCGGCGCCGCCGCTCCCGCAGTCACCGTTAGCGTCACGGGGATTGACTTCGGGCTGCCGGTAGCGCCGGAGGCCGTGATGGTCACGTTGTCGGTGTAGGTGCCGGTCGCCATGCCCGCACTCACCGAGACGTTGACCGTCCCCGGCGTTGTGCCGCTCGTCGGGCTTATGGACAGCCACGAAGTGGATTTCGCGGCGGTATAGCTCCCGCCACTCGCCACCGAGAGACTCTGAGCCGCGGGAGCCGACCCCCCTTGCTGGTAACTGAAGCTCAGCGAACTGGGGGAAACGGACAGCGCCGGCGCCGCCGGCGGCGCCGGCGGACTGAGTGCGTTGGAAATCGCCTGAAGGTCGGCGTCTGCCAGCGAAGAAAGAAACCCCATACCGCCCAAGTTCCCCACAATCGCAGCCTTAATACCAGCAAAAGTCCGGTTTGAAACATTGGAAGCTGCCAGTGACCCATGGCAACCCTGGCAGTTTGAGGCATACAGAGCTGCACCATTCGGTGTCTGGGCAGAGACAAAGTGTGGAAGGCCAAAAAGAATGGCAAACGCAAGCAGCAACTTGCTGAACAGTTTCATTTTCAAATTCCCCCTTTTAGCAGCGGAAAAATCCCCCGGTCAGCAAGCTATAACTGCTGGGTAGGTGAAATCTACTACTCGGGAGGACAGTTTAGGGGCAGCTACACTGCGATGGGCTGAGCCTGTTCTCGTGGTCAGCTAGATGTAACTCGGCACCAGCCAGTGGTGCGAACGGCGGCCCTTGCGCGAAACTGCTCGCGGGTCGGAGCGCAGCGGCCGAGTCTTGTTTCAGCTCGGTTGGAGGCTTGCCTTAAGTTCGGCAGTAACTCTTTCGCGCGACTCGCTAGACCCTCTCGGGAGCGGATGATAGCTTTGAAACCGCTCGGAGAGAGGATCTGTGGCCAAGAATGGCTTAGGCATTTCGCCCGGCGTGGAGATGCGGCGTAGCACTCGAATTGTTCGAGCTGTGCCGATGAGGGTCACGGGTGTTGATTTGCTCGGGCAGCCTTTCTGGGAACGCACCGCCACTCTGGACGTCAACAGCTACGGCTGCAGGTATCCGTCGAGGCAGAAAGTCAAAACGAATTCTTGGCTGACCCTGGAACTCGCTGATCGCGGGGCGAATAGATTACTGCATTCTGTGCAGGCGCGTGTCGTGTGGGTAGGACCACCGAATGCGCGACAGGAATACTTTCACATCGGCGTGGAGTTGGAGGTCTCCGGTAATGTCTGGGGTATCGCGCTGCCGCCGGGCGATTGGTCGCCATCCCGCAAGCCCGGCTCGGTCCAGATCCCCACGTCCGTGGCAGGACCACCAACCACGGCCCAGGCGCCGCTGACGCCTGCGTCCCTGTCCGAAGCAGAGCCTGGGGAGCTTTTCCACTTGGAGGCTGGTCCCTCACCAGCGCAGCCGAGGGCCTGGCTGGTGAGCGAGGTACAACAGCAGAATCATAAAATGGTTCCCGAGGCTGCGGCTGCAGCAGTCGCCGCGGAAGCTAGCCGCCTATTGGACGAATTGCGCACGCAGCTCCAAGACGAAGCGAAGAGAATCATCGAGGGCATGGCGGCGCCGCACAGTGACCAATGGCTTCGACAAGGGGCGCAGAAGCCGTACGAGGCGCAGCATGCCGGGGCCAAGTCATTTCATGAGCATTGGGCTCGAAAGGTTGATCTGGCCCTGCGGGAGGTCAGTGACCAGCCAGCGGCCAGCACCACCGAACGCGTGCAACGTATCCTGGAAACTTCACAGCGAGATTTAGCGGCCCGGTTTGTTTCTCAACTCCAGCAACAATTCGCATCACCTCTGGAGCAGCCCCAGGAAGTCTTGACGAATCTGGCGGCACCGAAGTCTCCAAGACGCATCTTGAGAAGGAGACCAGCTATCCTAGCCCAGGCGGTTGACTCGGCTTGGACTCTGGGAGCCCAGGCTATGTTTTGTATTAAATGCGGGGCTGAGAATTCTGAGGAGGCTGAGTCTTGTTGGAAATGCGGCAAGTCAATATTCACGGCTAAATCCGAGGAAGTGCCTTCGGCGTCAATCAGTCTGCCGCCGGCCCCAGTCACACATTCCCGCGCTCAGCCACAAGCAGAAAACGCGCCACTCCCGCAGGGTAGCCGGGGGTCTACTCCTGGCGAAGAAGACTTGACGCAGTCCGGCGGCCCGACGCATTCGCCGGGCACCTCAGGGCGTATTGTTGGGCTACAGGACACTTTACAAGCTTTCATCAAGACTTATCGACGCATGACGAGCGACCAACTGCTAGCCGTGGCAAAGGACTTGTCATGCCTCAGCGAGACAGCTTGGACTGCGGGAAACCAGGCTATGTTTTGTATTAAATGCGGGGCTGAGAATTCTGAGGAGGTTGAGTCTTGCTGGAAATGCGGCAAGTCAATATTTACCGCTAAATCCGGGGAAGTGCCTTCGGCGGCAATCAGTCTGCCACCGGCCCCAGTCACACATTCCCGCGCTCAGCCACAACAAAAAAACGCCCCACTCCCGCAGGGCAGCACGGAGTCTACTCCTGGCGAAAAAGACTTGACGCAGTCCGGCGGCCCGACGCATTCGCCGGGCACCTCGGGGCGTATCGCGGGGTTACAGGGCACCAACGTACAAGCTTTCGTCAGAACCTATCAACGCATGACGAGCAACCAACTGCTAGCCTTGGCAAAGGACTTGTCATCTCTCAGCGAGACAGCTCGGAACTCCCTAGTTGCCGAACTTCGCAGAAGGGGCCTCAGAGCTGGCCAGCCCCAGGCCTCCAAGCCGAAACGGCACTATAAGAGGGTCGGTGGCTGGCTAGCACGTTTCCTACTGGGGTCGATAGGTTTTTCTCCGATCCTCACGGTGATGCGCCTGGTCTTGTAATACGAGAAAGTGAGTCCGGTCGAACAGCCCTACCGGAGAGTGCTCCGAGTCCCTCTGACCTTCAGCACAAGCGGGTTCGAACAAAATCATCACGTGCTCAAGCCTGCCGTACCACCCTGTTCGTGATTCGAGCGATGCAAGAATCAAAGAACGGCCAAAAGCGGGGCGCGTACGCCGAGCGCGGTTGAGCCCACCATCCTGCATCATCCTCGGCACTCTTGTTTCGGAGTGCCGAGAACCTCATTGTGAGCCTGCCTGGAAGTGTTTGAAGGATCGAAGCCGGCGCGGGCTCCAACTGACAGGGCGAGGAGGGTGCAACAGGGTGGGCTAGAAACAGGGGGTAAGTAATGCTCACCTGTCAGTTTGCTACGAGGGCAGTGCTGGTATAGTGCCGGTCCCGGCAGCGAATTGGAAAACCGCCGGCGCGCTACGCATGCGGTCCAATTCGCTGGACTCAGCGGCAAGGCACTGCCCCCAGGCTCCAGCCTCTAGCCTCCAACCGCCAGCCTCTAGCATAATGGCCGGGCATGTGGGAGTGGCTGGAATATGCTGCGGCCTGGGTGGCGCTAAAATCGTTGGGCCTGCTGCCGCGTCGGGTGGCGCGTGCCGTGGGCGCCTGGCTGGCGGCCCTGGCTTATTTCTTCCGGCCGCCGCTTCGCCGCGCCGCAATCTCGAATCTGCGAGTGGCGTTTCCGGAATGGGGCGACGCCCAACGTCTCCGCACGATTCGCCAGCTGGTGAAGCACCTGGGATGGATGGCCGGCGAGTTTTCGCAATTCCCCAGGTACACGCGTGACAACATCGAGCAGATCGTGGTGCTGGACGGCTTTGAGAATTTTGCCGCCGCCCAGCGCCGCGGCAAGGGAGTGTTGTTTCTGACCGGGCATATGGGAGCATGGGAACTGGCACCGTTTGCGCATGCGCTCTACGGCCACCCGCTCCACTTCCTTGTGCGCCCCATCGATAACCCGCGAGTGGACGCCCTGGTGAACCGCTATCGCTGCCTCTCGGGCAACAGGCCAATTGAGAAGAACAACTCCGCCCGCGCCGTCCTGAAGATCCTCGGCGAGGCCAGCACGGTTGGCATCCTGGCGGACCAGAACACATCACTGGAAGAAGGTGTCTTCGTTGATTTCTTCGGCGTCCCGGCCTCGACGACAACCGGAGTGGCGCGTCTTGCGTTGCACACTGGAGCCGCCGTCGTCCCCGGCTACATTTTTTGGGACACGGCTGTGGGCAAGTATCGCCTGCGCTTCGAGCCGGCCATTGAGCTGGCGTGCACGGGGGACACGGCGCAAGACATCCGTGAGAATACAGCCCGCTTCACCCGTGTGATCGAAGATTACGCACGGCGTTATCCCGATCAATGGCTCTGGGTCCACAGGAGATGGAAGACCCGGCCACTGGGAGAAGACCCAGTACGTGCGCTATAAAAAGTTCGAGCAAGGCCCTTTTAGAATTCTCGTGTGAGATTGTTCGAGAGAGGACATTTATGATCCGCACCGCCCGGGAAGTCGCACAATACCTAGGTGTCGAACTCGAAGGCGATCCGGCAGCGCCGATCTCTGGCGTTGCGAGCCCCGAGCGAGCCAGCCAAGAAGACCTGATTTACGTTGATTCCTGGCGACACTTGGGCCGCGCTGCTGCCTCGAGGGCGCTTTGCTTGCTGGTCAAGCCGGAAATGAATCTCTCTGGAAAGACTCTGTTGCGCGCTGCCAACCCCAAGCTGGCCTTGGCCAAGGCCGCCGCATGGCTTCTCCCGCCAGCGCCGATCACCCAGGGCGTTCATCCGACGGCTATTGTGTCATCTTCCGCGCGGCTGGGGGCCGGGGTAGGCATTGGTCCCTACGCTGTCATTGAAGACGGCGTGGAGATTGGAGCGGGGACTGAAATCGCCGCGTTCTGCTTCCTGGGCCGCGGGAGCCGCCTTGGAGAAAACTGCCGGCTGCATCCTCGTGTCACCCTCTACGCCGGAGTGCAGTTGGCCGACCGGGTTGTTGTGCATGCCGGGACAGTGATCGGGTCAGACGGCTTCGGCTACGTTTTCGGTGAAGGCCGGCACTGGAAGTTTCCGCAGTTGGGGAGGGTGGAAATTGCGGAAGACGTCGAAATCGGCGCCAATACCACTATCGACCGGGGAGCGCTGGAGACCACGGAGATCGGCGCTGGCGTGCGGATCGATAACTTGGTGCAGGTAGCTCATAACGTGACCATCGGCGAGCACACGGTGGTCGCGGCCCAGACAGGCATCTCTGGCTCAACCGAGATCGGCAGTCACGTGATCATCGGGGGACAGGTCGGCATCGCTGATCATTGTCGCATCGAGGATGGGGCCGTGGCGGGCGCCCAGGCTGGCATCCCGACTGGAAAGACAATTCGCAAGGGGCAAACCGTTTGGGGAACGCCGGCGCGGCCGCTCGCCAAATTCAAAGAACAGTACGCCTGGTTTGCTCGTCTTCCTGAACTGGCCGAGCGCCTTCGTAAATTGGAGGGCGGCAGATCAGAGGACTGACACCTGCTCTGTTCTATTCCGGCCAGGGCCATCTGGACCCGGCAAGGCCGATCCAAGATTCTTGGCATCTTAGATGTTGACCCTTAACCCAATCGCGGAGATAATGCAGAGTTTAGGCGTTTAGCAGCTTCCGCTCTGGGGGCGGATGGAGAGGTCCATCCGGGGAAGCGAACATTATCTGTCCGAAGCATACCCTGGTTACTGCCTTGCGGATTTTAGTGTGTGGATACCCCCTGACCAAGGGGACGGGAAACCCTTTGCGTCTGGATGAGTTCTGAGGGGTTTGTTTGATGACATTAGGGATCAAAACCGCATTTGACCCTTCATCGAGTCGCCAAGCCACTGGTGCAGGTGTTTCGAGGCTTGAGCTACAACTACAGGAAGCAGTCGAGCGCGGTGTGAGCTACTTGCTCTCGCTCCAGGCGGAGGAGGGCTACTGGCTTGGCGAACTCGAAGCCGACAGCACGCTCGAATCGGATTACATTTTCTATCTGCACGTGCTGGGAAAGGCCGATCCGGGGCGTATTGCCAAGCTGGCTAACTACATCCGCCGCAAGCAACTCCCCGACGGGGGCTGGAACATCTACCCCGGTGGCCCGGCGGAGGTCAATGCCACGGTCAAAGCCTATTTCGCCCTCAAATTGGCCGGCGATTCCGTGGATACCCCGCACCTGGCAGGCGCGCGTGGCAAAATCCATGAGCTCGGCGGCCTGGAGGCAACCAACTCCTTCACTCGCTTCTATCTGGCCCTTGTCGGTGCAGTGGAGTGGGAAATGGTGCCGGCCATTCCTCCCGAGCTGATGCTGCTCCCCAACTGGTTCTATCTGAACATCTACGAGATGTCCTCCTGGACACGCGGCATCGTCATCCCGCTGGCCATCCTGTACGCGCACAAACCCCACTGGCCCCTCCCCGTGGACGCCCGCATAGACGAGTTGTTCCGTGACCCGTCGCGGAAAACCGTGGCCTTCGACTGGGATGAAAAGTTCTTCACCTGGCGCAACTTCTTCCTTGCGCTGGACCGCGCTCTTAAACTCTACGAGCGGCTGCCCTGGAAGCCTCTTCGGCAGCGAGCGCTCCGCCAGGCTAGCCAGTGGCTGCTCGAGCACTTAGAGCGCTCTGACGGCTTGGGTGCCATCTACCCTGCGATGATGAACGCAGTTTTCGCCTTGCTAGCGCTAGGCCATGCGGCCGACGATCCCTTAACCGCGCGGGAGATCGGTCAGCTCGCTCGCTTTGAGATCGAAGAGGACGATACCCTCCGCGTGCAGCCCTGCATGTCGCCGGTGTGGGACACGGCCATCGCCATGGTCGCTCTCGGGGAGGCCGGCCTGCCTCCTGATCATCCCGCGCTGGTGAAGGCGGCCCGCTGGCTGCTCGGTAAGCAACTTCTAGGTTCGGGCGATTGGCAGGTCAAGAACCGCGATACCCAACCCGGCGGCTGGGCGTTCGAGTTCCGCAACGATTTTTACCCCGATGTGGACGACACCGCCTTCGTTCTGATGGCGCTGCAGCTCGTAGAATATCCGGACCGGCCGCGCATGGAGCGCTCGATTCGCCGTGGCTTGACGTGGCTGCTCAACATGCAAAACCGCGATGGTGGCTGGGGCGCCTTCGATCGGGACAATGATTGCCACGTCTTCACGCAGGTGCCCTTCGCAGACCATAACGCCATGATCGACCCCTCGACCGCCGACGTCACTGCGCGCGTGGTCGAGTGCCTAGGTCGCTTCGGCTGGCCGGCCTCCCACACGGTCATCAAGCGCGCGGTAGCCTTCCTGCTCCACGATCAAACCCCTGACGGTTCCTGGTTCGGTCGCTGGGGTGTGAACTATGTGTACGGCACCGCCGGCGTGCTCCGGGCGCTTGAGACCCTCCGGCTCACCACGCGCGAGTATTGTCGGCGCGGCGCTGCCTGGCTGCGCGCGGTGCAAAGTTCTGACGGCAGCTTTGGCGAGTCGATCGCCTCTTACTATGACCCCGCGCTGAAAGGGAAAGGGGCCAGCACGCCTTCGCAGACCGCCTGGGGTCTGATCGGCTTACTCGCCGCTGGCCAAGACACCGAGGAGAGCATCAGGCGTGCCGCTGCGTACCTGGTCGAGCAGCAGAATCGGGACGGCTCCTGGAACGAGCAGGAGTTCACCGGCACGGGCTTCCCGCGCGTTTTCTATCTGAAATACCACCTGTACCGAATCTATTTCCCGCTGTATGCGCTGGCGCGCTACCGCAACATCCTGCAGGGCTCTTCGGAGTACCGCAGCCTGGTGGTTCAGCCGGGGGAGCTCGAGCGGCGCAATGGGAACCGGGAGATCGGATGAGATTTCCTCTGAAGCTGACTGCCAAGCTGACCAAATACCTCGTTGGCAAGCGAATCCACGGCGAAGACAGGTTTCCGCTGGTGATGATGCTGGAGCCGCTGCATGCCTGCAATTTGACCTGCACTGGCTGCGGCCGCATCCGCGAATACAAGTCCACGATCAACGAGATGTTGACCGTCGAGCAGTGCATCGCCGCTATGGAAGAATGCGGCGCGCCGGTGGTCTCGATCTGCGGCGGCGAGCCGACCATCTACCCGGAGCTTGGGCGACTGGTGCGCGAGATCCTCGCTCGCGGCCGGCACATCTACCTGTGCACCAACGGCATGTTCATCCGCAAGAGGCTGCACGAGTTCCGGCCCACCACAAGCTTCTTCTGGAACGTCCACCTGGATGGCCTCGAGCGCACGCACGACTTGGCAGTCGAGCGCGATGGCGTCTTCCGTGAGGCGATCGAGGGCATCAAGGCTGCCAAAGCCGCGGGGTTCCTTGTCTGCTCGAACACCACCATTTACAAAGAAACCGACCTGAATGAAATCGCAGAACTCTATGCCTATCTCCACGAGCTAGGGGTGGACGGCTTCATGATCTCTCCCGCGTATTCTTACGCTGCGGTGCAGACCAAGGACATTTTCATGTCGCGCGAAGAAGTTCGCGAAAAATTTCAGCAGGTTTGCCAGCTCCTGGAGAAGTACAACTTGATGACCTCGCCCATCTATCTGGAATACTTGCGTGGGGAGCGCGAGCTGATGTGCACGGCCTGGGGCAACCCCACTTACAACCCGCGCGGCTGGAAGGGCCCGTGCTACCTGATCACCGACGCGCACCACGCCACATTCAGGGAGTTCATCGAAAACACTCCGTGGGAAAGATACGGCCGCGGGCGCGACCCGCGCTGCCAGGATTGCATGGTTCACGTCGGCTACGAACCTTCGGCCGTCCTCGGAGCTCATCACAAGCTGGGCGACAACTGGAAGATGCTGAAGTGGCAGCTCAGCGGCCGGATGGGTGGCGCGAGGAGAGAGAGCGCAGCATCCGGGGCGAACAGCCACGGCAATGGGCACAATGGGAGTCACGCAACGGACGACGTCGGCCGGCCGGTGGACCCCGCTGAGCTGGTTTCTCCTGACGGGAGTTTGCGGGTGCTATGACGACGCTGGTCACCGGAGCCACCGGCTTCCTGGGCAGCCACGTGGCGCGCCAACTGGTGGCGCGAGGCGAGGCCGTTCGCGTGTTGGTGCGTCTGACCAGCCGACTGCGCGCCATCGAGGACTTGCCCGTCGAGCGCGCGACCGGAGATCTGCGCGACCTGGCCTCGCTCTATCGCGCGTGCGACGGAGTTCACCGTGTGTATCATGTCGCGGCCGACTACCGCTTCGGTGTTCGCCGCCCATCCGAGATCTATGAGTCCAATGTTAACGGCACGCGTAATCTGCTAGAGGCGGCGTATCGTGCCGGAGTCGAGCGATTCGTTTACACCAGTACGGTGGCCACGATCGCTGTGCCGCGCAGCGGCAAGCTTCCTGACGAAGATACCGTCGCGGGTCTGGAGGAAATGATTGGCCACTACAAGCGCTCGAAGTTCCTCGCCGAGATGGAGGCGTTCCGCGCGGTGGCCACAGGCTTGCCGGTCGTCATCGTCAACCCGACTACACCAGTTGGCCCGGGTGATTGGAAACCGACGCCCACTGGCCGGATTATTCTGGATTTCCTCTGCGGCAGGATGCCTGCCTACGTGGATACGGGCCTGAACCTGGTGCCGGTCGAAGATGCCGCAGCCGGCCACCTGCTGGCCGCCGAGCGCGGTCGGGTCGGCCAGCGCTACATCCTGGGCGGGCGCAATCTGACGCTGAAGGAAATCCTCGACATGCTCGCGGCCATCACGGGGCGTCGCGCGCCGCGCTTCCGCCTGCCCCACGCCCTGGCGATGGCGGCGGCCTTTGTTGACTCGGGCGTTTCGTTCGTGCTGCGCCGCCAGCCGCAGATTCCGCTGGAAGGCGTGCGCATGGCGCGTCACAAGATGTTTGTCGACGCCTCCAAGGCCGAGCGGGAACTGGGTTTTACTGCCAGCTCGGTTGAGGAGGCGCTGGAGCGCGCCGTGCGCTGGTACGAAGGGAATGGTTACGTCCGCTCGCGCCGCGCGCAGCCCATGGCCCGGGCGCACGCGGCGTGAGGGCGAGGCGTTTGTACCGCAGGGGGCGGTGGTCCGCCCTTGGGGAAATTGAAGTAGGCCATGCGAATTCTCGTCACATTCGCCGTCCATGCTGAGTTCGCGCTTTGGCGCCGGATGCGTAGATTCCGTCGCACCCGATGGGCCACCCGCCCGGCCTACGTGACACAGATCGATGGCGCAGAGATCGGAGTCGTATTGACCGGCGTAGGGCCCCAACGAGCTCGTCAAGCCGCATTCGAGGTGATGATGGCAGAGCCGGTGGACATCTGTGTATCCACTGGATTGGCGGGGGCGCTCCAGGCCGAGCATCTCCCGTCGGAAATCGTGGCCGCGCGGGGCGTGTGGTCCGAGGAAGAGAGCCGAACCATCCGCAGTGACGAACTACTGCTGCAGCGGGCGGGCGAGTGCGGCGCAAGAACTGTGGAGAAGCTTTGTACCGCGGATCATCTCGTCCTGACGGCCCGGGAAAAGGCTCGTTTGGGCGTATTCGCTGACGCCGTCGAAATGGAGAGCTTCGAAGTGCTGAAAGAGGCTCGCGCTTGGAACGTTCGCGCCGTAGCCGTTCGCGCCATCAGCGACGCCGCGGGCGAGGATTTGCCGCTGGATTTCACCGGGCTCGTGGGCGCGCGAGGCGAATTGAGGATATTTCATCTGCTCAAGGAAGTCGCGCGGCACCCAGTGTCGTGGCCGGCGCTCGTGCGCTTCGGCCGTCAGAGCCGCCGAGCAGCCGCGTCGCTCGCCCTTTTTCTGGATCGCTATATGGCCCATCTGGCGAACCGCCGTGCGGAACTTCATTCGGAAGTCGCCGAAGAGATTTCGTGCACATGAGCCCCATAACCGCCCAACTCGAAGCGCCATTTTCGGCAGCTCCGGCACTGAAGCAGATGCGCGCGGGAGTGTACCGTGGCGCCGGGCGCGTCGTGGTGGAACAGGTCCCCGTCCCAACAATTTCCGATGGCGAGGTCCTGATTCGGGTTGCCGCCTGCGGCATCTGCGGTACCGATATCAAGAAAATCCAGCACGGCTTTGTGCCACCCCCGCAGATCTTCGGGCATGAAGTTTCGGGCACCGTGGTTGCGGCAGGCCGCGGCGTAAAGCGGTGGAAGCTCGGCGACCGCGTGGTCAGTTTTCATCACATTCCCTGCGGCGGCTGCTTCTATTGCGAGCGGAAACTGTTCTCGCAGTGCCCGGCGTACAAGAAAGTGGGCCTCACGGCTGGGTTCGACCCCAACGGCGGCGGCTTCGCTGAATATGTCCGCGCGATGCCGTGGATCGTCGAGCGCGGTATGGTGGCCATCCCGCCGGAGGTGAGCTTCGAGGAAGCCACCTTCGTCGAGCCAGTAAATACCTGCGCGAAAGCGGTTCAGAAGGCGCGGGTCGCGCCAGGCGAGATCGTTGTGATAATCGGCCAAGGGCCTGTCGGCCTGCTGCTGATGTTGCTAGCGAAACTGGCCGGCGCCACCGTTTTCACAAGCGACCCCATGCCCGAGCGGCGCGCAAAGAGCGTGAGCCTGGGTGCCGCGGCGTCTTTTGATCCACGGGCTGATGACCTCGCCAGCGTCGTTCGCGCGCGCACCGGCAACCGCGGCGCCGACGCAGTGCTGGTGGCCACGCCCATCCCGGCAGCGGTCGCGGAGGCACTCGCACTGGCGCGTCCCGGTGGACGCGCGCTGCTGTTTGCGCAGAACGATCCGAAGATGCGCATCGAATTTCCCGCCGCCGCCGTGGGCGTGGACGAAAAAGAGATTCTCGGCAGCTACAGCGCCGCGGTGGATTTGCAAGAGGAGTCGGCGCAACTGGTTTTTTCGCGGCGCCTGCCCGTCCGGGAACTGGTCACGCACCGGTTTCCGCTCGAACAGATTGATCAAGCCCTGGAACTGGCCGCCCGCCCCGCGGGCCATTCTTTGAAGGTGGTGATCACGCCTTGAGGAAAAGCGAGGTTGGGAGAACGGAACGAAACGGTCATATGACCGCTGCCGTACTGTATGGCCGCGAGGATCTGAAAATCGAAAAGGTCGAGATTCCCGCCGTAGGCTGTGATGAAGTGCTGGTCCGCGTGAAGGTGGCGCTCACAGATGGCACGGACCTGAAAGTTTGGAAGCAGGGCTATCACGCGCGGATGATCACGCCGCCGGCAATCTTCGGACATGAACTGTCCGGCGTGGTGGAGCTGATGGGCCGCGAAGTCAACGGCGGCCTGCGCGTTGGCTCGCGCGTCGTCCCTGCCAATTCGGCCCCGTGCGAGGTTTGCTTGTTCTGCCGCAAGAACCGCGAAAACCTTTGCGAGGACCTGCTGTTCAACAACGGCGCCTATGCCGAATACATCCGAATTCCTGGCCGCATTGTCCGGCAGAACATGCTCGAGATTCCGGAACACGTATCGTTCCTCGACGCGGCGATGGTCGAGCCCCTGGCTTGTGTCCTGCGCGGCATCGATGAGACTGGCGTGAACCCGGGCGACACGGTGGTGCTGATTGGCTGTGGCCCCATCGGCCTGAAGTTCATCCGCATTCTGACCGGCCGCGGCGCTCGGGTCATCGCCTTGGGCAAGCGCTGGAGCCAGATTCGCGCCGCCGAGCAGCTGGGCGCTCGAGCTGCGTTCGACGTCTCGCAGCTTGACAACCCTGTCCGCGTGATCCGCGAGCTCACTGAGGGCGGCCGCGGGGCGGATGCGGTGATCGAGGCCGTCGGCTCACCGACCACCTGGCAGTGGGCCATCCAGATGGTGCGCCGCGGCGGGACGGTCAACCTGTTTGGCGGCTGCCCGCGCGGCTCGCAGGTGGAGTTCGACCCCACCGCGCTGCACTATTCGGAAATCACCATCAAGTCCACATTCCACCATACCCCGCGCTTCATCCGCGAGGCCCTGGAAGCAATCGCCCGCGGCGAGATCTGCGCCAGCGACTTCGTCACCGGGGAGATTCCATTGCGCGAGCTGCCGCGCATGTTTGAGCACATGAAGCATCGCAACGGCGAACTGAAAACCGCGGTCATTCCGTAGGCTGTCGCCGCGATTACATTTTCAGGAATTCCGTTCGTTCGTTATCGTCCATCCGCGCCTGGGGACGCGCCACTGCCATGCAGGCACCTATCGAACTCGAGATTGCGCGTAAGCTACCGCCGGCGGGCTCCGCCCCGGCCGTCGCCGCGCAGTACACCCGCTGGCTCGCCAGACATCACTACGAGAATTTCAACGTGGTTTCCTGGTTTCTGCCGCGCCGGCTCCGCCAGCACTTCTACAACGTCTACGCCTACTGCCGCTGGGCCGACGATTTGGGCGATGAGGTACCCGATCCGGCCCGCGCCCTCGCTTTGCTTGACTGGTGGGAAGAAGAACTCCGCCGCTGCTACGCTGGCCGGCCGGCGCACGCCGTCTTCGTCGCGCTCGCGGATACGGTCCGACAGTTCCAGATTCCCATCGAGCCGTTTGCGGACCTGCTCATCGCGTTCCGGCAGGACCAGGTGGTGCATCGCTATGCGGCTTGGGCGGACGTGCTCGGCTATTGCCGCAATTCGGCCAACCCGGTGGGCCGCTTGGTGCTTTACCTGTGCGGTTATCGCGACCCCGAGCGGCAGCAACTCTCCGACTACACGTGTACCGCGCTGCAGCTTGCCAATTTCTGGCAGGACGTGGCGCGCGATCTCCAGAGGGGCCGCATTTATATTCCGCTCGACGCCCTGGCGAAACATGGCCTCAGCGAGGCCGACATCCTGGAGCAGCGGTTCGATGCGCGCTACGTCGCGCTAATGAAAGACCTGGTGGCGCGCACCCGTGAGATTTTCGCAGCCGGCCTGCCGCTGGCGCAGCGCGTCACTCCAGAGCTGCGCGTCGATATTGAGTTGTTCAGCCGCGGGGGGCTTGGCGTGCTCGAGGCCATTGAGGCCATCGGCTACAACACCCTTGCGCGCCGTCCGGTGCTTCGACGCTGGACCCAGCTGCGGCTGTTGGGTCGCGCGCTTGTGTCTCGCATGTTTGCGCCCTTGGGGGCCGGCAAAGAAGACCGCGCGCCCCTCGCTCGCGGCAATGCCTGAGGCGCCTGAGGTTGATGCGTCTTACGCCGTGTGCCGGCGCATTGCTCGCCACGCCCGGAGCAATTTCCACCTCGCCTTTTACCTCTTACCGCGGCCTAAGCGGGACGCGCTGTTCGCGCTGTATGCTTTCATGCGCCTGGTGGACGACGTCTCCGACACTCCGGGCGACCTGGCCGCAAAGCAGAAGGGAATCGCCGCCTGGCGCGCGCAGCTCGATGCTGCGTTCGCGGGCGATACAGGCCTGCATCCCGTCTTACCTGCTTTTGCCGATACGGTTAGGCGCTTCGGCATCCCAGCCCGCTACTTCGACGATCTCATCTCCGGCGCGGAGATGGACCTCAGTATTTCCTCCTACGCCACCTTCGACCATCTGCGCGAGTACTGCTACCGGGTCGCCGGCACGGTCGGGCTCACCTGCCTTCACGTCTTTGGCTTTCGCGACCCGCGCGCCTTGGATCTGGCCGAAAAGCTGGGCCTCGCATTTCAATTGACCAACATCCTGCGCGATGTCCGTCGGGATTATGAAATCGGACGCGTCTATCTGCCTCAGGATACCCTCCATCTCTACGGTTGCCGCCCATCAGATTTGGGGCAGGGAAATCTTAGGCCGGCGCTGCGGGAGGTTCTGGCGTCTGCAGCCGAACGCGCCCAACAGTTTTACGCGGAAGGCGCCCGGCTTGTGCCGCTGGTGGACGAAGATAGCCGCGCGGCGCTCTGGGGGCTAGTTCGCATCTACAGCAGCCTGCTCGCTAAAATACGTTCTCGCGGTTTCGATGTCTTTTCCTCCCGCGTTTGCCTGACCTCAAAGGAGAAATTCGCAATTCTCCTCCGGGCGCGGCTAGGCCGGTGGGACGAATCGGATGCCCTCGCGTAGCGTGATCGTGATTGGCGGCGGTCTGGCGGGACTTTCCTCGGCCGTCGCGCTGGCGGAAGCCGGCTTCCGCGTCCGTCTGTTTGAGAAGCGGCCGCACCTGGGCGGGCGCGCCAGCTCGTATATGCTGCCCGGCGGCGAGCACGTGGACAACTGCCAGCACGTCACGCTGGGTTGCTGTACCAACCTCGCGGATTTCTACCGCCGCGTTGGCGCCGCGCATAAGATCCGCTGGTACGACCGCCTGATCTTCAGCGACGCCGCGGGCCGCCGGGGCGTGATTGAAGCGTCGCCTCTGGCGCCACCGTTTCATCTGGCTCCTTCGTTTGCGCTGTTTCCTTCGCTCGCCTGGGCCGACAAGAGCGCGATCGCCCGCGCCATGCTGGCAATTACGCGCAGCGGCGGCCGGCCACCGGATGTCAGCGGTGCCGCCGGCGTGACGATGCTTGACTGGCTGCGCCGGCACGACCAAACCCAAGCCAGCATCGAGCGCTTCTGGCGCGTCGTGCTGGTCAGCGCGCTTGACGAAGAGCTCGGTCGCACCGACGCTGGCTACGGCATGGATGTTTTCTGGAAAGCATTCCTCGCTAACCGAAACGGTTTTAGGATCGGCATCCCGTCCGTGCCGCTGGGCGAGCTTTACAGTGGCTGTCGCCAAGCGATCGAACAGCGGGGCGGAGAAGTGGTGGTTCGCGCGGGAGTGCGAGCGATCCGGTTGGAGCACGGCCGCGTCGTCGGCGTGGAACTCGACAACCATGCCTTGGAAACCTCGGATTATTACATTGCTGCCGTCCCGCATGATCAACTGCCCGGCCTGCTCCCCGCGAAGGTAGTGGAAAGCGAGCCGGCATTTGCCAACTTGAGCCGCTTGCGCTCTGCGCCGATTACCGGTGTGCACCTTTGGTTTGACCGTGTGGTGATGACTGAGCCTTATCTGACTCTGCTCGACCACACCACCCAGTGGATTTTCAACAAGTCTCTGCTCTATGGTTCGTCCGCACCCCCTGCCGGCCCAGACGTAGCAGGGCAAGCTGGCGCTCCTGGCGCGGCCGTCGAGAACTTCCAGTACCTGCAACTGGTCATCAGCGCGTCCTATGAACTGGTGCCGCGCTCGCGCCAGGATATCATTGAGCTGTGCCGCCGGGAGCTGCAGGAGATTCTTCCCCCTGCGCGCGAGGCGCGGCTGCTCAAGGCCACGGTCATTAAAGAGACCGCCGCGACGTTTTCGCCCGAGCCTGGCTGTGACCGCTGGCGCCCCTGTCAGTCCGGCCCCATCGAGAATCTCTTCCTGGCTGGCGATTGGACCGCGACGGGCTGGCCCGCTACCATGGAGAGCGCGGTCCGCAGCGGCTATCTGGCCGCCGAAGCCATTCTGGCTGTTGCTGGCAAGCCACAAAAGCTGCTACAGCCGGACTTGCCGGTCGAGTCGGCGAGCCGCTGGCTCGCGAGGAACGCCCGCTCCCAGCATTCTTAGTGTGTGGAAGAGTAGGCTTTGCTGCGCCGGCCACTGTTTTACTCGCAAGATGAAGGTTCCCAGTGGCACTTGCTCGCTGATTTTCTCCCGCCTATCTTGTCCGTTGAGGCGGCTATAGTTTGAGCGTTGAGGCTCGTAGGGGTACTCCACTTGTCTAGATCTAGCCATTGACACGATTAACCGAGCGCTGCATACTCGTTGGTGCTCGCGGAAGGCTTCATAGGCGACCCGGGAGCTCCAGAAGCACCGGGTGGTGTGTCGGGCTTTCTGCACTTCGTAGTGCGGTTCGATACCGAGGTATTTCCAGGCCGTGGCCAAGAACCGGCCGAACGGCTCCCCCGGTCAAGATAGCCTTTTGCGCAATCTGGGCGCTTTTTGATGTTGCTTGCCGTGAATCCGAGTATGATGTGTAAGTCCCCCCTGGAGGTCTCCCTTGGAGCGGAAGTATAGGCAGAAGGGCTATCAAGACACTGATAAGCCCGAGAAGAAAAAGGACCGGGCACCCGAGGGGCGCCCGCGCCAAGAACAGATTGGTCCACGCACGCCCCGCATGGTCGGCACCGTCACTCGCGCGCGTTGCGCGAACTGCGGCGCAGTGCTGCTGTCAGGCTTCGATCCAAATGGCCGGTGCCCACGCTGCAATTTCGAGTTGCATTGCTGCAAACAGTGTGTGCATTTCGATACCGCGGTGCGCTTTGAGTGCACGCAGCCGATCCCCGAGCGCATTGCCAAAAAGGACGCGCGCAACGATTGCTCCTTCTACGAGTTTCGCACCACGGTGGAGAAGGATACTGCGCCGTCCGCTCCCGTCGCCGCTCGTTCCGCGCCTGCTCCGAACACTGGCCGTCCAAGCGACGCCCGCAAGGCTTTTGACGATCTGTTCAAGAAGTAGCCCCCGCTGCGCTGACCTCTGCCATTACCTGGGTCAATCGCACACACGGATGTCTCTCTAGCCGCGCGCCATGGCGCGCCTTCCCCGGATCGTCTTTCCGAGCCCCGCACGGCTGGGGTTCCCGATTGAGGGCGGAGGGACGCAAGAGTTGCGAAATTCCGCCGGGTCTGAAGCCGGCTACGCCCTACCTAAGCTAGCAGCTAGCGCAGCGGATTCGGGAAAAGCGTAGGTTCCTGCAGCGGCGCGCTGGCAATGCGCTCCAGCTCCGGATAGTGGTGCCGCAGCGTCTCCGGCACTCTCACTTTCGTGCCGCTCAGCAGGCTGATCAACTGCAGCGCATTCACGATGGCTTTACCCTGGAAGTGGTTGTTGGTGATGACGAACGTGGTCTGCGCGTGGCTGGCGAGTTTGCGGATGCGCTCGGCCCAGGGATCGAGTTCCTCTTCTCTGTAGAGATAGTTGTAGCGCTCCGAGGGCAGCGTCTCCGGATCGTCGCTGAACCAGGTATCGTAGCGACGGCCGTGCAGCCGGACGTAGCCGATTGGGGCCGTGGCCCGCGCGGAGGGTTTCAGCGACCGGCCGATCACCGGCTGATCAATGTTGCAAAATCCGACGCCGCGGTCGTACAAGAGCTCGTAGAAGCCCTTCTGGTTCCACGAAGCGTGGCGCACCTCGACGACTAACGGATAGTCCATAAGTCGCTCTAGCAGTTCCTTCAGATAAGCAACATTCTCCGGCACGCAGTGGAAGGAGTACGGAAACTGCAGCAAGACCGCTCCGAGCTTTCCGGCCCGCTGCAGCAGATCGAAGCCCGCTCGGACTGCCCGCTCGTCTTCCACAGTGGCTCCGGTTTCGTGCGTAAACTTCTGCCAGAGCTTCGCGGTGAACGCGAACCGCGGGTTGGCCGCCACGCGGTCCAGCCACTGCGCGCAAAGTTTCGCTCGGAGGGGCTGATAGAACGACGTGTTGATCTCGATCGTGTCGAAGTACTCGGCCAGATAGGCGGCTTCGTGGAAATCGCGCGGCTTGCGCGTCGGATAAACGATGCCTGCCCAGTCTGCATAGGACCATCCGGCCGGGCCCACTCGTACCAAACCCGGATCAGCTTTCTTTGCCGCTGGCTTCATATGTGGCCTGCCAGAGAAGTCAATGTCAGCCTATGACGCGGCTGCGCGCTATGTCAACGTGGCGAGTAGTCATGCGAAGCCCTCGACGTCCTCGGGATTGCAACCGCCCGGTAGACTTGCTATGCTGAGCCGCAGGATGCGTCTCCGGTTTCATTTTCCTTGTACGGTAGGACGCCCGCCCTTCCTCATCCCCCAACAAAGGTGCGCACATGAAGATCGCCATCAGCTACAAGCACCTGGAAATGCGCGAACCCGTCGAAATCGAAATGAAGCGGTATCTCAGCAAGCTTGCCAAACTGTTGAAGAGATATTCCCCCGATTTGGTGCAGCTTCATGGGAGCCTTGAAAAGCGTCCCCGCAAGGCCGAATACATCTTTTCTTTGAACCTTTCTCTGCCCACCGGCAGCCTCTATGCCACTGGGACCGGCGCGGATGTGCGCCTGTGCGTTAAACACGCCTTCGCTGAGATCGAGGGGCAGGTGAAAAAACATCAATCCCTGCTGCGCAGGGACTACCAGTGGAAACGCAAGCGCCCGCGCAGCGCGGTGCCGGCCTAGCCCACCGCGCCGCACACAGGTTCAATTCGAAGCAAAGAGCTGGCGGAGCTGCGGATCCATTGGAAATAGACGCACGGCCTTGCGAAGAGTGGCCGCGGCGGCGGGTGGATTTCCGGTGGCGCGATAGACCTGGGCGAGATCAAACGCGTCGCGGCGAGGGCAAGAACGCAGCACCGAGGTGGCTCTCGCATCGAGGGCCCAGCGATGCGCTGCCTAGCGCGAGTCCTTCCGTGAACGCGGCCAGAACTGTGGCGCGATGGCGTAGACCGTATGGCCGAAGATTAAACCGAGCGCCTTGCCCCGGACCACTTGGTAAACGAGTCCTGCAGCACCAGATAGAAACAAGCAGAAGAGGATACCCGCGACTGGACTTGCACTGGGCGTTGTTCACCATGTCCAGCTCCCTAATCTGCCGGTGCCGCCGCCTTAAGTGCGCCCAGTGTTCTCCAGCCGCAAAGATCTAATCGATGGCCCACTAGAAAACTGACAAAGCACTGGTCTGCCTGCTCGGGCTGTTTCCCTCCGAGGACATCGCCATAACGCTCGGCGCCGGCACATGCGTGGCTTCGCGGTACTACTACCCGCGTACCGTCACAATGATGCCTTCAGCCCATTCGCACCCTATTCACTGTCCTCTAGCCTACTCACTCGCCGCAGCAACAGAAGCTACAAGCGGCCTGCTGGGAGAGCTGGAGCAATTGACGTCCGCAATGTCTCTGGCTGGCCGAGGAAGCAGAAACCAAACGCCGCGGGAAAACAAGCGTAAGGTTTCCCGAACGAATGTGGGGTGCCTAGTGAAGCGTTGCCTGTTCCTTGCTCTAGCCGTTTTGGCGCTGGGTGGAGTTGCTTCCGCTCAGCAGGCCGACCCCACTTTACTCACTCAGTACAAACAACTCAACAGGCGATATTTTTCTGGAAAACTGCCCATCGCCAACGTCTCCGTCTTTTGGGATGAAACGATTTCTAAATCGGACTTGGCGGGAACCTGGATCACCAAGTTCGAGGGCGAACCAGAGAATATCAGAGTTAGCGTTTCTACTTTCATTCAGGAATGCAGCTCCTGCGTTGGTGCTGCGCTGCTGCACGAAATGGTTCATATTAAGCTGCGAAACCGTAAGATCGATATGCACGGCAAAGAGTTCCAGAAAGAGATGGTGCGCCTGGCAAAAAAGGGCGCGTTTGCGCCATATTGGTAAAGTATCAGGCAAGAAGCTGTGTCTAAGTTTTGCTCTGTTTTGCGAGCAGCAGCTTGGCTACCTCGAAGGCACTCTGCGTGATCCGCCCATAAGCCCCCGAGAGAACATACGAGAGACACCCCGAACCATCGCCCTGGCAGATACAAGTAGCTGAAGATGGTAGGCGGTGAACGGCCCTTTCCTACTCCCAAACAGCCGCGCCCTAAAATCCCCTCCTGATTTTCCAACCCACGCTGTCTGATACGCAAACCAACCTGATTTCGCTTTCTTTTATAAGCGGCGCTGTACTTTCCAGGGTAGAATAACGTGGCCGGAGGTTACCAGTTGCGGCCTGGTGAGCAACTTAAAGAAGTGCGAGCTCGACTCGGGATCACTACGCGTGAAGTCGAGGATCACAGCCGAAAGATTGCCGACGCCGAGAGCAACGAGGAGTTTTACATCTCCAATGCATGGCTCACTCAAATTGAGAATAAGCTGTCGGTTCCCAGCATTTACAAACTCTATAGCCTAAGCATCGTTTACCGGACAAAGTTTGCCGACCTGCTGCGACTGTTCGGCGTGGATTTAGAAAAGATCAGCAAGTATCAGCTCGTCACGCCGCTCCGGCAAACCCATTTGACAACCCTTGAGGTGTACGACAAAGATCGGGCCGTCACTTTCCCCGTTCGTTTCGACCGGGGGTTCAGCCCGGAGAAAACAAACCTATTGTCCCGAATGGTGGAAATCTGGGGCGAGGTGCCAATTTCTCTGATCCAGCATTTGGATATCCGGCGCGGCCAGTACGGTTACATCGGCCTGCAAGACTACACGCTTCACCCGCTGTTAAGGCCAGGCTCATTCGTTCAAATCGATGCTCGGCTGAATCGAGTTCAGACCTTTGCGTGGCGCACGGAGTTCGACCGGCCGATCTACTTTATCGAGCTCCGGGATGGCTACGCCTGTTCCTGGTGCGAACTGCGAGGAAGCCAGCTCACTCTGATACCGCATCCCCTTTCACCTTGCAGCACCCGGCAATTCCTCTATTCCACGGAAGCGGAGATCGTTGGCCAGGTAACAGCGGTGGCTATGCGCCTGGTTGACTCGCCGGACAGATTGACTGACGAAGCTCCAAAATTAACAAAGCGATCCTGACATTAGAAAAGAAGAATTCGGCGGATAGCCGATCGCACCCTGAGGGAAGCGTCACCCGATAAGGCTCCAGTTTCCTCCACGTTTCCAAGACCTGCTCTGGTCGCGCGGGCGTAGAGCGGACATAGGTATCCAGTTCTTGAACCAGATTCTCCAGAGGACCGAAGGCCAGAAACTTAAAAACTTCTTGATGACAGGCCGCCAGCGCTCTGGCTGCTACCTCCTCTGAAAAGCAAGAAGCTAGGCCTTCGTGATAGTACTGCCCGGTATTGTAGTCGCGTGTGGACGCCAGATAGATTAGCCGGCTGACGTCTCCAGGGAGTCCCGCCAGCGTGCGCTTCTTGAGATCCTCAGTTGCCGCCTCAAGGTCCATGCGTTTGATTTCGGCTCGCATCTAAGTGGGGTTATCCCTGCGGTTGATTTCTGCGTCCAGTCCCTCTCGATCCTGCCGAGGCGCGCTGGGTCCAGACTTGCCAACAATTGTGCAGATCTGGTTGCGAGCTTTTCTCGCACTCTCGTACAAATGGACCGCAGCTGCTCCGCCACACGCGGAGCCCACCAGACAATCTCAGCAACGATCCGATCGTTCTCCTTGTAGTGGTTTGATCCTAACATAAAAAGAGGGGGGAGTTTCCAGGTGGATTCGTCCCCCCTCAGTTTGCGCACCGATGCTTGACATGGGCGGAAGTGGAATCGGCGGGCAGGCCGTGCTCCCCCTTCGGCAACTAGGACAGGCACCTTCAGAGACAGGGTTGATTGCAATGTCCCTGCCACTGCAAGTGCAACAAACGCAAGCAGAAGCAAAGACACGAACTTACATGAAAGCATTAGTTCTCCTCGA
>Ga0137399_10000047_pt1 | contig 39088 bp, 34 predicted proteins | sample czorhiz316metaG_FD_104810 | JGI IMG/M metagenome (GOLD analysis project Ga0137399, IMG submission 104810) | Vadose zone soil microbial communities from Angelo Coast Range Reserve, California, USA - czorhiz3.16 metaG | ecosystem: Environmental > Terrestrial > Soil > Vadose zone | place: USA...
AATGAAAACGTCGGTCGAATCGATGCGGCCGCTCTCGTCAATGTCCATTCGGAAGTTGGAAGAGTTGGTGATTTGAAGAGTCTGCTGTCTCACTTGGAAGACATCGGTTGAATCAACCCGGCCGCTTGCGTCGACGTCGCCAACCAGCACGCCCATTGAAGCTGGCACTGCGCTGCTAAAGTTACCAACTGAGTCAGTCACATTAGTTAGGCTAACAGTGATAACTTGAGCGTTGGTAACTCCAGTAAGATTCACAATGTAGTTATGAGGATCGTTATTGTCGATGGTACTACTACTGACTGATCCCATCCCACTGACATTCGCGCTAGCTACACTCGTTAATGTGTTGGCGAAGCTAAATACGAGTGTGTAATCGCCATTCGTGCCGCCACTGCGGCATTCAACTCCACGCGTTCCGGTGGGCGGCAAGTTAATGTCGAACGTCCCAGCGCTGCCGTGGACTTTCCTCGATACGACGCTCACCAACTGCACCACAGGTATCGTATAATGCTCCGTAAGCGTCAGGCTGACACTACCGTTGTAGTAGTAGCCGACGGCCCAGCAGTCTGACGCCGAGGCGCACGTCACGCCATAGAGGAAGTTGCTCAGCGTGGCACTGGTGTTGGGCGAGTTGACGATGGCCCAGGAACTCCCGTCCCACCGCTCGATTAACGTCTGACCGAGGCTGGTGCCGGACAGGCCTACGGCCCAACATTCGGACGCCGACGCGCATGTCACGCCAAAGAGGTGATTGTACTCCGTAGTGCTGGTGTTGGGCGAGTTGACGATAGCCCACGAGGTCCCGTCCCAGCGCTCGATGAGGTTCTGATACACGCCATTCTGAACGGCGTTGCCGGTGAAGTAGTAGCCGACGGCCCAGCAGTCTGACGCCGAGGCGCACGTCACGCCGTCGAGGTAATTGTCCAGCGCGCTGGTGTTGGCCGAGTTGACGATAGCCCACGAGGTCCCGTCCCAGCGCTCGATGAGTGTCCGGTTGATGTTGTAAGCGCCGACGATACTCTGGGAGAAGCCGACGGCCCAGCAGTTGGACGCCGACACGCAGGTCACACCGTAGAGGAAGTTTTTCGCCCAGGCGGTGGCGTTGGGCGAGGTGACGATGGTCCACGAGGTCCCGTTCCAGTGCTCGATGAGCGTCTGGTCGATGTTAAGAGTACCAACGCCGACGATCTCGGAGTAGCCGACGGCCCAGCAGTCGGACGCCGACACGCAGGTCGCGCTATTGAGGAGGTTGATTTGCGCCGCGTTAGGCGAGGTGACGATGGTCCACGAGGTCCCGTCCCACCGCTCGATGAGAGTCTGATAGACGCTAGGGCCGCTGACGTAGAAGCCGACGGCCCAGCAATTGGACGCCGACACACACGTCACGTCGGAGAGGACGTTGTTGTACCGCGACGCATTAGGCGAGGGGACGGCGGCCCACGCGATCCCGTCCCAGTGCTCAACGAGGGTCTGGGGAGCGCCGCTGCTGGCGACGTAGAAGCCCACGGCCCAACAGTCAGGTGCCGACACACACGTCACGCCCAAGAGGTTGTTCTGCGTGGTACTGGTGTTGGGCGAGCTAACAACGGTCCAGCTGCCCGCTGCCGGAGCGAGCGGCAAGCTGGTCGCGCCCAGCGTTGTCTTACCGCTTAATTGGCCAGCGTGTTTGCCCGCAAAGACTGACTCGCCGGGTGACCTGTTAGCCGAGGTTGTTATCCCGCTAAATGGTGTCGCTGCGACACTCAGCATCGCCATGAGTGCGCCAACCGAGAAAAGCGCAAAACCAACTAAGACGCGCGCATTGAAAATGCCAGATTGAGCAGGTAATTTTTTTGGTACCATGATCTCGCCTTCCTGCCAATTGTACTTCGGTTCTCGCTCATCAATCGGTCCCATAGGTCGAGAAATTATTGTGATTGCATCAAACCGCGATCGCTGCTCGCCCACTCAGCAAATCCCGGCCAAGGAAAGGAACAGAATTCCAGAGCCTACTGCGCTTAGGGAACAATGGTAACGGTTGCCTTTGTCGGCTTACCTAGTTTGTAACCCGCTCCCGTTTGCAGATTCATCGCCGCTGTCTTTTTCTTTTTCGCCCCGGTGCTACTCGATGCAGTGAGCGTGGCAGAGGCTGACGACTGTCCTGCTGGGATTGTAAGCTGTCCTGGCGCGCCGCTCAGCGTGTAATCAGATCCCATCGCTGCGCTGCCACTCATCGAGTACTGGACAGTTGTAGATTGAGACACTGGCTTTGAAGCAGCAACTGTAAACGTCGCGCTGCCTCCTTGTTTAATTTGAGTCGGTGCAACAGCGACACTGACCTTTGGAGTCGCGCCAGGCGCTGGCGTTGGCGTCGGACTAGGAGTAGCAGTCGGTGTAAGTGTAGGTGTCGGCGTCGCGGTCGGGGTTGGTGTTGCGGTCGGAGTTGGCGTTGCAATTGGAGTTGGAGTCGCACTCGGAGTGATCGTGGGTGTGGGAGTGATTGTTGGCGTCGCCGTAGGTGTGGCCGTGGCCGTCGGAGTAGGTGTAGGAGTTGGAGTCGGTGTGGAAGTGGGACTAGGAGTCGACGTCGGAGTAGCTGTCGGCGAGATTGTCGGAGTAGGCGTTGGCGTTGGACTTGGCCCGCCGGTTAGATCGACAATCGTCACAAAGTTGTCCCAGACTCCGCCACCGTACGTTTTTTGCGGCGCGTTGTTTGTGACCGGAAAATTCGTGGAAGCCGTTCTGCCGCCGACGCACAGCTGGTTGTTCCAAAGATCAAGGCCATACACTGAGTCCTGATCGTTACCGCCAAGATAGGAGGAGAAAAGCAACGCGGTCCCGCCAGCTGAAAGTTCGGCCACCCATCCGTCGTAATAACCACCGAACGTCGACTGGAAAGGCAGCACGAGCGACAAATCGTGACTCGCGCTGTAACCGCCGACAAAAATATTGCCGAAATGGTCGAGCTTGAGTCCGAACAATCCGTCGTAATCGCTGGCGCCGAGGTAAGTGGAAAAGATCAGCGCGGAACCGTCGGCGGATAATTCGGTAACAAATCCGTCATCAATGCCGGCATTCGCGGGCTGCACCACTCCGGGCGTTGTCGGAAAATCGGTGGCGTTGGTCTCGCCATCCACGTAAGCGTGTCCGGCCGCGTCGATCACGATGGCTGAAGGCGCGGTGTAGTTCGTTCCCGCACTCGCGCTTCTTCCTTTGCTGCCGCTAAGCAACGTCGAATAGATAAACTTCGTCCCATCGGGATTAAGTTTCGTGACGAACCCGGCTGTTCCCGGTGCGTGAAAGAGCTGAAACGCGCCGAGCGTCACCGGAAAATCAAGCGATTGCGTTTCGCCAGTCACGAAAGCGTTACCGGCCGCATCCACCGCGATCGCCGAACAGAAATCGCCGGTCAGCCCTCCGAGGTAGGTGAGATAAATTATTCCGCTCGGCCCGGCGATGCGCGGATTGATTCGCGCGATGAAACCATCAGTCTCACCGCCAATAATCGATTGCGCCGCGCCCGAAGTGACTGGCATGTCGATGGTGTTCGTTTCGCCAACGAGATACAAAGTTCCATCGGGTCCGACCGCGATCCCGACGCCGATCGTCTCTACATTCGCGTTCGGTAGAAGATGAAACGGATTTGTCGGCAGCGGAACGCCGCCGTCCGATTGTGTGCCGCCGAGGAAGGTTGAGTAGAGAACGCTCGTTCCGTCAGCGCTGATCACGGTAACGAATGCTGCGTCGCCGGTGACGGTCTTCTGAATAGCGTTCGCTGTAATCGGAAAATCAGATGATTCGGTCACGCCGGTCACGACCGCATTTCCCGCCGCGTCGACCGCTAATGAGTAAACTCCATCCCAGTCCGAGCCGCCGAGAAATGTCGACCAGAGCAGGTTGCCGTTCTTGTCGAACTTCGCCACGAACCCGTCCTGGCCGCCATCGCCGTATTTTTTCTGGAACGCGTTCGCCGTGACCGGAAAATCGGCCACGTTCGAATCGCCCGCGATATAGACATTCCCCTGCGCATCAGTCGCGGTCGCCCATGTAATATCGTAGTCTCCCGGTCCGCCCGAGCCACCGAGATAAGTGCTGGCTGCAATAGTCGGTGTCGCGCTCGGCGTTGGCCCTGGTGGTGGGGCAACTCCGGTGTCGTAGGCCAGCGTTACGATATTGGAGTTGAATGAGTCAGTAGAAGTGTTCAGCGATGACGTGCTCACTGCTCCCACGAAAACGCGTGAACCGTCCGGACTCACCGCCAAGGCATTCGACTGGCCGAGGCCGCTCGTGTAGATCGCGGTCTTGAGTGTCGCGCCGCTTGCTGCGTCGTACGTAATCGCGGCGAATGTCTTAGCCTCAGCCGCCGGACCCACGACGTACACCTGGCGTCCACCCGGATCCACTACGACCATCGGTCCGACAAAGATGTAGTTGAATGGCGCGGTCGTGTTGAACTCGCTCGCCCACAACTGCGCACCAGTCGCGGAATCGAACGCCACCGTCGCGAAACCTGTTCCAGCTAAGTTTTCGTCGCCGTCGCTGCTCTCGGTCGTCGCGAATACTCGCGATCCATCCGGGCTGACTGCGATCGGTTGCCACAACCATGGAATGCCCTGGCCCGGAAACGGCCCGTTCGCGTTCGGATCGGCGTAGTCGGATAACCAGAGACTTTCCCCCGTTTGCGCATCAAACGCCGTGACACCCATCGGCGCATGGAAGGTTCCCGACGCGTCAGTAAACAAATCTTGGAATTCCATGAATGCGCGTGAGCCATCCGGACTAACTGCAAACCCGGATTGATCGTCCGCGTGCATGTTTTTGCGGCTGCCCGAAACAATCGTTTGACCATTGGCTGCATCGACCACCAGCAGGTCGAGCTCATTAATATGTGCCTGAGAGTCGAGCTGGGCTGCGGCCATGAACACTTTGTTTCCAACTGCGGCAATGCCGAATCCGCTCGCAAATCCTGGCAACGGAAACGGTCCGGCTGGTCCCTGCACAGATGCGGCCCACAACTGGTTTCCAGTCGCGCCGTCGTACGCCACGGTAATCGCATCGACCCGATACTTATTGTCTGGCAACGAAACCAACTGCTCGCCGGTGGCGTAGACGCGAACTCCATCTGGACTTGCAGCGATGGTTCCGGCGAAGCCATTCCCTGCTGCAAATGGTACCGCCGTCGGCCAGAGCGGCTCGCCGCTGGTTGCGTCGTAAGCCATGATCTTGCTGCCGTACTGACCGCCGCCTGCTTCAAAAATTGCGACGAACACGCGCGAGCCGCCAACTGCAAGGGATTGCGAGTACGCCTGCAATCCAGTCGGCGCGATGTACGGTGTCGCCCAAACCATGTTACCGCTCGCACTTTCGTAGGCGATCGTGACCGCCTGATAATTCGTCGTGCTCGAGTCTGTGCTTTGATCGCTGGTCGCGGCCATGAAAACGAATTTTCCGTCCGCACTTGTGCCGATTACTTTTGTCGAGGCTCCGTTGCCCGGCGAATCTCCCTTGTGACCTGCGCCATCGTACGGTTTTGAGCTCCAGGCCGGGCACCAATCATTAACTCCGGGGACGACGCAGGGCGGTGGCAGTTGCGGCGAAGAACTCATCGTTGGCTGAGAAGCCTGTGCCGGACACGAAATCGTTTGCCCTGATGGCAGAGTGACCAACGGAGATATCGGGAAAGGCGCCGAGCACATTTCCGGCGCGAAAATCGGCGATGGAACATTTGTTATCTGTGCGCCGGCATTCTGATTCGGCCTCAATGCGCCGGCTCCGAACAATGTCAGCGTTGAGATAAACAGCCCAATTGCGATGGCACGATAATGTGGTCGCATAAAATCCCCTGTGGGTCTGAATCGGTTTTCACTGGGGATCCGGACTTATCCCGCGCTCAAAAAAACCCATGGCGGACAGACGGACCGCTCCTTCAGCTTTATGGAAGAAATTCGCAAATCTTTCGGCGGGCACGTCCGAATTCGGGGCCGCCCACGAATATTGCCATTAAAAACCCCTTTGAGGTACAATCGAATGAAAACGATCCGGTTCTCTCTTTTTCGTTTATTCGCTGCGTCGGCTGTCGCCGTGACTAATTTTGCGGTGTTAATGCCGGCAACGGCTCAGACCGCGACACCCACGCCGGACCAATCTGTCGCTTGGCAGAATAATCCGCTGCACGATGGAAACAATTCATCCAGCACGGTCGCGCCACCGCTGACCTTGAAATGGAACCATGATTTTACATCGGTTGGCGTCGGGTCGATTTCTTATCCGTTAATCGCTCAAGGATTGATCATCGTCACGACTACGGCATCGAACGGTACTTCATACTCGACAAAGTCTTTGGTCGCGTTGGACGAAAATACGGGCCTGCAGATCTGGTCGGTCCCCCTCACCGGTACGTACAGTTTTGCCAACGCCACCTACGACGCGGGCAAAGTGTTCGTAGTGAATTTTGATGGAGTCATGCAGGGTTTCGATGCGCTAACTGGAATTCCGCTCTGGAGCGTCCAGCTCCCGGGGCAATATGCGTTCACGTCTCCGCCAACTGCGGTTGACGGGGTCGTTTTTGTCGGCGGCTCGGGTATCGGCGGAACACTCTACGCGGTAAACGAGAGCAACGGAGCCGTTCTGTGGACAGGAAGCGTTGAAAATGGGGATCACAGCTCACCCGCGGTGAACGCGGCATCCGTGTTTGTTTCGTATGCCTGTCCGCAGTCGTATGCGTTTGATAGATCAACGGGGCAACTTCAGTGGCACTACTCTGGTCCATGCTCAGGTGGCGGTGGGAAAACACCTGTCTACCACGACGGAAACTTATACGTCCGCGATTCCTTCAATACTTCTGCTAATGGGCTTATTCTGGACGCGAATACGGGCGTAAATGTCGGTAGCTTCAACTCCGGTCCGCCGCCAGCGTTTGTCGGCAATCTCGGAGTTTATCTGTCGAATGGAACACTCTCCGGAGTCGATCTCTTGACTGGACTAACGTTGTGGAGTTTCACCGGCGACGGTCATCTGGTCTCGGCGCCATTAATCGTGAATCAGACCATCTATGTAGGAAGCACTTCTGGTTTGCTCTATGCACTGAATCTTGAAGGTGTCACGGTATGGAACACCCAAGTCGGTGCTTCCATTCCGGGGCCGGACGAACAAAACGCTTTTCTGACGACCGGACTTGGAGCCGGAGACAGTTTGCTCGTCGTACCCGCGGGAGGAATTCTTGTTGCATACGGTTCATCATCGGCGACGCCAACACCAACCCCGACGCCTACTGCAACCCCTACGCCAACGCCAACCCCAACACCAACTTCCACCGCAACACCGACGCCGACCGCGACACCAACCCCAACACCAACTGCGACTCCAACAGCCACACCGACGGCTACTCCAACGCCAACTCCGCCTCAGGCCGACACGCCTGTGATTTCGCCGAGCGGTGGCACCTTCAGAAGGAAGGTCAGGTTCACAATCTCGGACGCGACTGCCGGAGCGACAATTTACTACACGACCGACGGTACCGATCCTACGACTTCCTCAGCCGTGTATCCGACTGCGACCGGGAAGAAGAAGTTCAAGGGCATCACCATCACCGGCGCAGGCCCGCACACAGTCAAAGCGATGGCAACTGCGCCTGGGTCCGACAATAGCGCGATTGCTATCGCGAACTACACGATCGACTAACGCCGTGACAGATTTTGCAGACGCCGCTGCCAGGGGATCTGCCGCTTAGTTCCGACGCGAAACTGGCGGCGGCGGTGCGGTTTTCGACGCCGAGCTTCGGATAAATATGCTCAAGATGTTTGCCCACGGTTGCAGCGCTGATTCCAAGGATTGCGCCGATCTCCGCGTTTGATTTCCCTTGTTAGGCGTCTGATTACTCCGAACGTCGGAAGGCTCTTGTGCGTTCTACGACGTCATTAGGCACTGTGAACCACGATCTACCCTTGGCAGACTGACTGGGTTGGTTGAACTCAACCTGCTGTCCCGACGAAAAAATCAGTGCAATTCCGGTCACTTCTACGTCGACGGGATCCGTACTAACAGAGACTGTGATTTGACCGCCCGCGAGATCAGAAACACCTTTGAGAACTCCGGTGTTCAACCAAATCGCCGGCGTTGTTGCAGGAAGCAACGTGTACAAGATTGTTTGAGAATTTTCCCAGCAAAAGGGGAGATGCAACTCGTTCGACAAATCATCTCTCGCCTTGTCGCTCACGCCCTTAGGTTGTTCTGCATATCGCCTCAATGGTGAAGGCGCTAAAAATTCCATTTCAATATCCGGCGAGTCCTTAATGGCGCCTTTACCCGTGCTGCCTCTTTCGATGCCAACCTTAAGAATCCCCGAACGTCGCTTAAAAAGAAGCGGTTGAGCGCCTGTTCATCTCCTTCCGGGGACGGAAAGATTCTTGGTTCGGGGCCAGGTTGCAGAGGCAGCCCGCGCGGTTGACCAAATGTGGTGTTTTCCCCGAAACGTTGATTGAGTTCTTCGAAACGCTGTCGAACACGGCCTGCGAATGATCGCGCGGCTGGCTGATCGAGAGGAATTCTAAGAAAGATTCGGATCTTGAAATCCGTGAGCGATATTATTGCTCGTTGTTCGATCTTCGCCTGCTGCGCGAGATCCATATATTGTGTAACAATGGCGACGGGCGCGCCGATGATAAGCAGCACGAACAGAATCTTACCCCACGCCGTCAGACGCTCCTGTCCGTCGACGATGACCTTCGTCTTGGTGGCAAATGACAACAGACCGCAGATCCCGGTCAGTACTGTGGCGGCCAACTTCAGTGCGATTAGCCAATCGAACATGCGAAACATCTCCTTATACACTGGCGAAAAGCACCTCGGCTATGCGATTTTCGACCCCGAGCTTTGGATAAATGTGCTCGAGATGTTTGCTGACGGTTGCCGATTGGTTTGCGAATAGACTGGATAAATCCCCAAATGTCCCAGCATAATTCAATCTGCCGTGTCGAACCCCAAGAACGAAGAAGGACAAGCACGATCTAAGACATGGCGATTGCTTAACTCGCCATTTGGGATCTGGTGCCTGTCGTCAGTTATCCTCGCGTCGGTCACGACAGGTTGGACGCTTTTCCACACGTGGTTGACTGAACAGAAGGAACAACGGCAAAAAAGAATCGCGCTCGCGTGCGAGCTAACCATTCGCGCAACGGATTTTCTTGAAGATTGTAAAAAATCGCTCAGCCGACAGGAGCTATGGGACCACCACTATCAGTTTTTTCAGAAAGCGGAAGGTCATTTGACGCAATTCAGCTCGGCCACAATGGATGAACTCGTCTTCCAATATCGCCTACTTCCAGGACGCGGAGATCAGGACGCGGCACAGCGTCTTACTGACGCAAGTGATGAGATTTACACTCTGTTTGGCGGGTCAGCGGAGTTCAATTGCATTAAAAGCCGAGTGCTTGAGATCGTGAGTCGCCAAATTATCGGGACTGCTAAAAGAGATGCAGAAACGAACGGATCGAATTCCGAAAGCGCTGAGCCACAGCTAAAGCACGACGCGGAAAAAAACCCCTGCCCGTAAGTTGCTCACCGTCGCCGCGCTGATCCCGAGAATCTCCGCGATCTGAGCGTTGGATTTTCCGCGGCTCACCCAATGTTGAATGTTTAAGGCTTCACGCGCTATTTGCAGGCTGGTATTTTCCGTCAGTTCACCTCAGAAGCGCGATGGACCAGCCGGCGAAAATCTATAGAGTTTTCATTGCGTCCCCGAGCGATCTTGCCGAAGAGCGGCGCATATTACGTGAAGTAATCGACCAGGTAAACCGGACGTGCACGCAGCTAACAAACGTTCACGTCGAACTAATCATGTGGGAGGACCACTCCCCGGGAGCCGGCAGGCCTCAAGAGCTCATCAATGTCGACGCCGACGAAGCCGAACTCTTCATCGGCTGTCTATGGAAAACAATGGGCACTTCTGCAAGTGAGGATGGTCGAACTGGTTTTGAGGAGGAGTTTGATAGAGCTAATAACCGCAGAAAAGGTGCCGGATTGCCCGAGATGTCACTGTTCTTTAAGAGGGTCGATCCGTCTGAGCTGAAGAACGCCGGGCCAAAACTCCAACGTGTCATTGCGTTTCGTGAGAGAATATTCGCCGGGCGAGAATTTCTCGGCAAAGAATTTAGAGACGCCAATGAGTGGCGAGAGGAAACGCGGATGCTCGTCACCCAAAAGATCCTTGCTCTTGTTAGTTCTAAGGTTGCTCAACCGACGTTGTCTGAGTCAGCAAGCACTGGGCAAAGCCAATCTGATCTAACAGGCGGCGATCCCACACAACAAGATTCGCTAACTCCTGCGCTAAAGAGCCTTGCTGACCTGGTGAAGGATGCCGCAGCGAGAATCAAGGCGGTTAGATCAAGCATCGTCGCTGCTGACGATTTATCGTCGGCGCGTTTGCTCCTGTTCGCCGCAACAAATTACGACTGGAAATCGCAGCACATCGAGCTTGGAACGCACGAGATGAACTCGCTTTTTCTGCACAGGCAGAAAATCAAAATTGCGGAGCACGAGAGACTTCTTTTGCTGAGAACGGTTCTCCTCGATCTATTCGACACCAAGCCTGGCTGGTTTTGGATTAGAGATTGGTCAGTTAAACCGCGCATATGGATCGCCTACTTCGCAACGCGCGACTCCGATTCAAGAATGCGCGAAGCCGCTACAAAACTGGCATCGCAAATTCATCTTAAATGGGGAAAAACAGGGGCAAAACTGATTAGCGGGGTGCTCGCCGACCGGGAGGCCAACGTTCGGATTGCGGCGCTGGATTTTCTCGGCGAGAACGGGTCGATCGCGGACATGCCTGACATCACGCCTCTTCTCGCCGATCCGGTTGCCAATGTGGTAAGCCGGGCCAAACATGCTCGATGGCAAATCCTTGTCCACAGCGATCCGGAAGATGCACTAAAGAAAGTAATCGGATCTCATGAACCGATTACGGCCGAGATGGCAATTGCCTTGGGACGCCAGGTCGCAAAGCTCTCAACTGCGACGCTAAGACTGGCTGCAAGCCACGCGAATCAAGCTCTTAGGGAAATAGCGGCCGCAGAACTTCTGAATCGAGACGCAATTGATAAACGACTGGCGCAGGCCTTTTGCAATGACAGATCAGCCATTGTGAAGGAGAAGGGCTTCCTCGCTTTGGCAAAGCAGAAAGAGTCGATCGATCTAGCAGCGATGCGCAAGGACATGGAGGGATTTGCGTTGCTTTCAAATCCTTCCGTGAAACCCAACATCGGGCGAGTAATCGAAACCGTCTTCCAGAACTTTGACGATGAAGCCCTTTGGCAAATGGTTGAAAGGTTTGATGAAAACGCGCACCTAGCTCTCAACGTACTCGGCTGTCGCGCTTTTCCGAAATTTCAGGAAAGAATAAGGACGCAATTGCGCACGCGATTTGAGGAATTCGCCCAGGCCGCACGAGCCCGGATTTCATCAGATACCTCTGCGGCCACCTCCTTGATGAAGACCATGTGGCCCTCATACGAGCCAACCCAGCAACTAAGAAATAAGCTTCTCATCGCAGCGCTCGAATTAATTGCGCAAAACGTAATCTCCGATGATCGCGACCTTGTTCTTCAGTTTCTCGGTGGCGAGACCTCAGACTACGAAGTCATTTGCGCTGCTTTAAAAAGCTTGAAAAAGATCGGACACGCTGGAGATCGCGAGCAAATTAAGCCGTTTCTCACATCAAAGGCGGCAGTTCTTCAAAGCGCTGCTATACAAACGTACCTAGCGCTATCCCGCGATATGGCTGAGGGCGCATCGGAGGTTCTTGTCGCATCGGGGGCTAAGACGCCGTTGGAAGTTTTGGAAGTGATTAAATCTGCGCTTGAGCGAAAAGAAACGAACATTTGGCCGGTGCTTCAGCCGTTGCTGCGGGATGAAAACGACGATATTCGACACTTGGCGGCCTTTTATGGTTCATGCGTGCTAACGAGGCGGCAGCTCACACAATGTTTGGATCGGTACCTTCGACAGGCACCATATTATTATAACGTCGTCAGGTTTTTCGACCGTAGATTATACGGACCGAAGATTCTCAGTGACCTGTGGGGTGCGGAAGAAACCGAATATCAACAGAAGATCGCTGCGGGAGAAAGATCATCGACAGTTGTTCCTTGGCTTGAGTGAGGTCTCGTTAGGTTGCGCTGACGTTTTTGCGATCCTTTTATCCAAGTTAAGATTATTCAAAGTGTTCACTTGAACATATATAGCGCTTTGCTGTAAATTTGAGCCTGTGAAGGGCTCAAATTTGGCAAAGACGAAGATCCAAGGGTGCGAGGCGCACGGCCATTTAACTTCCAACGTCCAAAATCCGTCGATTAAGGAGATTCTCGCGATTCTCCATAAGTGGGGGATTCATACCCTTGGGCAGTTGGCTGCTCTTAATAAAGAAGAGCTTCGAAACCGGCTCGGCGTCGACGCGGTCCGGCTCTGGGAACGAGCGAATGGGACCGCGACGCGCTTGCTCAAATTCGTTCAGCCCCCTGAAACGTTCGACGAAAGTTTTGAGTTCGATCACGAGATCGAAACTGCCGAGCCGCTGCTATTCATGCTGCGCCGGTTTTTGGACCAGCTCGCGGTCCGATTGAGCGCGATCTATCTGGTCGCGAAAGAACTGACGCTGCGGATCAATTTTTCGAATCAACAAACTTACGAACGCGTTTTCAAAATCCCGCAGCCAACGGTGGATGTCGATCTTCTCTTCCGAATGCTCCAAACGCACTTGGAAAATTTTAAATCGGAGTATCCGATCATTGCGGTTGCCCTGACTGCGCAGCCGATTAGGCCGGCGTCGCAGCAATTTGGGCTGTTTGAAACGGCGCTCCGAAATCCGCAGCAGCTTTATGAAACGCTCGCGCGTTTGAGCGCTCTGCTCGGGAACGATCGCGTCGGCACGCCGGTGTTGGAAGAGACGCATCGGCCGGACGCGTTTCGGATGGAACCATTTGCCTGGCGGCAAAATGACGAAATCCGAATGTCGAATGACGAAGGAAATTCAAAACCCGTGTTGCGCAGATTTCGGCCGCCGGCGAACGCCGCCATTTTCATTTCACAAGATCGACATCTTCAGAGTGAGAAAATTGCCGGCAAAGTCATCGATCAAAGCGGTCCATTTTTGCTTTCGGGAAATTGGTGGGACGAAAAAGTCTGGGCCCGCGCCGAGTACGACATACAGCTCGAGAACGGCGAACTCGTGGGCGCACATGAGAGCGAAGGCAACTGGAAGATTGACGGCATTTATGACTGAACCTCTCAACGCATAAATGTACGTCGAACTACACGCTTCCAGCGCGTTCAGCTTTTTGCGCGGCGGATCGTTCCCCGAACAATTAGCTGAAGTCGCAGCCGAGCTCGAGATGCCGGGGGTAGCGTTGCTCGATCGCAACGGTGTTTACGGCGCGCAACGTTTCTCCGTCGCGGCCCGCGAGCACAACGTGCGTCCGATCATTGGCGCCGAATTGTCGATGGAAGATTTTTCGATTTTGCCGGTGCTGGTTGAAAATCGTGCCGGTTACGAAAATTTGTGCGAGCTACTGACTCAGACGCATCTGCGCAGTGAGAAAGGCAAATGCGCGGTGAAATGGGATGAACTTCTGCAGTTCGCGAACGGATTGGTAGCGTTATTCAACAAATCGTTAATTGCAGGCGAGACGCCTGCCACCACAGAAGCACGGGCGATTGGGGCCAATCGCCCCTACCTGCCCGCAGCCGAGACGGCTGCCGCCACAGTCATCAATGCGTTCGGGCGCGAAAATGTTTTCGTTGAGATTCAGCGACATTTCGTTCGTGGCGAAGAGCAGATCAACCGGCAGCTTGTCGATCTTGCGCGCGCGAACGGGTTGCCGCTGATCGCGACCAACGGCGTGCAGTACGCCAAGCTGTCCGGACGCGAAGTGCTCGATGTGTTCACTTGCATTCGCGAGCACACCCATCTCGATGCTGCTGGAAAACTTTTATCACAAAACGCCGAGCGTCATCTCAAGAGCGGCCGCGAAATGCGCGAACTCTTTCGCGATCTGCCGGAAGCGATCGAAAATACAAACCGCCTGGCGGAACGGCTCACCTTTTCGCTGGAAAATCTCGGCTACGAATTTCCGGAGTTCCCCGTTCCTGCCGGCCACAGCATGGAATCTTTTTTGCGCACCATCGTCTGGTTCGGCGCGCAACAGCGTTACGCCGCGATCAGCGCGAAAGTGAAACGTCAGCTCGAGGAAGAGCTCGCGCTCATTTCGAAACTCGGTTTCCCAGGATATTTTTTGATCGTCTGGGACATCGTCAATTTCTGCCGCGAACACAACATCATGGTGCAGGGCCGCGGCAGCGCAGCGAACAGCGCGGTTTGTTATTGCCTCGGGATCACGCCGGTCGATCCGGTCAGTAACAATCTGGTTTTCGAACGGTTCCTGAACGAAAGCCGCAAAGGCTGGCCCGATATCGATCTCGATCTTCCCAGCGGCGATCGGCGCGAGAGCGTGATCCAGGAAATTTATCGGCGCTACGGTAAACACGGCGCGGCCATGACCGCAAACGTGATCACATACCGCGGACGCAGCGCGGCGCGCGAGATTGGCAAAGCGCTAAACTTTTCCCCGAGCATTCTCGATCGCTTTTCGCATTTGTTCGCGAACGGCGATTTTCCGCACACGCTCGACCTGCAATCGCAAATCGAGCAGGCCGGTTTGCCGAACTCGCATCCACGAATGCCGGCGTTCATTCGTTTGTATCAAGCGATCTACGGATTACCGCGGCATCTCGGCCAGCATTCCGGCGGGATGATTATTTGTCAGAACAAACTCAGCTCGTTCGTGCCACTGGAGAACGCGTCGATGCCCGGCCGCGTGGTCGCGCAATGGGACAAGGACGATTGCGAAGATCTCGGGATCGTAAAAGTCGATTTGTTAGGTCTGGGCATGATGTCGGTGATGCAGGACGCGCTCGAACTTTGTCGTGAGCGCGGGAGACCGCTCGATCTCGCTCACATTCCAAAAGACGATGAGAAGACGTTCGAGATCATGCAGCACGCCGACACGATTGGCGTTTTTCAAATCGAGAGCCGCGCCCAAATGGCGACGCTGCCGCGGATGAAACCGAAATGTTTTTACGACGTCGTGATCGAGGTCGCGATCATTCGCCCGGGACCCATCCAGGGCGACATGGTGCATCCTTATCTCAATCGTCGCGCTGGAAAAGAACCGGTCACATATTTCGATCCGCGACTCGAACCGGTGCTTGGCCGCACGCTCGGCGTTCCGCTGTTTCAGGAACAAATGCTCAAGATCGCGATGATCATGGCGGATTTCTCCGGCAACGAAGCCGAAGAATTACGGCGCGCTCTCAGCTTTCACCGTTCGGAGGAGCGGATGCAAAAAGTGAGCGTGAAGCTGCGCGCGGCGATGGAACGCAAAGATGTCGCACCGGACAAGATCGACAAGATCATTCAATCGATCAGTTCATTTGCGCTTTACGGATTTCCGGAATCGCACGCAATCAGCTTTGCGATTCTCGCCTATGGCAGCGCGTATTTGAAAGTGCATCGCGCGCCGGAGTTTTACGCGAGTCTGCTCAACAATCAGCCGATGGGTTTTTACACGCCGGCAACGATCGTCAAAGACGCGCAGCGGCACGGATTAAAGATTAAACCGGTGTGCGTCGCGAAGTCAGATTTTCGCTGCACCGTGATCGACGACAGTACTTTTCGTCTTGGATTTTGTGTGGTGAACGGTTTTCGACAGGAACATACCGAAGAGCTCGTGCGACAACGAGAGAATCGACAATTCGATTCGCTCGACGATTTCAAACGGCGCGTTTCGCTTTCCAAAGAAGAATTGCGCACGCTCGCGGAATTGGGCGCGTTCAATTGCTTTGCCGATCATCGCCGCGCGGCGATGTGGAAAGTGGAAGAGGCGCTGCATGACGATTTGCTGGACAGAAATGTTGTAGAGGCGCTTGTGCCAAGCGCCTGTTTCGATAGTTCGGTGCTTGATACAAGCACCGCTACAACGCCTTTGCTTCCAATGACGGTGCAGGAACGAGTCACCGCCGATTATCGGACGATGAATTTAACGGCCGGGCCGCACCCGATGAAACTTTTGCGGGAGCGGTTGCCGCACATCTGGCGTGCGATTGATCTCTCGAAAGCGAAACACGGCGCGACTGTGCAAATTGCCGGCAATGTGATTTGCCGTCAGCGTCCTGGCACCGCGAAAGGATTTGTTTTTGTGAGCCTGGAAGATGAGACCGGAGTTTCGAATGCAATTGTCGATCCGGATTTGTTCGAACGGTTCCGGCTTTTGATTACCGAAGAAGATTTTCTCGTAATCGAAGGCGAAGTGCAGAACTCGGACAACGTGGTCTTGATCAAAACGCGGGAGATCAAACCGCTCGCCCACGACCAGTTGGTCGGGAGCGACTCACACGATTTCAGGTAGATCAATGTGGGAGCGGCCTCAGTGCCGCGAGTCCGAGCCGGACCGGCGGATTTCGGGACGCTAAGGTCCCTCCCACATTCAAAATCACTCGCCGGCGTGGCGCGGCTCGTGTGGCTTCGGCTCGGCGGATTTTTGCACAGGTTTATGATCGGATTCGATCCATTCGGTGTGAAAAACGCCGGGCTTATCGACGCGCTCGTAAGTATGCGCGCCGAAGAAATCGCGTTGCGCCTGCAATAAATTCGATGGTAAACGGGCCGAGCGATAACTGTCGAAGTAAGCAAGCGACGCGGAAAACGCCGGAACGGCTACGCCTTGTTCGACTGCGGCGGCGACGGAGATGCGCCAGTTGTCCTGGGTGTTCTTGATGATGTCGGTGAAATAGGCATCAAGCAGGAGATTGTGGAGCGCGGGGTCGCGTTTGTAGGCGTCGACGATGCAATTGAGAAATTTCGCCCGAATGATGCAGCCGCCGCGCCAGATGGTGGCAATGTCGCCGAAGTTCAGGTTCCATTTGTATTGAACGCTGGCCGCACCGAGCAATTCCATTCCCTGCGCGTAGGAAACGATCTTGGACGCGTAAAGCGCATGGCGCACGGCATCGATCAACTTTTTCCGATCGCCGGTAAATTTTTTCGGCTTCGGCTGCGGAAGAATTTTTGAGGCCGCAACGCGTTCGTTTTTTCGGGAAGAGATAACGCGCGCTTCGACGGCAGCATTGATCGTCGAGATAACGACCGATTGCGCGATGGCGGATTGCAGCGTCCACATGCCGGTCCCTTTTTGCCCGGCCTTATCGAGAATTACATCGACCAGCGGTTTGCCGGTTTCGGGATCGATCTTACGAAAAATCTGGGAGGTGATGTCGATCAAGTAACTGTCCAGTTCGCCTTTGTTCCACTCGGTGAAAATTTCGGCGAGTTCGGGCGCTTCCATGCCGAGCACGTTTTTCATGATGGCGTAGGCTTCGCAGATCAGCTGCATGTCACCGTACTCGATTCCGTTGTGCACCATCTTGACGTAGTGACCGGCGCCGTCCGGGCCCATGTAACGGCAGCACGGTTCGCCATCCACCTGAGCCGCGATTTTGCGGAAAATCGGCGCGATGATTTCCCAGGACTCGCGCGGCCCGCCCGGCATCAGCGATGGGCCTTTGAGCGCGCCTTCTTCACCGCCGGACACACCGCAACCGACAAAGTGAATTCCTTTTCCCTCGAGATCTTTGCAGCGACGTTGCGTGTCGGTGAAAAGGGAATTGCCGCCATCAACAATGACGTCGCCTTTGTCGAGAAGCGGCGCGAGCTGGCCAATGACGGCGTCGACCGGTGCGCCGGCTTTCACCATGATCATCGCTTTCCGCGGTCTCTTGAGCGCGCCGACGAATTCCTCCATCGTCCGCGCGGGCTGAATATTTTTACCTTTGGCTTTTCCGTTCGCGAACTTCTCCGTCACCTCCCAGGTTCGATTGAACACAGCGACGGTGAACCCTTTCGACTCCATGTTGAGGACGAGGTTTTCGCCCATCACAGCCAGGCCGATGAGGCCAATATCACATTGATTCGGGGTCATTTTGGGTCTCCCTTGTTGCTTCGGCGCAAGAGTTACATTGTAACGGTCGATTCAAAGGCATGGCAAACTCCGTTTCTCAAGTTTTGTTGACCAAGGCGCGTTTACAAACGCCAAGAGAAGATGTCGATCCTTCGGCGGGGGCGATCGTCGATTTTCTCGGAGTTGTTCGGGAACTGGAAGACGGGCGTGAAATTGACGGAATCGATTACGAAGCTCATCAAGCCATGGCGGAGCATCAAATGAAAACAATTTCCGATGCGGCGGCTGAGACGTTTCGTTTGAATCAAGTCTTGCTTCATCATCGAATCGGATTTGTGCCCGCGGGTGAACCCTCGTTGTTTCTGCGGGTGAGCGCGCAACATCGCGCGGCGGCTTTTGAGGCGAGCAAATGGATCGTGGACGAACTGAAGAAGAAGGTGCCGATTTGGAAACGGCCGCGATTTAAGATCGACAATCGCCGCGCCGCCGAGACGGCGGCCGCTACAGCATGAACTGGGCGAATCGTTTAACCTTAAGCCGCCTGCTGATGACAGTTATCTTCGTCGCAGCGCTGAATTCGTCGTGGCAGTACGGGCGAACGCTCGCCTTGATCGTTTTTCTCATCGCCGGAGTGAGCGACTTCGTGGATGGCGAAATCGCGCGTCGCTACGGGTTCGTCACGAATTTTGGCAAGTTAATGGACCCACTGGTGGACAAAATCATGGTGGCGGCGGCGTTTATCTCACTGGTTCCGCTCAAGGCAATTCCGGCGTGGGCGGCGACGACCGTAGTCGCGCGCGATTTTCTAATCACCGGCCTGCGGATGATGGCGAGCGCAAAGGGAAAAGTTCTGCCGGCCGAAATGCTCGGCAAACAGAAAACTTCCTGGCAGGTCGTGACGGTTATTTTCTTTCTCGCTTTGCTCTCGCTCCACGAGCTCCGCTACGCGAATGAAAGATCGACATGGTGGTTTCGCGCGTGGGACCAAGCTGGACCGGTCCTAGTTTGGATCACGGTCGCGCTGACAATTTATTCCGGGCTTGGCTATGCCTGGCGGCACCGCGAATTGATCTCGCCCAACGAGTAGATTTGGCCGGCGGAAACCTGATTCGAACAACAGCGGGCAACGGGAATCGAACCCGCATGGCCAGCTTGGAAGGCTGGAACTTTACCATTAAGCTATGCCCGCGCGGACAGTGCCAGTCCGGCTCGGACTAAGTTGCCGCGCGCCCGCGAGACTGCCAAGCGATTTTTCCCAAGGTCGGCGGCGCTTGATATTTCCGTTACCGAGGTCTAGCTACACCCATGAAGAATTTCGCGGCTTTATATTCAATAGTTACTCTCGGGTTACTAGTTTCCGCGCGGGCCGATCTGACCATTGTTCAACGAGTTGAAGGTGCCGGCCAGAATGGCGACGTCACCGTGAAAATAAAAGGGGACAAGGAACGAATTGACGCGCCTTCGCAACCGACGCGCATCATCGACGGCAAAACCGGTGAAATGATCGATCTGATGAACGACAGAAAAAATTTCGTCCGGATTTCAGCGGAACAGATCAAAGCTGCCGCCGAAACAATTAACAAGTTCGACGGTGGCGAAAAATCGGCTGCGCCAAAGCTTACTCCTACCGGCAAAAAGGAAACGATTAATGGCTACGAAACCGAAGAATTCGTTTACGAGACGCCACGATTCAAAGCCTCATTTTGGATCGCGACTAAATATCCGGACGCATCCGGCATCCTCAAACAGTTGCAGGCGCCCGTCTCCGGCGCGTGGAAGCCGAGCAACATGGGCATGCCCGACTACACCGATTTCGCGGGATTGCCGCTTCGGACCGTCATCACCGTCGGCGACAACAAGGTGGTGACCACCATCATGTCGATTAAGAAGGACTCGATCAACGCCGCCGATTTCGACATTCCAAAAGATTTTCAGGAATTGAAGCGGCCGATCGAGGCTGCGCCACCGCCGGTCGAGAGTCCGGCGAATCCTCCATCAGCGACGCCGTAATCGCGTCGCGCCCGAGCGTGTGCGGCCAACGTTAGTGCTTGCTTCCAATTCGCCGCGCCGGCGCGACTTACTGCTGGAAGCGGGCTTCGATTTCGAAATATTCGCGCCCAGAGTCGACGAAAGATTCGATGTCGATCTAACATTGCGCGAGCTGACGGCGCTCAACGCCATCCGCAAGGCAATGGCAACGGCGCGTCTGCGGCCAAAGAACATTGTGCTCGCCGCCGACACCCTGGTGGCGATCGACGATCACGTTCTCGGAAAACCAAAAGACAAAGACGATGCCGTCGCGATGCTGCAGCGATTGAGCGGGCGCGCGCATGAAGTTTGTACTTCCGTTTTCATCTGCGACCTGGCCAGCGCGAAGTCGGCGAGTTTCCATGAAATCTCGCGCGTTCGTTTTCACCGGCTCGCCCGAGACAAGATCGGCAGTTATCTCGCGCGCGTGAATCCGCTCGATAAAGCGGGCGCTTATGCTGCCCAAGGTTTCGGCAGGGAGATCATCGAGAAGATCGACGGTTCTTACACCAACGTTGTTGGACTTCCGATGGAGAAGACAATCACCGCGCTCGCGGAATTCGATGTCGTGCCAAAAACGCGACCGCCCTTGCGGCACCCGACCTAACGCGTTTCGATCAATTCTCTTTCCGGCGCAGCCTTCTTTTCCACTTTGTCGCGTCTAAGCACGAGATAGAGGAACCACACGATGAAGCAATTCGCCAACAGCAGCAGCGCCGGAGCGAGAATCGGACGGTGGAAAATCAATCGATGCCAGACATGCCTTATTTCCAACGGGATCAGCGCGCCGGTGGCGAAGATCATTAAAAACTCGGCCCAGCGCTTTTGCATGTAAACGCCGATCCCTTCGGTAAAAAGCACGCCGCAATAAAAAAGCGCCAGAATTCCAGTTGCCCGGAGCGCGCCACCGGCCAGGATGTCCTGCAATTTGTTGAGCAGGAAAGTGACGTATTTGCTGTGATGCAAAAGCAGTTGATCGTCCGCCCAATCGGAAATTTGATCGAGCCAGACCGGCCGGCCGTTTAAGAAGAGAAGCGAGAAGCCGAGCAGAAATAGGAGCACGCCTTTGAAAATCTTGAAGAGCGCGATGACTTTGAGATAGCGGTGACGGCGCGGTTCCTGCAAAATCGCAGGGACGTGCGCCGGATCATTCATCCGCCCACTCTTCGCCGAACTCTTTCACTCCGCAATGACGGGATTTTCCCGGCAGCAGATTTCCAGTTTGTTGCCGTCGGGATCTTCGAAGAAGAATCCGTAGTATCCCGGGCTGTAATCGGCGCAGACTTCCGGGCCTTCCAGATTTTTCCCGCCGATTTCGCGGACGAGTTTTGCAATTCGATCTACTCCGTCCCGCGTGTCTGCCCAAAATGAAATTCGGGTGCCGTTTGGTTGATGATGTCGATCTTCGGTGAAACCAAAGAACTCGGAGGGTTTGTCCGGGCCAACACTGTAGAATGTTCCCCAGGTTTCGTCGGAACGATCGCAGATGAAACCAAGCGCGGGCAGCAGCTTTCTGTAAAACTTCATCGCTCGCTGAAAGTCTTTCACCCGCAAATCAATGTGGTCCAAAATGCGCGCTCTCATTTGTTCGATTTTCGGTTCTCGCGGCGAATCATCAACTTCAATCCCGACCAGGTTTCATCGACCACACAAACTTTGATGTCGACCAGTCCGAGCGGCAGTGCGACTTCGCGAACGACGTCTTCGGTGATGTCGGTCAGAACATTGGCGGATTTTTTCGGCCACGAGACCCAGATCGTTCCATTGTCGGAGATTTTCCCGCGCAAGATCGACAATTTACTTTCCAATTCCCTTCTGCGCTTCGTGAAAAGATGGACGAAATCTGCATTGGCTGTGATTCGGCTGGAAAATGTTACCTGATCAAGTTTGCCGAGCAGTTTGCGGTAACTCGGCGGTTCATTGATCACCACGATGGTCGTTCCCGGTTTGATTCCGAGTTTCTGCGCGAGAGGCGTGTCCGAATACCCGGCCATTTCGAACTCCTTTACCGGAGCCGTTGATGTTTGCAAGAATGTCGTCTCAATGCGACTAGCGATGAAATTGTTTCTACGAATTAAGATCGACAGTCGCTGGTGTGGCGCGGTGTTGCTCGCATTGTCGATCTTTGCCTCCAGCTGCGGAGATCGGAAAAACGCCGTCTCCGGCACGATCGAAATGGACGAGGTGCACGTCGGTCCGCGCATGAGCGGACGCGTCCAGAAAATTTTCGCGCAGGAGGGCGACAAACTTCAAGCCGGGCAACCAATTGTCGAGTTGGATGCGGCCGAACTAAAGGCGCGTCGCGATCTCGCCGTCGCTCAGATCGACAGCGCTACTCACGATGCCGAGTCGCAAGTGGCCTTGTTGGACTTCCTGCGTGACGAAGCCAAACGCCAGCAGGAACTGCTCAAGCGAAAAGTAGTTTCGCCAACTGACGCGCAGAAGGCGGCCAGTTCGGCCACCGCGCAAGAAAAGATAGTGGCGGCCGCGCAGACGCGGGTCATTCAGGCGCGGGCCCAACTCGCTGACATCGACGCCCAGCTTGCCGAGATGCAAGTCAAGGCCCCGACGGATTCCATCCTCGAAGTGCTTCTTGTGAAAGTGGGCGACGTGTTGCCGGCGAACCGCGAAGTCGCGACGTTGCTGCTTCCGCAACATCTGTGGGTCCGCGTTTATGTGCCCGAACCGTGGCTGGGTCATGTCAAAATCGGCGATCGAGTCCGTGTCCAGGTCGATTCGTTTCCGGGAAAAGATTTTCCCGGCATGGTCGAACAGGTGAATCGTCAAGCGGAGTTCACGCCGCGGAACGTGCAGACTGTCGAGGACCGCATTCGCCAGGTATTCGGTGTGAAAATCCGTTTGCCGAACAATGACGATCATCTTCGCGCCGGCATGGCCGCCGATGTTTATTTCCCGAACGTGTCCCGTTAGATCGATATGGAAGCGATGATCGAGTGCGAAGGTTTAACCAAACGCTTCGGCACATTCACCGCAGTCGATCATGTTTCTTTCAACGTCGGCAAAGGTTCGATCTTCGGATTCCTCGGACCGAACGGTTCCGGAAAATCTACGGTAATTCGAATGCTCTGCGGAATTCTGGAGCCAAGCGACGGCACTGCCCGCATCGATGGCCACGACGTCGTGCGCGATACCGAATCGATCAAAGACATCATCGGTTACATGTCCCAGAAATTCTCGCTCTACGACGAACTGACGGTGAATGAAAATCTTATCTTCGCCGGGAAACTTTACGGGTTAAGCGGACGTGCGCTCGATCAACGCCGTGATGAAATGATCGCGATCACGCATTTGCGGCCCTACCTCAACCGACGCGCGGCGTTGCTCTCGGGCGGTTGGCGCCAGCGACTCGCGATGTCCTGTTCGCTTATGCACAGACCGACCGTGTTGTTTCTCGACGAACCGACCGCCGGGATCGACCCGGTCGCGCGGCGCGAACTGTGGGATTTGCTTTTCGAATTTACCGCCGGCGGCATGACCCTTTTCGTTACCACTCATTACATGGACGAAGCCGAACGCTGTGATCACGTCGGTTATATTTACATGTCGAAGTTGATCGTCTGCGGCGAGCCGGATGAGTTGAAGAAAATGCCCGAGGTCAATCCGCCCGGGACGCGGCGACTCGATGTCACCTGCGATCATGTCACAACCGCGCTCCAAGCGATGCGGCAAATGCAAGGCGTGCGCAGTGCCACCGTGTTCGGACAATCGATGCACCTGTTGGTCGATGAAAATGTGCGGCGCGCCGAGATTGACGAAAAATTACGCAGTGTCGGAATCGGTCACGCCGAGATCCACGAGATCGGTCCATCGCTCGAAGATGTCTTCGTGACGTTGTCAGCGAAACAGGCGGCCGAAGAAAAGAAGGCGGCATGATGAAACGCAAACCGTTCCGCGGACTCGGCGCAATTTTATTCAAGGAATTCATCGTGGTCTGGCGCGATCCGATGACGTTGTTCTTCATGTTTTTCCCGCCACTCGTGGAAATGATCGCGTTCGGTTATGCGCTCGACACCGACGTCAAACACATGGCGATGGTAATTTTGAATGAGGACCGCACAGTCGAAAGCCGGCAGTTCATCGACCGGTTCGTGAACACGGAGACATTTCGCGTCGTTGGCGAAGTCCAAAGCATCGAAGAGATGTCGAGTCAGATCCGCAAAGGCCACGCCTATGCCGGTCTGCAAATTCCGCCGAAGTTTACCCAGAACCTTCGTGCTGGTTACCCGGCGCAGGTTCAACTGTTGGTGGATGGATCGAACTCAACCACGGCGTTGCAGGCCCTGAACACCGCGCTCGGCGTCACCTTGACCCAATCGGTGCAATCACTGTTGCGCGAAACCGGACGACATAACGTGCCGATCGAGATCCGGCCGCAGATGCTTTACAACCCGACGATGCGGAGCCCGAACTTTTACATTCCGGGCGTGATCGGCATCGTGCTGCAGATCGGAACGACGTTCGCGACCGCAATGGCGGTGGTGCGCGAGCGCGAGAAAGGCACACTCGAAACATTGCTGGTGAGTCCGCTTAGTCGTTGGGGCCTGATGCTCGGCAAACTCGTGCCGTATCTCTGCATCGGCATGACCATGGCGGTGATTCTTTTTCTGATCATGCGTTATCTGTTTGGCGTGCCGATCAACGGCAGCGTAATCGCGATGATGTTCACGACACTTGTTTACGTGTTCGCGCTTCTCAGTCTTGGGTTACTGGTCGCGACCAAGGCCGAGAACCAGATGCAGGCGCTGCAAATGTCGATGACCTTCATGTTGCCGAGCGTTTTCTTTTCCGGCTTCGTTTTTCCGCGCGAAACGATGCCCTGGATCTTCTATGCGCTCGGCTCGCTCATGCCCGCGACCTATTTCATCTCGCTCATGCGTGCGATCATTCTCCGAGGCGCGCACTTCTTCGAATACTGGCCGCACCTGCTCGTGCTCATCATCATGTCGATCCTGCTCTTCGCCTTTTGCGCACTCCTCTTCCGCAAAAAGATCGGCTGACAATTTCAGCGATTCGTGCTTCGCGGCAATAGCCAGTCGAGGTCACCGTACAATTGGGTTAGCGCCGCGCCTCCGATCGAATCGTTGTGGTGCGCGCCGCGTAAATGTATGATTCGCTTCTCTCCAGCGTAAGCGTTGACGACGAGTTGTTGAAAACGCGGAGCGACAATCTCATCCTGCTCTGCGAGCAAGAAGATCGCCGGCGCATGCACAGCTTTTGCGTTGCCTATGCTGTCGAGCTCGCGCGGGATTTGCGCGGCTACCGGTCCGGCGAGGAGCCAAAGATTCCACCAGCCGTGCTGGTACAGAATGATCTGTCGTAACGCGGGCGGATTGTGCAGCACTAAACCGGCGACTGGTCGTTGTGTTGCGATGTGCAGTGCGGGTGTTGTGCCAATGCTCGCAGCGAAAATCACAATTGGAGACTCGGCTGCTTCGCTCCGGAGCGCATCGAACGCAGTCAGCGCTGCGGGTGCTATTCGCTTCAGACGCGCCGGACCGGTGCTGCCACCGAATCCCGGATAGTTTACTCCCCAGATTTCGACCGCGCGCTCGTTCCACATTTCTGCTTCGAGCGCAACCCAGCGTTCAGCCCGATCAGCGTTTCCGTAGAAGCGCAGAACGTAAATCTCTGGACGACCGCTTTTCTCTACCAGCCGCGATCTCGCCGTCCATAATTCCAATTGGCCGTCCTCGAAGGGAACAGTTTTGCGAACTGCGCCTTTCGGATCGATTGGGTTCGAACTTGGAAAAAGAATGAGATGATCCGGCAAATTGCCGACAAGAATGACCGCGATGTATACGATGCCGATTACGAACAGACGTCGGCGTGGTGGGAAAATCTTCAGGTCAGTCGTTCGAGTCTTTGAGCATCGATTTGAGCTGGTCGCGCAACTCTTTTGGATCTTTGTGACCGTGCGCCGAAACTGCATGCTGCACCGCGGCATCGAGCACTTCCTGTTCGGTGCCGGAAATTTTCAGAGTGCAGCCCTTTTCGCTCGGATAGTCCCGGCAATCGATCGATTTACCTTGCGCCATAACTAGCTCTTTTTCAGTTCCGCCAAATCTTTCAATACCTGCTCGCTGTGCTCGGCCGGTTTCACGCCGGTGTAAATCTTGGCGATTTTTCCTTCCGGATTAATCAGGAACGTATTTCGCGCCGCCATCGTCGTCCCCTGATATTGCATGGTCGATCCGTATTGCGCCGAAATTTTTCCACCCGGATCAGCCAGCAATTTGAAAGTTAGCCCTTCCTTCGTGCAAAATTCCTTGTGCGAATCCGGACTGTCCACGCTCACGCCGAGAATGACCGCACCGGTTTTTGTGTACTGATCGATGTCGCGTTGAAAATTATGCGCTTCCATCGTGCAACCGCTGGTCATGTCTTTGGGATAAAAATAGAGGACGACCCATTTGCCCTTGAAATCTTTCAAGCTCACCTGCGAGCCGTCGCTGGTTTTCAGATTAAAATCCGGCGCCGCTGTTCCGGCCGCGGGTTGAGTTTGCGTCTCCGCGCCTTGCATAAGCGCAACGATAGCGAGACCGACAATTGCTGACAGGAGTGATTTTTTCATGTTCGTTCTTTGATTGGGATTGAAACGTTAACTGGGAACTTCGTGAAAGCAAAAGAACCGAATTGATCTTCAACGCGGATCGGTCACGCGGCCGATGAACAAGCACGCGCCGCTCGGCACATGCTGGATCGCGTAAATAAACGGGCGGTCGACTTTCATTTCGATCGGCTTCGGCTTTTCGATGCGCACGCTTCTCGCCATCATCGCCACAGCCGTCGCCGCTGCCGCCTCAGTTCCTTTTTCATCTACCGCGATGAATGATTTGTGAAATACTTCGGAGATGGCGAGGTAATCGTCCGGTTTGCGCGGTGCGATTTTATCGAAATTCGCGCTGCCCTTCGGTTCGTCGAACGCCGATTTCATTCCGAGCGCTTTTAATTTGTCGGAGAGCGGAATGGTTGGTGGCTCGAATTTAAATTTTGGTAATGAAAGATCGACCTCGCGCTTCGTCTCGAGTTTCGCGCACTCTTTCAGCCATTCGGCACTCAGCTTCGATTCCAGCGACCGCAAACCGCTCGTGTCGTTAGGAACGAGAATGAGAAATTGCAGCTCGTCTCCGGAATAGGGTAGCGCGACTGCAGTGTAACTATCTCGTTTCGCGTATCCAAAATGCTTGACGTTGTTCATTGTCGGGACATCAACAGTTGCGCCGCCGTGAACGTGGAATGGCTTCGCCTTCGTGAACGCATCTGAAAACTCATTTGCCCATGGTGCTTTGAGATAAATCGCGTTCGCCAGGATGAGGCGCATCGTTGCATCAACTCCGTTGGCTGGAATCAAATCGCGGATCCGGTCGCGCGTTTGGTCAGCGACCCATTTGTTAATGTATTGGCGTTCGCGCTCTGGGTTTTTCTTGAAGTCGAGTGGCTCGAACGGCGCGCCATAGAATTTTTTCACCAAGTTGCGGAACGCATCGCGAAAGTCGTAGCCGCTTTGTGCGAACAGTCGGTTCGCAATGGCGAGCGTGATCGGTTCGCTTGGTCCACCGAACTTCTTTGATTGTTCAGCGAGCTTCGCCGTCTTCTTTGCCATTTCTTCAAATGAACTCTGAAGCGCCGCAAAAGACGCATGGATCGCATCGCCGTCGTTTGGAAAATGCAACACCCGCGCCATTTCGGTGCGCGTGTCGCCATCCGCGCCGGCAAACGTCATCGCGAGCGCGCTTTGAATCGAATAAGGCGACAAACAAAGATTTTCATCGCCGCGAGCAAGCTGACGATGAAGATCGATACCGAGCTGGTTGGTTGCTTTCGCCGCAACATCGAAGCCGGCAGCATTAACCGACAACGCCAACGCAAAGAACAGAACGACAAAGAGCTTCATGCGGTAAGGCGCGATTATCATGACCTTGCGACGATATTCAAAGTGGATTAACAACTTGTTCCCGAGGGTCGGTAGCTCAATCGGTAGAGCAGCGCCCTTTTAAGGCGTTGGTTCCGGGTTCGAGTCCCGGCCGACCCACTCTCTGAGTTTACTCATTCAATCACGGCCGGTGTCACACCGCTGCTGTCACACTTTCGCAAATCAGGAGGTTGGAATTGACCGTCCAGCCTTCGCGATCTTACACGCTCCGGCCGGATGCCGGCGCGCCAGCGCCGGCGCCGGTCGTGGGCTTGTCAAAGAGCCATAATAGACCGTTCGGAACAGTTACCTTCTTTCGCGGCGCGAGTTTAGCAAAGGTGGAAACTCGTGGCGCTTTTGAACGGACAATCAGAGAAGTCGAGCAGCCGAAACGCGGTGAGATCACCGAATTCTCAGCGCGATCGCGTCAGCGACTCAGGTGCAAGATTGCAAGCGTGTGTCGAAATGAACTGCCGTACTTTCTGACTTTAACGTATCCAGCTGAGTGGACTTGGGATGTCGAACTTTGGAAACGTCACCTCAAGATCTTCTCTCAACGATTCGAACGGAGGTTTCCGACGGCGGGCTTTATTTGGAAACTCGAATTTCAGGAGCGCGGCGCTCCGCATTTTCATCCATTCGTTTGGGGCATACCGGAATCTGACGGACTTCGGGCAATAATTCATTTTATTAGCGAAGCTTGGTTTGAAGTAGTTGGGTCGGGGGATGAGAAACACTTCAAAGCGGGAACGTCGGTCGAAAGGATTCGGAGCGTAATGGGTGCGATGCGTTACGTCAGCGGGTATGCATCGAAGAACGATCAAACGTTGCCAGGTATGAAAGTCGGTCGTTATTGGGGCGTGGTCGCAAGAAGCAACATTCCGTGGGGGCGCGAGGAAACAATCGCGCTCAATCAGCCACAGTCGAAGTTTATGCTGCGCACTTTTCGTCGTTACATTCTGTCAGTAAATCGTGAGACTCGCATCCGCCGGGTCGCAAGACAGGTCGGATTGAAACCAGCGCAACTCATCTCCTTCGGCGGTTGGTTTCAACGTAGCGATATTAACTGGGGCAAGCGGTTCCGAACAGCAGGCGGTAAACTGCCCCAAAAGTTACGGCTTCGAAATCTGCGTTCGATGAACGTGTTTTTAGACGCGGATTTCTGGGCAAAGAAATTGCCGACGCTGCTAACAGCCGCCGGAAAAATTATGGCGCGATGAGGGTCGGTTTTGGTATCTTCTCCCGGAAATGGCAGGGAATTCTCGTTCGGTCATGGCGAAGTCATGGATTCATCTAGTGAGGTGGCGTCGTGCGGGTTGGCTCCTGTTTTATAGCGGAGTCCTAATCGGTCTGTGCGATTGCGAAAAGCAGGATCTCAAGGACGTCAACGCTAAGCTTGATGTGGTCGTTCAGCAGACCTTCAGTGTCGCATCGGAGATGCCCGAGCTCAAAAGAACTTATGGGCTTTGGGATGATGAACACAAAAGGGTTGTTGGCATGTTAAAGAACGCGCCTCCACTGCAAGTTGGAAGTATAATCGATTGGGACGATGATGTGTATCAGGTGCAATCGCTCAGATTTGTCACACGGAAATCGACGGAAACACTACTGGACGATAAAAATAAAACGGCAGAACGTTCGGTTGATATGGAAGTAGTCGTTAAGTTTGTGGGCAAATTAAAACCGACTGAATAGAATCCATGATCTTAAATATTGACGTTATGCGTGGCCTGCTTCGGTCAGTTTCCGAGCGATTGCCGTTGCCAGCCGAATTGCAGCGCGAGCCGAGCTTGGACGCGCATCGCAAATTGCTTTTGGAGGCTAATTTTGCAGAGGGAGGAGCTTATTCTAGGGACTCGCACCTAGTTGCGAACAAACGGCCCTTTCGGTGGGAGTACAGTTTGTGGAGCCTTTCTACTATAGGCGAACAATTTCTTGCGATGGCTGCGAATGACGACGTTTGGAAGTGCGTCATGGCGGGGTACGAGGCCAGGGATTGCGAATGGTCTATGGCACAACTGTACGCATACCTCGAAGCAGCGTTCAAGGAAAGTGAGGAACGGAAGCGTACATTTGCAGGAGTGTAGGTTTGGTAGAGCTGTTCGAGGAAGCGAGATTGTAAATCATTCGTTGGCTCTATGGGTATTCTACAATTTTTCGGCTTCCTTAGACAGGCTCGTTGAGTATGTGAGGTTCAAATAGGTAACCTGTCCAGAACTGGCATCGCCGGCACTTGTTAACAAAAGATCTATGTCCGTCTTTCCATCTATCCACTTCGACTCGAAAAGCAGGAATCCAGGTTCGTCTTGCCTCTTCTTAGAGGATTCAACGCCATACTTCGATCTGAGAACGTCGGTCAACGCATCAAATGTCGCCAAGTATGCGGCGGAAGATTCCTCCTTTGGTCCTTCGAGCATCACGTCAGTGAGCTTTCCGGCTTGAAAAAAAAATCTCACGAGAAATGGTCGGCCAACAACAGGGTAGTTTTCTAGCCGCATGCCTTCTACAGCATTACCACTAAGTTGCTCAGGGTCTTTGGGAACAACGGTCCCCGGAACTGCTTGCTGGACCTCCTTCGGGGTCATTCCGTAAGACGTTTTCAGCCATAGTACTTGGCCGGATATGGAGCCCTGTAGGTAAAAAAGCGCCAACAAAATGGCGAACACGTACTTCATGAGCTAGCCGCAGCGGTCTATGCGATTCTGTTTCTTATCTTCCATTCCTGGTAAGCATCTTCGCTTTCGGGGTGGCGCGTGCGGTAGGAATCGATCAGTGTCGATGCCTCTTCTTTCGTAATATCAGGGTCGAAGTCGAGCCCGTAAAAGGACAGTCGCCGCTTCTGAGCGTCAGATGCTCGGTTTCTGCACCGGTCAATTAGCTCGGATGCTTGAGATTTACTGATATCGGGTTGGAATCGAGCGCCGAGGTCCTTGAGATATGCCAATTGTCGCTCGGTCGCCTGCTCGTCACCAAAATCGGGAATTTCGTCGGTTCCAGGGTGAGACTCCCAAGTGCCTTTCAGGTTCGGATAGCGTGTAAGGATGATCTTAGCGAACTGCTTGGGCGAGGTCGCGGCCGCCCAGCCAGGGATGCTGTCGTGAAGAAAGTCAATCGTCTCACGGAGTTGCTCATGCGACGGAACCTCCATTCCCAACTTGAAATTGTTTTTTAGGATAAACTCCCAAAACTCTTTCTCCTTGGTTTTCTTTAAGCGGAACACCTCTAACTTTGATTTGGTGGTAGGATCGATGCAGGCTTTGTCGATGAGTTCTTGGTAGTCCCCTTGAGTGAGACCGTGTTTTACTCTGAGACCGAGGCACCGCAGCTCAGCCTTTTGCTCAGGTGTCGGGACCTTCCGCTGCCAATCGTCTGACCTGCTTTCCCCGTGCTGTTGGAGTTGAGTTATGACCGACGACAGCGGCATCCATTCGGGCAAGCCGTCATACCATGCGGAATCAGTTTCTTTGAGAGTTCCAATTATGACGCACGCCTGAACCTGATCCAACGTGTATGGGCCTTGCTTCTGGCCATCGCGGTTGATGAAGATCTGGCTCACGGTGCAGGGAACGATCTACATCTGATTATGCCGGCAATCGCGATGCTTATCTAGCGCATTAAGCCAAAAACTGAATCCGTGCGATTTGTCGGCGCCCGCCGGCAGCGAAACCGAGCGGATGCTCGGAAGGCGAAGCAACTGTTCCCTCCTAGAGTTGTTGGCTACACCTTTGGGGCAATGCCAAAGGTGTTTTATCCGTTCGCTTGTTGAGCAGTGGGAGGCGGTTTCGGAATCGCGAAGGGCATCTTTTTTTCTTTGGGAAATTTCTTCACCGCAAACTTGTACAGTCGATTGAATGTTTCGTGGCTCTGTCGTTCGGCTCGCTGGATTGACTCCCATACAAGGTCGTTCGCTTGTCTAACGTATTTCGCAAGGCGTGGATCTCCTGTGGCTCTCACCTGGTCACCCGAGTCGTCCAAGCTCTCAACTTTTGTGTCAGGATGATTGAGATATTCGTCAAGGAGTTTGTTACGCAATTCAGCTGTTCTGGTCGCATTGCGATAAAGCTCTTGCGCTACGTCCAACGCAAGTATCAATCCTGGGTCCGACTCTTTGCCGAGAAAAGCAAGCTTGGAGAAGTCGATGGATTGCGAGGAGAAATTTAAGATTGCATACTTGAGGTTCGTGAACGGGTTTTTGCCCGCGGGTACCTTCTGCATAATGCTTAACAGGGAATTGCGCTGAAGAAGGAGAGCAACTTCAGTGAGCAGGATTGCCTCAAATTGCTGGTCGTATTTGTCGCGATGCCGACGCCATATATCAAATAGAAGCGTGGATGCGACGCCGAGAAACCAACCGAAGAAGATGGCTAAGAACGGGTTGGTCATGGTATTGCAACGATGGTGTCGCTTACAGGTAGGACGGTAGTCAGCTTGGTACAGTTCGGCAATCGATGCGGTTGTCATTGACAAACACTTCGGAAATGTGAAGTATAGTTGAAATGAGAAGCGCTTCTTTCGTCCCGGGCGTTCGCACCGAGCCGAGACGTGCTGTGGGCAGCGGATTGCTAGCAGAACTGCGACAGATGAGCCGTGTGAGCAAGCGTGAAGAAGGACTGCTTAACCATGTCCAAGCCGGGGCGGTGTTGGAAGTGAGCGCTCGGCGCGTAGCGGAACTCGTAGAACTTGGGAAACTCACTCGACACAATTTCCTCGGGAGAACGTATGTTTCCGTCCGCGAGGTTTTGGAAAGGCGTGAAGCAGACGTAAAAGCAGGACGGCCGCCGCGTTCAATTGGGCAAAGAATTAGGGCTGCAGCAAAAGTCGTTAGCAATTACGATACTGTGAATGCGGCAATTGATGTGGTTACGCCTGAGCCGAAGAAGCAAAATAATACTTCCTAATCAAGCAGTAATGTGCTCTAATTCGAGCAAATGGCTCGTTTTTCAGCACTAATTCAGCCGAGGTTGCTTCGGCCTAACGATGCGGCGGATTATGTCGGCGGTGAGGGAATGCTGAAACATTTTGTTGAGGCTGGGTGGCTCGAACCAGTCGTTCAGAGGAAGCGGCTAACGCTTTATCGACGCGTTGATCTCGACGCGTGCTGTTCGCGGCTCGACGCGGGAGAGTTTCCAGAAGTCGAGAAGGCCAGAGAGCGCTCAGAAAAAGCTTTCTCGATGCCATGATTGTCGGGAGTGAGGTGGCCGTAATGCTTCTGAACTGTTGCAACTTCATCGCCGAGCCAGACGGCAACCTTATAGATGCTTTCTCCAACCGAAACCAAAAGACTGGCAAACGTGTGGCGCATCGTATGCGGCGTAACCCAGTCGCATCCCTGTGCGCGCATGTATTTCATGAAGGACGCGCGAAAGTCGTAGCGATAAAGGCATTTTCCGTGGGGCACGTCGGGCCGGAGCATGAACGGATCGCGAGGGCCGTAAGATTTAAGAAACATCTGAAACTCGATGGTGAGAGGAATCGAACGTTCTTCGCGGTCTTTAAAATTGATCGTGGTTGTTTTCCGAAGGTTAAGTCTCCCGGCATCGAGGTCGAACCAGAACGGACGCGCTTCGACGATTTCTTGGAATCGCAAACCGGCATGGAAGCCGGAAAACAAAATGAATTTGAGTTCGTCGGTCGGCGCTCCTCGAATGAGTCGGTCGCGAAGCTCAAAAGGGCAAAAATCCTTGCGAGCTCGCCCAATCGTTTTTGCGAGTTTCACGTCCTTGACCGGATTGCGACGGGCGGTTCGGGCGATTTCAACTGCCCAGCGAAAAAAGGCACGCACGGCCATGACATATCCAAGCGCGGTCGTGTCCGCCGTGCGTTCGAGCGCTTCGTCATAGAAACGTTGAACCTGCCTTGTCGTCACGGTCGCGGCAGTTGCACCAGGCGGCAACGAGGCAGCGAACAGAAGCAATTTGTTCCGCTTCGTGAGAGCGCTGGAACGCGTGTATTCCTGCTGCCGGATTTTGTAAGCGATGAATCGATCGATCTCGTCGTTCAGCGGAGCACCGTGTTCCAGGTCAAGGTTTTCGCGCATTATCTCACTTCGGCGCACAGCTTCGGCGAGGTCGGGCGTTTCGAGCGTAATGAAGTGTCGTTTGCCGTTCCTTTGAATCGCGAGCCAGTAGAGACGGCCGCGAAGATAGATGCCGCGAGGCAGTTTCGGTCGTTTTCGACGATTCATGGAAATCGATTGTCACACACCTGCTGTAACACTTTCAACAGAAAAATAGCCGACTTAGGTCTCGATAGGCACACGATAGAAGGTGACAAACGATTAGAATCACCTAAAAAAGCCCTTTTAAGGCGTTGGTTCCGGGTTCGAGTCCCGGCCGACCCAAAAGATTTTCCCACTAAACACGCGAAACCCATCAATCAGAAGCGCTTAGTCCGAATAAATATTTTTCGTGAAATTCGTGTGTTTCGTGGGCCCAGAGAATCGGTCGTTATTCTAGCATGGCGAGCAAATCGCGGAGCGAATTCTTTCTTCGGTCTAATTGGAAGATCGACAATCCCGCGGCTGTGGCCGCTTTCCAATCGCGCTCCGGATCGTCGCCGACGTGCAGAACTTCGTTCGGTTCGAGGCGAATCAAGTTTAATGCCCGTCGAAAAATTTCCGGATCCGGTTTGTCCGCGCCGAGCTCGCTCGAAAGGAAAACGTGTTTGAAAAACTTTGAGACGCCGAGCTGCTCCACGATCATCCGCAGTCGTCCATCAAAGTTGGAAATGACCGCGAGCTGGAATCGGTGAGATAATTTTTCCAACACTTCAACAACTTCGGGATAAAGCTCCCACACGCCGGCCTCGGCGAAATGTTCGTAGGCGATCTCGAAAAAATTGTCGCGATCCAGCTCGGCCAATGACGGCGCGGTTTCGTCGAGCACAAGATCGACAAGTTGGCGCCACCAATCTTTGTCGTCATCGTCGCGCGGTCCGTCGATTGGTTGCCGCGCCGGCATTGCGTTCCAGGCGGCGACGAATGCGCGATCGAGTTGTCGGGAATCCAGTTTCAATCCGATTTCCTGGCCGACGAGCGCGTAGTGATATCCGACTCCGCGCGGCAGATGAAAGAGTGTCCCGGCCGCGTCGAAAAAGATCGCTTTTAGCGGCGTCTCTTTGATGTTTGTAAGCATGAACGGGCTCAGTCGATGGAAAGTCGTTTTGCTTGTCCTTGCAACTTTTGTTGCGGGTGCGGTTACGGGCGCATTTTTCGTGATGGGCTCGGCCAAAGATGAAATGCGACGGAACCGGGATCCGCGGCGCTGGTTTTCGAATACGCCCGATCGCTGGCGCACGGAAATGAAACTGACGCCCGATCAGGAGCAGAAAATCCGGCCGATTCTGCAGCAGATCGATGATGAGCTAAGCAATCTGCGCGCGGTTGATTTGCGCGAGACGGAAGGAATCCTCTCGCGCGGGGAAGATCGACTCGATGCGATCCTGACGCCGGAACAGCGGCCGCAGCTGCGCAAAACGTTTGAGCTGCGCCGGCAGCGCGTGCGCGATTGGCTGGGCGTGAACGATCAGGAAAAGAAAGTCGACTGATCTTTTTCGGAGCGTGTTGGACAATCTCGCTCCGACATTCGATTAATTCGGATGCTGCCGGTCGAGCACAACGATCCGATCAACGCCAAGATCCTCGCCATTTCGGAGGACAAGATCGAAGGGTTCGTGCGCGCGCCGTTCGAGGAAGTCGCGCGCCGCTCGGGCGTGGATGTCGATGTTGTGATGGCGCGGATCGCCGCGATGCTCCGCGCCGGAACGATCCGGCGGGTCCGGCAAACATTGCTCGCGACCAATCTCGCGGATGGCGCGCTGGTGGCGTGGAAAGTTCCCGAAGACAAGATCGAGAGCGCGTTTGATTGGATGTTTCAGCGCGATCCGTTTTCGGGTCACGTGGTCGTTCGTTCGACCGACACCGCGAGCGCCGGCTCGGAATACAAACTTTGGACGACGCTGAAAGTGCCGCACGGCTTTTCGCTGCAAGAACATTGCGAGCTGCTCACGCGAAAAGTCGGCGCTGAAAAATTCCGGATCATGCCGGCGAAAGGAATTTTCACACTTGGCGTTGGACACGTTCGGCGAAAGACCATCGAACCGGGAGAGAAAGCGGACGCGCCCGCGAAGATGATTCGAGTGGAGGTTGTCGATCTTAGCGAGCACGAGTGGAACATTTTGCTCGCATTGAAACGCGAACTCGCACCGGAAGAAATTCGCCCGAATCCGTGGGCGTCGCGGGCGAAGGAAGGGGGAGTCAGTTTGGACGAGTTTTATCGCGTGGCTGAAAATTTAAGCGCGCGCAAAATCATCGGACGTTTTTCCACATTCCTCGAACATGTGAAACCGTCGCAGACCGGCGTTCGCGTTACGCGTTTCAACGCGTTGTTTCACTGGGCGATACCATCGGGTCGCGAAATCGAAACCGGCGGCGAAGTTGGCCGGCACCATATTCTCACTCATTGCTACTGGCGCGAAGCCGGTCCGGAATTTAAGAACGTGAACATCATGGCGGTCGCGCACGGCACCGACAAACAACGACTGCTCGATCACAAAGCCGCGATCGATCGACATCTTGAGTCGTGCGGCATTCCCGTTTCTTACACCAACGTTTTCTGGGGCGGGCGGAGCGAGATCAAACCATCCGAAATTTCGCCGAAAGTTTATCGCGAATGGATACGCCAGATCGATCCGCAGACGGCATAATCTGGGCACCAGACGTCGCCTTGAATACGCTCAGTGAAAAACTGCGCAACGGCCTCGATCTCAACGCCGGCGAGATCCGTGACGCTGTCACATTCCTACTTACGTCTGAAGTCGACGACCAGATGAAAGCGGAGTTCCTGACCGCTTTGCACAAGAAAGGGGAAACGGCCGAAGAAATTGCGGCTTTTGTCAGCGCGTTGATGAAGCGCGCGGTCGATCCGATGATCGCCCCCGCCGATATGCCCGGGCCGATGATCGACGTTTGCGGCACGGGCGGTGACGGTCTCGATTTGTTTAATGTTTCGACCACGGTCGCGTTCGTAGCGGCGGCCGGCGGAGCGGTAGTGGTGAAGCATGGCAATCGACGCGTTACGTCCAGCTGCGGCAGCGCTGATGTTCTCGAACAACTCGGCGTGCCGATCGATCTCGCGCCCGAACAATTACGTGAATCTCTCAAGCGGCACGGGCTCGGTTTTCTATTTGCCCGCCAATATCATCCCGCGTTTCGGGCGCTGGCAGAAATGCGTCAACGGCTGGCTCGGCAAAATGTCCGGACGATTTTCAATGTGCTCGGACCGCTCTTAAATCCTGCGCGGCCCGCGCGTCAGCTGATCGGCGTTTTTGATCCGCGATTGACTGGAATCTTCGCCGCGGTTCTGCGCGAGCTTCGGCATGAGCGCGCCTGGGTCGTGCACGGCCTCGGCGATGATGGCGCTGGGATGGATGACATTTCCGTGAGCGGCGCAACCACAGTTGCAGAACTCATCGACGACAAGATCACATCTGCGGTTCTGGATGTGAGCTGGCTTGGCATTCCGCGCGCGCCGATTGGCGAGTTGCAAGGCGGAGACGCGCGTGAAAATGCCGCGACCATCGACGGAATTCTTTCCGGAAAAATTACCGGCGCAAAGCGCGACCTGACGATTGTGAATGCCGCCGGAGGGTTCGTCGTTGCCGGGCTGGCGAAGACTCTGAAAGAGGGAATCGAGTTAGCCCGCGAAGAAATCGACAGCGGCCGCGCGTTGGAAAAATTGCGCGCGTTACAAAACTTAAAGCCGAAATCCGCGTGATGCCCTCACCTCAATCCTCTCCCTCAGGGAGAGGAAGCCGTCTGCGGCAGGTGAGGGTTCGTTTCACGTGTCGAATGTCTCGCAGTAAGATCGATCAAAGTTTCGCAGCAACGCGACTGCGAATTGATAGCGATCGACTTGTCGATCCAACGTCATCGCCAACGAAATCGCGCGCGCGCGCAGTTCTGTTGAAAAATCTTGTGGTTGGTGGTTTACATTCACTCCGATGCCGACGATCGCGATGTGCGGCGCGTTTTTCTGAGCGCGCATTTCAACCAGAACACCGGCAATTTTTTTCCCGGCGACAACCACATCGTTGGGCAATTTGACTGTCGCCGGCAGCGCAAATTCTTTCGAAATCGTGTCGGCAACCGTGCGCGCGGCCCACTCAGACAGGCGTGCCGACGCGCCGATGTCGATCTTCGGCCGAAGCAAAAACGAAAACCAGAGTCCTTTGCCCGCGGCCGATTCCCAAAAATTGCTGCGTTGTCCGCGCCCGGCGGTTTGGCGCTCGGCAAATACGACCAACCCTTCCGGCGTCGATGGCGCAGTGCGTTCTAGAATGGAATCATTCGTGGAAGTGGTCTCGTCGAGGACAACGATTTCGCGGCCGATAATTGTAACATCGACATCGGCGTGGAGTTTGTCGGCGCTCAGCGCATCGAATGTTGTCATGGAGCGAGCGGCGTTAGCTCGAGAGAGAAATCGATGGCCCGCGGCGAGTGCGTGAGCGCGCCGATGGAAATGTAATCGACGCCGGTGGCGGCAATCTGGCGAATGTTTTTCAACGTAACGCCGCCGCTCGCTTCAAATTTCACTTTGTTTTTGCCAAGCGCGATCGCCTCGCGAATTTGGGCCGGTTTCATGTTGTCGAGCAGAATCAGATCGATGCCGTCGACTTCCAAAAACGCGCGGACTTGCTCGAGCGCATCGGCCTCCACCTCGATTTGAACATTCGGTCGCGCCTCGCGGAATTTACCCACTGCTTTGGCAAAGGCGTCGAATCCTGTGCTGGCGGCGAGATGATTGTCTTTCAAGAGCACCATGTCGAAGAGACCGAAGCGATGATTGGCGCCGCCGCCGGCGAGGACAGCCGCTTTCTCGAGCGCGCGCAGGCCGGGCGTCGTTTTACGGGTGTCGAGAATCTTCACGCGATCGTTGGCGGCAGCATCGACAAATTTTCGTGTGAGCGTTGCGATTCCCGACAGGCGCTGCAAAAAATTCAGCGCGACACGTTCCGCTTTCAGAATTGAGCGCGCTTCTCCTCGAAGCTGGATCACATTGTCACCATCGTTGAGCTCGCTGCCATCTTTTTGAAGCACGGCGACGTCTAATGCCGAATCGACCCGCCGAAAAACTTCCGCGGCCGT
>Ga0137399_10000048_pt1 | contig 38918 bp, 33 predicted proteins | sample czorhiz316metaG_FD_104810 | JGI IMG/M metagenome (GOLD analysis project Ga0137399, IMG submission 104810) | Vadose zone soil microbial communities from Angelo Coast Range Reserve, California, USA - czorhiz3.16 metaG | ecosystem: Environmental > Terrestrial > Soil > Vadose zone | place: USA...
CCCAAAATCGTGGCTGCTTCCTCTCGCAGCGTTGTGAACGGCGCTATCAGGACAACCTTTTGGACACGATGATGCGTTGCAAAATCGAGCGCGACCGCTGCCCCTAACGAATGGCCGATGGCGCAGATCGTAAGTTGGTCGTCGCCCAGTTTTAATCGCTCGGTCAGGGCCCGCAGCGCCGCGTCCGCGGACGCACGCGTGCTCGCAATCGTCGCGTAGCCGCCGTTCTTTCCGTAACCGGGATAATCGATTAGCAGGAACGCGTCGTCTTTCCCCGGATATTCGCGGAGAATTGTCGTCCAATCGAGCGCAAGCGAACCGTTCCCGCAAAATGCGATCCAAAGACGTTTCGGCGATGGTGCGGTTGCTGGAATGTAAAACGCGCAATATTTCGCAGCCGCGACCGTGTAATTAATTTCGATGCCGTTCGCCGGAAACGCATACGCATAGCTCTCATCGTACGAGCGCGGATGATAAACCATCGAGTGCTGCCGAAAATAGAGGATCGACAACGCAGCAAGAAGAAAAAGGCAAACGCTAAGGAACGCGCGAGTTACTTTTCGCGGCCAGAGTCGAATGAAACCGCCATTCCGCGTTGATGACGGATTGTGCATCGCGCCGCAAGAACGTGCTCCCCGCGACGCGATGCAAATCCGATTTGCACAGGCCGTTTATCTCCAGTGACCTGGAACCCAAACCCAACCTGCGCCTCTGCTCACCCAATGTCCTGGGACCCAAACAGCCATAGTACGTGGCGGCCTGACCCAAGAGCCAGACACCCAAACGTAATCCCTTCCGGACCATCGCCAGTAGCCCTGCGTCCAAATGTAACCCGGACCCGGCGCGACAGTTTGCGCTTCAATTCGCACCGTTGGCGGCGCTTGTTGCACCACCACCTCGCGCGTAACGACTCCAGTCTCTGGAACGCCGGTAGTCACCTCTTGCGTAGTCGTCGTTCTGGTCGTCGTTGTAACCGGCGGCGGCGTTTCGTCCGCGCAGCCAATTAATGCGAACGGCGCCAGCGCCAACATCCAAATGCGTATTCTCATAAATAATCCCTTCTGTATAACGTTCGTTTCTGGTTAGACGGGTTGGTTTTATCAAATTCACCAAATGCTTTACGTCGTCGCTACGCCAATCGGAAATCTGAGCGACATCACGCTCCGAGCGCTGGAAATTCTGAAAGATGTCGATCTTATCGCGGCCGAGGACACGCGACACTCCGGGATTTTATTGAAGCATTACCAGATCCACAAACCGCTGATCAGTTATCACGAGCACAACGAAGCGATGCGCACCGCGCAGCTGGTGGAACGACTCGCGGCCGGCGAAAAGATCGCGCTCATCACCGATGCGGGAACGCCGGGCCTTTCCGATCCCGGCGCGCGATTGATTCGCGAATGCATCAAACGCGAATTGCCTTTCACAATTATTCCGGGACCATCTTCAATTTCGACCGCGCTGGTCGGCTCCGGATTCTCAACGGAGACATTTTTCTTCAGTGGATTTCTCCCCGTCAAAAGCGGCCAACGCGAACGCGAGCTGCGCGCAGCAGCCGCGCGCGAGGAAACATCGATCTATTTCGAATCGCCTTACCGGCTGACAAAAACGCTCAAGGCTTGCGGCGACACCATGCAAGATCGACAACTTTGTGTCGCGCGCGAGCTGACCAAGAAGTTCGAGGAATTTCGCCGCGGCACGGCCGCCGAATTGCTCTCGCATTACGAAGCACATCCGCCCAAAGGCGAGATAGTGCTGCTGATTTCGGGCAAGGTAGATTGACCTAACTCGTCCTACCTTTCTGCTTGTCAGAACCCCACTTCTGTGTGAATTTGCGCGGCTTTTTCTCCCCGGAAAAGACGTTATGACCTACGCAATCATCAAGACTGGCGGACGGCAGTATCGCGTCGCCGAAGGCGACACGGTCGATGTCGATCTTCTGGATGTCGATCCGGGCAAGACGGCGACGTTCGGTGAAGTGTTAATGTTCGCCGACGGCGAGCACATTACCCATGGCGATCCGCTGATTTCCGGCGCGAAAGTCACGGCCGAAGTCGTTGAGCAGCGTAAGGACAAAAAGGTCATCGCGTTCAAATACAAACGGCGCAAAGGTTATCACCGGACGGTTGGTCATCGCCGCAAACTCACCCGGGTGAAAATCAAAAGCATCACCGGCGGCTCAAAATCAAAAAAATCCTAAGTCATGGCACATAAAAAAGGACAAGGCAGCGTTAAGAATGGCCGTGACAGCGTCAGCAAACGGCTCGGTGTAAAAAGATTCGGCAGCGAGTTGGTCGTGGCCGGCAATATCATCGTTCGTCAGCGCGGCACGAAGTTTTTGCCAGGCAAAAACGTTGGCCTCGGCCGCGATTACACTATTTTCGCGCTGGTCGACGGCAACGTCCGCTTCGATCGCGGCGGACGCCGGGTCAACATCGATCCGGTCGCGGCGAAGTAATCGTTTCCCTTCCCGATTCGCCCGGAGTGCGGTATAACGAGTCGCCTTCATGAAATACCGCACCTTCATCCTGTTCGGCGCGCCCGGCAGCGGGAAAGGGACTCAGGGCAAAACGCTCGGAACGATTCCGCGCTTCTATCATTGCCCGTGCGGTGACGTGTTTCGTTCGATCGATACACGCACAAAGGTCGGAAAAGCGTTTCTCGAATATTCGGGCAAAGGTCAGCTCGTACCCGACGACATCACGGTCGAGCTTTGGAAAGAAGCGATCGAGGCCGCAGTCGACGCGCACAAGTTCAAGCCCGACATCGACATTCTCGTCCTCGACGGCATTCCCCGAAATGTGAATCAGGCCAAAATCATGCGAGAACTGATCGAGGTTGAGAAATTATTCCACCTCGCCTGTCCCAACCGCGAAACGTTATTCGGACGGTTGAAAAAGCGCGCGTTAAAAGACAATCGACTCGATGACGCGAACGAAGAGGTCATTCAAAAACGGCTCGATATTTACGAGACGGAATCGAAGCCGGTGCTAACGCATTATCCCAAAGATTGCATCGCCGTGATTGACGCCATGCAGCCGCCCGCCAAAGTATTATTCGATATTTTAGCGAGCGTAAACGGCGTCAAACATGAGTCAGCAGCAATTTGAAAATTTCACCGCCTCGACCCTTTATTGCGAAAAATGCCGGGCGACGACGCCCGTCCGCGAGAAGCTGCTGTTAGTTCTGCCTGATCGCGAGATTTTCGATTATCTCTGCACCGAGTGTGGGTCGTCGGTCGGACAACGCGAAGTCAGCGCCGGCGAAAAAATGATGGCCGAGGCGGTCGCCGGCCGAAATCGCAGGAGCGTCCCTCTTCGATCGCTTCGATAAACCGCAAATGCGGATCGTATTCATCGGCACGGGCGAAATCGGCGTGCCGACGCTGCGTGCGCTGCAAAAATCCGAGCACGAATTAGTCGGGATTGTCACCCAGCCCGACAAACCGGTTGGCCGCGCTCAAAAAATCACCGCGCCGCCAATCAAGGCCGCTCTCGCCGGAAGCAAGATGTCGATCCTGCAACCGGCGCGAATTAAAGATCGCGAAGCGATCGAGCAAATTCGCGCGCTCGCGCCGGACATAATCGTCGTCGTGGCTTATGGACAAATCTTGCCGCGCGCGATTCTCGAGATTCCAAAGATCGCCTGTTTGAATTTGCATGCGTCGCTCTTGCCCCGCTGGCGCGGCGCCGCCCCGATTCAAGCCGCGATCGCGGCCGGCGATCGGGAGACCGGCATGACTGTGATGTACATGGATGAAGGTCTCGATACCGGCGACATTTTGCTTCAACGCAAGATCGACATCTCGCCGTCCGAGACGGGCGCGACATTGCACGATCGACTCGCGGAAATCGCGCCGGAGACGTTGCTTGAATCTTTGCGTCTACTCGCCGGCGGAAATGCTCCGCGGATTCCGCAAGACAAAGCACTGGCGACTTCGGCCCCGAAATTAGATCGCGATGACGGTCGCATCGACTGGAGGAAGTCCGCAGAACTCATTGAACGACAGATCCGCGCTTACACTCCATGGCCGGGCGCGTTTGCTCTCGTAAGCGAGAAAAGTGGACGCGAGCTCAAGTTAAAAATTCTTGCCGCGGAAATTGTCGATCAAGACGGAAGACCTGGAGAAGTCTTGTGCGCGGACAATCGCGGATTGATCGTCGCGGCTGGCGAGAAGTCACTGTCGCTCTATAAAGTCCTGCTGGAGGGAAAATGGCCGATGAACGGCCAAGATTTCATTCGCGGCCACGCTCGATTGCTCGAAGGAAAGCTTAAATAAGCATTTTGCTTTCAAAACGCCGCGTGCTCCTGTTTCATTCCCGCTGCGATGAAGACCGAGGCGCCCGCTTACAAACGTGTCGTGCTCAAGTTGAGCGGTGAGGCGCTTCAAGAAAAAGGTTCGCGCGAAAACATTTCGCCGTCAGTCGTGCGCGAGATCGCCGATCGAATCAAGGATGTGCACGGTCTCGGCGTGCAAATTTCTATCGTGATCGGCGGCGGGAATATTTGGCGCGGTTCCTCGGCGGCGGTGCGCGGGATGGATCGAACGACGGCGGATTATATGGGGATGCTGGCAACCGTGATCAACGCTCTCGCGTTGCGGAGCACGCTCACCAAAATCGGAGTCGAAGCGCGGGTGCAAACTGCCATTGAAATGAAAAACGTGGCTGAGCCGTTCATTCTCGGTCGCGCCATTCGGCATCTCGAACTCGGGCGCGTCGTCATTTTCGCCGCCGGCACCGGCAACCCTTATTTTTCGACCGACACCACGGCGGCATTGCGCGCGAGCGAGATCGGCGCCGATGTGATTCTGAAAGCGACCAAGGTTGATGGCGTTTACGATCGCGATCCGAACACCGACCCGAAGGCAAAACGTTTCGATCGGATCACATTTACCGAAGCGCTGACGAAACGATTGCAGGTGATGGATTCAACCGCCTTCAGCCTTTGCATGGACAACAAAATTCCAATCGTCGTGTTCGACATGTATAAACCGGGCATTTTGCGCGACGCCGTGCTTGGCCGAAAAGTGGGCACGCTCGTTTGCGACGAAGCGGAGTCGAAGTAAAAATAAACGCGCATGAGCAGAGACGACATTCTTCTCGAAGCCGAGATGTCGATGGAAAAAAGCGTCGATTATCTGGTGCACGAATTTTCCGGTGTGCGCACTGGCAAAGCCTCGCCCGCGCTGGTCGAGAACATCGACGTGCAGGCCTATGGCTCGACCATGAAACTGAAACAGCTCGCGCTCATCACTACACCGGAATCGCGTCTGCTCGTTCTGCAGCCGTTCGACGCCGGCACCGTCCAGGATATCGAGCGCGCGCTCAAAGAATCGAAGATCGGCATTACGCCAGCGGTCGACGGAAAGATTATCCGACTCCCGATTCCGGAACTGTCCGAAGAGCGTCGAAAGGAACTGGCGAAGTCGTTAGGAAAAATGGCGGAGGAAGCCCGCGTGCGCGTCCGGAGCAATCGGCGCACGGCTCTCGACGAAGCAAAAAAACTCAAGACCGGCAGCGGGATTAGCGAAGACGAAATGAGCGACCTGGAAGACGCGATTCAGAAGCTGACCGACCGTTTCGTCAAATCAATCGACGACCATCTCAAGCACAAAGAAACTGAGATCATGAAGGTTTGAAAATCTTCCTCTTCCTCTCAGTCTTAGTCTTCTAATTAAGATTAAGAGGAAGCGGTAGAGGAAGAATTACAGCCGCACCAGATCGAGCAGGAACTGGCACCAGAGATAAATCATTCCGCGCCAGGAATATTTCACGTCGCCTTCGGGCGTTGGCTTGAGCACACCCTTGAGGATGTTGTGCGCAATCTGCTCGCGTAAATCGCGCTCCATTTCTTTCTCGATCTGTTCTTCATCGAGCGAATCGATCGCGTCGATTTGGACGTTGTTTTTTCGCAAGAACGCGCGGTGGCTTTGATAAAGTTGCCAAAACGATTGGTCGGGCCGCTGTCGATTGATCCGGAATTGCGGCGTCAATTTCAAGCCGTAGGAGAGCGGATAATTCCAGGTCGTCCAAATGATCCCGCTCCGGGCGCGCGACGAGATTCGCAAATAATAAAACGAGAGATCGTGCTGTTCGTTCAGACAGATCGTGGCCTGCGCCCGATCTTCAGCTTTGTAAAAAAGTCGAAAGAATTGCCGGTAATCTTCCCAATCCCAGCCGGCGTCGTTGACGTGGACGAATCCTTCGTTCTCGATTTCGCGCGTGATCTCGTTGAGCGTCGGGAACGTGTCGCTCGACGGCGGCGACTTCGGACGAAGCTGTTTTTCTTTCGGCAAGCGCAACGTGCGGATGCGAGTAAGAATCTCCACCCACGGCAAGAAGAACCACAGCGCCGCGGCGATTGCTCCGAGGACATGGCTGTCGCTGACAAAATAGACCAGCAGGTAGGAAACGATGAGGATGGCGATGGCCCCGGCCTTTTGGGAAAACGAACTTTGAAAACTGCGCAGAGCGACAGCCAGAACTCCTACGCCGAGTAGGATAAAAAGCTTAAAGAGCATTACGGGTGGATTTGATGCTCGCTCAGGAATTTTTCCAACGCATCGGTATCGAAATTGGCGATCACATGTTCGCCGGCCACAAATGTCGGCACATACGTTTGCTCGGAAAGCTCTTTCATTTCTTCGTAAGCTTGTCGATCCTCGCCGACGTCGATCTCAATGAACTTATAGCCGCGCGCTTCCAAATATTCCTTCGCGTCGATGCACCAGGAACACCATTCGCGGCTGTAGAGCTTTAATTCCATCAAGAGCGGAAATAAACGACAGCGTCGCTATGCGTCAATAAGTTCGAGCTTAATACGCCTTCGCCCAGACCACGCGCTGCCGGCTCGGTTCTCCCGTGAAAATGCAGCGGCCGGCTTCACCGTCGCCAAAAGGAATAACGCGAATCGTCACCTTGGGATCGTTTTTGATTTTCTCTTCCACTGCGCGCGAACCATTCCAGTGAGCGAGTGCGAAGCCCCCATGGATCTCGGGCTTGCTGGCGTTTTTGGCGGTGAAGAAATCGTAGAACTCCTTTTTCGATTCGATCACGCGCGTGTTTGCCTCCTGAAACTTTTTCGCGCGATCGTAAAGATTTTGCTGGATCGACATCAGAATTTCCGGGGCGCCCGCAGCGAACTCCTGGATCGACATCGATTCCTTGGCTTTAATTGGCTGATCGCGCCGCGAAACCTCCACTGAATCTCTTTCCAGATCGCGCGGACCGATTTCAACCCGAATCGGCACGCCTTTCTTGATCCACTCCCAATTCTTGACGCCGCCGCCGAGATCGCGGCGATCCACTTCAACTTCCACAGGACAATCAGCAAAATGCTTTCCTCGCAACTGCAGCGCGAGAGCGTCGCACGCTTCCAAGACCCGTGCGCGAGTATCTTCCTTCGGCGTGATCGGGAGGATCATGATTTGCGTCGGGGCGACGCGCGGCGGCAAAATAACCCCGTCGTCATCGCCGTGCGCCATCACCATCGTGCCGACCATCCGCGTGGTCATCCCCCAGCTGGTCGTCCAACCGAATTCCTGTTTGCCTTCGCGATTCTGAAATTGGATCCCGCTGGCGCGCGAAAAGTTTTGTCCTAAAAAATGGGATGTCCCGGCCTGGATCGCTTTTCGATCCTGCACCATCGCTTCGATTGCCAGAGTCTGGACCGCACCGGGAAACCGTTCGCTCTCAGATTTTTCGCCGCTGAAAACTGGAATCGCAAGATGATCGCGCACGAACTTTTCGTAGACGTCGAGCATCTGTTTAGTTTCCGCCCGCGCTTCCGTTTCGGTTTCGTGAACGGTGTGACCCTCCTGCCAGAGAAATTCAGTCGTCCGTAGAAACAAGCGCGGGCGCATTTCCCACCGAACGACGTTGGCCCACTGATTGATCAAAATGGGGAGATCACGATACGATTGCACCCATTTCGCGTAGCTCGCGCCGATGATCGTCTCCGAAGTCGGCCGAACAACTAGCGGCTCGTTCAGCGGGCTCGCCGGTTTCATTTTTCCATCGGCGTCGACTTCGAGACGGGTGTGCGTCACGACTGCACATTCTTTAGCGAAGCCTTCGACGTGCTCGGCTTCTCTCGCGAAGTAACTCAGCGGAATGAAAAGTGGAAAGTAGGCGTTGCGATGCCCGGTCGCGCGAAGCATTCGATCGAGCTGCCGCTGCATGTTCTCCCAAATGCCGAAACCCCATGGGCGAATGACCATGCAACCGCGCACGTCACTTGACTCCGCCAGCTCAGCCGCACGCACGACCTGCTGATACCATTCCGGAAAATCTTCCTCGCGCCGTGGACTAATCGCGGTTTTCTGTGCGGCAGGAGTCGACATCGCGACAACGAATTAAGCCGTCGTGCGCGAAATGACCAGTGGCCTTTTTCTTGGCCACCGCCACGGTTGGATTGCGTTACGGGTTCCGCGCTACCAACGGCTCGGCCCGCTCGGCATAACCGCCCGCGAAATCGATGCTGCAGACGGTGCGATATCGCGCGTGCGGACCAAAGGCAGCGCCGGCGTAATTAAACTTCGGATTGAAAATATTTTTGCGATGGCCCCGCGACCGAACGCCGTCATCGATAATGAGCGTTAAAACGATCCCGCGCGCAGTCCTTTGGCCATAGGAAATATTTTCACCCCAAGTGATGCTCCAAGCACCGTAGCGGTTAATGCGGTCGCCGGGACTGCTTCGACCATTGCCGTCATGTCCAAGCTGACCTTCGACTTGTTCCGCGCAATGATCGGCGGCAGCACGACACATTCCGTTTGATAAAGTTAACAGCGGTAGTGGCCGCGCTTTTTTCAGGAACCGGACCGCTTCATCGACCGCGCGGCCGTGCTCGATCATGTGAAATGGGCGCGATTCGGCCACGAGAGTGGCGTAGAGACTGGGATTTTCGCGGGCGAGATTGATCTCGCGGATGACAGCGGCGGCGGAAACTTGTTCCGGCTCGGAGCCCGAAGCGTTTTCTTTGGCTTGAGTGAAATAGAGGGGAAAAAGGAGAGTGGCGGCGGCTAGAAAACTGAGGCGCATTATAATTTCTAGAAAGCACCTTTGATACCACCAGGGCGCCGGATTCCGCCGGTTGACAGTGACCCCCGTGACCGGTAGCTTCCGTGCCCTTTTTCAAACGCCGATGAAGACGTTTTCCGCTAAAGCAAATGAAGTCGACCGCAAATGGTGGCTGATCGACGCCAAAGATCAGGTGCTCGGCAGCGTCGCGGTCAAGGCGGCGAAACTTTTACGCGGCAAAGAGAAGACGATTTTCACGCCGCATGTCGATACCGGCGACTTCGTCGTAGTCATCAACGCCGAGAAGGTCCGTTTGTCGGGAAAAAAAGAAGAGCAAAAAAGTTTCATGAGCTTTTCTGGTTTCGTCGGCGGGCACAAATCTGAAAACGCGCGCGCGCGTCGGGCGCGTCATCCTGAATTACTGATCGAGCGCGCAGTCCGCGGAATGATTCCGCACAATCGGCTCGGCCGCTCCGTTTATCGAAAGCTCAAGGTCTATCGCGGAGAATCGCATCCGCACAGCGCGCAGCAGCCACAATCGGTCAAGCTCGCCTAACTAATTTTTATGGCTCAAGCACAGGAATTCATCGCCACCGGTCGCCGAAAAACTTCCGTGGCGCGCATCCGTATGACTCCGGGCAGCGGCAAGATCGACATCAACGGCCGCAACTTCGAAGATTACTTTCCGAGCGTTCCGCTGCAGAACGTGGTCCTTCAACCATTGCAGACGGCGAAGATGGTGAACACCTACGATCTCTTTATTAATGCCACCGGCGGCGGCGTTGCCGGCCAGGCTGGGGCAGCCCGTTTGGCGATTTCGCGCGCACTTATCCAGGCCGACCCTAGCCTTCGCGGCGGATTGAAAAGCGAGGGTTTGCTCCGACGCGATCCGCGGATGAAGGAGCGAAAAAAATCCGGCCAGCCCGGCGCGCGCAAACGCTTCCAGTTCTCGAAGCGCTAATCTTTCTTCTGTAGCGGCGTAGCGGCGGCCGTGCTTGCCAAGTCGTAGCCTCGTTGGCGAAGACTGGTCGGCCGCAATTTCAAATGCGTGCAGGCGAGACGCCTGCCTCCACAGCTAATTCGGCTTTTTTGGAGTCGGCGCACCAGCCGGAGGTGGCGGTGCAGCGGCCGCAGCTGTCGGAGCCGCTAACAACGGCGGGGGTTTCGCAACGGCTGGCGCAGGTTTGGGCTGCTCGGGTGGTTTCAAGGACTGCAACTGCCGCACCGCTTCGCCCGCCCAAACTGTTTCCATCCGGTCGTCGCGCGAGCCTTCAACTTGCTGTCCCGGCATCCGATATTTTGTCAGAATTTCTTCACAAACCCGACGCGCGTCATCGATCCGATTCTTTGCTTTCAGCAGCGGCACTTCCGAAATGAGGGCCAGTGGTCCATTGTAAGTGCTTGCATATTTCGCGGCGACCTGTTGGTAAATCGCAAGGGCTTCGTCGTTTTTGCCCGTCGATTCGAGGTTCGCAGCCATGGCCAATCGCGCCGTCGCCACAAAATCGTGCTCCGGATTTTTGTCGATGAAGGCTTGTAGTGTCGCATTCGCTTCGGCCAATTTCTTTTCTTTGCGCTGCGTCTCCGCCAAAAGCAGGTAAGCGCTCGCGCCGGCCGGCGTGCTCGGATAACGCTCGATCACTTCCTGGTAATCGTGCGCAGTTTTCGCATTGCCTAACAGCTCCGCCGCCGTGGAGTTGCGCTGGCTCATGTAAAATCGGTAGCCGGCAAATCCGACGAGCGCCAGAATTACAACGACGAGCGCAGCCGCGATTTCCTTTTGGAATCGCAGCCAGAAGACGCGCGCTTCAACTGTGGCGTCGGTGGAAGATGGCGGAGTTGTGGGCATGATGAGTTGTCGATCTTACGCGGACCGATTCGGCTCGCGCGAGCGTGCTCTTATGCCACGCGAAACTTTCCCGCGCAAGCGCGGCAAAGATCGATATCTGCACTCTGCATTGAACGTTGGGCGCCTGCCGCGCCGAAGCTTGCGAAGGTGGGTCGGGCGTTCGACGTTTTCTTCGTGACTCCGCACGACAAGCTTTTTATTCCCGGTCCAGTCGAGGTTTCTGCCAGGACGATGGCCGCGTTTTCTCGGCCGATGATTGGTCACCGTGGCGAAGATTTTAAGAATCTTTACCGCGATATTCATCCGAAGCTGCAAACGCTCTTCGGAGCCAAACAGCCGGTGTTTCTTTCGACCTCGTCAGCCTGGGGCGTGATGGAAGCTTCGATCCGGAATCTGGTCGATCGCGGTGTGATTTGCTGCATGTGCGGCGCGTTCTCGGACAAATGGCTCGACGTCGCGCGGCGCTGCGGCAAGAACGCCGAACCACTTCAAGTCGATTGGGGAAAACACATCGACCATAAAGATGTCGATCGTGCGCTCGCGTCCGGAAAATTCGACACCGTCACTTTGATCCACAATGAGACCTCAACCGGCGTGATGAATTCGTTGCCGGAAATTTGCTGCACGCTGGCGAAATATCCCGACGTCGTTCTTATCGTCGACACCGTCTCGTCGTTTTCCGCGATGAAGATCGATATGGACGCGCTCGGCATCGACGTCATGTTGACCGGTGTACAAAAAGCGCTCGCGCTTCCGCCCGGCTTTTCGCTTTTCTCCGTTTCCGAAAAAGCATTCGCGCGCGCTGAGAAACAAAAAGATCGCGGCTATTACTTTGATTTCCCCGAATTCAAAAAGCAGCAGGCCGAATGGATGACGCCAAGCACGCCGAGCATCGGCCACATCTTCGCGTTGCAATCGAAGCTCACCGAGATTTTCGATGAAGGCCTGACCAATCGTTACGAACGTCACGCCCGCACGAACGGGCTCGTCCACGATTGGGTAAGAAAAGCTGGCTTCGACTTTTTCGCCGAAGAAGGGTTTCGCTCAAAAACGCTCACCTGCGTAAAAAACAATCGCGGTATCGAGGTTGTCGATCTTGCGCGACGCTTACGCGACAAACATCACCTCGTCATCGACCCCGGCTACGGCAAACTCCGCGGGAAAACCTTTCGCCTCTCCAACATGGGCGACGAAACCGAAGAAACTGTTTCGCATTTGCTCGCCTGCCTCGACGACGTTCTACCGGCGTGATTGACGCGCAGAAAGATGAGTTCGTAAACTGACGTTGCCTATGAAGTTCTTGTCGCGCGTATTACTTTGGTTGGCGACGATTTGGTCGGCAGTTTGATTTGGCGGGCAGGTCTTCAACGCGCTGATGGTGGTGCCGCATTTCAGTCGGAACGCGCCCGACTCGCTGACGGCCTGGGGCGAAATGCGGTTCGATAATCTGGCCGATTTCTTTGTCATCTTTGCGCCGCTTTGGACATTTATCCTCCTTCTCATCGCCGCCAGGCTAGGAAAAGATCATCCCGCGCGGCGCTGGATCATTTTCGCGGCGGTCTGCGCGCTGGTGTCGCTGATGGGTCTGCTCGGCTGGATGATTCCAACAATCAGTCGCCTCGTTCAGCCGGATCATGGCGGGCTCGATTCGGCAACGGTTGTTATCCAACTCCATCAATGGACAATGGCGAACTGGATCAGGATCGGAGTCGATTTCCTGACGTTCGTCGGAACGACGCGCGCGCTCACCGCTTCGCGGCGGGTAATCCAAGGGCCGCTTGGGATGTCGGAGACGCGGCTGCCGCCGGGAGACAAAGAACTATAAAAGCGAAGGGCGCCTTCGTTTCCGAAAGCGCCCTTCATATTTAGATGGCGATAAGCCGAATTCTGTCGGCTGACTTTTCATCAGCCGCGATGATCATTTATCTCAACTCACTTTCGTGAGCCGCCCGCTGCGCTTGCGCGCAGCATGATGCGACGATACCCGAGGATCAAACGGACCGGCTGTCCTCCCTCTGTTTTGTCTTGCACCGCATGGGGTTTTTCGTGCCTCGCAAATTACTCCGCGAGCGGTGAGCTCTTACCTCGCCTTTTCACCCTTGCCTGCGCTTCTTTCAAAGAACCGGCGGTGTCTTTTCTGTGACACTTTCCGTCAACGTTCGCTTTCGAGAACGCCGCCCACGTTTTCTACGTGGCATGCTGCCGTATGGTGTTCGGACTTTCCTCCAGCGAATCTTGCGATTCACCAGCGATCATCTGCCATCGGCGGAGAATCTATCACAATAAGGAAAGCAGGAAAGTAGGAAGGCTGAGCCGGACCAGCAAAAAAATGGGTGCAGCGTCACGCTGCTTTCTTATAGTGAATTTCCCCCTCTAAACTCAAACCGGAGGATTGTTTATGCCACTCGCAGTTGGAACTAAAGCACCAGATTTTACCCTCTCGACCAAAACCGCCGACGGCCCGAAACAAATCAAGCTGAGCGACAATTTCGGAAAGAAAAACACGCTCCTGCTTTTCTTCCCGATGGCGTTCACCGGCACGTGCACCGAAGAAATGTGCAGTGTCGGCAACGGACTGCGCGAGTACACCGGATTGAATTGCGAAGTTTACGGAATCAGTGGCGACAATCCGTTCGCGCAGGAAGCATGGGCGCAAAAGGAAAAGATCGGCGTGACCCTGCTGAGCGATTACGAGCACAAAGTCGCGAAGGATTACGGCGTTGTTTACGATTCCTTCCTGCCCCAAATCAATCTGGGAATGGGCGGCGTGCCGAAGCGTTCCGCGTTCATCGTCGACAAGAACGGCATGATCCAATACGCCGAGAGCAACGACGACGCGAAACAGCTGCCAAACTTCGACAAGATCAAAGCAAAGCTAACCGAACTAAAGTGAGCGACGAATTCAAGACGCTGACAAAATTTGAGGCGGGGAAAGGCCGCGAAGGATTTCTTTATTCACTGCCCGCGCTCGAAGAACAAGGCATCGGTAACATTTCGCGATTGCCGGTGAGCATTCGGATCGTGCTCGAGTCGGTTGTGCGAAATTGCGACGGAAAGAAAGTCCAGCGCAAGGACATCGAGACGCTGGCGAACTGGAACGCGAAGAAACCGGCCAACGAAGAGATCCCGTTCGTGGTCGCGCGCATTGTTTTGCAGGATTTCACCGGCGTGCCGCTGGTTGTCGATCTTGCCGCGATGCGGAGCGCAGTGAAACGGCTCGGCGGCGATCCGAAAATCATTGAGCCGCTCGTTCCGGTCGACCTTGTGGTCGATCACTCCGTCCAAGTCGATTTCTTCGGCTCAGCGAAAGCGCTGCAACTGAATTTAGAAATGGAATTCAAGCGCAACCGCGAACGTTACCAATTTCTGAAGTGGGGACAGCAAGCGTTCAAAACGTTTCAATTGATTCCGCCGGGAATCGGCATCGTTCACCAGGTCAATCTCGAATACCTCGCGAAAGGTGTCCTCTCGCAGCAATTAGAAATTAGAAATCAGAAATCAGAAATTTTTTACCCCGACACGCTGGTCGGGACCGATTCGCACACCACCATGATCAACGGGCTCGGCGTCGTCGGCTGGGGCGTTGGCGGAATTGAAGCCGAAGCGGGAATGCTCGGACAACCGGTTTATTTTTTAACGCCCGAAGTCGTCGGCGTGCACATGATCGGGAAATTAGGCGAAGGCGTGACTGCGACCGATCTTGTTTTGCACATCACGCAGATGCTGCGCGCACAGGGTGTGGTCGGGAAGTTTGTCGAATTTTACGGCGAAGGCGCGGCGTCATTGCCGGTGCCGGATCGCGCCACGATTGGAAACATGTCGCCCGAGTACGGCGCGACCATGGGATTTTTCCCGATCGATCAAGAATCTGTCGCATATCTGCGCGCGACCGGCCGCACGGACGATCAATGCGCAGCGTTCGAAAATTATTTCCGCGCCCAAAACATGTTCGGCATGCCGCGCAAGGGGGAGATCGATTACAGCATTGATCTCGAATTGAACCTCGACGAGGTGCAGCCGGCTGTAGCGGGACCAAAACGTCCGCAGGACCGGATCAATCTGCCGGCGCTTGGAGAAACATTTCGGTCGCTATTGAAGAAACCGGTCAAGGACGGCGGCTACGGAATGAAAGATGTCGATCTTGCCGCCAAGCATCTTGTGCAGTTGAACGGATCGCCGCCGAGCGACGGCGACATGCCTTCATCCGACAAGAGCGGACCGAGCATCGAGCCGGGCGAAGAGCGGAACAAGGCCGAGATGGTAAACAACCGGCCGACGCCGGACACAGCGAAGGAATTAAAAGATTCGGCCGCTGATCCATTTCGTCACGGCGAAAGCCGGATCGGTCACGGCAGCGTTTTGATTGCCGCGATCACCAGTTGCACGAACACGAGCAACCCAAGCGTAATGCTCGCCGCCGGTTTGCTGGCCAAGAAAGCGGTCGAGCGCGGACTGCGCATCGATCCGGCGGTGAAAACTTCGCTCGCGCCGGGCTCGCGCGTGGTCACCGATTATCTCGACAAGACCGGGCTGCAAAAATATCTCGATCAACTCGGGTTCAATCTCGTCGGTTACGGATGCACAACGTGCATCGGCAACTCGGGACCGCTTCATCCAAAGATTGAGAAGGCGATTAACGAATACGATCTCGTCGCGGCGTCCGTGCTTTCAGGGAACAGAAATTTCGAAGCGCGGGTTCATCAAAGCATCAAAGCGAATTTTCTCATGTCGCCGCCGCTGGTGGTCGCCTTCGCACTGGCTGGACGAGTGGATGTCGATCTTAGCAAGGAGCCGATCGCGAAAGATAAACACGGCAAGGAAACTTTCCTGCGCGATCTCTGGCCGAGTCTGAAAGAAGTGCGCGACGCGATGCAATCGGCGCTCAAGCCGGAAATTTTCCGTAAACTCTATCGCGATTTCGCCGATCAAAACCCGAAGTGGAACGAAATTCCCTCCAGCACCGGCGAAGTCTATCAATGGGACGAAAAGAGCGATTACATTCACGAGCCGCCGTTCTTCAAAGGTTTCTCGATGGACGTCGGCAAGATCGAGAACATCACCGGCGCGCGCTCGCTCGGCATTTTCGGCGATTCGGTCACGACCGATCACATTTCGCCGGCGGGCGCAATCAAGGCAACGTCACCGGCCGGCGAATATTTGAAATCGCGCGGGATCAAGCCGGAAGATTTCAACAGTTACGGTTCGCGACGCGGCAACGATCTGGTGATGACGCGCGGAACGTTCGCGAATGTGCGGATCAAAAACCTGATGGTGCCGGGAACAGAGGGCGGCGTGACGAAACATTTTCCGGACGGCGAGACGATGTCGATCTTTGATGCCGCGATGAAATATCAAAAAGAGAATGTGCCGCTCGTTATTTTAGCCGGAACGGAGTACGGCACAGGTTCGTCTCGCGATTGGGCTGCAAAGGGGACAAAACTTCTTGGAGTGAAAGCAGTGGTTGCGACGAGTTTCGAGCGGATTCATCGCTCCAATCTTGTCGGCATGGGCGTGTTGCCGCTGCAATTTCTCGACGGCGTAGCAGCGCAATCACTTGGGCTGGATGGTTCACAAACATTTTCGATCGGCGGTTTGTCGGAAGCTATTCAACCGGGCCAGCGACTAACGTTGGAGATCCAAAGCAAGGAAGGCGAGAAGCGTTATGTGCCGGCGAAGTTGCGGATCGATACACAAATCGAGATCGATTACTACCGGCACGGCGGAATTTTACCTTTCGTGTTACGGCAGCTGCTCGCGAAGTAAAACTTCAATCGGCGAACCATCGGCAACAAAAGCGGACCGCGGCCGCGCCGACAACGTCTCAACAAATTGTTGTCCGTAAAGAGCCGCGACGTCGGCGCGAAACTCGAAGTTATCGGCGCTCCAAATCTTCCAGCGCGAATGTTCGACTCGATATTCGCTGCAACCGGCACGGACGCGCGTGTAACCCCAATAATGTTTGGTAATGAATTCGGCGTGCGAGCCGGCGGGAATAGATTGCGGTTCGCCGGTCGCGCTCATTTTTAGGGATTCCCATTTTCGTCCGCGTCGCCAGGAATATTCCACGCTCAAACTCGAATCGTGATGTTTGATGTCGTGTTTCATCGGCAGCGCGACATAGTTTTCTCCGTAGAATGCGCGCGCGACCAAAGCGATCGCGCGTCGCGGAACCAATTCGCGAACGAAGACAACGCCGCGTCGCCAGGTGTCGGCAGACTTTTTGCGCACATAAAAGCGCAAGTTCACTTCTTCGAAGTCGCGATGCAGCGGGATGGGCAGACCGAGCAAGCGGGTATCGAGAAAGAGAAAGCCGACCACGCTTAGGAACGTTTCGCCATTTTCGAAATCGATTTCAGTTCCCGACGGGACGAGCGGCGCAAGGATCTTTGGATCGACCACGAAGTTGAGCATGGCGAGATATCGCCAGTTGGCGGTGAGAAAAGGCCTCACGCAATTGCGAACGCAGAGCGGTTTCGCATGTCGCGAACTTAATGAGGCGGGCGATTGAGGTCAATCGCCCCTACCAATCAGTGCAACAACTTCTCGAGGGCGGCATCTGGTTGCGCGCCAAGCGAAGTCGCCCTGGCGTAATGACGCTTCGCCTGCTCTCTCGAGGGTGGCGACGAAGTGGCGTAAATGACCGCGAGATTAAAATGCGCGTCGGCGTAGTTCGGATTTTCGGAAATCGCTTCGAGCAATTCCTTTTCGGCGGCTTCCTGCCAGCCTTTCTGACTCGCGGTGATACCGAGATAGTTGTGCGCAGTCGCGCTCTTCGGATTGAGGCCGAGGGATTTTGTTAATTCGGTCAGCGCCTCGTCGAATTTCGCCTGACGATAAAACACGATCCCAAGCGTCGTGTGCGTGAACTCGTCCTTGGGCGAGAGCGCGACCGCCTTTTTCAAGGTCAGCTCGGCGGCTTTAAGTTTGCCGGTGCGGAAATAAACGACCCCAAGATTGGAGAGCGAATAAAGATTGTTCGGCGTCTTGGTCAGGATTTCCTGATAAATTTTTTCAGCAGTCCGATATTTGCCTTTGTCGAAACTCTCTTTCGCCTGCCAGGCAAGATCGACAACGTCAGGCGGAACACTCGGTTTGAACATCGCCGGCACCGTGTACCCAGATGAAGCCGGTTGCGGGGGGGTGTCGGTCGACATCGCATTCTCGGCAGCGGCTGGTGCAGACGGGGGGGCTGACGGCCCCGAGGCATTGCTGGTATTTTTAGCAAAAGTGAAACTGGCTTTGACCGCGCCGAATTTATCGTCGGAAATCGAAACGACCGGTTGTCGGAGGAGCGCCAATTCGTCGGTGGTAAGTCTGGTCACCGGTTGGGCGAGCAACTGAATCTGCTGGGTCAACGTTTCCGACTTGATTTGCAGCTTATCGAACTCGGCGAGCATGAGCTTTTTCGCCTGATCGCGCCGCGCCTCTTCCTGCCGCTCGCGCACGATGATGTTGCGCAACATTTCATTCTCTTTGGTCAGCTTGGCGGTTTCTTCCGGCGTAGCGCCCACCAGTTTGACCTGCTCGAGTTGCTTGCTCGCGTCATCCAACTGAGAGCGCAACTGCGCCACGGTCGCTTCGTAAGTCTGGTTTTGTTTCTGGCTGGCTGCGAGCTGCGCTTGTAGATCGCCGATCTGTTTTTTCACATCGGCGAGTTCCTTTTCCTTCTTCGGTTTGTCCGCGCTGATTTCGCGCACGGTTTTCTCAGCGTCGGCCAGTTTCTGTTTTAGATCTGAGTTTTCAGCGACCAGCACTTCGACGCGCTGCTCGGTGTCCTTCATTCCCTTTAGTTGGGTGAGCGCGTCATCGCGTTCCTTGTTCGCGCTGACGACTTTTTGATCCGCTTCGGCGGTGCGCGCATTTGCTTCGTCACGTTCTTTGCCGGCGGACGCGCGCTGTTGATCGGCAGCCGCGACTTTCGTATTGGCGTCGTCCCGCTCTTTTTCCGCGGCGCTGCGACCTTGCTGCGCAACAACGAGCGTTTTCTTCAACTGCGTGATCTCAGACTTCAGCGCTTCCTGCGCTTTGCTGTCGTTCGAACCTGCGGCGGCAGTTTTCTTCAAGAACGCTTGCGCCGAGTTCAATTGATCGCGCACTTGCTTCTCGGCCGTTTTTGCTTTTTCGAGATCGCCCTGAGCTTTGTCGAGTTTCGATTTGGTTTCATCGAGACGGCTGTTCAACGATTGTTTTTCATTTTCAGCCGCGCTCATCTGGCCGCGCGATTTTTGAAGCTCGGCTTCGAGTTGATCGACCCGGTCGCGCAGTTTTCGAGTGGCCTGCTCAATCGCGACTTCGTTCGGTGTACTGGCGGGAGTCGGTTTAGCGGCAGGCGGTAGTGGCGGCGGAGCCGCGGCTTGCTTGACAATTTTTGGCGGCACGGATTCTTGCGGAGCCGCAGCGACATTTTCCGCCGGCTGTTCCGGTCCGCGCACACTCTCCTGCGTCGAAGCTTTGTCCTGCACGCGCAGAATGCTTTCGCTCACTTTGCGGCCGCGATATTCGACGATCGTCGGTTGCCAGTCGGGATGCGCCTTGCGCAACTGATCGAGGAGTGTCCCGGCAAACCGATACTTCGCGAGGGCGGCTTTGAACTGGTTTTCGTGCTCGAGTTTCTCGCCCTGTTGCGACGTCATGTACGCTTTGAGAAACGTCTCGCTTGGATCATCTGATTGAGCCGGCAAGAGCGGCCCAGCCAGACAGAAAAGGAACGCGGCGAGTAGGATCGAGCCGATTTTTATCATGGAGCGCCGGGCGCGGATGATAACAAACGGAACGTGGGATGCAACGAAACGATGGGGCATCAGGTTAGGTGAAGCGGAGACTGTGCCACGCACGCGGCGTTCTTTGCGCGTTTGCAATCGCGCGTCTAAAAACTAGAATCTGAATCCCGACGGTGGTCGTAGCTCAATGGTAGAGCCCCAGATTGTGGTTCTGGTTGTTGCGGGTTCGAGTCCCGTCGACCACCCAGTTTTTTAAATCCCAAAATCCAAATCCCAAGCTCCAACTTCTCGGTTTTTGGGATTTGGGATTTGGGATTTGGGATTTTCAATTTCGTGTCTGTAGCTCAACTGGATAGAGCATCTGACTTCGGATCAGAAGGTTGGGGGTTCGAATCCCTCCAGGCACGCCACTTTGAACGTTTTGTCGCCGTATTGTCGCCCTTAAAATCTCTAAGCGAGCGGACGCTCCGCAGGGCACCGCGCCTGGACGGTAAGCGCCAGAAATCGTCTAAGGGTTGAAGAGTCCCAAACCTAGTGTAAATTATGGTCTGTTTCCAGGTGTCACTAACACCAGGTCGCCAGGCAAAAGCGTTTAGAGGGTAGAGAATCCTTCGAGTTTTTCTTGGCTAGGTTCCACAACGACAATTCGAAGCCACTGTTTGGTGGCTGCTGGAAAAGCACCTGTCGCCGACAAATCTCCGGCGCGGAAAGAATTGAAACTGCGCATGAAAATGCGTGGCAACGAAATCTTTTCCCAACGGAGAAACAAAATGACAGTAGCGACAGAAGTTGGCGGAACTTTAAAACCCGCACCACGCGATGGATTTCGCAACGTAGGCAGTCGAACGCAACACTTGCTGTCTCGACATGAACTCGCTCTCTCTTTCGGCGTTTCGCTGAAAACGATTGAGCGTTGGACTTCTCGGCGAATGATTCCATTTCTTCGTCTGTCACCTCGCCTAATCAAATATGATCTGGCACGGGTCAGAGCGGCGCTCGAAAAATACGAAGTCAAAGAAGCAGGAGTCCGTCGATGAGTATCACATCAATCGCAACGGCCCTTAAATTGTTTAGAAAACGTGTGAAGCCCTGCCCGGAACCTGGTGATGGCGTTCACCCGTGGATTTATCATCCAGCGTGTATTGCCGTCGATTTGGGTCTGCCTGACGAAATAGTGATTCCCGAAATCGAGTCGATGATGACCCGCGACCCCATCGGCAACGAGATCGAAGAAGCTCTGGCATCGGCTTGGGGTGAACGGCGTCGTTCATCACCCGCCTGGCCCAAAGTCAACGAAGAACAAGTGGAAGCAATCACATTAAATGGGCCGCGGCTCATTGAATTGTGGAAAAGCTCGCCGCAAAAAATGGCGATCACCAACGCCAATCGTGCCGAACTCATTATTGACTCGCTCTTTTCGGCCGATTCCCTTTTGTGCGTCGGTTTCAGTCAGAAGACATTCTGTACAGTGAGCCGCAAACAACTCGCGGGTTCGTTAGAGAACTTCGCGTTGATTGTCCCTAGCCCAATGACGGCTGAACAGGGCTGGACAAAAGACGGCCGATTATCGCAACACACTCTTACCAATACTGCCGAGCGTCGATTTCTAGTCATTGAGTTCGACAAAGGAACATTGGACCAACAAGCCGCGTTATTGTTCCATCTGTCAAAGTTCGCGCCATCACTCGCACTTGCCGTGTTCAGTGGCAGCAAATCGCTGCATGGCTGGTTTTACTGCGGAAATCAAGCCGAAGACGCTCAACTTCGGCTCATGCGGTACTCGGTGTCGTTAGGCGCCGACCGTGCGACGTGGACGCGATCGCAATTCGTGCGGATGCCGGACGGAACACGGGAACGCTTCAGCGGCTCGACTGTCGCGCTCGAAGCCTGCGGATTTTCTGGTGTTCCCGCCCGCAAGCAGGTCGCGCTCTATTTTAACCCGGATGTTGTGAAATGAGTACCGAGTCAATTTCATCCTGGAACGTACCAACACCGAAACCCGCCCCTTTAGCATCGTATCCACTCAACGACAGTGAGAGAGCCGAACGATTCGCGAAACTTTTCGCCGCCGACTTCCGTTACGTGCACGCATGGAAACGCTGGTTGCTGTGGGATGGCAATCGTTGGACTGCTGACGCTGACGGCGCCGTGTTTCGGAAAGCGCAAGAATTGTCCCCGCTGCTGGCGTCTGAAGCTCTCAAGATTGATGATGCCGACAAACGCAAGAAAGCGGTATGGGAAGCGGTAAAGGCCGGCGATAAAGCAAAAATCGAAGCGATGGTCAGTCTGGCGCAGAATCATTTGGCCGCCAGTCCCACCTTATTCGATTCGAATCCGATGTTACTCGGAGTCTCAAATGGCGTCGTCGATTTGCAAACGGGCAAACACAGAATTGCAAGCAGAGAAGACTACATAACGAAGCAGACCAATGCCGATTACGACTTCGCGGCGACCTGCGAAGTTTGGAAGCAGTTTCTTCTTCGCGTGTTCGACGGCGATCTCGAACTCATCTCGTTTGTTCAACGAGCCATCGGCTACAGCCTCACGGGCCTTACAGTGGAACAGTGTTTGTTCTTTTTGTTTGGAACTGGGTCGAACGGAAAGTCCACATTCACGAAATTCCTTGAAGCTCTACTTAGCGCCTACGCTTTGAAGAGCGTCTCGTCACTCTACACGGTATCCGCGAACGGCAGGCAACCTTTAGAAGAAATTGCTCGGCTTGTAGGCAAACGGTTCGTCACCGGGTCGGAAACCGAAGAAGGAGACGATTTGGCTGAAAGCCGCGTCAAAGACATGACCGGTGGCGACACTCTGACTGGCCGCGAACTTTACTGTCAGGCGTTTAACTTCGAGCCGTCGCACAAGTTGTGGATTTACGGCAACCACCGGCCGAACGTGCGTGGAAACGACCACGGAATCTGGCGTCGGATAAAGCTCATACCGTTTCGCGTGCAAATTTCCGACGCGGAGAAAGACCCTGATCTTTCAAAGAAACTGTGGGCAGAACGCTCGGGTATCCTCAACTGGGCGATCGAAGGCTGTATCGAATGGCAAAAGCATGGGCTTGGTGAAGCTCGGGCGGTTACGGACGCCACGACAGATTATCGCGAAGACGAGGACGAACTGGGTGAGTTCATCGACGAAATGTGTTGGGAACAAGGCGAGATCGAACGCAGTACATTATATAAAGCATACAAGGATTGGGCCGAAGAGCGCGGCAATCGTTATCTGCCAAAGCAGACAACGTTTTCAAAGCGAATTGGCGAACGGGCAGGCATCAAGGGACGCAAAAGCGGAAAGAAACGCTACTGGACTGGCATTTCGGTGCGAACGGTTGAAGAGCGCGAAAGCCGTGGGGCCACTCGTGTCAGCTTCGTGGACGGCTCCACTGCGTTCGTCCCGCACCGATCGCACAACACTCGCGCCGGGCACTTAGGGCAAGAAAATGGCTCTTTTCCCCAAACTTCTCTTATGACTAAATCCTAGAGAAGTTTGGGGAAATCAAAGGATTTCGTGTCCCATCTGCCCACACACCTGCGGTCGGGGGCCAGCCGCGGCGGAGCAGGCAGGGCTGGCCTAAACGGTTGTTCCCTTAAAAGCACAGCGCACCACAATATCTTTTGAGTCGCCTTATTTGTAAGTGCCACTGATCGAATGGTATTTAATTCGCGACCCGCGCGACGGTAGTATCACGGAGCAGCGCGACTTTTTTGCAATCGCACTCCTAATTCGCGATCTGTTTATTTCGTCGCACTGCTGCCTATTGCCGCTTTGACGGCGTAACGGTCTTGGTTTGCCCGCTCTCTTCGTAGCTCCATGCGTATACGATGCTCGCTTTTGAATGCCTGTTCAGCGCAAAGACTTCGACCGTTTCTTGCCAAATCGGTTTACCTTCGAATCGTTCCCCTACCGGCACTGATTTGAGCCAGTACGAATCACAGCCGTGGTTCGCGCGTATAGCTTCTTTTAGCACTCGATGCGGGTCAGACATTTACCAAAATCGGATACCGGCCACATGTTGTTTTCAAACGCTGATTTCCGGGAACTCTGCCAGCGCAAATTAACAAATGGCTCAAGGATGAATCGCACTAGCAGGCTCGTGAGAGAATTTGGCGTAGTCGACCTGTCTTTCCAACCGATCTAGGTCCGGGTTCGAGTGGTTATTTTCCAAGCCGAACGTACTGATACTCGATGCCGGCGCATGAAAAAACTGCGCGTGTTCAACTTCGCCCTTTAGTTTTCCGTAGCTCTCCTCGTCCTCCTCTTCCGCTTCAGCGTCCTCTTCCTTCTGCCGCTTCGCCTGGACTGCGGCCTGTCGTTCGAGCGCGTCGGCCTGTTGTCGCAACTGTTCTATATGGTTCGCCCACTCTTTTAAGCTGGCGTCTTCTCTTTCAAGGTTTTGCACGTAGGCGAGTATCTTGTTTGCGACTTCTAAGCTTTGGTTCGCTTCGTCAGTGTTTCCTTTTGCATGGAGACTACGAGCCTCCTTGTAATACCGAAGCGCCTCGATACATGCCGGGTATTTCCTCACACGCTCTCGCGCGTATTGCATTGCTTCTTCTATCTGAGATTCGGCATCCTTCTCCTGAGCTTCGTAATGCTTGATGCGCCAGTTGTGCTCCCGTTCTGCATCCCGAGCGATCTCTTTTTCAGCAAATCCCATCCGCCGCATTAAATCTACTTCATACGCTTTCGCTTCGGTTTCTGCGGTGTTGCTCTGCTTTGATTGCGCGCCCTGCGGCGATGCCGTGATTTGCTCCACACTCGATCGACGTTCAACCGATATATTTTGAGTTTCTCGGTCATGGTTTCTTTGCAACGCGTGTGTCTTCTCATTGAGGTCTAAACGAAGTGTCGAATCAGCGTCATTTCCAGCGTAGGCGAATTGGGCGAAAACTAGCGCGAGTAAAACGGCTATTGCTTTCGTCTTTCTCCTCGATCTCCGGCACCTACTCACGACCGCGAAATGTGGCTTCATGTTCTCTAAATGATTTTTGGAGCAATCGCCGAGCCAACACTACCGATGACAGGGTGTAATCAGTCCACGCGATTGCCGATTCTCTTGGGATGCGTCCGCGTATCCTGCCGCATCTGCTCCGCCGATTGAAAAGGCTGCGTCGAAAAGCGGGATTAACTCAAGAGCAGTTCGCCGAGCGCGCCGGGATTTCGTACAAGTACTATCAACAGATCGAATCGGGCCGAAAAGCCGATCTTCGACTCAGCACGGTAGAGAGATTGGCGACGGCACATCGAATGAAGCTCTCGAAGCTGTTGAGCGATTAAACATCGGTTGCTCCGTCGCAAAACCTCTGACAGCGAAAAAGCAGCACCGCGCCATCCGTCTGAACGGTGGCTTGCGCTGGCTCAATTCAAAAATCGTTCGAACACCCGCTCGACAAACCTCGTCAGATATTCGTCCCAGTGCCGAATCGAAGTCACGTCATTCATCCGGTAAACTGTTTCGCAGCCGGAGCGTTTCTGGCGAATCCAAGCGACGAGATGTGAGAGCGGCCAAAAGATCACACTCATCAGCAGCAAGATGGCGAAGGCTGGAGTCAACCAAACGGCGTGCCAATTTGACATCGGCGGCGTAGGTTTCCAATTGGCCTCTGCTTCTGCTTCGGCCTTTTCAATAACATCTGCGCCGAATCGCCGCTCGATTTCCGCTCGCATTATCTCATTGTAGCCTTCGGCGTGCTCGCGCTCTCCGACGAACACGAGATCACTGCCGACAATTTTTGTTTCAATGCCGAACCGCTCTTTGAGCATGCTCGCGCCACTGCCGCGGCTCCACGGCCCCACAAAGATTTCAATCGCGAGTCGACCTTCTGCAATGTCTCGCTCAGCGTCCTCGACGCCATTTAGGTACGCTTCGACTGAGTAACTCATTTGGTCAGCGCGAATTTGGTTGTCCATTTACCGCCTGCCACTGTGTTCAAAAAATCGTTCTTCGGATTTTCACGGCTTTTGATTCGCGTAAATTTTTTGCGAACGGCCCGAAGCCGTGTTCCCGAAATCAGTTGATTGTTTGAACACGCGCAACATTACATGACGAGTGCAGCTTTAACTCGCTGAACCGTTGAAATCCCTTTGGCAGTAATTTTCGCGGCGTTTCGGACTGATTGACCCGCTTTCAATCTTTGCACGATGTCCCTGTGCTTTTGCAGAAACTGCTCAGGACTCAACGTCGTTCCTTTTCGCCGCCCAAGAACGACACCTCTTTCGCGCGCGACAGCGAGACCCGATTTAATCCGTTCGCGCAGAGTCTCCGATTCATTGCGCGCCATCTCTGCGAGCAGTGCGAGCATGATGCCACCAGCCGGATTGCGTTTGCCATTCGGCAGTAGAGTTTCGATGCCTTGTGCGTGCCAATACAAAGAGACCCCGTAGTCTTCCAGTGTTTCAACGAACCGGTGTGCAACGCTATTTCTGCGAGCGACGCGCGAGACTTCGTGCACCAATACTTTCTTGATCTTGCCGCTGATCGCTAGTTCTTCAGCGCGCCGCAGGCCGTGCCGATCGCCATCTTGTGCGCTGCCTGAAATCTTCTCCTCGCATACTTCGACGACTTGGTAGCTCTTCGCCGCGGCGTGTTGCTGTAGTTCTGAAATCTGGCGCGCGGTTTCTTGTTTGACTGTGGAAACCCGAACTAGAATCACAACCGGGATGTTCGCGTTGTTCATCGTTCGCCAATCGAGCCCAAACCGCACGCGTGCTGAAAACGATCAGCGTTGAAACGCGGATTGAAACGCCGACAGGCGCTGCTGATCGAAAGGACAATGCTTTTAAACAGCGCCGCGTCTTCTTCACTCTTTACGTTTGGCTCGTTGCTCTTGAGGGCATATGCAATCGCTTGGAAGTGTTTTCGTGTCATGCCTCCTATACGGGTGAACACAAGTTATTTTGAACTCGTCAGGCACATTAGATTTGTTTGTGATGATCAAGGCCGAAGGGGTGACCGGTCCCCGCCGGCACCCCCTTTCTCAATCAGCGAATCGATCGTGGGCATGCCTTCCGAAAATCTGGTCCAAATCGAAAGTATCGACACCAGTCGTTAAGCTAAAGCGACGCTCCTAGGCAGAAGACTGGATTGCTGCCTCATTTCCACAGGGCGAAATGTTTATCTCAGGGGCTGATTCCGATGAGAGATTCGAGCGCGGTCTTGCACAATCCTTGAACATGGCGCTTCCGACGGACGCACTCACTCTCTCGCGACCTCGTCAGACGCGACGGACAAACACTCCTGCCGGCTACCGTTTACCTTCTATCTCTTTTCTCCGCCGGAAGACAAGCGGACAAAGACTCCGGTCGAAAACCAACTACTTCTTGAGCCAATCCGGCACTGGGCCTTCTGTGAACACGTGACCGGCGTGCCGGTACCAACCTCTCAGCATTTCCTTTTGTTGACTGGGACCGAGAGGAATTCGAATTTCTGCGCCAGAATCCGCTATGACCTTTGGAATTACATCTAGTTGCAGAATCTTATTCTTTTCGTCGCAGTAAAAGGACACTAGCAGCCCTTCCTCCCGCCTCCGCGCAATCTCTTTGAATAATGCTGCCCCACGCTGCAGCCCTTCCACCGCGGCCCACCCAAGATCGTGCTGAAGCTCTACATGGTTTTTGTATATCTCCATGAGCTTTTGATTACCCTTAATCGAATTAACGGCCGCCTGTCTCGCCTTCTCGTCCAAAGTAGGCTCTCGGAATGTCCTCTTTGCGGTGTCGAACAATCTTCCGTTGTGTCGGCTCTCAACTATCTCCTTATCAGTTGCGACATTTGGCGGCATTAGTGCCCGCACTAGCTCAAGGTAACTTTCATCGGAAAGAAAGGGGTCATTCACGCCACCTTCGAATGGCTGTTCAACCACAGATGTCGGCACCTCTCCTTCTTCGTTAACCGCTAGTTTTCCGTCCTTCTTTAACGCTTCAAGCCTATTTCGGAAATCTGCTCCAAGTTGTTCCACCGACAGCCCAAGGCGTTTTGCGGAATCGATCAGGCTCTTCTCATCATCACTCAAGCTTCCCTCAAGCTTCGCCAATCGTGTCTTATCTTTTGAGCTGGCCGATCCAAGACGCTGCTTAATACTTTCCATCTCGGCGATGCGGCCCCAGTCTACATCTATCTTGCCCCACTCTACTTTGACAGGAGAGATCCATTTTCCCTTTCTTGGGTCCGTCGCATCCGGAATGTAGCGGTTTCCCTTGTCGGCTTCCGCCTCGGCCTTCGCGCTTTCTCTCGCCCACTTAGGGTCGGACGGCGTAATGCTTACGGCTGTTTTCCACTCTTCAACTATCTGCTGCTTTGAAAGAAAGGGCCTTTCATAGGGTTTTTCTTTGAATACATCAACCATCTCGCCCGACTCAGGATTCCACCGTTGGCCAGCAGTAAACGCGGCCACCACCTCAGGTTCGGACAGTCCTGAATCAGAGACCATTTTCTTAAATTGGTCCAAGGTAAGGCCCGTGTCATTCCAACGTGACGGCATTTTCCCAGCACGCTGCAACATAAGTTTGGCAAAAGTCTCTAGTCCTTTTGAATTGTATTCCGCCTGTTCAGTGTTTTTCTCAACACCTCGCCGGATGGCCGACTTCTCCTGTTCTGTTAGCTCACGAATCTTCACTTCGTCGCGCATTTTCTCGGCATTGGGCACCTTTAAGTCCGTCTTCGGAACGACGGCCTTTGGAACCAAGGAAACATACATTCCTGGATCGTTAGAAGGAATAAGCAGCTGTTCCGGCGGAATGTGGAAGTTTGGAGTAGTTTGGTCAAAGTGCGCCATCACTTCGGGAGAAGTATTTTCGAAATAAAGACCATCGTTTTTTATCCTGAGCACATCTTTGGCGAACTGTGAAGCGATGCCATCTGCTCCAGTTTGACTCGATTTGGCCTCATACATCTCGGGAATGGCGTACTTTTGCTTGCCCATTTTCTTAAATGTGATGCCATCTGTGAGTTTTCGAGGAGCGCTGCTACCTTTACCTCGACCTTTATCCAACGTGGGACCCTTGATGTCCTCTCCACTAACATGAAAAATACTATTCGAAAACTCAGGCTGACTCTTCCTTAGATTTTCTACACGTTTTTCGATAATCGCCCGAAAGGCGAGCTCGTTAAGTTCTCCCATCACATGATTGAATTCAGGTGCGTCGAGCATTTTCGCGATTGTAGCCGGTAACTGCCCATCATTGGAATTAATGAGCCGATCAAATGCTGCTGCAATCGCAGGATCTAGTAGTAACTCGTGCCGCGCGTAACTGGCGTCTGTCTCCCACAGCCAATCATCAATGCCAGGTATTTTTGTTAACTTCTGTTTTCGTGTATCGCTGGCTGGCGCCGAACCTGAGCCTTTCATCAGACTAGTGTCCATGGCGAGTGAGAATTCGGGGTTGAAGAACGCTCCAATCGCGCTTACGCCGATCGTCCAAGTGGAGTTAGTAAGTGAAAGGTCGCCGCATCGGGTCAACCCACTCCGCTCTCCGGTTGCTGACACGAGATCGGCGGAGGAGGACCGCGGAACACCGAAGCCGATTTTCCAGCCATTGTATTTGCTGATCTGCAATTCGAGGTCGACAAGCCCAGTATCTCCCCATTGATTCTTTTGATCCTTCAGCTTTTGAACGATAGCGCGAAAAGCCTCGTATTCCTGCTCCGCTTGGTTGCGCGCTTTGCGATAAACTTCATGGGCGGACGGCGGAACGTCCTTTACCCACACCGCGTCAAACGCTCTCTTGAACAACTCGAGCGGAGCTTCCAATAGTGAGCCGTCGAACTTAGGGCCGAATTCTCGCATAGCGGTCCCTAAGGTTAGCTTTGCTCGCGATCCGTTAAACCGCGCCTTCAGATTTTCGTCTACTGGAATAGTAAGTTTTTGTGAAACAGTTGCGTCATCGGGGAGAGGTTCGACTTCAAAGCCGTTAAGCTCTTCCAGAGCCCGCCTGCTATCCATTACATCTTTGTCGTTAGCAAGAGCGAACGGCTCAATTATTAAATGACGCATTTCTCCCCCCGGCACCTGAAATTCCTTTACCTCGGTCGGAAACTTACCAAGATGAACGGGAACTGTAACAAAAGTCTGCGGTTCCCCTTTGGACTTAAACTTAGCATTCACCCGGAGGGAGATAGTAAATGGCTGATTGTCCTCACCTAGATTCAATAGATCTACGCTTGGATTGAAACCCAAGGCGCGCAGATAAATTTGACGCCAGAGATAAATCTTCGCCTCTTCAGGGTTTCGCTGATAGATCCCGTTCCACTTATCATATGGAATTCCGAGCAAATCGAGACATCTGGCATTAACCGCTAAAATCGACGCGGTATTAATGTCGGCAGGAGTAAATAAGGGTGAGTTGTGGATTACGCCACCCACATCGAGCGATATTCTGAAGAGTCCGTCACTGCGGTTATTCCAGTCTCCAAAAAGGTCATCCAGCCGGAATGCCACCCAGTCCACCCGAGGATCGTCATTCCTATCAATTATGGGGCGATCGACCTTCTTATCGTGTATCCAAGAGTTAGCATTATCCTTCGATTCTTCGAAGTAGACATCGATGTTTTGATTGGTTGTTCCTTCGCCCAACCAACTGGCCGGGAACTTCACGACAAAGTGGCCTTGCTGATCAACAACCCATGTAGGTGTAAACGGGGGTGCGGTCTCCGTTGCGGTCGGCTCGAAATTTCCTACGACTTGAAAGTTTGAGAGTTTAAAATGTGGTCCGAGGCGATGCCATAAAACCACGAAGGCCACTTCGTGGCCCCCGCCTACCCCAGACGACCATCCTTGAATCGGGGTGTAGCAGTAGTGATAACCGCCTATTCCCGGACCGTAGTTCAGTTCATTATAGTTTGTGAGTCGGGCACCGTAATTGATGGAAAGTTGCTCGAAACTAGCGCGAGATACGAAACGAAACTTTCCGTCCTCATCAAGTTTGGCTTCTGCCTCGAAAACCTTCTCGGGTCCTTTGTCAGGCTTTGCGCGGAGAATTAGTTTGTCTCCGGTTTGAGAGATTTCAGCTTTGCTAATGTGATATTTTTCGGCCTCGTCAGCGCCCGCGCGCTTAATACCGTCTTGAACACTTTTTGTCACACGCTCGTCTTCAGTCCACGCGCCGACAAGCGCGGCCGGGTCTTTTTGTGGTGCGGGCTGCGCTTGCGAACAACAGAGGGCGGTCAGGATGGAACCAAGGATCAGCGACAGGATCAACCAGGCAGGCTGCTTTTGGGAGATCATGGCAGTTGATGACTAGCAATACTGACATCCATACGGATTTAAAAGCCTTAAAAGTTTGTAACGAACAGGTGACCCTTAGCGGCGGATAGCCCCGCAGGATCGCGGCGCTCCCGCCGACAAGCGTGCGACGTTCACGATCACATTTCGCCGAATAATCGGTACGGTTGCAAATCTGTAGCAGTGCTCAGCGGCTTTACCAGCACAACCGACAGAACGTCTGACGCAAAAATCATTTGTTTTGTGATGACGGAAACCAGACGATTCCTTCCTTCGCGCACTCCCGATTATTTTACTGGGGATTTGTGATTAGTTGGAGTGGCGTGGCTGCACCAAATGTTCTGATTAACAGTGCAGGTTTTCCCGACGAGTCCGTCGCCTTGTTAAGAGACGTGCTAATTTCGAGGGAGCTTTTTGTGCGCGGGAGCTACAGTCCGTAACCCTAATAGCAAATCAGTAAGTCTTGGGGGTGACCAGCGAGATGCCGGGGCCCTTTCTCCGTCTGCGAATCGTGCGTGATCCTGGCTTCTGAAAATCTGGTCGAAATCGAAAATATCACCATCGGCAAACTCTGGTAGCGTGCTATCGAATGACATGTCGCCGGGACTGGTCTTTTAGAGAAGGAGGCCGTTACTAGTAAAAGCAAGCGGCTCGTAACGGCAGGATCTGCCAAGCGAATAACGCGATGCTACTACGTACGTTGTGCATTTCTGCAGTCAATCAAATGCTGCGCCGCACGATTCCGACGAGCACGGTCTTTCGATTCCGATTCTGTAAGTGTGCCTGTTCGGTGGTGCAATTTCTGCGAGATTTCTCGCTCGCCATTATCGTCGGCGGCGTGGTCGGAACTTATTCGTCGATCTTCATCGCCTGCCGATTGTGCTCTGGTGGACACGTGCCCCGTGGCGAAAGCGCGGCGTCGTGAGATCACCCAAAAGCCTACCGGCGCCAATCCGCTTCGTGCGTTAATGCTGCGTAATCAACAACTGGGCCGGTCTGAAAGAAATTGTTGTTTTTCACCTTCCGATAAGAGTGCGATCAAAGCTCGCCGAGTCAGAGCGTACTTTTTTACTAGTCCGGCAATTGCGATCGTACCAGCGAACACCACGGGAAAAGCCAGACCAAGTAGCGCCTGATAGGACCTGAGCAGCCAAGCTGCGGCCAGGGGAGTGACGATAAGACAAACGAGAACGATTATTGCACGCCCCGAGAACAATGGCCTACCTAATTCCTTCGCTAAACCCGCGATTTCAACTGTCCCCGGGACATCGCGTGATCCATCACTGCATCGGCCTTTCGTGGTTTCGCTCAATGCAATCTTGAGGCCAAGGCTGACGAACAGTAGTAGCCCGCCTAACCCAATAACCGGCGCGACGGTTCCCGGTGCTGCCCCGAAAGAATCAAGCGACATTCCCAAAACAATAGTAGCTGCACCAACGAACATTAATGCTTTGATTGCATTGTCCGGTATCAAATCAGGCACGGCCTTCTCGTCGCGCTTTCCAATACTCTTCATAAAACGACTCAACCCTCTTTTAGTGGTGTTAGCTCAGGAAAGACCGTTGGTGCGGGTGTTGGTGTCGGAGTGGGACCTGTGTCAGGCCCGAGTACACCTAAGTATATATCAAGGCCAAAACCAGTTAAAATAAGACCCGTGATAACAAGGGCACCATTCTTCATTTCATATCCAATCACAGTAAGTCCTAAGCCAAAGACTATAATCGGTCGCATCTGCGCCCGAACTTGGCTATTAGTAGGCGTAGGATTTGGCGTGGGTGAAGTTTGGAGCTGGTTCAAACTGTTGTAGTCAGTCGGCACGGGAGTTCCGGTAACGACGACGCGCTCGGCTTTGGCTTCAGCTCTGGCTTCAGGCGCCTCTCCACCGACTCCCGCACCGTCACTGCCGCCGCTGCTGCCGCCTGTCGGATCACCCTCGAGGTCTGGCAAATCGGGGGCATTAACCTCTACCACGGGGTAATCTATTTCTGAGCCCGGATCTGGCTTGAACGCTGATATAGGTCCATCAGTCGGTCCCGCTAGCCCAATCGGGTCTCTCCACCTCTGCGGATTGTTGTGAACATACCGATAAAGGTTGGTGTGATCGCCGAAGAATCGGACGGGGTCAGGTTGCAAAAACCGTCCAGAGTCAGGGGAGTACGCCCGAAAGCGTAGGTCGTAGATTCCGATTTCGCTGTACCATTGTTGGCCAGTGAAGAGATGCCGGATCCCATAATTTGAAGCTGAGATTTGATTATTTAATGAGTTGTAAAAGATCGGTGTCCCCTGCAGGTCATAACGGTACCATTCGAGCAAGCGACCCGTGCTATCAGCCAAGTGCGAAGTCGAACCGTTCGCGTCCTGGTAGTAATACTGGTTCGTCGTCAGGTTCTTGACCAGCCCATTGGCACCAGAAAGATAGGCGTTTGTTGGAGATGTTGCTCCTGGCGCATACTCGCCGATCAAAGTCCATCCGTCGTAAACATTATAAACTGGCGAGCCCGCGCCAATGGTGCGGCTGACCTGGCGACTCAAACCATCGTACTTGAATGTTTCGGTGGTTCCGCTCTTGCTTGCGCTGATTAACCGCTTTTGCGCGTCATAAGTGTATGTCGACGTATCCAAAGCAGCGGACAGGTTACCGTTGGGATCGTAGCTGGCAGTAGACGAATTCCGATTCGTGTACTGATTCAGATTGTTAGTCGTGTAGGTGTCGGTTGACCCGTACGGCGAGAATGTGGTGCGGTTTCCATTTGCATCATAGTTAATGGTCTGCGGACCAGGGGCAGCCGTGTCCGGATTCGCTACGTTCAGAAGGATCGACATTGATTGATCGTTCAGATCATGCCCAAACACATCACCATTCCCACCATCGCGTTTTATCCATAGCCGATTACCAACCGAGTCATAGCCGTAGTCAAACGTGCGAGTCGTTCCTGTCAGGGAGTGGTTGATGTGCATAACCCGATCAAGGACATCGTTCGTGAACGTGCTACTGGTGCCATTGCTCAACGAGCGATAGGTCACGTTGCCGTCTTTGTCATGGTTGTACGTTGCAACAGTGCCATTCCCATTGTTGTTAATCAGATTGAGCAGCTGATTCCTGCCAGTATATTGGTACGTGAACGCATAGGCGCCATTCGGATACTGAATCGTGCCACGATTATAATCCTGGTCGTATGTGTATGTCACTGTGCGGGGCGTGTTGTCCGCATACGTTGTGGTCTCCGTGTTGAGGAGATTGTCGTTGAAATACGCTCGCGAAATCGCCGCGTTCGAGTTGACGATGCTCGTGGGGCGGGATGCGACATCGTAGCCGACGGTGACGCTCGGCGTTACGCCATCGTTCCAGCTCAAGCCGGTCGGGCGGCTCAGCGGATCATATGTGAGCGTCGCCACATTGCCCGCCCGGTTTGTGAAGGTGTCGACTCGACCCACAGTATCGTAGTGCCAAAGCTCCGTGGCCTGGCCGCCGTTCGCATCAGGGCGCGGATATGTCAGCCGATCTTGCCGCCCCACCAGATCGTAATGATAAGCGTAGGTTTCAGCACTGTTAATCGCGACCAGTCGAGGATCTTTCATCGTGGCCAGCAGCCCCGACGTGTAATAGGTATATTTGGTCACGGCGTCTGGATCTGGCGTCTGTTTCACAGTCTGTTGCAGAACGCGATTCATCGCATCGTAGCTGTCGTAACTAGTGACCTGCCCGTTTGGACGTATGATTGAAGCTCTGTGGCCGCCAGCGTCATACTTGACGGTCGTGAGATTGCTCTGCGCGTCCCGTACAGACATCCGACGGTTCCGCTCGTCGTACGTGATAGTTGTGCTGAACCCGCTAAAAAGCTCCCCAGGCTGCTCGTTTGGCGAGATCATCGAAGTCACGTTGCCAACATTGTCGTAGCCGTAGCTCGTGGTTGCAGCGTCGGATGTTCCGAACGCCTGTGTCACCGAGGTTTTCCGATAGTTCTCGTCGTAGCTATTCTTCACTTTCTTCCCGCTCGGCGACTCAGTCCACGTTGGATTGCCATCGGTGTGGCTGTAATCTTCACCCACACCGTTGGCATCATAGAACGCGTATGCGGTCACTGGCGTGTTGTGGCCCGCCGTCGTGACGCTTCGAAGCCTGCGGTAGCTGTCATACGTAAAACTTGTTATGTGGCTCTCTTCGTCGGTGGTGCTAGCCAACGTTCCGTCTGGATTGTAAGCGTTGGTTACTGTATATCGATGGCCTGTTTGTGCATCGGTCGAGCCTCCGCTGCTCGGCCCAGGGTCAGGGGGATGTGTGGTGACGAGAAGTTCCCCTCGCGTGTTGTAAGTATAGTTTGTCGTGTGATTAATATCCCCTGGCTGCTGGCCGAGCGCATCGGTTACTCCAGATAAGCGGTCAAGACCATCATATTGATACCAAAATGTGGGATTTCCGGTCGCGTGATAAGGGTCGCGGTACGTCTGTCTCAGGCCTCGAAAATCGTACGCCAAAGTCTCTACTCCGCCAGTTCGCATCGTGCGGCTGGTGACTTGGCCAAAAGAGTTATATTGGAATGATTCTGTGCCGCCGTCCGGATAATTGATCTGTGTGATGCGCTTGCTAGTGTCGCGAAGGTAAGACGTTACATGCCATCCTTCGTCCGTGGTAGTGCAGACATAGTAAGGATTATTGGCATCGCGATTGTTTGCATCAGCACAACTGGTTGAGCCGTAGGTATAGCTGACCACGCCTCGAGGTGTATTGGGTGGCGTGTCTCCAGGAGTCGAAGGAAATGTCGCTGTCAGGAGTCCACCCGTAAATGCGTTTTTCGTGAAATTGGTTGTGTGACGATTGAGATCGGTCACGGTATTAATGTACCCATTGCTGTCGTACGTTTGCGATGCGCTGTTCCCCTTGAAATCTGTCCACCCAGTCAAAAGAGGTGTCGTGCCATAAGTGAAGGTGCGCGTCTTGCCATCGCCTCGCGTTTCCGTTCGCGTCTTGTTCGTGTTATTCACGCTCAGGGTTGAGATAGCCGCGCCGACGGTAGAACCATCGAAATAGTTTTCACTCAGAAGTTGTCCGTACACCGCCGAGGTTGTTCCATCAGCGTTCAGCCCAGTGGCGAATTTATATCCTATCTTCCACATCGGCCCGGCGTACATTGGGTCAATGCAGGTCGCTAGCAACGGATCCCCGCCTCCGCCGGTGGTATTATCGTCCTGATAGGTGTAGCTCGCGACGAGCGTTGGGTCACCATAGTACGTGACGTTGTCCAGGGCCGTATTGCCGTTGTACGCGACATAGCTGTACTGCACCGACCGACCGTCGCTTGCTGCGACTTGATTGATTACAACATCGCTAACGAAACCGTTAGTAGAATCGGTAATAGTTGTGTAATACAACTTTAACCACCGGCCTGCCGGCTCAGTGATTGTCACAAGACCAGTGGCTGGAGATCCACTTATCGTGGTCGTTTGGCCGTAGGGGTCGCTAATACTCTGAGCCTGGTAGGTATAATAAGCCCAGCTCCCATTGGTGCCTGAATATGTGATCGAGATGGTGAAGTACACTTTGCCGCCATCGGGCATGATCAAATAAGCGCGTCCGGCGGTGGAGCTGTCCCAAAACACTTGCAGCCGGTCGCGCACGCCTGGGCCGCCCCGAAAATATGGATCGCCATTTGCGGATGAGCCAAATTTGACGACCCGGCCGTCAGGATAACGCACCGTGAAGCTTTTCGGTTTTCCGTAGCTGGTCTGCCTGCCTTTCGCGTCGATCGCCCATTGATAGGAATGTAGCCAGTTTCCGGCTCCTCCGAAATCGCTATTAAGACCATTGCCGCTATCGTCGAGTCCCATCGTATACCGACTATTTGACGTTCTCGTGAAGGCTAGCGGGTAGGTACCAACCCCTCCCGCGACGACGATGTCGGTAACGGATCGTTTGGCACTGCCTGTGTACGGATCGTAGGAGCAGCCTGTTGTCACCTGGCCATTAAACTCGCCGGCAGCTCCCGTTGGATTATCGTTGCCAGTTTGGCCATAAGATAATCTCACCAACAACCCAGACGTTAGAATCGCGGTGACGAGAAGTCTTTGTATAGCTTTCATGGCTTAGTAATTTGCTGGCTCGGCAGCCGTTATTGCTGGAGGGTTGTTTTGGGGATTCACCAAGTCTTCGACCCAGAACTCGAGCACCATCGCGTGCCGACCGTGACGCAGTGCAATCCGGTAGCTCCCTGAAATGGATCCCGGTACAAATGTGAAAGCCAGTTTTGCAACATTGTCTGTGAGGAGGCTTAGTGGTGGTATTGGTGGTTGGTGGGGGATTACCGACGGAACGTTTGGCATAGTTGGTACGGTTGCGTCACTCGGCGGAAGAACTGCGCCGCCATCAAGTGCTTCTAGGTTGATTAGTTGCCCAGAGTCGCTTATGGGGTACTGCACGGTAATCTGGACAGGCAGATTAGCCTGCAGACCGACCAGCGCGAAGGTCCCGCCGGCACCCGGACTCACGACCGATGTGCCATCGTTGTACGTGACGACTGCATACGGCGGATCAGGATAATTGGCGGGCGTCGGGATCGGCAGCTGGCCCCAAACCGTCCGCAGCGACAGAGCGGCGAGAAAAATGAAGATGATTGAAAAACCACGTTTTAGACGCATTGAGCCTCCTATTGTTATCCGTGTCGCGGAGGTCTCAACTCGATGCACTCGCTTCGGTTTGAACCTCGACGGCAACGATTTCATGTTTTTGGACTGAGAATCGGATTCACAAGAAGTTCGGATGTATGGCGCGCGTGAAACAGTCGCGAAACAGTTGCGAAGGGCACAGCCTCACATGACTGATATGTGTCCCATCAAAATTCTCGGTAAATCGCGGTAACTTCGACCGACAAAGGCCGTAGTACGTTTGTGATGGAACGCGTCCGGTCGCGGTGCCGCCTGCCACGTGAATTGCCGAATTTAGATCAGTTCTCGTTTCGTCAGGATTCAGTGACCACGAGTCCGGCCTCTATCCAAGCCGTATTGAAGCAAATCGCCATCGAACGGCAGAATGATGAGTTGCAACCCTTTTATTCAATTCGGGCGGTGGCTGATCACTTTCATGTTCCGCCAGCAAGAGTATCCCGTATCTATCAGAGACTAAGCTCCGAGAGACTCCTTCGAACGGTCTGGGGATCAAAAACGCTGCTCGAACCGCACAGGGCCTCGCGAAATTCGGAATCTCGATCCATCGGAATAGCGGTCGATCTTTGTCGATTTGTGAAATCTCCCGATTACCGCGCCTCGATCCTGTCGTTGCAGTTAGAAATCCGGAATCATGATAGTTAATGATCACCTTCTGTTCTTTGAAACAGTGCCCGACGAACTCGCGAGTCTCTGCACGCAAAATCACCACCCGCATACGAGCACGATCGTCTGGCTGGTACCTCAGCCGTCGCACAGTCACACGCTACTGCGGCTTCGCGATCTTGGACTTCGGGTCATCTGTCTGGGTGATCAGATGATTCCCGGCATTCGCGACTGCTACAGAATTTCCCGGCGGTGTACGATTCGAACTATCGTCAGGAAGAAAATTTTGAAAATCTAATGGGACGCATGTTCTCAACATCTCGCAACGGCGCATAATTCCGACTCGATGGATTCTCACGCCGAACGCTCGTTTCGAAGAACGGTTTCAAAGGTCCTCCTCAAGCTAAATAAGTGACACGAAATCACCGGCACGCAGGGGGACAAACCACTTTAAAGTGCAACGCTTGATTTCGGACCGATCGTGCAAAGTGGGTCGCGATATCATCGATCTCGATTTCCTGAAGTGTCGCTGATCTCGGCAGTTAAACTAGCTTTCGACGCCGGCCACATTTACCACCTCGCGATCAGTTCGCATAACTGTTTCGCAATTGTTTCATAGGCACCTACACGTCCAACCCGGCCATCTTCTTCGAATCTCAATTCTGACCACTCAACATTTACAACCAACTAAACGGGATTCTCAAATCAAAACTGCCATCATGAAAAGAATATTAACTTCAAACTGTGCTTACATCTTCACCCGCGCTCTTAGCGTCCTCTTGATTACAATTGGCGCCCTGATGGTCCTGATTGGGTTTGCTTCGTATCCCGGAGCGAA
>Ga0137399_10000050_pt1 | contig 38318 bp, 67 predicted proteins | sample czorhiz316metaG_FD_104810 | JGI IMG/M metagenome (GOLD analysis project Ga0137399, IMG submission 104810) | Vadose zone soil microbial communities from Angelo Coast Range Reserve, California, USA - czorhiz3.16 metaG | ecosystem: Environmental > Terrestrial > Soil > Vadose zone | place: USA...
CGACTTGTTTATGTTAATGCTTCACACGTCAACGAACTTTATAAGCCAGTAAACAGGCCGGTAAGGATTGAGCTATGAAAGAAAAGTGCGAAAAGTGTAATTCAATTCTAGAGCTCTGCCCAGCAGACTTGCCATATCACGAAGAACACTGGAGCTGCCCTAACTGCGACTCGACTTATAATATTGTTGAGGAAAATTTAAACAAACCAAACTATATGTACAACCTAGAAGAATTAATAACAACTTTTCAAAAGAACTCAATTTTAGCTAGGGAAGAAAATAACAAGGCGATCAACTTATTCAAAGAAAACTCTCCAGGAGAGCCACTCCCTGAATGGTTTACTAGAGAATTCTGCATAAACAAAGCTTTATCTGCCATGTGTCAGGAAATCTTAGATCTGAAGAAAAGTCTAATGACCAATAAAACTAAATCAAAGGTCGATAGTTCTGAGGATATTCCCTCGGATCCTTGAAGATTTCGGGTAGTTCATCTCCACCACCATAAGCCTCAGCTTTAATGCGCTCGAGTTCGTTAATGCCCATGCTTTTGAGAGGTTTGGCGAACAGATGCGTGAATATCGCATACCTTAACGAGTCAAGGGCATGGTCATTCTCTTTCTTAGGTTTATCAATGCCAGTCATCAAACTCTTAGAATCCCAGACATAGGACTGGAATTCCTTAATGAGGTTATCGCATTTGCGACAGATCTTGAGCGTCCCGTTGTTTAAGAGATCTCCCACTTTGCGAATTCCATCAATAACCTCATTCTCGGCCTCGAAGATGTTCGCAATTCCCTGCCTTTGGCATTCGACCTTAAAGCTAGCAGCGCTCGGATCAACATAAATAGCTTTGATTGGCCTATCTTGTGTAAACTTCTTTAAGTCGGAGGCGTACTCACTGTCCGTCTTTTGCCTTTGATGAATCTTCGAATCGAAGTAATACTCATCTTCAACCCAGATATTAGGGTGTTTATTAGTGTTAACACCAACCAAAGTGAAAGCACAAGGGTTAGTAGTCCCATAGTCAACACCGACGATGTAATATTGAGGGTTGTTTGCCGCATAGTCGATAACATGGTATTTCGGGTCGAAGAAGTCATAGATCGCTCCCTCCGCTTGAACCCATTTGCCTTCAATAAATCTTTGATACCATAAACCACGATATTGTCTCCTAAGATATTCTTTTTCATCCTCGGTGAGCTGAGGATTGTCATCAAGGGTGAATTGCCAAGACCGAACATCCGGGTTGCCGTCTAAGTAATCCTTTTTGAGCCAATGATACGGAGAATCCGGATTTGTAGTAGCAAATATTTTAGCACCACCCATAGCACAACGGCTAATAAGCATCTTAAAAACCGATTCAGGAATAATCGTAGCCTCATCAACATATGCCCCTGCAAATGTAGGTCCTCGTATCTTAGATTCAGCACGCTCATCATCTGCGCCAATAATATGTACAGTTTTGCCATAGATATGTAACTCTCTCTTTCCTGAATAATGTTTAGCATCTAATCCTACCATAAGCTCAAGTTGGGGAAAAGTATTGCGTTTGAAGGCGTCGTAGGTTTTACAAATTAGGGCATATTCGCCTTGCGGGCCCTTCATGAGCTCCTTAACAAAGCGCCATAGGCTAATGAATGTCTTTCCTGAGCGAACAGCACCTTCCCAGATATTAATCCGAGCGTCCGATTCTTGATAGGATTTGATCTGCTTGTCGCTAAATAGTTTCATAATTTAAAGAGGGCTACGGGGATTAGCCGCGCCCTAAGTCCAATGTACTCTTGGCACATTAGAAAAGATATTTAGTTTTATCTAACTCCCATCCATCAACCGTTCGATCTAAATGCAATATAGCACTACAATGAATACACATAGATTCCTGTAAACGCGAACCATTGGGAAAGATCTTAAAATAAGTAGCTCGATTGGATTTTTCTTCCCAATCAGTAATATCGCAGAGTCTACATCGGGGATATAATGGCTTGGGATCATATTCATTCATTAAAAGATATCCTTGCTTTCCAACCTACTGACCCAGGAAAGTCGGTATTTCCGTCCTTAAAAGGAGAGCGAATTATTATCTCCTCCTCCTCAATTTTAAATCTTTTTGAAGTAAAACCAGCAAGAACCCGTTTTTTTAATATCTCTACAACTTCTTGCACAACGGGGTCATCCTTAGAGGGGATAAAATTACAATCTGGGAAGTGTGTCCAGTCGCCATACCAATCATCCATCCGATTCATAAAGTCCTTTCTCGGGTAAACAAGGAAGAGAAGTCCAACATATTATATATATTTCCTCAGAAGTTTCGTCTTTAACCCATCTTTTAGATTCTCGATCATATTTACCCAAACAATATCCAAAATCTCCATAACAAATTACAACCTTATCAAAAGGAAAAGGATGAAGCAGATCCTTTTCGATCCAGTTATTTACATGACTGCATCTATAACAAAAGGGATGTTTGATTAGGTTCAAGTCATAATCATTGTTGGGATATTCTCTCTTATCACCATCAAGCAGATTCATTCATAACTCCTTATCCATTTGCTAGCCACCCCAATATATCATCCAATTCATAAACTCTTCCAACTAACTTACCCCATTTGTCAAACTCGACAAACCATCGTGTGGGTGCGGAATATACCGCCTCAATCGTCTGAGAGTCTTTGGTTCTAATCCAACACTTCTGCTCATTTTCGGGCTTTTGCTTGTTGATATCAATCCAATGAATCATTAGTTATGCGGCTTTTTGAATTCGAGAGCCATATGTTTCCAATGAATAAGTTCTTTCTCAAGCTCTTTAATTCGCTCCTGGCAGAAGTTACAGCCTAGCTTCTCAAACCACTTTCTTATTAGCTTCATTTTTCTTCCTCTTGAATGATATGTATCTTACACTCATTTATCTCATCTATAATCTCATCAAACTCATTCCGAAGAACAATATATCTCATATTGATAATACTCAGTTCCATTTGGAGTTCCGCAATCTTTTGATTAGCTCTCATTAGCCCTTCCTCACGAGTACGCAAAAGTTCTCTAGGCACTAGATCCATTAAGCCTCTTAAGTTCTTGATTAGCCTTGCGAAGACGATTGATCTCTTTTAGAAGAGGATCTTTGCTACGAATAGTTTCAGCCCAATTAGTTCGAAGCTCTTCGATCTGCAGCTCCATTAGCTGCATTCGAACCTTATCAAACTCTTCCATCTAAGCCTCGATTGTTTGAGTCTCTTGTATGGCCTCAGGAATGACCTCTTGTGCTTGAACGAAGGTAATCTTAGCTGTATTGACCAAGACCTCGCCAAACTTCAAAATACAGGGATCCTTGAGCAGTTCCCCATAATGATTAAGTGCAGCATCTCTTGATTCAAAGTCTTCGAGTAAGACTGCATTGAATTGATCGATATGAATAATGATTTTAAATTGTGTCATCTTGTTCCTCATTTATTTTTGATATTTCCCAGACTTCAATAGATTGTAGAAGCCTGAGGTTAATAATAATGCTGTTAAAGTCGGCAAGTTGCCAGGGCGATGAAAATGTCTCCTTGATCCTAGAAATTGCTTCCTCTTTTGATTCCGCATCAATTTGAGTATGAATCTCGCTATTGCCAAAGCAAAAGGTAACGTTAAATCTCTTGAGTTTTCTTTCCATCAGACTTATCTAATATATTGAGGAATTTTTCCACAAGTGTTTCGTTAGATTGTTTATTTGAATGATCTTCTTTATCCCATCCGAATTTATTGCGCATTAGCATTTGAAGAGATGCTGTGTTGGCGTCTTTATTTGCTCCCCTCGCACTGTCTTCAACTACTTGTTCCCAAATCTGGTAGCCAGATGATTTGGCTCTTTCTATTTGTAAGGGGTTGAAAACAGAAGGGTCTTCTTTTATATAAGTATCCATAGTTTGCCAAGTAACTGTAAGGTCATCCTTCTCAAACCACCAAGATTTTTTAGATTTGCCTTTTGCCATGTGTGCTAAATAAGAATCAAAAGCTTCTCTCTTTAATTCATCAGTAGTGAGTTTTTTAGCTAATTTGTTGCCTTTCATGAATGTCATAGAACTACTTTAATCCTTTAGTTCCAATCTTTACCAGTAAAATAATTTTTATGTCTAGTGTAAATTCATTAAAGTTCTATACTGATCGGAATATATGGACAAAAAATCGATAAATTACGCAAATTCTCTTAAGCAGGTCAGATTGATAGCAATCACAAGCGTTTTGAGTGTGCTATTGCTATGTGCTATTGAATCGCCAAATGTTCAAAAACATGAGCTGCTAAACAAAAAAGGATAGAGTGGACGGACCAGAAATAAGTCATTATGATCTCGCAGATTTAGCGTTTACGAGGGAAATTTATAACAAATTTGATGCCATTGTGCGAGAAAATGGCGATGAGAGGTTTTCAGAGTCTATGTTAGCTACGCTTTGGTTAATGAGCGGTATGATTGTAGCAGATTTAAAGTCCCGTGGGTTGGCTTTCGAACCCAATTTGGATCATTATTTTAACTCCATAGCAATAAGAGTATTTGGCTTGGAGCCCCATAAAGAACCTAAAAAAGAGTAAAGTCCCAATCCCAAATCATCTTGATAAATGTTAAAAATCCCATTATGCCCTCTTTCCGTTATCTAATAGAGTATTATAAGCCCTAACCTTATCTTCTTCGCTAGAGTCTCTATCTTCTAGTGTACGTTCTGCTTGTCTATTTTCTTGATCTCTTTCTTTCATGAGTTCTATGTAAAGCTCCTCACTCGATGGTATGTGTATATCCACCAGTCTAGCAAATACAAATGTTGTTGATAATAGTGTAAAAATAATCGTCGATTTCTTTTTCATAAATCCCGGCCATATGTAATTTCAATTTTTCCCATGGTAATTAAAATGATGACCGGGAGGATTTATTTCAAGTGGATTGAAGCAGATCCGATAAAAGGTTTAGCTGCTTAAGCTCAATATTGTCAACCAGAGTCTGAATTTCATAACTAAAAAGCGAGTCTCCATAGGTTAATAGCAATAAAGCAGCAAGCGAAAGTTCGGGATCAAGTTTAGCTTTTAGCGGCATAAAGTCTTAGAGTAAGTGAAATAGTCGGAGGAGAAACATTAATATTTTTTTTATTCTTAAGTAGATTGGCAATTTCTATCAGCGAAAGTTTTTTATCAGCATGGGGTATTTTTTTCTTTACATCTTGTATCGCATTATATAATTTGCGAGTTGATTTAATTGGACGTCCTATTCTTTTAAGATCATATATACAGTCTATTCCTCTCTTTAAATAGTTTTCTTTAATTAGCAATACCCCAGAAGCGGTGATTTTTAAATCTTTAGCAATTTCTTCATAGGTTCTTTCGTTGTTGTTATTTTTATCTAAAGCTAAAATTACTTTGGCGCGTCTCACGGATCTTTTATCTTGGGGTCTTTCATTAACCAGTTTTTCTAATGTTTCCCTATTTTGATTAGAAAGATATACCTTCTTTGCTGAATAACTGGCCATTTCTAATTACCAAGTTGCCGGTTCATCATCTTTATCACCTTTTGATCCTTTAATGGATTGTGTCAATTCTTGAATCGCTTTCGTCAAATCTTTAAGACCGAAAGAAATGTACTTAATATTTTCTTCAAGTGTATAAACTTTCTTAGGTTGTTCGCTCATTTACCCTCCAAGGTCTGATAATAGCTAGTATGTTGTGCAGTTTCGCTGCTTTTAGTAGTATTTAAATATTTAATACAATTTGTTAAGGAAAAAACTCAAGAATTTCCTTGGTTTGTTAAGTTGCCTAATAGTATATTCTTTAAAAGTCATCGTCCTCAAAATTTTGATATAGCTCTCTATCTGTAAAAGGCCTTACCCAAATGTTTATAATCTGATCGTTCAATATAATCTGCGTAGGCTCAAGAGCCTCTTCCTGGAGTCGCGTTATTTCTTTAGGGTTTAGAGCCAGATCTAAAAATATCTCGTCATCGACCTGTTCGTGTATTTTTCTCATCTTCAAAGGTTTGTTTGGTTTGATTTTCGATAGGGATGATTCGGATATAAGTTCCAGGTTTGGAAGAATAGATCTTTCGCGCGCGTATCTCTATAATTTGAGAATCGTCTTTAAATACTAAATTGTTTAGTACATCGCTTACCAACTTGAGCATATTATCTACATCGGGCCTTTTCATATGATGAATAGCTCCATTAAGCATGGCGGCAGTTTTGCTTTTAGATGTTGCTTTTGGTATAGGCATCATGAATACAACATCCATTGCAACTGGGACAGTAAGAGGTTCTTCTCTAAATTGCGAACGTATTTGCCATTTATACCCTTCTTTGAGTTTGGCGTTAGGGTCGTAAGTAATGCTTTTTCCTCCGCGTCTAACAGTACGGGCTCTCGCTTGTGGGATTGGATCCCCATAAAGATCTAATGAAATCATATGTACCTCCTCCTCTAGATAAGAAACAGGTGAATTAATTTCAATCTATTAGATCAGAGAGTTTTAGAGCACCTTGCGTTTTCTCCTCAATTCTGCGTGCAATGAAAGGTTTCATAGGATGCCCACGAAGATATCGATGAAGGGAGAATCTTCCTATTTCACAAAGACGGCAGAAATCAATCTGCTTCAATTTGTGCTTTCGAAGATAAGTGTTGAGAGCGATTACTGTCTTTTGCATATTACCATCATAGAGGAAATGAATCTTTTTTGTCTAGTGAGACGTTTTTCTTGTGATAAATGTCACAGTTTTGCTAGAATGAAATCAGAAAGAAAACCCTGGGAGAGAAAAATGAATAACTTAGAAAACGACAGAATTCAAGAAGCGTGTTGGGAAGATTTTATTGCACTGTATGATTGTTCAGAATCGTTTTCTGTTCTTGTTCAAGATGTTTTACATCCTTTTGAGGCATGGATAGATAAGGAATATGGAAGATACGATGACAGTGCTTTAGAGAAATTATTTTATTCTTTATGGAGTTTTGATTCTGAGCTTTTATGCAAGGACAAAAGGGTTTGCATTGAGGCTTACATTTTATATAGAGATTCAATGAAGAAGTTGAATGAATTAACTGAAAAATAAAAAACCCCGTGTTACAGCACGGGGTATACAACTAAGGTAATGTGGATGTGTTCCGGTTATAAGATTAGCTTTTCAAGCTTATTTTCTAAAAGAACTTTCTCCAGATTGACCTTTAAGTTGCATCCAATGTAAAAAATATTTTTACAGGAGAACTAATATGATCGGTTACAGCCGTGATGATGCGTGGCCCAAAGAATGGGAAGACGAAGAAGAACCAAAGGAGATAGATTATGACAGAACAGATGATGAGTGAACAAGTGGACAAGCTTTTTGCAGCCATCTGCAAAGCTCAAATGGAAATAAAGGTTGCTCCTAAGGACAGCAATAATCCATTTTTCAAAAGCAAATATGCCGATTTACAAACAGTATGGGAAACTGTGAAGGGTCCATTAAGTGCAAATGGTCTTTTTGTTGTACAGCCGTCTGTTCCAAATGGAGATCATATGTCTTTGATTACCATTTTAGGTCATACAAGTGGTCAGTGGATTAAATGTATAACTCCCATGAATCTAAGGCCTACTAGAATGGATAAAAATGGGCAGATATATGAAACCCATCTTAGTGCTCAGGAAGTAGGGTCTTTGACTACATATTATAAGAGAATGGCCCTCTCTCAAATCACTGGTTGTTATGCTGGTGAAGCAGATGATGATGGAAATGAAGTGTCTGGCAAAAGAGTAAAAGAACTAATTAATGACGATCAGATTAAGCAATTGATCAAATCTATCGGGACTGATACAGAGGCTAAAGAGATTATCTTAAAGAGATTTAACGCGAAGGCATTTAGCGATATTCCTAAAGAGAACTTCGCAACGATGATGACCTGGTTAGAATCAAAAAAGGAGAAAGCTAATGGAAAAACAAGAGTGGCTTAGGCAACGTAAGGTTGGATCCAGCGATGCTATCGTGATCATGGGATGTGCGCCAAGAGATTGGAAGATCAATACCCCATACAAGCTTTGGAACCAGCGCATTAATGACACGCAAACTGAAACCAACTATGCGATGGAAAAAGGCAAATTCTATGAAGAGGAAGCCGTTCAGTGGGCAGAGGATCATTTAGGCGTTCTTCTTGAGCGTCAGAAGTCTGTGAACCATACAGACAATGACTTCATGACGGCTACATTGGATGCTGTATCTTATGATGGGCTAGTAACTGTCGAAGTTAAGGTATCTGCCAATGTCAGATCTCAGCTTTTGAAAGGTGTGATTCCTTCAACGTATTATCCTCAATGCCAGCATCAGATGGAAGTACAGCAATCCAGAACTCATTTTCTGGTGGGATATGTTCCCGGAACAAATGGAGATCCTGGAGAAGGGGCTATCTTAGAAGTGAAAAGAGATGACAAGTATATTGCAGAAATGGTCAAGAAAGAGAAGATTTGGTGGGATTGCCTAAAATCGTATACGCCACCAGAACTTACAGTTTGGGATTATGAGGAGCGTGAAGATGAGCTTTGGGAAAAAGCCGCTTTTGAGTTCCTTATGCTTGAAAAAGAACTAGACCAGTATGAAGTCATCAAAAAGAAGCGCGACGAGTTTAGGGAGCGTTTAATCGAGCTTGCTAACGGTCGTAATAGTCGAGGGTCGGGAGTTAAGCTGACTCAAACCTTTCCGAAAGGAAAAGTGAATTATGATGTAATCCCTGAACTTAAACTTGTGGATCTAGATAAATATCGATCAGCTCCTCAAGAAAGATGGACCATTTCAAAGTCAGGTTGACTTAAAGTGTTCTGTTAAATATCTTGGGAAATGAATAAATTCTCACCTAGTTTTCCATTTTTTAATTTTCCCCGCTTTCCTTGAAGCGGGGTTTTTTATTTCTGTTTAGGCGGTCTTCCTCTTTTTCTCTTAATCGGAATGGTTTTAGGCTCATCGATCCCTTTAAGCTTCTTAATTACCCACTTAACTTCTTCAGCCATTCCTTTGATATTCGTGTTGATTTTGACAAGCTGTATCATTATAAAAAACAGGGAAATAACTAGAGAAATCGATCCAATCATACTGAAAATAGTTGCTATAATTTCTGGTTCCATTTGGGAATTCCTTTGGTGAAAGATGTAACAGTAGTAAATATAAAGAAAAAAGGGAACCAGTTTCCTAGTTCCCAAGGTTGAGTATCACCTAGGAGGTGATGATACCATCTTAACACAATACGCATTTTGATGAACAAAAAAGAGAGGCGGTTGAGACCAGACTCCCAAAATATCCCGTAAAAAGTTGACGCTCCTTACTAGAGAAAAATCCTAATCTACTGGAGAAAAGTTCACCGTTTTTGTAAGTTCTTGGGTTACGGCAGAGCTTTTAAGGAACGCTAGCCAAGCTTACGATCAAAGCGCCAGTTCGACCGTTTGGAGGTGGTGAGCCTCGTTAAGAAAAACATACTCCAAAAAGATTTATGTGGAAATAAAATTTAAACAATTATAGGCTGACGCTACAAAACGAAAGAGAGAGCCCCGACCAAGGTCCTCCCTCTTTTAACACTGAAAACGATGTTAGACGTAATCATAGCAAATCTGCAGATTAAATCAACAAGAAAGTGTTAAAAGAGAAGGTTGCAGGCGGGGCTCTCCTAAAAAAAGAGGCTTAAATGCGTATCCCAGCACCCAATTTTACTGCCACTCCAAACGATTTGTTTGATGAATGGCTTCCACTATTAAGCCATGTAGAGCTTAAAGTTCTAATGACGATCATGAGAAAAACCTTTGGTTGGCATAAGATTCGAGATCGAATCAGCTTAAGCCAACTTGAAAAGATCACGGGATCAAAAAGATCGGCCATCATTAAGGCCGCTAAAAACCTTCAAAAGATGGGACTAATTTTTAAAGAAGTAGTCGGCGAAAAAGGTTTCGAAAATACTGTTTATGAACTTGTTGTCATAGAGGATTCAAATAATTTTACCCAGTCTCCTGGCGAGACCCCCCCCAGTCTTCCCAGAAGACCCACAAAAGAAACTTTTCAAAATGTTTCTAAAGAAACTTATAAAGAAACTTCAAAAGGCAAAAAGAAGGAAAAAATAGACCTATCACCTAAAATCACCTTCAATTCCTCAACTCGCAAGTTTGAAGGTATAACTCAAGAAGATATCGACACTTGGAGAAAAGCTCACCCATCGGTGAATGTGAATAAAGTAATTGATGAATGTGCTATCTGGGCGTTATCTAATCCAAGGGAGCATTATCGAAAATCGATCAATACTTATATGAAGAATACTGAGAAAAATCATACTACACCATATATTCCTAAAGACAAAAATGAAGTCGAGTTTTCCTTAGAAGATGTAAAAACCAATAAATCTTTAGCAGAAAAATGGGAATTGGAATATAGCAAAAAACGCATGCAAAACTATGATATTCATGCAAAGCCATCAAATGTTTTATTTTTATTTCCAAACAATGTTTCCGAATCGTTAGAATTTAATCATCCAACTGAGGAGTTTAAGAAAAAATGTCAACAATACCTGAACAGATTAAAGATTCAACTTTAAAACACGAAGAAACTCTAAATAAAATAGGTTTTTCTATACATAGTATTAGAGTAGATGAAGACGAGAGAACTTTATATTTTGATATTGATCTTTATAGTGTTATTATTCACAATATTAGAGTAACAAAAGAAGGAGATTTTTACAAAATCGAATTACCGATAGGTATACATTCTCCCTGGTCTACCCCCATCCCTGTTATCACTTTTTATAATAACGATATTTGGTGCGCAATTGGTTATAGCATCAGGGGAAAAATAAGAGAAACGCCTTGGATAATTTCTTATTTTAGTGAACATGATTGAAATCGAATTAAATGTGCTAAAACACCAAGACCCTAGTGGATATAGCCAAATTGATTAATAGTCGATCCTGAGGCGTTTAAATTAGCAATGTGAGGATTTGGCTAACCGAGAAGGAAACCAGAAAACCAGGTTAAACCAATTCCAGGGATTATAGAACAGGTTTTAGTGCTGCCAGTGGCATATACATAAAATTTTACAGTATCATTAGCGGTTAGTTTTATCATTAAAGAATTGGAAACGGAGAATCCACCGCCTCCGATATCTTGTAAATTTCCTTTAATAACGGTAGTTGAATATATAGAAGCATTGACTATAAAACCAAAACCGGCAGCTGAATCTGCTGCTGTCATTCCACTTAATAAAGCATTTCCCATAAAAATATAAACTCCAGTTACTGGAGCCGTAAATATGCCATTTGTATTGAAGTTGGAATTTGGATCATATTCTTCCGTTAAAGCAACATTTGTTCCTAAAATATAAACAGTGCCATCTCCAGTGACATTATTATCCCCTCCATTTAAATAAGCCCTAAATGACGGTTGAAGAGGAAGTAATCTTCTGCCGGAAGTATCCATAACCCATGTATCATTCGTTCCAAGAACTGTTCCTTGAGATATTTTAAGCTTATCTGAATCGGAATTATCCAATCCCATTTCGAAATTTGTAACTCCAGAAACATTCCAGTTAATAGTTGGATCAGCGGCTGTACCCCCTCCGACTCTAATTATTTCACGGGCAGCTGAAGATGCAGTATTTGAAGGATTTGTAATGGTTAAAGTATTGGTGACACCAGAAATTGAGGCGCCAACTGTGTTATATATTCCATTATTTGAAGCGACCATAAATTCCTTAAGTTACAATAATATTTCCATTTGCATCTCTAATACGCCATGTAGTATTGGCAGTTATACAAACCATTTCAATACATGCGCTTGATTCAGATGATCCAACAGTTCCAGTAACGCCAACGGTTGAAGCTGAAGCTCCAAGAAGTATAGTTTGTCCAGCATTCTGTGTAAGAAGCCAACCTCCAGCGCCCTTCCCGACTATCACAATTGTACTTCCAAGAACAGCTACCATAGGCAGAAGCAATTGAACTGGTGAACCATTATTGGTTATATAACCATGATCGACAACCATTTGGGTTGGACCCACAATAGTAATCTCTGACCAGGCTATACCTCCTCCGGTAGAAGTAATTGTTACCGTAGATCCAGATGCAGAAGTAGAAGTTGATCCAGCACCGAGAATATTCAAATTATTTGCCGCAGGAGCAGCTGTTCCTACATCTGCTGTATATAGATTGGCTATTTTACCATTTAAAGAAATCGTAACAGTCGATCCAGCACCTGAAGTTGTGATTTGATTTGCTGTGCCAACAACATTAAGATTATTTGCTGCTGGCGTAGCTGAACCCGCATCTTCAGTAAATGTTGTAGGAACCGTAGCGCCTGCGGTAATAGTGATCGTATTACCTGCCCCTGAAGTTGTAATACCGCCAGTGCCAACAACATTGATGATATTAGCAGCGGCAGTGGCAGAGCCAACGCTTTCATTGAATTGAAGAGGAACAGTAGAATCTAATGTAATAGTAAGGGTGTTAGTTCCTGGATTTCCAGTGACAGTAAGACTTGCGCCAGTAAGAAGCTTAATATTATTGGCACCATCAGGTCCAACAGCTCCACCAACATCACCTGTAATCGTTAGGATTCCGGTCCCTGAAGTAGAAAATTGCACCCAAAGTCCTGATGTCGCAGTACGATCAATCATAATCCAAGCAGATTGGCCTTCAAAGATCCAGATATCGAAAATTTGAAAGTTCTTAAAATCTCCAGATGTAGGAGCGCGTTTTTGATCTAACCATTTACGTACTGGAAAGCTGTTTGTCGCCGGATATGTAAGTGTACTTTTATCTACAAAAGGCATAATTCCTCTTTAAGCAAAATATGCTCCGGTTAATCTAATTGTAGTTGTATTACCAAAATTCGTATTATCAAGTTGTGCCGCTGATCCCGTACTGCCTTGAAATTCCCATATGGCAACAGAAGTAGAACTTGGACCTATTAAACCCGTACTAATAAAAGTAACAGAACCAACAGTAACATTCCCAAATGTTCCACTTAATGTTTGGTCGATACTTGCAGTAGAATTACTTGTTACTGGCAATCCTGTGATTGTTGCAACCCCAGTGGAACTTCCCTTAGCGCTTAATTGTAAATAAATATTTACGTATATAATCCTTCCAATTCGCGTATAAAGTCCTGATTGAGTAGTATAAGTAAGGCCAGTAGATGCTCCACCAAATTTAACCGCAGGAGTAAACGTTCCTTCCTGATAGTGAGTCAGATTACTTTCACCTGGGAAATTCAGAGATAAAGTTCCGGAGGCACCAGCTTGTATAGTTGTTGTAGAGGTTGTGTTAGTTGAGCCTATTGTTAGCCCTTTAACAGCTCCTCCAGTCCCTATTGAAATAGTTGTCGCGGAAGCATCCGTACTAATTCCCATAGCGCCCGTGCCAGAATTATGGGTTTGTGCCCCATTTGTAGAAGTTATATTTAACGCTCCGCTTCCGCTTTGAACTGTAGTTGCTGACGTGCTATTCGTAGATCCTAGAGTAGTAGTCTTAACTGCTCCACCCGTTGCAATTGTTACTGTCGTAGCAGATGAATCATTTGAAATAGATAGAGCACCTGTTCCAGAATTGATCGTGAGAGTTCCATTTGTAGAAGTAACCGCTAAAGCCCCAGATCCGCTTTGTATAGTTGTTGCCGAGGTGGAATTTGTACTCCCTAGAGTAACTGTTTTAACCGCTCCCCCAGTCGCTAAACTGACTGTTGTAGCCGAAGCATCCGTTGAAAGGCCAAGTGCGCCTGTTCCTGAATTACCAGTCCAAGTACCATTGGTTGAAGTTAAGGCCAGAGATCCGCTCCCCGACTGAACAGTCGTTGAGGAGGTACTATTAGTAGAACCTAAAGTAGTAGTTTTAACAGCAGCGCCGGTAGCTATTGTTACCGTTGTAGCTGAAGCATCAGTACTGATACTCATAGCACCCGTGCCAGAGTTATGAGTCTGGGCGCCATTAGTAGAGGTTATATTTAAGGCGCCTGATCCTGACTGAATAGTAGTAGCACTAGTAGAATTCGTAGATCCGAGTGTGGTAGTCTTAACTGCTGCTCCTGTTGCAATCGTAACTGTGGTTGCTGAAGCATCGCTAGATATTGATAAAGCTCCAGTTCCAGAATTAATTGTCAAGGTTCCATTTGTCGAGGTTACAGCTAATGCACCCGACCCGGATTGAAGAGTGGTGGCTGAAGTAGAATTCGTGCTTCCGATTGTTGTTGTATGGGCATTAGCAGACGTTCCGAAGCTAGCTCCGCCAGTACCGCAATTCACGGTAAAGGAAGCAGTTCCGGCACTATTGCCAACTACTACTGCTCCAACTGTTAAATTGTCATATGCCATAATTTTTAAAATACCTGATAGTTTGTCCCGTCAAATAGAAGCGAGACAGCTTTATAATTCAATATAATGGTATAACTTAATGCCCCATCAAAACCAATAGCACCACCTACTGAGGTGAGAGTAATAGTATTTGTAGCTGCGAATCCCCCAAAATCTTTAACAACAAAAATAGTTCCTGTTGCTGGAGCATTTGGGAATCTAAGCGTTATCGGAGCTACAGAACAATCAACGCCAAGATATTGATCTGCTGGAAGAACAACATATGGGGATGTATTTACATTCGTATAAGTGAAAGCAGAACCACCGGTATTACTTATAGTGATCGTTCCTGCACCATTAGAAATCCCGATACCAGCACCCGCTGTTAATGTGTTTAAAACAGGCGTGAGTCCTATAGAGCCGATTAAAAGCTGTCCATTTGATGGATCTGCGGTCCAGGAAATTGTACCCGCGCTTCCTCCACCAATCGGTATACCAAATTGTGTTTGAGTTCCTAATTTAGCGGCAAGTGATGCAGGCGTTACTGCATTTATAATATCAGTTCCAGCTATAGCTTGAGCGTTTGAGGAAAGTGCTGTAACGCCAATTTGAGAAGTTGTTGCTTGTATTCCAAGAATGTTTATCTGATGAAGTGCAGCTGTGCCAACAGTAGTAATCCCCATTACAGTATTTGCAATGAGATTAAAATTATTCATTGCGTCGGGGCTAATCGGTCCGCCGACATTTCCTGTTATGGTTTGGACTGATATTCCACTGCCGCCACCGCCAGGAGAGCTTAATGGACCACCCTGAGACATTAGACGCCCCCAGTTCCGCTCACTACCTCACACCAGACAGAGCCACTTGCAGGGGCTCCAGCTACTTGCTTAACATAAAATTGGGTTCCTACTGATACAAACAAACCATCATCTTGAATTCTGTTTGTAGAAAAGTCATATAAAACAAAGCTTGATGCAGCCAATCTAATATTATCACTTATTGCATCTAGAGAAATGTATACTTCTACGTTTGAGGAATTAACAAATCTAACAATTCTTGCATGATCCGTTAAAGGAGTTCCAATGGCAGCATAAGTACCAGATATGCCACCGAACGCAACCTCTCTAACAGGATCAAATTTTGCTCTTGTTCCGTATGCCATTTATTTCCCTTAAGCCTCTAATCTTCCTGAGAAGAATGTTGTTATAGTTGCGCCACCGAGAATATCTACAGTTGCTGCCGCTTCACCAGTTACTGCAATGGTGATGGTTGCAGTGTTAGTAGCCGTCATATCTGCAAGGACACTTAATGCTACTGTTTCGTCTTGTGAACCTGCTGCTTTATTAAATACATATTGATAAGTGCGAGCCGTAGTTACAATATTCAATGTCCAAGTTGTGGCAATGGTAGCCCCTGTAGTTCTTACCTGAGCTCTAAGGTCATAAATACCGGTCGCAGGAGCAGTAAATACTCCTGAAGTCGTAGCATTAGTTCCTCTGTCGAATATTTTTGTGAACGCAGCGCCTGTACCTAATGTGTATGAAGTACCATCCCCTGTTACGTTAACTACTGTTGCAGCATACGAGAGCAAGAAGCATGGGTTAGTTGTAGCAAGAATGTTACCAACAAGTGTAATGTTCCCAGAGCCAGAATTAATTGTAGTAGCTGATGTAGTGTTTGTGGATCCAAGAGTTACAGCATTAGCGCCTGCGCCAGTAGCAAGAGCAATAGTTTTACCGCCAGTAGAGTTGGCAATATTAATTGTCTGAGCACCTGTTCCTCCAAAGACCGTTGCAGTTCCAGTGTTAGCTCCAGTACCGCCTATGTTCAAAGTACCTGATGTTATTGAAGGCGCTAGAGTTACTGTTCCTGTTGCAGCACCATCTATACTTAAGTTACCTGTACCATAAGCAATCGTTGTAGCTGATGTAGTGTTTGTGGATCCAAGAGTTACAGTTTTTGCAGCAGCTCCTGTTCCGATAAGCAATGTTGTAGCTGAAGCATCAGTACTGATACTCATAGCCCCAACACCAGAGTTGATACCTAATGTACCCCCTGTTGAAGTTACAGCAAGCGCCCCTGATCCTGATTGAACTGTTGTTGATGAAGTAGTATTTGTAGATCCCAATGTTACGGCATTTACACCTGCACCATTAGCAATTGCTACTGTTTTACCACCCGTTCCTGTGGCTAAGTTCAATGTTTGAGTACCTGAAGTAGCATTCCCTGATAGGATATTAACTGTAGAGTTCGCAGCTGAAGCACCGCTCGATATGTTGACTATTTGAGCAGATGTAACAACTCCTGTTCCGATAGATATAGTATTGCCTGAAACGCCATTTCCAATATTTAAGGTCTTAGCGCCGCCGTTATTACCGATTGCTATGATCTGAGCCGCTGTTGAGGGAGCAAGGACAAATAATCCTGTTTGAGCTCCTGAACCACCGATTGTAATAGTTCCTGTTATCATTGCATCACCAATTACAACGGATCCCGCAGTTTGCGTATTTCCAATCGCAATTACGTTAGCACCTGTACCACCAATATTGATGGTTTTAACAACGGCTGCTCCTGTACCAATATTAATAGTAGTCGCTGAGGCATCTGTGCTTATTCCAATAGTTCCTGTTCCGGAATTGATTGTGATCGCACCTGTTGTAGTGAATGAAAAGCCACCAGATCCCGCTTGAATAGTCGTAGTTGAGGTGGTGTTTGTAGATCCAACTGTAACTGTTTTAGCGCCCGCGCCAGTACCAACGTTTACGGCGTTAGCTGTTGCATCAGCACTGATGTTCATCGCTCCAGTACCGGATGCTAGGGACATTGCAGAGTTAGTAGAAACTAGAGAAGTACCACCGGAACCAGAAGTAATCGTTACAGAAGTAGCGCCAGTTGCATTACCAAATGTATTGATACTTGCGCCAGTTGTAGCGAGAGTCGTAGCTCCAACAGATGTTAACGTTGTACCGGCTTGTAAGGTTGTAGTAGTGGCTAATGAACCAGGAGTTGTAATTGCAGCAGGTAAGCTAAGAGTAATCGATCCAACGCCTGCAGTTGAAGTGATCTGGCTACCAGTTCCGGCAATTTGAATGTTATTGGCAACAGGGCTAACAACAGTATTTCCTGTATCTGTTAGTGTATTTAAAGGTCCGCCTGTTCCGGCACTAATTAATGACCAAGTAGCTACTCCAGCTGCAACGTTATCGAGAATATAACTAGCCGAACCATTTGTATCGACCCAGATTTGTCCTAAACCAAATCCCACATCTCTAGTTGTAGGTGCTCTATTTGCTACAACAGGAGCATCTTGATATGCAGTGAAATTAGGCTGGGGAGTTCCTGAAAGTGCATTTCTTTGTGTTTTTTTGGCTGGCATGGATCCTCTTAGGGGTGTAAAATCTTTTCTTTAAAATATGTTAAAGGGAATGGAATGTCAAAAAAAGATTACGACTTATGTTAAATAGGCAAGTGATGTAATATAGTGCTAAATGATGGAAAAGAAATATTGGACAATCACTCAATTCTGTACTTATTATCGATGGCCGACTTCAGCCGGAATGAGACATAGATTTGCATCACGTAAAACAAATGGATATGATTCGGCTTTCTTAAGAGATGGGATAAGAATTATAATCGACGTTGAAAGATTCTGGGAAATATTGAGAGAGAAACAGGTTAAGAAGGAGGAATGATATGCTTAACTATATTTTTTATGGTGCAGTTGCGATTTTATTAATTTCTGGAATTTATTGGAGTTTTCCGCATGGCAAAAAAAATTAAAGAAATAAATTTCGAAAAAATAACCATACTTTTGACATGCACAGCGATTTTAATATCATTTTGGCAAACTCAAATAAGTATAATTAAAGACCAATCTGATATAAAAGAACGGGTGAAGTCCCTAGAAGTAATAATAAAAATAAAAAGTGAGAATAATAAAAATGGAAAAGACTAAAGAAGAAAGATTTGAAAATATATCTGGGAATATATGTTTAATTGTAGTTCTAGGAATTGTTTGTTGGCTAGGGTTTTATGTCGTTAGAAATGTTTTTAATGCGTTCTCGTGTGAAATAGAAGCTAGTTATTCATCTTGTTTATATCATATACAAGATCTTTTTAGTATAATATTTAAAGGGACAAGGGCATAAAAATGTTAACTATATTAGGAGTTGCCGGACTCTTCCTCGTCATTTCTTGGTTTGACTTTTGATTTATCAAATTCTCTTTGAAAAATAGAAAATATCTTTAGAGATTCTGGGATCTTATTGCTATTAATCGATTTAAGCATCTGATTGGAAAGATTTTGTAACCTGGGATTTGTTAAAAGAGAATTAGCTACGTTTCTTCCGACAATCGTTCCCAAAATCTTTTTAATAAAACCAATGTTGCCTGTTGCAATTGATGCCATTAAACCGAAAGTTTTTCCGGCATCTAAAAAATCATCCAATTGTCTGGGGCTGAGAAGCTTACCAACCTTGGCTTTTTTAGCATAAAATTCATTAAGTTGATTAAATTCCGTTGCTAATTCTGGACTAATATCTTGTAAACCTTTTTGAAGAGGAGCTTTCAATTTATTAAGGACTGCCCTCCCCCCTTCTTGACCCTTTACTGTCGAATTTATGTCTTGCCAAAAGTCTACAATATCATTAAACCCCATTCTGCTATTTTCGAAGTCTTTTACATCATCTCCTAACAACCTTTTAAATCTTGGTCTAATTGAATTTAATGTTTTATCAAATTCATCTAAAAAAGATTGCATTTTCTCTCTAGGTAAATATGCCTTTGAATCTTTGGCTCGAATTTTTAAATCTTCAAACCCCTGGCCAATTTTTTCTCCAGCTCCTTTTAAAGTTTCTGCAGTTGATTCTTTTTTCGATGCAAATTTTCCAAGTTTTCTTAATTTTTTTTCAGATTGTAAAAGAGGAGTAATCTCTTTATCTGAAAGGCCCTTTCGTCTCAAGAACTCTACTGATTTTTCTTGAGCTTTTGATGGTGATAATTTAGATGATAATTTCGGACTCATAAAGGCCGATAATTCTGCTAAAGATTGTAGGCCTTCTGGAGCGCCCAATTCTTCAGCTATTTGACCACCTAAAGCTCCAAGTCCAGTACGCACACCTTTTGCGACTATTCCTTCTCCGCCTCCAGCTGCTTGAATAGCTAATCTTCCGGCTCTCTCCAGCCCTTTTTCCAAAGGCTTATTAAGTGTTGGGAATGATTTTTCAATCATTTTCGTTTTTTTATCTGAAGGAACAATCAAATTTGCAATATTTTCAGGGGAAATCGGATTCAATTCTTTAGAACCCTTGATTAAACCCTTTAAAGGGGCATTTATCAATGATCTTTTTCGTGAAGTGGGTTCCTTAGGAGGTATTATTTCAAATCCTGGAGGAAGGGGAGGATATGAAGAGCTTTTAGATTCTAATTCAAATCCTTCAGGTAAAGGCGGCAAATCTATCCTATCTTCCATTTACCATCCTTTAAAATTAACCTTTGTCCAGTTTGAGGATTTACAGCAGTTGGTAATTTGCTTTCCGACTTTTTCTCTCCCTTTCCTGCTTTTATTAAATTTGAATCCTCAAATTTATCTTCTAGTTCTTTTTCTTTTTTCTGAGCAAAAGGCTTTAATTGCTGCTGAACTAATCTTCCGATATTGCCAGGAGGAGGGAGTCCATTTTCTCTATAATAATCTTCTAATTGATCTGTGATTCGTATTTTTTCTTCTTCCAAATCTACCTGATTTTTATAGAATTCAAGCAAAGCTTCATTAGCTTCATTTGATTTACCCACATCAAAAACAGCATTTTTTAAGATCTTCTCAAGAAATTGATTCGGTCTTCCAACGGCGGATTGCAAATCGGCAAGGAAAAAGTTCTTAGCAGCAGCATTAAATACCGCCCCTTCTGGAGATGCAAATCCTTGTATACCTGTCATATTGGCTAAATTATCTCTAGAGAAAAAGCCTAAATCGCGATTTTGTAATGCTTCTTCTGCAGAACCTAAAGAACTACGAGCTCGTTGGACAGCATCACGCTTTTCATTGATTTGATCTAAAAACTTTTCAGATCTTTTAATTTCAGACTTTTTATATGGAGCCTGTTCAGCTAGACGCATTTTTTCTTCGGATTGAGCCGCTCTTCCAATATTTGGATCTGCTGAGCTGAGCGCAATTCTTTGTTGAGGAGTAAGAGCCGCTCCTTGTGAGCCTGCACTTATTGGGCCTTGTTCTAGACCTTGTTGATTTAAGGGATTTGCATTTTGACCAGAAGGATTTAAAATTTGCTGAATTAAAGCATTTTTCTGTTGTTGTTTAAGTAATGGTCCTACAATTGCTGGATCGAGATCAGCATAAGCAGTTGGTAAACCGGCTTTCTCGAAAGTTTTTCTTTTTCTATAACTTTCTATTTGTTGAGAAAGACCTTGAGAAGCACCAACTCCTAAAGCTCGGCCTAATTCCTGAGAAAATGTTGGGTTTCCTGGTAAATAATCTACTTCCGGCATAATTTATCCTATAACATTAGTAAAAGAGGTAACAATTGCATTAACATTTGAGATCCTCCGAGAATTCCTTCTTGCAATCCGGATTTTTGTTTTGGAACAAATCCTTGCGTTTTTATCCCCAAAAGTTGCTGAAGATTAGTAAATGGTTGTTGAGAATATCCCAATGCTTGAGGAACTGCGCCCATTTGAAGTCCTCCACGAAGAGCCCCTAATCTTTCAGTGAGATCGGCTCCAGCTCCCCCAAGGGCCTGTTGGAAAGCCGAAGAAGATTGAGCTCCTGAACCAAGACCTGAAAATCTTTCTGCAATACCAGGAATAATTTGTTCATTAAATTGTCGCATTAAAGGAGCTTCAAATTGGGAAGTGTCACCACCTAATATTTTTTGAAGATAATTTTCACCAGATTGAAATAATGGATTTTGCTGGATATTCCCTGATTGTCCGTTCATTGAACCAAGAAGTTGATGAAGAAGGCCTGATTGCTGTGGATTTAATGTAGAAAAAGAACTATAACCTTTTGGTTTTTTGCCCATCATTGGGGACATTGACATAAATACCTACCTTTTGCCTGATACTATCAAATATTTATTTTAGTATATAGCTAGTTTTTGAGGAATTCGAGTACTATCGCACCTAAAGTGATAGCAGGAGCTCCGCCACCTTTCGTAATCACAATATTCGTAGGAGTCACATCGATCTGTATTTGATTCGCAATAGCCGTAGCCGATACATAAGGAATTGGAAAGAAATTAATTCCATTAGTCGCTGCTCCATAGATATGAGTGCATAGGACAATCCCTGTAATTCCGTGAGCAAAATTTAGTGAAGCATCACTAAAATAAAATATCTTTCTAAAAGTCTGTCTTTTCGTTTGAGGATCTGTGGCTGTTGCCCATTGTTCTCCAGCTACAACCTCGACTAAATCAAAAGTTCCAATTTGTTTATCATTAAGTCTTCTTGCAATATCGGAATAAACAAAAGTTAGGACTTCTCTAAAGCCCTCTTGATCGGCAGGAAAATATTGGGTTGTAGGAAGATAAATAGCATTAGTATTAATTGGGCCAAATGTCAAAAGATACTTCCATATGTTAATCGGCCACCATTTGACATCCATAGCATCATAGCATGAATAGTAACATCGGCATTTGAAATAGCTGGATCAAACATCTGTTCATCATCAAAAGTAAGTTCCAGTTGAGCAAATTGACCAATAACTGAAAAATAAGTCCTTATCCAGACCTTACTTGAGAAATTAGACTGCGGAACAACTGCGTCTTGTTCAATAGTCGTATCATCGTTTTCATCTAAAAATACGCGACAAGTAAATGCAAGATCATCATCAGTTTCAACAAAAAAATCCACATTCTGAAGACGCATTTGATCGCCTTGTTTCAAAAATGGATTGAATCTCTTAGTCTCAATAATAAAATTATTTTTTACTTTTATAAAACCACCAGAACCATAAACTCCAAATGTTGTAGTATCAACATTTATAAAATTACCATTTATATCAAGCGTTTGAATGATAAATGTATTTGCTGTAATTGGTTTAGAAACTCTATAAATATTCCCATTTAATTGCGTCATACCAACGACTTGGTCGATGATAATTATAGTTCCTTCAATGAGATTATGATTAACCGAAGTGATGACACCTGGATTGGCATTCGTTGCGCCGGTAATAGTGAGAGAAAAGTCATTAATAATTGGACCGCGATTAATATTAGTGAAAACAAATCCCTGCTGATTTCCTGCAACGATTAGAGGGTAATCGCTTTGAAATTGACCTGAATTCCAAAGATCTGGAGTTTCTTGCCATTGTTGAGGTAAATTAGCCCAAGTTGTATCCGCAAAAGGTTGGAATGTTCCAAAACATGTGAGTGAATCATTAAAGAAGGCATATGATCCATCTAAATAATTATAAATTAGGACTCTATTAGGAAATATTGGGTTTTGATCAGCACTTGGGAATGTCCAATAGACTAATTGCTGTGTGAAATCTCGAATGCCATATACGCGCTTGACACCATCATTTCCGTTGTGGATGTTGAAAACTTCATCAGGAATAATCTGATCTATTCTTTTCACGCCTGTTGAATCACAGGTCATAATACCATAATTTCCTACACCAATAATCCCTGCATCAAAAGGTATCATTGAAAAGGTACTTTCAACGCCTAACTCAACATTTATCCTTTCCCAAATAAACGGGAGAAGCTCGTTTCCAGTATAGCGCAGTTGCCAAGTTGAGCGTTCAAAAAAGACGATTAATGTATCTTTGAAAAATTGAGCTGAAATAATTTCTTCGGATGTTGGAGCATCTATAAATCCTCCCTTTCCGGCTACATCACTTCTCCAAGCATTAGCTTGAAAAAAGGCAGGATCCTGACCAGCAGGAACAGCCCCTGCCACATAATATGGCGTACCATTTTGAGACCAACGAGCGCGTTGTCTAAATATAGTTGATATCCCAAAGGCCGATCCTTCAGTTGTGTTTAGCATTACAAGTCTATTTCGATAGGCTATAATTAATAAAGACCCCATTAGGAAATTGGCACCATCGACCTGAGGAAGGAAATTAAACCATTGGATCCCATCATAAAATCGAATTCCATCGCCTAAAGCAGGATTTGTAGCTACTGGATTGTTCTGAAATCCTAAAATATTATTTGTTGCCCAAAATGCACTTAAATAATTTTCAGTCCAAAAAAAATCAGAATTTGTCCCTGTCCAAGAAAATGGAGCTGCATTGCCTGGAAGATTAAAGCTAATATCTATAAATGAACTTGATGAATTAGAGAATGAATTAGCTTTCCTTGTATCAAATCCAATTAATTGTTCTTCATTGATTGCTGTTAATTCACGAGTTCTTAAACCCATTACGGGTAGATTATTAAATGTAGCAGCCATTCCTATGCCAGTAACTAAACGACCTAATTGGGTATAGCCTCTTCGTCGTTGAATTCGCCCTCTAAATAGATAACAATCCTCTAAATTAGGAAATGCATCCTCTGGCAAAAGCCAAGGTTCCATGTCGCGTTCGACACCAACTCGCATATTTGCAATTAAAAAAGGCTGAGCCGTCATTAATTTCCTATTGCAAAATAAAAGTAAGTTAAATTACTCGCTGGAGTGGCTCCTCTAAATGCGGTAAAACCACCTGTTGTAATCGTCCCAACATTTATACCCGCTTCATTTCCAGAATTACTAGATGTTTGAGTTAAAACAATTGAATGTACTCCGCCAACGAAAGTTCCGATAAATACAACTGCTTGAGATGTAACACCCCCAGCCATATTAAATTGTCCCCATTTCAAAATGACTCCTCCTGGAAGAAAAGTGGTACCATTGGGGCCAACAATATTAGGCGTGCCATTTGTCATTTGCACGACCGTTCCAGCATCGCGCCTGAAAAATAATTCAGTTTGAGTAGCTACTTTTGTATAAATAGTACCTTCAGTCGCTGCACCGGCAGGATCTCCGGCTTGATTTGGCATTTCAACAAATTTATGTTTTCCAGCACCAGCAGCATTGAAATCAATATGATTTACATCAAAACTTGTGCCAATGGCCGTAAAGTTATTTAATATATCCCCTTGGCTTACCGAGATTAAATCAGTTGATTTTGGAATCGTTGGTTGGAATGTCATAAGGCCTCAAATAGATTTTATTACTTTTACCCTTATATAGCATGTGCTATATTAGATGGAAAGGGGAGGTTTATATGAATACTAATGAAATTAGAATTGGCAGAGTATTTGCCATGATCGGAGTAATTTTGGTTGCAGTTTTATGTGCATGGTTCGCAAATATAGGGTTGAAGATTTATGGTGTATGGCACCAAAAAAAGGAAGGTGAGGCGGAACTAGCTCGAGCTGAATCTAATAGAAGAATTAAAACCCTAGAAGCAAAAGCCGCTGAAGAAAGCGCAAAACATCTAGCTGAAGCCGAAATTATCAGAGCCAGGGGAGTAGCGGCTGCTAACCAAATTATTGGAGATTCATTGAAAGGAAATGAAAGTTATTTAAGGTATTTATGGATCCAGGGTCTTCAGTCTGAGAAGAACCAGGTAATTTATGTTCCAACAGAGGGTAATCTTCCAATATTAGAAGCGGGAAAAAGATGAGTAAAAAACTTCGATTCTTCTCAACGTATTTCCAATGTCCTTCATGCTGGATTGATTTTAAAGACACGAATAGCAGATATTTTCCTCAATATTTTACCGAGAATGAGGAGCGTTTATGTGATTTTTGCGAGAAAAAACCCACTGAATACCAAGTTTTAAAACGACAAATCGAATATTTACATGATATGCCGCCACTATATCTTTCTTATTTTTTGCAAAACCTTGTAAAACACCTAGAATTAAAGGAATAACATGGATGAAAAAATTACCCTTGAGCAATTAGCATCTGCCCTTGCTAAAGCTTCAACCATATGCGCACCAGATGAATATCAAAGAAGACAAAACGAATTGTCGAGGATTACTGCAAGTTATTTACTCAATGAGTATTATGATGTGATGGAAGCTAATGATGAATAGGCTTGTGTAGCTCAATTGGTAGAGCATTCGACTTGTAATCGAACGGTTGAGGGTTCAATTCCTTTCGCAAGCAATTAAATATTCCCAAAAAGATTGCCAAAAGGAAAACCAACACCATTATTTTGTTCATCATAAATCGTTGAAGTTCTCTCGGAAGTTTGTTGAACTATCGTTCTTCTCAAAGCGAGTCTCATATATTCATCGAAAATCGGTCGATATTTTTGATAATTCTCGAAATCGGCATTATCTTCAAATATCTTCAATGAAGCTCCAAGGCTAAGCATTTGCCACCATTCGAGAAGTTGAGGATTATCTGTAGAATTTATCAAAGCGGTTGGATATTTATAGGCCTCAAAAGAAACTGTATATGTCTGATCTGGAATTGGATAAACATAGATCTGATCTTGAAAGAACATGACACATTGAGGTCGAGAGGCAACATAAGGAGTATATTGAACATTAATTGGATTACCAACCGGTATTACTCCTGTAAATCCTAGAGCATTTATACTTATAGCCCCTGTAATATAATTGATACTTCCTCTTGTATTTGCCGGAAGAGTTGATATGTCTGAAGGAGCAAATAGATTTCCTTGACCATCATCTACGAGGGTAAATGTTGGCGAAATTCCAGAAGTTACATTAGGGGCGCCTTCTGCCGATATTATCACATTCCAATTTAGAAATTTTGCTGCAATATCTGTTGCTATTGAGCTAGAAAAGGCGCCGGGAGGATTAGGTTTAAATCCTTGGATAATCGGAAGATTTGTTAAGAATTGACCGGTATATGTTAGACCAGATCCATTGGTTCCATCTCCTGTATAAACTTGTTGTTGCACGAATTGAATTTCAGAGTTATTTCTAAAGAAATTCTGTCGGCTTTGAGTCATATAACATTGATATCCACCAATAAATACAGGAGGCATAGTAGTAAGATAAGTATCAGTCGGAAGATCATATACAGGAACATTTGCTTGAGTTGTAAATTGGTAGTTATATCTTAAGCTTTCCATTTTGATATGTTCGGACATATCCCAAAGATAGAAAGTATTTATATATTGATCGATTTCTGCATCACTGATTTGGGAAACTGAGGGACGTCCAGTAATTCTTCTGATTTTAGTCCGGATAGTGGTTAAATTTGTGTTAACAGACATATGCCTACCTTTTACCTCACAAATATCACAAAATCTATGTAAGGTAAATAATTATTTTGACTTAAGTCTCTGGTATTATATTTCGATTGTTTACGACGCTCTCAGCAAGAGTGTTTGAAACCTCGCCAACTGGTATGACCTGTGGGCTCTGTGAGGCCGAAATAATGGCAAATGCGTCGAAATTTCTTGTATCGACGTCTATTTCAAAAGTTGTGGGTGTTAGAACTCTGATTTCATAGATATTTCCATTAACCTGAGTCATCCCAAACTTTACTGGAAAGTAAAAACGCACAAAGAGCCCGCTATCATAGCCATGATCTTGAGTTGTAGTAACAACACCGGGGTTTGTGCGAGAGATATTTGAAACTGTTTGTCTATTAGGGACAAAGAAGTTGGCTATACTCATCCTACGTTGAACTCCATAGACTCGAAACCATAACGTCTTATGTATTTAGCGCTACTATTTAGAGGAACATATGTAGGGCCTAAACCATCAACATATCTATCTTGACTAGGAGGTAAAATGTCATTTTCTGATTTGAAACCATGTACTGGATAAGCACAGGAATTGATCTTTCCATTTAAAGCCTCTGCACAAGCATCCACTCCATTTAAGTGTCTTGCCACATATAAAGGGATCTCATAAACGCCTTCATCTGCCATCCATTTGTCAAACATGGGGACTTCCTTATATTTTCTAATTTGGATTCGGCATAAAGATCCAGGATTTTCGAAACATCTAAATCGTCCTTTAACTAGTTTTATCTCCTCTTCAATAAGCTTTTGAAGACGATCTTTACTCGATTTCGGGGCCTCGAGAACAATAGATTTCTCAGCGGTGACCGAATCGGCTATATTTAATTTTACCATATACTTCCTTTGTTAAATTAAAGAGGGAGCGGCCGGGAAGTCCCAACCCTTTAAAAACTCCCCCTAAAGTAATTAAATACTTTGGTTTTTATAAGCAAACCACTGATACAATTTGCCAGTTGTCTGGACAGTTGTACCAACCTGAATGCCTGTAAATGATACGTTATCGGTAGCATCATCAAGTAAATTACCAAATGGCTGAGATACGCTATTAATAGCAGCTTCTCCAACTGGAACTACTTGAGCAAATGTCACGCCACCAGCTGCAATAGCAGAAGTTGGGAATGCAAATGCTGTGAAACCAGTACTATTAATATTAACAGTAATCGAGTTAGTTGTTGTATTAATAGCTGTAATAACTCCCAATAAATTGTTCATTTCAACCATACCAAATACAGCCGGAACGATAATTCGTACATCTTGTCCAACGGTGAATCCGTGCACTACAGACATAATGATTACCGCGCTTGCAGCTTGGCTAATTGATGTAATATAACGATTTCTTGGGTAGAATCTAGAGTCGAAAGGTATTCTTCTCCAGAATCCAGCCGTTGCAGCAGCACCAGGCGCTACCATATAAGCTAAGTTAAAGCTTGTATTGGCCACAATTGTATCAATTGTAAAGTCAAGACCAGCGATATTTAGCTGACCAGTTGTCCCATATACACGTACGATGTCAAGGTTATTCAGACCTGAAGTACTTGCAGTTGAAACTACTGGAGGAGTAGCGTTTGTGATACCCGTAATAGCAACAGCTGCGCTAGGAGTTTGATCTCCACTATCTGCAAGGAAGGTGAATCCACCTGTAGTTGTAGTAGTTTCGATCGCAACTGTAGCAGCTCCGTTTGTTTTTAAGTTATAATATGCCGACCCAGCAGCCATTGAAGATGTACCTTGAGCTCTCATTACTGGAGTCGAGGCAGCAGCTGATCCGATATCAGTAATGTTAATCATTCTGAATTCGGAGTAACCACTTGGGAGGGCTATGTTTAGTAAATTCCCATCTGAAGTGAATGTACCTGTTAATAGACCATGTATTGCTGTACTCATTTTATCCTCCTTATCCTAATGTGCATCTAAGGTTAAACACCCATTGATCATTCAGAATTCGTGGCACTTCCGCGAATTTATAACCAACTGACGCATTCAGAGCTAAAGGTCCATCATAAATAGGCGGACGATAGATGAAAGATGCACTATAACCATCTTGTTCAACAGCAGCGAATGCTTCGCGTCCTGTGACGAAAATGTTATAGACCGTGTTTCCAAGTAACGATGCATTTGGAGTAGTAGAACCAATGCTAGATAATAAGAATCTAACGTTAGCAACTGTTCCCCATTCAGCATCGAGAGTAGATTGTTGGTTCGGATAGTTCCATTTTTGGATAAATCCAGAAACGTTATCTAACTGACCAATCATATCTGTATGGCCAAGACCAAAATACGCATCACGTACTGGCGCTGTACCAAATCTATTCTCTCCTTCGATACCTGTTAAGAAGCTATAAGCATTATTACCGCGTAGCGTTCTAACTACAGTATCCACGTCGGAACGTGTGATTTCTGTTGGGTTATCCCCGTTAGTACCGCCTACTGCGTTTATAAAGCTAGCTGTTGATGCGAGCATATCTCTCATCAACTGGTCTTCTGTCTGTCTTAAAGACACACCAAGACGCTGAGCGGCTTCGTTAAGAACAGGATCTTGGTTCTGTAGTGTTACTTGCTCATTAAGGAGCACGTAAGTACCATAGAAATCCATCTTAGCATCGATATTGATCGCTGTTAAGTTTTGTGGAGGAGGTGTAACTCCTGTATTTCCCAAAGGAACTGGAGCAGTGGCAAGTGGATTGTACCGTCTCATACGAAGAGTAGTACCACCATTTCTTGGCATTGCTTTCAGATCTGCTGGGATCTTGTGAATCATGTACGGAACTGGCACAGATAGCAGTTTAAAACTAAACGACTGCTGGACTGGTGCTGGAAGCGTACTTGTCGTTGTAATTGACATAGCAATTTCCTATTGTTATGCCTCTTAAGCGCCCTTTCTTATTTCCTGCATTTCTTTCCACATCTGAGCTTTTAACTCAGGTGTAAGACCATTCTCGAATTGATGGACCTGACCTATTGCGCTCGTCTTTCCGACAGATTGCACAGAGACGGGTTTCTTTGCGTTTTCTAAAGCCTTCTTTTTGTCTTTATTCATTGGCTCGTCTCTTTGTGGTACGAATGTTTTAATGTACTCATAGGCAAGTTCCGATTGTTGAAACGGATCATCTGCAAACTTAAGCAAGGATTTGGCTAATTGAGGCTTTGTTTCTTTTAATAACTCAATATTTTCCTTAGTAACTGTGGACATGAAGTCTGGGTATTTATGTTGCAATCTTTCATCTACAGTGGAGGCATCTCGCTCTTTAATAACCTGTTCTGCCGCCTGTCTAGCAAATTTAGTCGCGAGCCTTTTGGCCTGTGCAACTGATAGGATGTCATCATCCGCTAGCTTGGCAAACTCATCTTCTTCTTGAGGTTGCGCCTTTTTATGTAGAGAAGAGAATTGATCTTTCAATTCCGCAATCTCACGTTCCTTTTCTCGCATATGCCTTCGCATTTCTGCCCAGTTATATTCAGCGTCATTTCTTTGACGACGCTGCTCTGGGGTTTCTTGCGACTGCTCCTGCGACTCAGTAGATTCTTGCGACTCAGCGACAGCCACTGAAGTTTCCACCTCTACGCTCTTGTTTTCCTCTTCTGACATTACTTTTCCTTGGGTTTGCGAAACCCTGTTACGCCTTTGACTTAGTTGACGCGTTTACGACCGCTACGATGACAACTAAATAATTTACTTGATAACAGAGAAACGACAATAGAGTCAAAAAATATTTTTAGGGTATACAGAAAAAGCCATGATCTAGTTAAATTTTAATTATCTTCAACTAAGGAGAAAAACATGAAGAATGCAATTTTATCATTATTATTGGGTGTAGCAGCTGTATCGTTACAGGCCCATGACAGCATAGAGGACGCCTCTTTGCTTGCTATCGCAGAACCATATGGGTTCGTTCCACAACATCATGAAATAAAACCACAATTCCGAGTGTTAAGACATAATGAAAATAATTACAAATACACAAAAGTAATTGGTGGTATAGAATATAAATACTTCCAAGCAGAAGGTCCTAACTTTAATGCATTTATGGGATATTCACACACAGATCATAAGACCTATTTTGCAGCAGACTGGGATTTGAGCTATATTTTCAATTACTCAGATTATATTAACATCTATCCTATAGTGGGATTTGGCAATTCATCCCATTTTTCTTCAAGAAACAATGGAAGTGACTACCATATTTTTTGCTCTAAGTTTAATGGAGGAGTTGGATCCACATTTTTCTTTAGCGATTTAATAAGCGCAGATGTAAGTCTTCATTATTTTAAAGATATAAGCTCAACAGTAATTCTCTATAAAGGGAATGATTTCTGGGGAAAGCGTTACCACTCACCCTATGGATTAAGGGCCGCAATGGAATTAAAATTTCCGAATGTAATGTCAAAAGACATCGTTGTGGGTGGATTTTATGCCCAAACCATTAAAGATGCTTATAAAGAATATGGGTTAAATATAGCAGTGGTGTTTGCGTTTTAATGAAAAAAATAGCAATATTAACACTAATTACCTCCATGTTAATAGCAGAAGTCCCGAGCGCCGGAAGACCTAATCTCGGCGCTTTTGACGAAGTGAATACCCAGCTGTTGCAAAATATAGAAAATCACTTACAAGGAATTAGCTTAGAAATAAGAAATCTGCTCAAACTTCAGGATGAGATAGAGATTCCATCTTTCGAAGCGGATAATTTTGAAAAATTACGTTTAGAAATAAATTGCATAAATACAAGACTTGATTATCTTATATGGCTATTGGACCACTCATTGATAGAGGGTGATTACTAAATTATAGAGCCTTTAAAGCAATCGGATATCCATTTATATAGCATCGGGTCATATAGAGTAGGGTTTTTCACAATGCTGATGCAATCTTGAATACCAGGAATGGTCCATTTAAGACTAAGTTTATCAGTTCTTTTGTCAAACTCATATAAGATCTTACAATGATTCGGATATTGAGCTACCATGTCTAGGGCTTCAGGAGCTGTTTCGCGTGCTACAAACCAATTGCGGACAACGTTTTGTGCCCACATTTCTTTATTTGAGAGCACAAATATATGAAATTTGTCCTTATATTTATGCTCATTAGAATTAATCGTATCCTCTATTTCTTGATTGAACTTGAGAGCATATTCATCGAGAATTTCTTCTACTGAGGTGCTCGATTGATCTGTACGATTCAAAATATCATGAACGGCCTGACCTACACGAGCGCCTTTCATCCCAAAACGATTATATGAATATTTCTTATCCGTTGCGTCCATCGAACTCTTTCATTATTTCTTCAATATCGACTTTTGTCTTAGGTAATTCAATGATAGTTGGAATATCGTTTTTACTAGCCTTATAGTGATATGCCATACACCCAAAAAATACTAATGGGAGAAATAGGAATGAAGACATTTTCCAGCTCATTTTTTCTTCCTTGCCATCTTTTCAGAGGCTTCAAGTTTCTTGTCTAGTTTCTTATCGGCTTTTAACAAAGAATTCATTCCTTTGTCCATTTTCTTCTTAACGTCTTTAATTTTCCTATCCATACAACTACATCCTTCCCATTCAATCATTTCGGGGTTAATAAGCATAAAATCCCAATCAGGACATTCATGCTCTATTTCTTCTTTCCTTTTCGAGCTTCTGATAATGCTATAGCTATTGCCTGCTTTGGATTGGTAACTTCAGGTCCTTTTTTAGAGCCCGAATGAAGTTTTCCACCTTTAAATTCCTTCATTACTTTTTCCACCTTTGCCTTACCAGCTGATGATTTAATCGATTTCGGCCTTGGAGCCATTTTTCTTTTCATAAGTCCTTAAGTTTCTTTCTTTTGCCTGGCGTCAGGAAAATGATCAATGTTGCAAATATGGTCCACTTGGCTTTTCTTTAATATTAGCCTTAGACTTAGGAACCTTTACGCCCTGGTTCTTAAGTACATTTTTGGCAATATTTTGAGCTTTTCCGGGAGGTCTTAACATTACCATATTACCCCGGTCTGACTTTGCTATTATTCTCATGAATATCAGATACTTCAATAATGCCAGTAGCAAAACTATTAACAATCCCATCTCTATAGGAATGCTCCTTAGTAAATGTCATTAGCTTAGGGCTGGAAGGCATATTAGCAAATTCCCCATGACCCATAGGACCTTCAGGCTCTTTTTGAACAGCGAAGTCATAGTTAGCATTCCTGTCTTTTTGGCCCACAGTTCTACCACGTAAAATCGTGGGATCAGGAGCTCTATCACCGCTTTTCTTAGCCATATAATCCTAATGTTGCTGAGATTTGTATTTACTTCTTTTGCCTTCGCTTTTTGCAACGCAACCATCAATTTCACTCATTGTGTCATCGATGCCTTCATTCATTGGAAGTTTAACTTTTGGATATTGACCCATATAAACATCTTGAGGCATGTTAGCGAATTGGCCTTTGCCGATTCCTTCTTCATGACCTTCTATTCTTGCCTTTGACATACTTGTCTCCTTATTTTGGCTTTTTTCTTACCATACACGATTTGTGTAAATATGTTAAAATTTATTTTGAAACCCGCTTCTTAGTTACTGGTTTACTTAACGTTTTCTGAGTAGCGACTTCGGCTTCTTGTCGACTGTCTTCTTGGATGGCTTTGAGGATCTCGATGCTTTTAGCGATATGATCGAGGTTAATGCCCTGAAGCTCTTTAACAGCCCTAACGCGATCAAGTGCACCAGCGTCGCGGTCTCTCTGTGCTTCGGCGATTCTTTCGACGGCAAGCGCCTGGTTTTCTTGGACACGGGACGCTCTTTCGAAGCCGAGGCCCTCGTTTGCCATTGCTTTTGCTTTGAGGTCTTCAATTTGGGCTTGGAGGACTTGGATTTGGACTTGTTGTTGCTGCTCGGCTTGTTTAGCTTGCTGCTCTTCTTGTTGACTGATTGCATCAATGAGTTCCTTCTTGTTTTGTAATGTTGAGTTTTCAATGAGAAGATTGGTAGGCACAGGTACGCCAAGTTCTCTCATTTGAAGAAGCTGCTGCATTTGCAATTGCTTCTGAGTTGCTGTGTTTAAACCATCTTCTATGCTCGCATCATATTTTCCAAAAGCTCTGTTATAGAATTGTTCAGTAGGTTCTTGGTTAATGATTCTTCGCACTTTTCCAGGAGTCCAGTTCTGCTGCATAAGACGAATAGAAAGGTTCCCAAGGAGTTTTTGTGATCTATCAAGGTTATCAAATAATCCTCTAAGAGTTGTAAGACCAGCCCCTTGTCTAAGCATAGATAGAACGCCCGCCTTATCATCTACAGCAGATCCCAAGAGCTCCTCATTCACCCCTGATATCTCCTGAATTTCTCGCCCAAGTAACTCAGAGAGTTGTATCATTGAAGGAGGGATTTGGGGAGCTTGAATCGGGACAACATCTGTAATTTGAGCAGTAGCCTTTAAGGCTAAACTTCTACCCTGACCTTGTAAGAATGCATCTTTAGGGTTAACTAGAGCATCTTCTTTAAAGATAACACCCGAATTGATCTGGGATTCTAAGATATCTAACTCAATAACTTTTCGACGATTATATAGATACTGAGCATCACGCAAGCCCCGAACAACGCCCTGGACACGCCAGGGAAAGCTGGGGATCTGCGGTTCATAGTAGCCCCAAACAGGAACAAAAGGATATTCATCAATGCCAAGAGGATTTGGTCCATGATACATCACCTTACCTTGTACAGATATTGCTAGTTTTACTGAGGGAATCTCATGATCGAGCAGAACAATTTGCGGATAAATACGGAGGAATTCTTGGAGATCATCTGGATTTCCCTTCCATTCAATTGATTCACCTGTTTGAGAATCGACGAGCATTTTCTGCCGCCGAGAGTCCATGTACCAGAACTCATCATATATGAGAAGATCTTGCATCCCGTAGTTGTACGACTCGGGCATAAATTGAAACTTGCCATCGCGATTACCCCATCCTCTGAAGTTCTTAATCTCATCATCTCTTCCAGGAAGCAAGCTTAATACTTGCTGTCTAGAGAGATATTTCCTTGTCCAGATGTCATTACAATCTGACAAGTCCATTTTTTTAAAGTAAGGATCAATCAAATAACCGTTGTACGCAACATTGTCAACCTTAATATCACCATTGACTGGATCGTTACGATAATCCATCCAAATGCTCATAAGGTTCATTCCGCCGATTAAAGCGCCTTTGAATGCATCGGAAATAGTATGGAGAATGTCGCCTGTTTGATTGGCATGAAATAAAAGCTTAGTGAACTGATCAGCAGTTTGGTCATCGCTAGATTCAACTGGAACACAAATAGTAGACTTTCGATGCTCTCGCTGGTAACCATCAATCATATTTACTACGCGGCGAATGCGATTGAAGTTGAATTGTCTTCGACGAAAGGCCGGCACATTACCGTAAATATCATTCCAAAGAGTCTGATCACCCGCATGAAAACGGTGATCGATATCTGCCTCAGACCAGAAACTCTGGTTAATCGTTATGTTTTTAGCATATGTATGATCCATGCGTTTGAGAATCGAATGATCATTGTCGATATAATAGCTATCCGAAAGTTGGGGGAATAGGGTCAAAGTATACCTTGTCAAATATTTTCTTTACACTACCTTTTTTCTCTTTTCTTTTCAAAGGTCTTTAATCTTGTCAAGATTAGAAGCGCGCTTGTATTATACGAAAGCTTTGAGAGCGCGTATAAAATCAGAGAAAAAAGAGGCAAAATGAATACTTATGAAGCTTATTGTAGTTTACAAGGCCAAGGGAATTTTATTAGAGTCGAGACAAAAGATGAAGGAATATGTTTTATATTTCGAACAGAAGAAACTGTTTATAAAAAGTCTAGATATTATAAAGTAAAATTACAGGATGTACAAAAGCTAGTTTATTTTCCTGAAAACATAACCGATTTTGATAGCTATCAAATAGATTATGTATGCATAGGTGAATTTACAAGCAACACAACTTTTCTACCGATGCGCGAAAAAGAAGTTCTTAAAGAGTTGCTTGAATATTGGGAGAAGAACAAAAAAAATGAAGACCAAAATCCCTAAGATATCGAAAGAATCCTACGCTAAGATACCAAAATGTCCTGAATGCAATCAACTTTGCGATAGGATGGAAAAATATGATTGCAAGTTCTGCAAAAACTGTAATATTTGGCTAGAAAAGAAATGTTCTGATCCGGACTGCCAGTTCTGCCCTTGCCGACCTGAAAAACCTCTTAACAATAATCCCCCTTAGACTTAAGATTAGATGTCTAAAGGGAGCAGTATTATGATTCAATTAGACTTTTTTGAAAAAAACGAAACCAGAATATTATTAGAAGAAATTAGAAAGGTGCGTGATTCATCAGAAAGAGTGCGCAAGAGTGTATTTAAAAGAATCTCAGAGTTTGAGAAGATGTTAAGAGATATAGAACAGATTAAGAAGGTTGGATGATCAACTGGGAATTACAAACAACTGGTAATCTTTTATGCAGAATAGGAAATGAGGGATTCGTCTCATATCAACCTCGAAATCCCGAGAGAGAAGAGCCAGAAACCGCTCTTTATTGTGAAGAATCTGATAAACTTTATATTCTCCTTGGAGACTGGAGAAATGACTATGAAAAAGTTATTCCTCAAGGATATAAAGAATGCTATGAATTATATCTAAAGAATATCGAGTTTCAAAGCCCTTTAAGTGATGATGCCAAAATTGATACTTCTAATTTAGATAATTGTATTTACCACTTACAGTCTATCTGTACAACTATTGATTTTATGCTAAAACAGGACGAAAATGACAGTTAACATATCACTTCCTTCAAACAACATTCATTATTCAGGCTATCAACAGATCCCTGATAGGGTTAGAATCACAGATTTTCAGTTGCAAGCAAATTATTATAAGCGGTTTTATATGACAATGTCCCATATTCAAGCAAATATGGGATTATATGCAGCGTTTAGAAGAGCAATTGAAATGCAGGAGAATCTATGAAATCATCTTATAAGTATATATTTTTTGCTATAACTTTACTCTTCTCAGGACTACAAGCCGATATTCCACATAAACAATGGAAAGAACCATTTAGTCAGGAAAGCCATGAAGACGTACAGCGCTGGATAAGCGAACTTATGCTAAAATTCTATTATGCTTATCATGATAATAATGTTGAAGAAATGAAAAGATTAAGCGAGCAGATTCAGAATCTGATTCATTTAGAGTTTGAGGCAAATCAGAAATGACGATTAAATGCTTTTTATCTGCGAAAAACATCGATTATTCAGGTTGTAATCAATTATCATCTTATATTGAAATTAAAGATAATTGTCTAATGCTTCATTGCTATGATAAATTTAACGATGACTTAATACAATTTTTAAATATACATAAAATTACCGGCGTTAAAGATAGAGTTGGGATCTGGTATCTTTATGCGAAGAAATAATACGAATCTTAACCCATTGGTTGGGGCTTGGCAATTGGATCTGGTGGACTTAGCGTATCTAAGACCCTTATGTCGCCATAATAAGACCAAGTGTTTGGCTAGCAAAGCGGGGTTCGAATCCTCAAGGAGTCAATTATGGAAGAAAACAATTTCCCTATGTTAGGTACCCTATTAGGTGCCTATCATGAAGAAATAAAAACAATAACTATCGGTGAACCAAAGCCAACGTTAAAGCGAACTTTGGAATGGATAAGCGTTAAAGATCGGTTGCCAGAACCATTTGTTGATGTCCTAGTTTCAGCTAGAGATACAATGGGGTTGACTTATAAAATTGGAGAACAATATTGTGCTATAGATCGATTTTGTATTTGGACCGATGGCGAACCACCATCATTTCGAACATCCCGCTTTGACTATGGAATCGTTAATCATTGGATGCCGCTGCCCGAGATTCCTAATGTTTGTATGGATTAGAGTTCAGGATCAACTGCCCCCTAAAGAACTTCCTGTTTTAGTATCTGATATAAAATATCCTCATATAGATTTTATACGAATTGGATTTTACGATCCAAGCGTTGGAACTCCTTCAGGATGGAGAAGCGAAGGATATAGTAATATTTCTGTAAGCCATTGGATGCCTTTACCGGAGTCACCGAAAGATGATAATTGATTGCATAGCAGATCTCCATGGGTTTTATCCCGAACTTGAAGGAGGCGATCTTCTTTTTGTAGCTGGGGATTTGACAGGAAATGATTCCTTTGATCAATGGGATGAATTTTTCAATTGGCTTGATCTGGCATCTGATAAATATAACCGGATTTGTGTTATCGCCGGGAATCATGATAATGCTTTAATTATGAGTTCAAATCGATTCAGATATTTAAGACGAGAAGAATGCGTTTCATATCTAGAAGATTCAGGCGCAGAATTCCAAGGCTTCAAGATTTGGGGTTCTCCTTGGACAAAAACCTTCGAAGGAATGAATCCTCATTGTAAGGCTTTTACTTGTGACACCGAAGAGGAATTAGCTGAGAAGTGGGCTCTAATACCAGACGATGTCGATATCCTTATCACTCATGCTCCCTTATTCGGAATTCTTGATGAAGTTAAAGATTATTACTCCAGAAATATTATAAACACCGGATCTCAATCACTTTCTAAAAGAATTACCGAACTAAAAAATATTAAGCTTCATATATTTGGTCACATTCACGAAAATGGTGGAATATGGAAGGCGAATTTGAATCGTCGACTTGTTTATGTTAATGCTTCACACGTCAACGAACTTTATAAGCCAGTAAACAGGCCGGTAAGGATTGAGCTATGAAAGAAAAGTGCGAAAAGTGTAATTCAATTCTAGAGCTCTGCCCAG
>Ga0137399_10000051_pt1 | contig 38303 bp, 36 predicted proteins | sample czorhiz316metaG_FD_104810 | JGI IMG/M metagenome (GOLD analysis project Ga0137399, IMG submission 104810) | Vadose zone soil microbial communities from Angelo Coast Range Reserve, California, USA - czorhiz3.16 metaG | ecosystem: Environmental > Terrestrial > Soil > Vadose zone | place: USA...
CGCGGTCAGCGAACATCGACAAATGCACGGACGCGCAAAGGACCTCGCAAGACGGTTGGCGTTATTCGCAATCCGGAAGCTAAGGCAGGAAAAGTTTAAAGATGGCCGAACACAAAAAACCAGCAAAGCCGAAAGCGGATAAAACAGAGAAGCCGAAGAAGCCAAAGGCTGAAGAGAAATCTCCGGCCCCGGAAAGCAAGGCGGAGCAACCCGCACCAGCGCCGACCGCTGAACCTGCAGCGCCCGTCAGTGCCGAGGCAAAGCCAGCGAAAAAGCCGGCGAAACCCAGTAAACCAGAAACAGCTCCCGCTGAAGCGCCTCGCGAGAATCTCACCTTAGATGCCGACGAGGTTGAGAAGCCGAAGATTGTTAAGGCGAAAGGCGCCAAGAACGTTCATTCGGGGATCGCGCACGTTTACGCGACGTTTAACAACACCATCGTCACAATCACGGATTTGAATGGGAACGTGATTGGATGGTCGAGCGCGGGCAAGGTTGGATTCAAAGGTTCGCGCAAGAGCACGGCTTATGCGGCGCAATTAGTTGCGCAAGACGCATCGCGACAGGCGATGGGTCACGGCTTAAAAGAAGTGCAAGTTCTCGTCAAAGGTCCGGGCGCTGGACGTGAATCAGCTGTGCGTGCGTTGCAGGCGATCGGGCTCGACCTCACTTTGATTCGTGACGTTACCCCGGTCCCGCACAACGGCTGCCGGCCGCCGAAACAACGCCGGGTCTAAGATCGACATCCACTCAACTCTCAACCCTCAACACTCAACTTTTTAGATGGGCAGATACACCGGACCGAAAACAAGGATCAGTCGCCGTTACGGCGTGCAGATTTTTGGACCATCGAAGTCGCTTGAGCGGAAAAATTATCCGCCGGGAATGCACGGGCCAAAAGGCTCGCGGCGCAAACAGTCTGATTACGCAATCGCTCTGGGCGAAAAGCAAAAGCTGCGTTACCAATACGGACTGCTCGAGAGACAGTTCCGCCGCATTTTCGAGAACGCGCTGCGCAAACGCGGTGTGACCGGCGAAACCCTGCTGCAGCTGCTCGAAACGCGGCTCGACAATGTGATTTATCGTTTGGGCCTCGCCAACACCCGCAATGGCGCGCGTCAGCTCGTGTCGCACGGGCACGTTCAGGTCAATGGGCGCAACGTCAACGTTGCTTCTTTCAACGTGAAAGCCGGGGACGAGATCGCGATTAAAGATAAACCGAAATCGCGTCAGCTCGCACTTCGCAATCTGGAGCTGACTCAAATCGTGCCAGTGCCAGATTGGCTGACCGTCGACCGAGACGCGCTCAAAGGAAAAGTCGCGCACATCCCATCGCGCGAAGAAATGCAGCCAATCGTCAACGAACAGTTGATCGTCGAGCTGTATTCGCGCTAATTGCGGCGATCAGTCGAAGCTGTTTCCAAAAATTCCAACGCTTTATCGTAGCTTTTGCGCTGGAGAAAGTGGGCGAGCTGCGGGTCGATCGGCCTTGGCAGCGCGGCTTCCAGCTTCTCGATTCTTTCTGAAACCACCCGAAGCCGCGCAGTGTGGGCTTCCGGATTGCGGCGGCTGTTTTCGTCGCTAATAATCGCGAGTCGCTCGCGCAAAGCCTCGGTAAGATCGACAATCGCCCTGTTCATCACTGGTTCGCTAAAACTAAAGCTTGAAACTCATCTTTCTTTTGCGCAAGCGTGCAAGACGTGGCGGCCGAGCCGAAACGCATTTTGATGGTGGACGACGACGTCGCCCTGTTGCGGGTCGTGCGTGAGGCGCTGGTGGCATCGCTCCGGTGTGAAGTCGATACCTCACCCAAGCCCGAGTACGCGTTCGAGCTGGCGCTGAAGAAAAAATACGACCTGTTCATCTTCGATTTCCAAATGCCGATGATTGACGGCGCGATGTTGTTCTTCCTGATCGGCAAGGTTTATCAGAATAGCCACCCGGTCAGAGAAGTTCCGCCGCTGCTTCTTATTTCCGGAAAAGCCGAGGAGGCGAGAGCTCAGGAATTGCTCAAGGAACCGGGGGTCGCCGGTTTAGTGGCCAAGCCTTTTGCAATCAATCGGCTGCTGGACAAAATCAAAGCCGCGGTTCCCGCGATCCAGTCGGCAGTTTAATGGCGCTCGAATCAGCGCGGGCCAGTTTCGGAGAGGAGCTGGCGTTTGGCTTCGAGCCAATCTGAATTCGCATCTCCGGGAAGATCGAATCGACGCCGGCGCTCGGAGATGAAATAGGCGCGCGTCTGGATTTGGTCGTCCGTTGGATCGAAGGCGACTCGAGTTGATGACGCTGGCGCCGTGTTCCGGATATCATTCTTTTTTCGCGCCGCGGATTTCTTTCCCTTAACCGGTGTCGATCTTGCCACCGCTTTTGTCTTCCCAACTTTTGCTGACGCTGCGTCAGCTTTGCTCTTCTTCGCCACAACTATAATTCCTCCCTGAATTACGATTTAGCGAAGGGCTTCGGATTGACAAGCGGTTTGTCCGAGCCGGACCGGCACTTACCAGAGTTGGCGTGGCTGCCACTTTTAACTAGCTTATCGCATGCGGCACTTCGTTTTTCGCTGGTTCGTGACGGCGTTTGCTGTGTTTGTGGCAGCGCCGATCGTGGGAATTGATTATACCGGGATTGGTTGCCTGCTCGGCGCGTCGTTGCTCTTGGGAATCATCAATGCGTTTGTTCGCCCGATTCTGCTGTTCCTGAGTATTCCACTAATTCTGGTGACGCTGGGCTTCTTTATCTTGGTCATCAACGCGCTGATGCTGAAGTTCGTGAGCGAGATTGTGCCTTGTTTCAAAGTCCACGGTTTCTGGAGCGCGATTTTTGGCGCGATCATCATTTCGATTGTGAGTTGGTTGCTGAGCGCGTTTTTCCGCGGCAGTGACGGCCGGGTCCACGTGTTGACGCACCACAGCCAGATCAAACAGGTTCGCGGTCGGGTGATCGAACCCGGTGAGTGAAAAGCAGCGGAATGTTCGGCGGTAAGTCTGGGTCACGCGACCGCGTTCGCGTCAAGATCTGTGGAATCACGAACAAAGACGACGCGCTCGCTGCGATCGACGCCGGCGCCGACGCGCTCGGATTCAATCTCGTTCCGCGCAGCTCGCGTTACATCGACATTGAAAAGGCGGCAGCCTGGATCGACAACTTGCCAAAGGAGATCTGCAAGGTCGCGGTCGTGGCCGATGCGAATTGGGAAGATGCGTGCCGGATTGGTCAGCTTCGATTTATCGACGCGCTCCAACTGCATGGAAACGAATCGCCGGAATTCTGCCGGCGACTGGCCGACGCTGGAATTCCATTTGCAAAAGCAGTGCCGGTAACCGGTTCCAAATCGCTCGCCGACCTGCCAGACTATTTCACCGACACGATGATTTTGGATTCGAGTGCGCGCGGAACTTTTGGCGGAACGGGCAAGCCGTTTCCGTGGAAATTTGCGCCCGAATTCGTGCGACACCACCCCCGAATCAGCGTAATTCTCGCAGGCGGATTGAACCCAGAAAACGTAGCGGAGGCTGTTAAGGTCGTCCGACCGCGCGGGGTCGATGTTACCACCGGTGTGGAGGCGGTGCCCGGACGGAAAGATCACCTTTTGATCCGGGCGTTCGTTCAGGCTGCTCGCCGTCCTCCCGGGGTAGGGGCTTAAGGCGGCCCCGGCGTCTTTACGCGTTTGTAATGGGAAACATTACAGGACTGGTCTGCTTCCTGCTTTTATCCGGCCAGCACTTATCTCACTCCTTCTAATTATGGTTACTTCTCTTAAGCAACGGGGATGCGTCGCGGCGGTGGCCTTCTTGGGCGCGCTTTCCCTTTCACAAGCGCAAACAAATCCTGCCCCGGCCGGGCCAGCTCAGCCACCCGATCCAATTAAACCAGCTGATCATCCGCCAGTGTTACTGGTGCAAGCCCCAGTCCAGGCTGCTTCCCCAGCTGCGCCATCGACCACAAAGTCGGCCACGACTTCCACAGTAATGGCTCCGGCGTTGACCGAAGCCGATGCCGCGGTTGAAAGCGGCGGTGTTGGCGTACGCGAATTTCAAGGCGACGACGTCGGCCAAGTGCTCCGGTTGCTCGCCCGCCAAGCGAAGGTCAACATGGTTGTGAGTGACGCCGTGACCGGCACCGTGACAATGCGGCTGGAAGACGTGACCGCGCTCCAAGCGATCTCCATCATCGTGAAAGCCAAGGGGCTTTTCATGGATAAGATCGACACCGTCTATTACATCAAGACCGCAACCGAGCGGACCGCCGAGCCTACCGAAAGCGATAACTATCAATTCAGCTACGCACGCGCAAAAGATGTTTCGCCGCTGCTCGCTTCCCAACTTGCGAGTCACGATCCTCCACAGATCGACGAACGCACTAACACGATTTTCTTCCGGGAGACTCGCAGCAACATCGACAACATCCGGAAAATGCTGGTGCAGATCGACAGACCGACGAGGCAAGTCATGATCGAGGCGCGCTTGGTCGAAGTGAGTGCTGATCCGGTTCAGGCTTATGGCATTAACTGGTCTGGCACCGTCGGAAGCGCTTCAGCGCCGAAGACGGTCACCTACGGCAATCCGATTGCATCGGGCAGCCCCGTGCCGGGTGCTAATCCGCCGACAAGTGGATTCGGTCTCGGAAACCCGAGTAACCACAACTTCTTCGGTAATCTCAGCCACCTGGTTCCCGGACAGTTCGCCATCCTCTCGGTGCCGCAATTTTCCGCCACGATACAGGCCCTCAACGAAGATGCAGACGCGGAGTTTTTGGCCAATCCGCGAATTGTGACTGCCGATAATCAGCAAGCAAAAATTGAAGTGCTTCGCAATCAGCCCGTGCCGCAACTCAATTTCAATGAACAGACCGCAACTGCGGTCTTCGGCGGCTTTCAGGACAAGACTTTCGGCAACACCCTGGTCGTGCGGCCGTCCATTAATAAAGACAATTACATCACCCTCTCGGTGAAGCCGGAAATCAGCAATAAGGTCAACGATTTTCACTTCTCTTTTAATGGCGCGGACGTGACCAGTCCGATCATCGACAAACGTTCGCTCGATTCCAATGTGTTGATCAAAAGCGGGGACACGCTTGCCCTCGGTGGCTTAATCTCGGATCAGGTTTCGAAGTCGCGAACCAAGGTGCCATTGCTCGGCGATATTCCAGTAATTGGCTACGCGTTCCAAAGCCATGACAATGAACGTCACAAACGCAACCTGCTTATTTTTGTGACGCCGACGATCATCGATCAACGTTACGGAACTGGTTTGGAAGACCAGGTCTCGGGCGTGCGTCACACGGGCGAAGAATATGCTGATCCAAACGGCTGGCGAAATAACGCCAAAGGCGCGGTTCGCTTAGTTCCTACGGCGCATCGCCAACTCGCGGCCGATTACGCCAAACCCGGGGAGCCGCCGCCACCGGAGGAAGCCGCTCAAGTACAATTTAAGAGCAGCGCGAAAGACCGGGACGAATAACGAATTTCGGAATGTGGGGTTGAGAGGGGGCGGGTGCCCGCGAGGGCCCCGCCCTCTTTGGGTTTCGCGCATCACGCAAGACGATTTGCACGAACTATCACCGACCAAAGACGCGGCGATAATTTGTCGATCTGGCACATCTGCTGCTGAAAAGTAATTATGAAGCTATTTCTCCGCACCACTGCGGTTACTGCATTTGCATTTACTATCGCCTTAAATCCAGCCCGCGCGGTCCTGCCCCCAGACTCAGGGGATGTTGTCGTCAATGTCGATAACAGCAGGCTCGTGAAATTGAGTGCGACGGATGGAACCGTTCTTTGGTCGGTCGATGTCGCCAATGATGGCGCGCTGGCTGTCGATCCGAACGACTTTGGTGTTTACACGTCACTGGGCGCTCACAACTACGGTAACGATGGAACGACCTACAAATTTACCGCGGACGGAACGCTTGACTGGACCAGCTCCGTTGGTTCAAGCAGCTATAGTGTTACGCCAGGAGCGCGGCTGAATTACGCCGGTTCATGCGAAGGATACAGCGATCTGAATCCGGTAGACGGTATGCTGTACCACGGCGGAGGCGAGACGGCGTCGGGCGGCTGTGGCCCCACGATCTACCAAATGAACAAATTCAATTTGGCCGCGACGAACTGGAGCATGGATCTTTCGAGTTACATTGAGAGCGTTGACGCTTTGGCCGTTCAACCATGGGAGGGCGGCTACCTCTACGCGGCAAGTGCTGCTTCCTCTAAAATTGTTGTTATTGATCCGGCCACAAAGAGCGTGGTGACCTCGTTTGATACCGAGATTCCTCCGCGCTATATCGCGGTGAACCCACAGGGCGGAAATGTGTACATCGCGGACGGTCAAAATCCTTTTGTGATTGCGTATGGTCCGACTGGTACGCTTGCTTGGGTCAATCTGAATCTTGGAGGAACCGTATCTAATATCGCGACGCCAAAAGGAATCATAGGGGCGCCAGCAATCATATCGCCCTGTCCCGTTCCTACGGTGAGAATCTCATCCGATCGCAATTCAATTCATAAAGGTGAGAGCGCGACCATCACGCTCGATTATGGCGTGGGCAGTGCGCCCCCTTGTCAGAACGTCACGGTTTATTTTACTGTGAAGACCCACGCCAAGAACGGCGTCGATTTTACTTTTACCGATGTGAACGGCCAGGATGCGACCGTTGTTGGGGCAGTACTGTCTGGCCCGCTCACGTTGCGTTGCCTTTACAACTCGCGGAACAAAACCTTGCCGGTTAACATACTTCTGAAAAAGGACCCCGCCTATTATTTGGGGAACAGAAAGGTCGCGGTCGAACTTTTGGCAAATTAGTTGGCCGTTTCACAACTCAAGATAAGTCTTCAATCGCTCGCGCAATTCGGTCCGACCCCGGAAGAGCAGACTCTTCACCGCTGGCACGGAAAGATCGAGAACATCGGCAATTTCTTCGTAGCTAAGCTCCTCATAGCGCCGAAGCACCAGCGCCATCCGCTGCGTTTCCGGAAGTAGCGTGATTGCTTTTTCGATCGCCTCCTCCAGCTCACTTTGAAGAAGTGTCGCGTCGGGAGTGGCCGTTGCTTCGTCTTTCAACGGCATCTCTTCCGTCTCAGGTTCGATTTGGACCGGCAGATGCGGATGGCGTTTGGCCCGGCGCATCTCGTTGAAAACCAGATTGCGCGTAATCTTAAGCAGCCAGGTGGTGAACTTCGCCCGCGCCACGTAGCGACTCGCGCTTTTCCAGACGCGCATAAAAACCTGCTGCGCGATGTCCTCCACTTCCGAGTTGCTGCCAAGCATTCGTGCGACCGTTCCTGCGACCAGAGCCTGGTGACGCTCGACCAGTTGTTCAAATGCGGCGGTATCGCCGCCTGCAACTAATTGCATCAGGCGGACGTCTTCGGCGTCACCCTCGGACCGCGCCGGTGCTTCTGGATCGGCCATTGCTAAACAGACGTTGATTGATAGGCACCGATTCGAATGTCATCGCGTTCTGCGTCGGTCGTGCTCTACCAGTCGCACGCGCCCCGGCTCTTTTTGTTGCAACTCGCGAGTCGCCTGTGCATGGTAAGCCATCAATTTCAGCGTCCGCTCCGGATGAATTACACACTAATCCCAAAGGAACTTAGACCGATCGCTGAGAAAATCGAGGCGGGCTCTCGAATTTCCGAAGACGACGCTCTTGCTTTGTATCGCTCAAGCGATCTGAACGCGCTTGGAATGCTGGCCAACGTCGTGCGCGAGCGGAAGAACGGCAACTTTGCCACCTACATTCACAATCGCTACATCAACTACTCGAACCTCTGCGTTTTATCCTGTCAGTTTTGCGCTTTTGCCGCCAAAAAACGCGATGCACACGCGTTCGAGCATGCCGTTAGCGAGATTATTCAAGTTGTCGCAGAAGCTCTTCCGCTTGGGATTACGGAAGTGCACATGGTCGGCGGTTTGCATCCGACCTTGAAGAAAGAGTGGTATCTCGATCTGTTGCGCGGATTGCGCGCTCTCGACCCCAATCTCCACATCAAAGCCTTTACTGCGATCGAAGTTCGTCACCTCGCTCAGCGAATCTTCAAGATCTCGATCCCGGAAACGCTCGAGCTTCTCCGCGAAACTGGCCTGGGTTCCATCACCGGCGGTGGCGCCGAAATTTTTGATGCCGCGGTGCGGGACAGAATTTGCCGCGGCAAAGAAACGGCCGAGGAGTGGCTTGATGTTCACCGGACCTGGCACCGGATGGGTGGCCGCAGCACTTGCACCATGCTCTACGGCCATATCGAAACTCTCGAGCAGCGAGTCGATCATTTGCGGCAACTTCGCAAACTTCAGGATGAGACCGGCGGCTTTAGCGGTTTTGTTCCATTCGCTTTCGAGCCGCAAACGACAGTGCTGGCTCACATCAAGCGCGCTTCTGCCATCGAGCAACTTCGCAACCTGGCCGTCAGTCGGATTTATCTAGATAACATCGATCACCTGACCGCTTATTGGGTCAGCTTGGGTCTGCCGCTGGCGCAGGTCTCGCTCAGTTACGGCGTGGACGATTTGCACGGCACGATCATGGAAGAAAAGATTTTCCACATGGCCGGCGCAACTACGCCGCAGCAGCAAAGCATCGCCGCGCTCGAACATGCCATTCGCGAGGCTCGGCGAATTCCGGTCCAACGGGACAGTTATTACCGGCATCTCAACGGCGCACAGCAAAGATCGACATCGGACCGGCCGCGCCCTGAAGCGGAGCTCGCCTGCGCCTAACGAGTGCAGGATCGACGACGGCTGCGAATTGGCTGCGTTCAATATCTCAACGCCCGTCCCCTAATTCATGGCTGGCCAACGGATGTTGTGCTTGATCATCCGTCGGCCCTTTGCGCGCAGCTTGCTCGCGGGGAACTCGATGTCGCGCTCGTTTCCAGCTTCGAATTTCTTCGGAACCCGATCTACCGGATCGCGGACGGCATTTCCATTTCGTCGGACGGGCCGGTTTACAGCGTCTTCGTTGCTCATCGGGGCAAAATTTCCGATGTCGAACAAATTGAGCTCGATCCCGCGGCGGAAACTTCCGGCAATTTGCTGCGCTGTTTACTCAGCGAATTGAAGCTGGGGCCGCGGTTCATCGCAACATCGACATCTTCTCCCGCGAAACGATCGGCACGCCTGCTCATCGGCGATCAAGCCATTCGATTCCGGCAAAAGCATACAAACGAATTCCAGTTTTGGGACCTCGGCGAACAATGGAAAAAATTGGTTGGCCTTCCTTTCGTTTACGCGCTTTGGCTCGTGCGACCGGAAGTTGTCGATCCAAAATCGATCGCAGACCGTCTACGCACATTGCGCGACCAAAATATCGTGAACATCGACGATCTGGTTGGCGATGAGAAGGAGTTCGATCGCAGTTTTTGCGGCCGGTATTACCGTGAACATCTCCGATTCAGTTTTGGAGAACGCGAGAAGAAAGGCCTGCGCGGGTTCAATGAGTTATGCCAAAAGCGCGAACTACTGCCAAAACGCGAGATCGCGTTCAGCGTCGTATAACCGCAGCGAACAAAACTTCGCCCCTAAGGCCTGCTTTGTTTCGGCGCGTTCATGTTTGGGCCGGTATCACCGCCGGGCGGCGTCCATTGTCCAACAATATCGGCGCCGAAAATCCACTCGTCGTAAAGCGTTCCGTTCACGGAGATGGTCTTTTCGTAATACTTCCTCAGTAAAATTTGCTGTTGAGCAAACTCGGTTTCCCTCCTGGCGCGAGTGAGACGCAGCAGCGTGTCGGGGTCTTTCAGAAGACTTAAACGATATGCGCCATCAACCAAGACAACTTTTCCAGTAAAGACTTCGGTTTTGCGTTCGAGCCTCGCGGTAGGTTTTTGGTACGGACCACTCGGCTGCTCCAACATTTTCCTGCCAACTGCGCACCCGGATAAAGCAAACAAACCTGCGGCCAATAAGATTGCGATCGATTTCACAGCCCCTGTCTATTTAGCGGCCAGTCGCGAGTCAACTGATTATGAGCAAATGCTCTCCGAGTTGTCAGGAGATGTCCGGCAGATAAAATAATCGGTGCCTAGCCGCGTAGATGAAAACCCGATTGGTGCGGAGCAGGGTAGAACGTTTACACGGCAAAGCCGATGGATCCTTCTTCCGCCGGAGGAACTCAAGGGCGGTCCAATTTCGTGGAGTGAAATCTGCAACTGCGAATGCATCGCCCGGCTCTTATTTCGAAAAGGTTTCAAGACAGCCGATGAGGTCCAGGCGTTCTTGCAGCCGCGCCTAAAATCATTGAGCGATCCGTTTCTGCTGCCGAACATGGAACCGGCGGTCACGCGCATTTTCACGGCATTGGATCGACATGAACGGATTGTCCTTTTCGGCGATTACGACGTCGATGGAGTCACGTCGCTCGCTTTACTGGCCGAAACACTCCGCGCCTACGGCGGTGCGCCGGATTTATTTCTGCCGCTCCGGATGGAAGAAGGCTACGGGTTGAGTCGCGAGAGCGTTGAGCGATGCATCCAACAGTATCAACCACAGCTTCTCATCGCGCTCGACTGCGGGACAACCTCGGCCGCGGAGATTGTCGATCTTCGGAAACATGGCGTGGACGTGATTGTACTCGATCACCACGAACCGAAATCTGCGCTGCCAGAGTGCATCGCGATCGTAAACCCAAAAGTCGATCCCACGTTGCCTTTCCACTATTTGTGTAGCGCCGGGATTGTTTTCAAACTTTGTCATGCGCTTTTGAAAACGCGGCCGATCGATTTTGATCTCAAATCAAAGCTCGATCTGGTTGCGCTCGGAACGGTGGCCGACATCGTCCCGCTTCGCGGCGAGAACCGGACACTTGTCCAGCGCGGCGCGATCGAAATCGCAAGAACAACCAGGCCCGGGCTAAAGAAGTTGATTGAAGTGAGCGGGGTGAAGACGCCAATTTTCACCGAAGACATCGGTTATCGGCTGGGGCCAAGGTTAAACGCGGCCGGACGCTTGAGCACCGCGGAAAAATCGCTTCGGCTTTTGCTGACCCAGGATGAAAACGAAGCGAGGGAACTCGCCGAATTTTTGGACAAACAAAATCGGGAGCGGCAGGAAGTTGAGAAACAAATCTTGGCCGTGGCGGAGGAGAAGATCGCAAAGGAGTTCGATCCCGGCCGCGATGCGGCCATCGTCGTATTCGAGCGTGGCTGGCATCCGGGCGTGCTGGGTATTGTGGCTTCACGCATCGCGCACAAACATCATCGGCCTGCAATTGTCATCGGTTTTGACGAAACTGGCGTCGGTAAAGGAAGTGGCCGTAGCATTGAAGGCTTTAATCTGGTCCAGGCATTGACTCGATGCGCGGACCAGATCGACAAGTACGGCGGACACGAAATGGCCGCGGGCCTGACCATCCAGAAGAAGAATGTCGATCTTTTCGCGGAACAATTCCGTCGAACGGCCCGCGAACTTTTGTCGGATGAAGATTTGCAACCGCGCCTGCAACTCGATCACGAGATCACCTTCTCGGAGTTGAACTTCGATTTTCTCGGCTGGCACGAAATGCTGCGACCGTTTGGCAACGGGAACCCCCAGCCGATTTTTTTTGCGCGGGGCGTTGAATCGGTCGCTGCTCCCCGCGTTGTCGGCGAAAAACATTTACAGTTACGTCTTCGACAGCGGAATTATCACCAACGCGCAATCTTCTTCGGCGCGGCAGCCAATGCGCTGCCACCGCAGCCGTGGGACATTGCCTTTCGGATCCGGCCGGACGAATACGAAGGCGAAACGCGTTTGGAAATACGAGTGGAAGCGGTGCGCGAGTCCGCACCAATGTCTTAATGGAAATTTCGCAGCCGCTTGAAGAACTTGATTGGATCCCGCGCCCGAAATTTTTGGCGTTGCGACGGCTCGGCATTACTACCGCCGAACATGTGCTGACTCATTTCCCGCGTCGTCACGAAGATCGACAACAATTCCCGGAATTTCCCCGCGACGAAAGCGATAGACCCATTTGTTTATCGGGCGAAGTCATTAAGACGTCTTTTCGTCGCTTCGGCGGGAGACGGATTTTTGAAGCGACCTTGCAGGAACTTAATGCGAACGCGCTGAGTCAACCACTCGTCTGCCGCTGGTTCAATTTGCATTACATCCAGAAAATGATCGCCGCCGATCAGCAACTCGTTGTCTTCGGAAAGCCGAAACTGCGCGGCAAGCGACTTTGCATGGACCATCCCGAGTTCGAAGTGATCGAGGACGACGAGGAAAAGTCGATTCATCTCCGGCGGATCACGCCGATTTATCCCGCGACCGAAGGTCTGTCGCAGCGCGTGCTGCGCAGCATCATTTACCGTTTGCTGCAAGAACTCGACACCGAACCGATCGAGCCGCTGTTGCCGAAAAATTTGAAGAGCGGCGACCGCGGTCAAGCGATTCGCGCGATTCATTTTCCGGAAACGTGGCAGGCGCGCGATGCGGCGCGCGACCATTTGGTGCTGTCGGAATTTTTCGCGATGCAAATGCTGATTGCGTCGCGACGAACGGAAGCGCATGCGCGAGTGAGCGCTGCGCACAGCGGGCGAGGGGAGCTGATGGAGAAATTCCTGCGCGCGCTTCCATTTGAACTGACGAGTGCGCAGACAAAAGTCATCGCGGAGATCAGGCGCGACATGGAATCGAAGTTTCCGATGAATCGTTTACTCCAAGGCGACGTTGGCTCCGGCAAAACCGTGGTCGCGATCGCGGCGATCCTGCTCGCGGTCGAGGCGGGTTATCAGGCCGCGTTCATGGCGCCGACGCAAATTCTTGCCGAACAACATTACGCAGTGTTGCGGCGCTGGCTCGAACCGCTCGGTGTGAAATTGTCGATCCGCACGGCCGCGCGTCAGGAAGAAAGTTTCCTTCCCTTGGTTGAAGGCGACGAGAATGCCGACGTGATCATTGGCACGCACGCGTTGCTTTACGAAAAGGTTTCATTTTCGAATCTCGGGTTAGTGGTGATAGACGAGCAGCACAAATTCGGCGTGGCGCAGCGGGCGCGCCTGACGAGTCGTGAGCCCGCGCCCGACGTGCTCGTGATGACGGCCACCCCGATTCCGCGCACGCTGACGATGACGGTTTATGGCGATCTCGATGTTTCAATTTTGGATGAAATGCCAAAGGGTCGCGGTAAAATTATCACTGCGGTGCGCGATTCCTTAAAGCTTGGCGAGGTGCTGACTTTCTTGCGCACGCAATTGGAAGCCGGACGCCAGCTCTATGTTGTTTATCCGCTGATCGAAGAGAGCGAGAAACTCGAGGCGAAAGCGGCCGCGGCAGAGTACGAACGTTGGCGCGAACGCTTGCATCCGTACGCTTGCGAGTTACTTCACGGACGAATCCCCGGACCGGAAAAGCAGGAAATTATGGAGCGATTTCGGCGCGGTGAAACCAAGGTTTTGATCAGCACCACCGTCGTTGAAGTGGGTGTAGATGTTCCAAATGCAAACGTGATGCTGATTGAAAACGCGGAGCGATTCGGATTGGCCCAGCTTCATCAGCTTCGTGGCCGAATCGGCCGCGGCGAGCACAAATCGTATTGTATTTTGCTCACGTCCGAACCTTCGTCCGAGGCGGCCGCCAAATTGGCCGTGCTCGAGAAAACGAGCGACGGCTTTGAAGTTGCCGAAGCGGATTGGGAGCTGCGTGGACCGGGCGATTTGTTGGGAACGGCCCAGAGCGGTTTGCCGGCGCTGAAAATTGGTAACCTGCGGCGGGACGCGGAATTGATGCGTCGCGCGCGGGCGGCGGCGATGTCGATCTTTGAGGCCGATCCCAGGCTGGAATCGGCGCAAAATCAACGTTTCCAACAGTTGATTGTCGAACAACAGGGACGAACTTTTTCGAACGTTAGCTAATGAAAAACTTGCTGAAATTTTTTGCCTTTGTCGCGTTGCTTAGCCTCGCGATTTCGGCGTTGTACGATTATCGCTTGAAGCATGGCGGTCTGAGCACGCTCCAACGCAGCACTCCGGAGAAATACACGCTTGCCACTTCGCCAAATGTCGATCCCAAGCAAGTCGCTTCGCTTGATGCGTTGAATCGGGAACGCCGGGCATTGGTCAGCGCAGTCGTGCCATCGGTGGTAGCGGTGAAAACGACCAAGAAGATCGCCATTGAGCGTCAAAATCAGATGGATCCGTTTGGTTTTTTCTTTCGGCGGCCGCGCGGATTTCAAAATCCAAATGACGATGCGCTGGTGCAGAACTCGTTAGGCTCGGGGGTGATCGTGACCAATGAAGGCCACATCATCACCAATAATCACGTGGTCGATCAGGTGGATGAGATCGAAGTGCAATTGAGCGACGGGCGCACGGAAAAAGCGCGTCTGGTTGGGGCCGATGATCAGGTGGATCTCGCGGTCCTAAAAATCGACAACTCCGGAGTGAAGCCCCTCAAGCTCGCCGATTCTGATAGCGTTCAGGCGGGCGACTTCGTCCTCGCGATTGGCAATCCATTCGGCTTCGATGAAACGGTCACGGACGGAATTGTAAGTTCCAAAGGAAGGCCGAATCGCGCTGATGTGTTCGGCGGTTTAATCCAGACAAATGCCGCGATTAATCCGGGCAACAGCGGCGGGCCTCTCATAAACCTGAGCGGCGAAGTAATCGGCATCAACACCGCGATCATTTCGCGCAGCGGCGGCTCACAAGGCATCGGCTTCGCCATTCCTTCCAACACGGTTCGAACTGCGCTCGAGAGTTTGTTGAAGAAGGGCCGGATTATTCGCGGATATCTCGGAATCTTGATGCGGGTTCCGCAATCGGGACAGCCTGCGCTAGCACCGGGGGAAGCCGTCGTCGTGGATGAAACCGTGCCTGGATCGCCAGCCGAAGAGGCGCATCTGCAAAAAGGCGACGTCATCAAAAAATTTGATGGTCGTGAAGTGAAGAGCTTTACTGATTTGCGCAACCTGGTTTCGCAGGCGGACTTGAACAAAAAAGTTGAACTGGAAATTGTGCGCGCTGGCAAGCCGATGACCGTTGCAACCCAGATCAAGGAAGAACCGGCAGGCTATCAAGCCGGTCGCGTTGTTCCGCAACAACCACCGGCGCAACCAACACCCGGCGAGGAGAATGAAGGCGGCAAAGCGCTCGCCGGAATCCATGTCGGTGAATTGACCCCGGATCTCGCGCGCCAGCTCGATCTGCCCAACGGCGTTCGTGGTGTTGTGGTCACGAGTGTCGATCCAGATGCCGGCGTCGCCGATTTGCAAAAGGGCGACGTGATTGAGGAAGTGAACCAGCAAGCGGTTAATTCGGTGGCCGATTACAATAAGATCGTGGGATCGCTCGATATGCGTCAGGCGCAAGTGTTGTCTGTTTGCCGGCATCGAGTGAGATCATTCTTAGTTTTGCGCCCGCACTGATCGCGGCAGTTGCGATATCTTAATGGGGGCGTGGTGTTTCCGAAGCGGCGGCGGCGTGAATAAAGTGCCAGCCGCGCAAGTCCAACGCTCCAAACCAATAACCAGATTATGAAAAAACTATTGTTTGTTTTTGCGTTAACCGCCCTGCTCTTACCTTTTGCACCACAGGCGAAGAGCCAGGACGTTTCGGTCGATTTCTTTTATAACAACCTCAGCGGCGGAAGTTGGATCGAGGTTGGCAATTACGGCTACTGCTGGCAGCCGGACGTCGCTGCGAGCGATCCTTCATGGCGACCGTACGCCGATGGTTACTGGGCCTACACCGATCTCGGCTGGACCTGGGTTTCGTACGAGGATTACGGCTGGGCCACTTATCACTACGGGCGCTGGGTCAGGCTGGCCGACTACGGCTGGGTTTGGAAACCCGGTTATGAATGGGGGCCGGCCTGGGTCTCCTGGCGCTTTGGCGGCGGTTATTGCGGTTGGGCGCCGTTGCCGCCCGAGACGGAGGTTGTTTACGAAAGTCGACCGCTCACCGGCCACATAGACATCGAGTTCGATATTGGTCCGGCGTATTACAATTTCGTTGACGTGCGCTACATCGGTGAGCCCGTTCTCCGTTCACGCATCGTCGAGGTGAATCAAAACGTCACCTACATTAACCAAACGGTGAACGTCACCAACATCACTTACAAAAACAAAACCGTTTACAACTACGGACCTGACCTCAACGTCGTGAATCAATACTCGAGCCGGCCGATCCAAAAATTGAAGCTGGAACGGCAAACGAATGTTGACGTCACCGCTGCGGCAAAATCGGGCGGCCTAACGAAAGTGCAGGGCAATGCTTTGGTCGTTGCCGCTCCCATGAAAATCAACAAGTCGGCGAAAGAAATCGCCCCGCCAACGGTGAAAGCAAAAGTGGCGGCGGCTAAGGTTGAAAGAGGCTGGTCAGTTGCGGGTGACGCAAATGCGCAGACTCAATTGAAAGAAAAAATCAAAACCCAGGACCTAAAGAAAGTTCCGCCGCCGACAACCGGTGCTGCGGCAGCGGCTGCCGGAGCCGGCGCTTCGGTTTCGCCTGGAGCATCCATCGCGCCCGGAATGGCGCCGGTTGAGAAAGGCAAACATAAAGGAAAAGCTGCTGAGCAATTCCAAGCCGGCGCGGGTGCGAGCCCAGAAGGCGCCACTGGTTCCCCAGCCGCGAGTCCTGGCTTTCCCGAACGCGGAAAAAAGAAAGGCAAACTTGGCGAGCAGGTTCAGCCTGGCGCGGCCACGTCGCCGATCGCGCCTGCTGGTGCGGCAACTTCACCGAGCGTTGCGCCGGAATTTGGCAAGCCTGGAAAAGGCCGCCGCGGCGAGCAGTTTGGCGGAACGCCGCCACCCACTGGACCGACTGCGGGTGCTGAAGGTGTGACTGCGCCGGAAAGAAAACGCAAAGGCTTCGAGCGCCAAAATGTTGGACCAACTCCAGGTGGAGCTGGCAGCCCCGGCGAAAATTTCAGTCAGCCGCGCGGCAGACATAAACAATTTGAGCAGCAACAGCCGGGAATGTCACCGGCCGGTGCGACCAGTCCCGGTGAAAGTTTCACTCAACCAGGCGGCAAGCATAACAAACGTATCGAGCAGCCGGGGATGTCGCCATCTGGTCAAGAAGGCGGCGCTCCTGCCGGACCCCAAGGCGGTCCTTACGGCGAAGGTCGTGGCAAGCACAAAGCTGAAGGCGTGACTGCGCCGCCCGCTGCTGCGGCACCCGCTGCTGCTGCGGCACCTGCTGCTGCTGCGGCTGGCGAAGGAAAACACGAAGGCAAGAAGAAGGCCGAGAAAGAAGCCTCTCCAGTCCCGAGCCCGCAATAGCGACCGAGCAGTTTAGAACAGCGGCCCCGGCAGAAACATCCGGGGCCGTTCTGCGTACCCGCGTTCGCCGCTAAGGCGGCGGACGGGCAAGATCGACATCTACCTCACAGTAGCTCGGCAATCTGGACGGCGTTCAATGCTGCGCCTTTGAGTAATTGATCGCCTGAAACCCAAAAGGCGAGACCGTTCTCCAGCGCGCAGTCCAAGCGCACTCGGCCCACTTCGCAATTATCTTTGCCCGCGACATTCAGCGGCATTGGATAGCGATTCTTCTGTGGTTCGTCCACGAGCTCCAAGCCCGGCGCTTTGGCTAAAACTTCGCGTGCTTGTTCCACCGAAACTTTCTTTTCGAACTCGGCGCTGACCGCGACCGAGTGGGCCCGATAAACCGGAACGCGCACGCACGTGACCGAGGCGTGGAATTCCGGCAAATGCATGATCTTGCGTCCCTCGTTCTGCATTTTCATTTCCTCTTTGGTGTAACCGCTCTCCAAAAAAACATCGACGTGCGGCAAAACGTTGAACGCGATCGGATGGGGATAAACGTCCGCCGGCGATTGTCGATCTTGGGCCGCCGCTTCGACCTGTTTTTTCAATTCATCAATCGCGCGCGCCCCGCTGCCTGACACGGCCTGATAACTTGCCGCGAAAACGCGTCGAACTCCAAAGGCGCGATGCAATGGATAAATCGCCATCAATGCGACGGCCGTGGTGCAATTGGGATTGGCGATTAGACCGCGATGTTTTTTCACATCCTGTCCGTTGATTTCCGGAATCACGAGCGGAACATCCGGATCCATTCGAAAAACGGATGAATTATCGATCACGACTGCGCCGGCGTTGCGAGCGATCGGCACAAATTTCCGCGAAATTTCGCCGCCGGCACTGAAAAATGCGATGTCGATCTTGTCGAAAGAATTTTCGTTTAGTTCCTCGACCGCGATCGACTGATTCCGAAACTGAACCTTCTTGCCGGCTGACTTTCCCGACGCCAGCGCGCGAATGCTCGCCACCGGAAAATTTCTGCGCTCCAGAACGCGGAAAAACTCCGCCCCGACGGCGCCGGTCGCACCGACGAGCGCGATGTGATATTCTTTTTTCACCGCGGCGAATTGTAAGGCCGCTCTTCAACGATGCAAAGCGCTCGAACAAAGATCGACATCTCCATTGGGGATCAACGCCTCACGTTGACTCGCGACGGTGAAGTTCTCCGTTCCTATCCGGTTTCCAGTTCGCGTTTTGGAATCGGGACTGAGGAAGGCAGCATGAAAACGCCGCTTGGTAGCTTTCGCATTGCGGAAAAAATCGGCGATGGCGCCGCGCCGGGAACAATTTTCAAGGCGCGCGTCGCACTTGGTCCGGACGATCCGTTGCCAGACACCGAGGATTTCGTCACTACCCGCATTCTTTGGCTCGACGGCTTGGATGAAGAGAATGCGAACACGCGCGACCGCTTCATTTACATTCACGGAACCAAACACGAGGACAAAATTGGGACCCCCGACAGTCACGGCTGCATCCGAATGCGTGCTGCGGACGTGATCGAATTATTCGAATTAGTTGATGAAACCACACAGGTGGTGATCCGCGAATAAGTTATAGCGGCAAAACAACCAAAAAAGCGTTGCTTCAATGGTGTTCCATGCCTAGAAGAACGAATCAACACAACCGAAAGGAGGCGAGAATAGATTGAAATTCATCAAAGCGATCATGATCATGGCCGTTTTAGCGGGCGCTCTCAGCTTGGGGGCATGCGCGCAACACAAAGAAGCGGCGACAACGACAACCACGGGTGCCACTCACGGATACTCGAAGTAACCCCTTTGTCCGAGTTGTCCCAAATTGGGGCGCCTTCGACAAAAAGGCCAGGTCGCTGTGGCGGCCTGGCCTTTTCTAATTTCTAGCTACCTTTCTCAATGTGAATTTCAGACCTGCTCTGATCTTTGCATCTGCCATTTGCGCGAGTGCGGTCTCGGCGCAGGACGGGAAATCGATCAACGATTTGCGCAATGCTCTCGTGGCGCTCGCACCGCGTACTGTCGATCCACGCGAAGCCGAATTATTGTCGGTTACGGCTCATACCATGTCCCGTCAGCTCGCGCGCGAATACGGCGTCCATGGAGATCCCGCGATTCACAATTACCTGATAAACATCGGCGCTAAGAAGCGCGGCATTTGTGCTGACTATACTCGCGACATTGGCGCTCGTTTAAAGGAATTGGGTTTCAAAACGCTGTTCCTTCATTGGGGCGCGGCCTTTGCCAAAGAATCGGACGAGAACAACGCGCTCGTGGTCACGGCACTCAACCAGCCCTTTGAAGATGGAATCGTTCTTGATGGCTGGCGCCGGGGCGGCCGTTTATTCTGGTGCCACGTGAAGGATGATCACGAATACGAAGCCGGGCGTCACTTCTTGCTTGGTCACGTCGGAGGCCGTCCGAATACCGGTATAACGGCTTGGAAAGAGGATCTACAGGAGACCGCTTTGCTTCAACCGGAGCCGACACCGACGCCGAAGTCGCAGCCCAAGCGCAAACACAAGCGATAGGCGCGCGACCGCTTTCATTTGTCGAAGTTGTCGCTAGGATTGAGCGCATGGAATTGAGCGGTAAACCGCTCGCGCTCGACGCCGTTGCTGCCGTTGCTTATGGCCGCGAACCGGTTCAAATCGCGAGTTCGGCGCGCGCACGTATCTTAGCTTCGCGCAAAGTCGTCGACGATATCATCTCGCGCGACGCCGCTGTTTACGGAGTCAACACTGGTTTCGGCAAACTTGCGGACGTTCGGATTCCGCGCGCAGAAATCGGCGCGCTCCAATTGAATCTCGTTCGCAGTCACGCCTGCGGCATCGGCCCGCCGATGTCCGAGCCTGAGGTGCGCGCGATGATGTTGCTGCGGGCAAACGTCCTGGCTCTCGGGTTTAGCGGCATTCGCCTCGAAGTGATTCAGCTGCTCGGCGAAATGCTCAACCACCGCGTCCATCCCGTCGTTCCGGAGAAAGGATCGGTCGGTGCCAGTGGCGATCTTGCGCCGCTGGCGCATCTCGCCCTGAGTTTGATCGGTGAAGGCGAAGCGTTTTTTGACGGGAAACGAATGGAAAGCCGCGAAGCGCTCAAGCGCGCCAAATTAAAACCGGTGCAATTGGAAGCGAAAGAAGGTCTGGCGTTGTTGAACGGCACTCAGGCGATGCATGCGGTCGGAGGATTATCGATCTTGCGCGCGAAACGCCTGACGAACATTGCCGATGTTGCCGGCGCGATGACCCTTGAAGGTTTGCGCGACACGCCGGCCGCTTTTGATCCGCGCTTGCACGACGCGCGCCCTCATCCAGGACAAAAAACGGTCGCCGCTCATTTGAATTCGCTTTTGCACGACAGCGAAATTCGGGAATCGCATCGCCAGAACGATCCGCGCGTGCAAGACGCCTACAGCATTCGTTGCATGCCGCAGGTACATGGAGCGGTGCGCGATGTTCTCGCGCATTGCGAACAGATTTTGTCGGTCGAGTCCGGGTCCGCGACGGATAATCCGCTTGTGTTTGTCGACAGCGGCGATGTTATCTCCGGCGGAAATTTTCATGGTGCCCCGCTCGCGTTTGCTTTCGATTACGCTGCGATTGCGCTTGCCGATTTAATGAGCATCAGCGAGCGGCGGATGGACCGCTTAATCAATCCCGACAAGAGCGAAGGTTTGCCGGCGTTTTTGGCGAGAGAACCCGGCGTGCAATCTGGATTCATGATCGCGCACGTGGCCGCGGCTTCACTATTGAACGAAGCGCGCGTGCTCGCTCATCCCGCAAGCATCGACAATGTGAGCACCTCCGGCGGAAAGGAAGACCACGTCTCGATGGGAATGACCAGCGCGCTGAAGCTTCGGTCGATTGTCGATCTTGCCGAAAATCTGTTCGCGATTGAGCTGCTCACCGGCGCCGAGGCGCTTGAGCATCGCCGGCCGTTGCGAGCCGGCAAAGGCGTCGAGCGCGCTTTCGAACTCGTTAGGCAGGTTGCGCCGGCGCTGACTGGAGATCGGTCATTGTCTGGCGACATCGCGAAACTGGCGGAGAAGATTCGCGCCGGCGGATTCGACGATTTATGAGCGGAAGACGAATCGTTCGCGCGCCGCGCGGCACCGACTTGAGCTGCAAAGGCTGGCATCAGGAAGCGGCCATGCGGATGCTCATGAACAATCTCGATCCCGACGTCGCCGAAAATCCGGATCAACTGATTGTTTACGGCGGCACTGGCCGGGCCGCGCGCAGTTGGGAAGCATTCGATGCCATTGTTCGTTCACTCCGCGAACTGGAAAACGATGAGTCGTTGCTGGTTCAATCCGGCAAAGCTGTCGGAAAATTTCGGACGCACGATGAAGCGCCGCGGGTGCTAATCGCGAATTCAAATCTGGTCGGACAATGGAATAACTACGCCGAGTTTAACCGGCTCGAGCGACTCGGGCTAACGATGTACGGCCAGATGACTGCCGGTTCCTGGATTTACATCGGGAGTCAGGGAATCGTGCAGGGGACGTTCGAAACGTTCGCCGCGGCCGGACGAAAACATTTCGGTGGTTCGCTCGAAGGGAAATTTGTTCTGACCGGTGGGCTTGGCGGTATGGGAGGCGCACAACCGCTCGCCGCGACGATGAACGGCGCGGTTTTTCTCGGCGTCGAAGTCGACCCGGCGCGAATCGAGAAACGATTGAAGAGCGGTTACTGCGACAAGATCGCACGGTCGCTCGATGAAGCGCTGAAGTTGATTGAGACGGCGCGCAAAGATCGACAATCACTCTCGGTCGGTCTCGTCGGGAATTGCGCGGACGTGCTGCCGGAAATCGTGAAGCGCGGCGTTGTTCCCGACGTTCTGACCGATCAAACGAGCGCGCATGACGCGCTCAATGGTTATGTGCCAAACGGAATGCCGCTCGAGGACGCGCTCGCATTGCGCCGGAAAAACCCGGACGCATACATCGAGCGCTCGATGCAATCGATGGCGGTGCATGTCGAAGCGATGCTGGCGTTGCAAAAGGAAGGCGCGATCACATTCGATTACGGGAATAACATTCGCGCGCAGGCGCAGAAAGCGGGCGTCAAAAACGCATTCGATATTCCTGGATTCGTGCCGGAATACATTCGACCGCTGTTCTGTGAAGGCCGCGGTCCGTTTCGCTGGGTCGCGTTGAGCGGCGAACCGGAAGACATCGCGCGGACAGACAAACTCGCGCTCAAATTATTTCCGGAAAACAAAACGCTCGCGCGTTGGATGAAGCTGGCGAAGGAACGAATTCAATTTCAAGGATTGCCCGCGCGAATTTGCTGGCTCGGCTACGGCGAACGCGCTGAGTTCGGCGTCGCCATGAACGATTTGGTGAAACGCGGCGAGATTAAAGCGCCGATCGTGATCGGACGCGATCACCTAGACGCCGGGTCGGTCGCATCGCCGAATCGCGAAACCGAAGGAATGATCGATGGCAGCGACGCGATTGCTGATTGGCCCTTGCTGAACGCGTTGATCAACACCGCGGCGGGTGCATCGTGGATTTCAATTCACAATGGCGGCGGTGTCGGCATCGGTTACTCGCAACACGCCGGAATGGTCGTTGTCGCAGACGGCAGTGAAAATTCGAAGCGGAGATTGGAACGCGTGCTTACGAGCGATCCCGGAATGGGCGTCCTGCGCCACGCCGATGCCGGTTACTCGCGCGCGATCGACTTCGCCGCGAAAAAGAAGATCGACATCCCAATGCAGCCGAAGCCGCGCGATTGAGCATGCAAAAACTGATCGAGTGCGTGCCGAATTTTTCGGAGGGGCGCGACGAAAAAATAATCCGGCAGTTCACTGACGCGATTAAATCGACGGAAGGCGTTTCGTTGCTTGATGTCGATCCTGGCGCGACGACGAATCGGACGGTCGTGACGTTTGTGGGCAGTCCGGAAGCCGCGGTTGAAGCGGCCTTTCGCGGAATAAAGAAAGCGGCGCAGCTGATCGATATGCGCAAACACAAAGGGGCGCATCCGCGGATGGGCGCGACCGATGTTTGCCCGTTCATCCCGGTGAGCAACGTCAGCTGGGAGGAAGCGATCGCTTGCGCGGAGAAATTGGGCAAGCGCGTTGCCGAAGAATTGACGATCCCAGTCTACCTCTACGAGAAAGCCGCCAAAGATAAATCGCGATCGAATCTTGCCGTCATTCGGGCCGGTGAGTACGAAGGCTTCTCCGAGAAAATAAAACAGCCGGAATGGAAACCGGACTTCGGACCGGCCAAGTTAAATGAAAGAGCAGGCGCGACTGCGATCGGCGCGCGAGAATTTCTCGTCGCTTACAACGTCAACTTGAACACGAAATCGGTCCGACGCGCGAATTCGGTCGCGTTCGATGTGCGCGAGCAGGGTCGGTTCAAAACCGAAGATGGCACGCCTTCAGGGAAAAAGGTCCTCGACGCAAAAGGCAAGCCGGTCCGGATCCCGGGAATGTTGAAACACGTCAAAGCGATCGGCTGGTTCGTGAAGGAGTACGGGATCGCGCAAGTTTCGATGAACCTGACCAATATCGAGGAAACGCCGCTACACGTCGCGTTTGACGCCTGCTTCGAAGCGGCAAGTAAACGCGGTCTCCGTGTCACGGGTTCGGAGATCGTCGGGATGGTGCCAAAGAAATGTCTGACTGATGCGGGCCGCTATTTTTTACGGAAACAGAAATGGTCGGAAGGGGCTTCAGAGGAGGAATTGATCGACATCGCGGTGCGCTCAATGAGCTTGAGCGAACTGAAACATTTCGATCCGAAGGAAAAAGTGATTGAATTAAAGATTGAATCGGATTCGAAATCACTTGTGCAAATGAACCTGCGCGAATTTTGCAATGAAACGCTGAGTGACTCGCCGGCGCCCGGCGGCGGTTCGGTCGCGGCGCTGATGGGCGCGCTCGGCGCGTCGCTGGGCGGAATGGTGGCGAACCTTTCCGCCGGCAAACGCGGCTGGGACGATAAACTCGAGTATTTCAGCAAGTGGGCGGTGAAGGCGCAGAAACTGAAAGACGAAATGCTGGCGCTGGTCGACGAAGACACGGCGGCGTTTAACAAAGTGATGGACGCGTTTGGATTACCGAAAGGATCCGATGATGAAAAGAAATCGCGCGCAGCGGCGATCGAGTCGGCAACGAAGTACGCGGCGGAAATTCCGCTTAGAGTGATGGAGACGGCGGCAAAGTCGTACGAATTGCTCGCCGAAATGGCCGAGAAAGGAAATCCGAATTCGATCTCGGATGTCGGTGTCGGCGCCGGCGCCACACGCGCCTGCATCGATGGCGCGGCGTTGAATGTGCGAATCAATCTCGGCCAGTTGAAGGACGCGAAATTCAAATCCGCGCTCCAGGACAAGGTCAAAAAGATTCAGGCCGATTCCGAATCGCAGTTCAAAAAGATCGATCAGATCGTGCAGAGCAAAATCGTTTGAAGTCGCTCGCTCTCCTTCACGCGTCGCAGTTGGTCACGCTTTCAGGACCAAACCGTCCAAGAGCCGGCAAGGAGTTGGCCGAACTCGGAATCATTCGCAACGGAGGAATTCTAATTCGCGACGGCAAGATCGACATCGTCGGCGCGAGTGCCGAGATCGAAAGTAAATCGAAGGGCGCGGAAATTGTCGATCTTGGCGGACGCGTGGCGCTGCCTGGATTTGTTGATGCGCATACGCATTTGGTGTTCGCCGGCAATCGATTGGAAGATTTCGAACGCCGGGCCCGCGGCGAAAGCTACGAGCAAATCGCCAAAGCCGGTGGCGGAATTTGGTCCACGGTCGAGAAGACTCGTGCTGCGACTGAGGCCGACCTTTTCGCGCAGGCGAAGAAACGCGTCGATTGGTTTTTAAAATGCGGAACGACAACGATTGAAGCGAAGTCGGGTTACGGACTCACGCTCGACGATGAACTGAAGGTTTTGCGCGTGATGCAGCGATTGAACGATGAAACGCCGCTTGAAGTCGTGCCGACGTTTCTCGGCGCGCATGCAGTGCCGCGCGAAACGTCCGCCGACGAATATGTCGATGTTGTGATTAACGAAATGCTGCCCCGCGTCGCGAAAGAGAAGCTCGCGGAATTCTCCGATGTGTTTTGCGAGCGTGGTTATTTTGACATCGAGCAATCGCGAAAAATCCTGAATGCGGCGAAAAAGCTCGGACTTAAATTGCGTGGTCACGTTGATCAGCTCACGAATTCCGGCGGCGCGAAGTTAATGGCAGAACTCGGCGCAGCAACGGCTGATCATTTGGAAAAGACGGACGAACACGGGATCGCGGCGTTAAAACGCGCGAACGTGCAGCCGGTTTTGCTGCCCGGGTCGGTCTATGCGCTTGGATCGACATCGTATCCGCGCGCGCGCGAAATGATTGAGGCCGGTCTCGCCGTCGTGCTGGCGACCGATTTCAATCCGGGATCGTCGCCGACGCCGTCGATGCCGATGGTGCTTTCGCTGGCCTGCACACAAATGAAGATGTCGCCGGCGGAATCGATCACTGCAGCCACGATCAACGCGGCGTATTCGTTAAATCGCGGAGAGAAGATCGGATCGCTTGAAGTTGGTAAACTCGCAAACATCGCGGTTTTCGATTGCGAAGATTATCGCGAGCTGGCGTATTGGTTCGGGTTTCCGCAGACGCACGCTGTTTACCTTCGCGGAGAGAGGGCCCACTAAACACACGAAAGAGCCGAAAGGATTTCAGAGACCGAGGCTCTTAGACGTTTTCTGGAATTTCGCGTCATTTAGTGTGTTTGGTGGGTGATTTTTTGCGGCGGTCATAGACAGCCGCTACAGTGATTATTGATGAAGGTTCAAGTGGAAAAAAAGCCGGAGTCGATCTCGACGTTGAAGATCGAATTGCCGGCGGATGAGGTTTCGAAGGAATGGGACACGATCGCCAATAGCTTTGCGCGGTTCGCCAAGATTCCTGGTTATCGGCCCGGGAAAGCGCCACGGGCGGTGATTGACAAGCGGTTTCGGAAAGAAATTCAGGACGAAGTAACCAAGAAGCTCGTCTCGAAAAGTTATAGGGAGGCGATCGAGCAGAAGAAATTGCGGGTCGCGTCGTTGACGAATTTGGAGGACGTCCAGTTCGGCGAAGACAAATCAATGCGGTTCCAGGCAACGGTCGTGACTGCGCCGGAGTTTAAATTACCCAACTACAAAAATATTCCGGTGGAGTTGCCGGACACGAAAGTGACGGAGGCGGAAATTGAAGCCACGCTTGAACGCCTGCGCGATCAGACCGCGGACTTTGTCGATGTGCCGGAGCGCGCCGCGCAGATGGAAGATTTCGTGGTGATCGATTTTGAGGGAACGGTTGACGGCAAACCGATCAGCGAAGTTGCGCCGCAGGCGAGCAAGAATTTGCACGGCGGCAACAAATTCTGGGTCCGACTCGCGGCCGACAATTTTCTTCCAAAATTCTGTGAGCAGATTGTCGGACAGAAAAAAGACGAGACGCGGACGGTGACTGTCGATCTTGCGGCGGATTTTCTGGTCAAGGAATTGGCCGGCAAACAGGCGAGCTACACGGTTACGGTGCGGGAAATAAAAGAAAAAGTCTTGCCGGCAGTGGACGATGGCTTCGCGAACAAATTGCTTCCTGGAAAATCGCTGGCCGAGCTTCGTCATACGATCGAGCACGATCTCGAGCATGAGAAAGAGCATGAGGTCGAGCGGGCGAAGGAAGGGCAGATCGTAAAATATTTGCAGGAAAAGATTCAGTTCGATCTGCCGCCGAGTTTGCTTCGGAACGAAACGAAGCGCGCATTGGCCGAATTGGTGCAGCGCAATCGGGCGCGCGGGATTCCCGACGAAATGTTGAAGGACAAGGAGAAGGAATTGATCGAGACGGCGGCAAGTGTCGCGCACCACCGGTTGAAAACGAATTTCATTCTCGAACGAATCGCCGAACAGGAAAAAATCGAAGTCAGGCGGGAAGATGTCGATCTTCGGATCCGGCAGGAGGCGCAGCACTACAATATTTCCAGCGATAAAATGCGAAAGGAACTTGAAGAACACGATGGACTTAACGCGCTCGCGGAACAGATTCTGCTCGGTAAGACTCTTGATTTCCTAAAGGCGAATGTTAGCGTCCAGCCGGTTTCGGAAGAACAAACTGCGAAGAAATGAGTGAACTTAGCAACAATCGCTCGCAATCGGTGCTGATACCGATGGTGGTCGAACAGACCGGCCGCGGCGAGCGTAGCTACGACATCTATTCGCGGCTGCTCAAGGACCGTATCGTTTTCATTGGGACGCCGATTGACGACCACATCGCGAATCTCGTCATCGCGCAGTTACTGTTTTTGCAGATGGAGGATTCCAAGAAGGACATCAACATCTATATCAATTCGCCGGGAGGCAATGTGACGTCCGGGCTGGCCGTTTACGACACGATGCAATTTTTGACCTGCGACGTGACTACGTATTGCCTCGGCATGGCCGCAAGCATGGCGGCGGTTTTGCTTTGCGCCGGAACAAAAGGGAAACGATTCGCGCTGCCGAATTCGGACATCATGATTCACCAAGTCTCCGGCGGCGCACAGGGTGCGGCGAGCGATGTCGAGCGCCAGGTCGATTACATGTTCAAGTTGAAGAAACGGCTCATCAAAATCATCTCGCAACACAGTGGCAAACCTGAGGAACAGGTGCGGCTCGATTCAGACCGCGACTATTATATGTCGGCGGCGGAGGCGAAGGCTTACGGATTGGTCGACGAAGTGATCAAGTCTCGCAAGGAACTGAAAGGGGTCGACGGCGCTCATTCGGGCGACCAGCCAGAACGCGGCTCAGGGCGGAAGTCGGAGGAATAGAAGCTGCTTTTTTAAGGGCAAATATGGCGCGCGCGACCAACCTCACCATGTGCTCGTTCTGTGGCAAGAGCCACGCCGAGGTGCGCAAACTCATTGCCGGGCCGGGCGTTTACATCTGCGACAGTTGCATCAACGTTTGCAAAAGCATCCTCGACAAGGAGCTGAACGAAGATGCGCGCCGGCAGTCTTCAAACATTCGCGTCCCGAAGCCGGCGGAGATCCGGCGGATGCTCGATCAGTATGTGATCGGGCAGGAGATTGCGAAAAAGACGCTTTCGGTGGCGGTGCACAATCATTTCAAACGCGTCCTGCAAACGGCGGCGCCGACAGATTCTTCGGCGGCATTTCAACCCGATCCATTGGCTGAAGTTGAAATTGAGAAGAGCAACATTCTCTTGATTGGACCGACCGGTTCGGGCAAAACCCTGCTCGCCAAAACCCTCGCGCGGGTTCTCGATGTTCCATTTTGCATCGCGGATGCGACCACGCTGACAGAAGCCGGTTACGTCGGCGAAGACGTCGAGAACATCATTTTGCGCTTGCTCCAGAACGCCGATTACGACGTGAAGCGGGCCGAGATCGGCATCGTTTACATCGACGAGATCGACAAGATCGGCCGGAAGACCGACAACGTCTCGATTACGCGCGACGTATCTGGTGAAGGCGTGCAGCAGGCGTTGCTGAAGATTCTTGAAGGCAGCACCTGCAACGTTCCGCCGCAAGGCGGCCGCAAACATCCACACCAGGAATATATCCAGGTCAACACCGAGAAGATTTTGTTCATCTGCGGCGGCGCGTTCATCGGTCTGGATAAAATCATCCAGAAAAGAATCGGGCAAAAAGTGATGGGCTTCGGCAGCCCGACGCTCGAGGTCGAAGAAGCGGCGCGGAAACAGGCGATCCGGCACGTTGAGCCGGAAGATTTGCTTTCGTTCGGAATGATTCCCGAATTTATCGGCCGCTTGCCGGTGGTCAGCTCGCTCGACGCGCTGACGGAAGAAGAGATGGTCGCGATTCTGACCGAGACCAAGAACGCGATGATCAAGCAATACACCAAGCTCTTCTGGATGGAAGGCGTGCGGTTAACGGTGACCAAAGACGCGTTGCGCGCTCTCGCCGCGCAATCGGTCACCAAAGGAACTGGCGCCCGCGCACTGCGCTCGATGCTCGAGCGAATCATGCTCGACATCATGTATGACGTGCCGAGCCGGGAAGATATCGCCGAAGTCACGATCAATCGCGCGGTGGTCGAAGGCAAAAAGCTTCCGCTGATTCGCAAGAAACAGGACAAAGACGCCGCTTAGGCGCTTGTCGATCTTAGCGTTCGAAGTTGAGCGTTCGCGCTGCAACGCTCTATTGTCGATCTTTCATGCGCGCTGTTCTTCTCAACACCGGCACCGAGCTTCTCGCGGGCGACGTGCACGACACCCATCTGGCATTCATTGCCCGCGAGATTTTTTCACTCGGATTGCGGGTCGAGGAACGGCGAACGGTTGGAGATGGCCCGGCGATCAGCGAAACGCTCCAGGAATTATTTTCGCGAGCGAAAATTATCTTCGTCACCGGAGGTCTTGGTCCGACGAGCGACGATATCACTCGCGACGTCGTCGCCGAGCTGCTGGGATTAAAATTGGCGGAGAACGCTGAATTGCTCGGGTCATTGAAGGGGCGACTCAAAGCGCGCGGGATCAAATGGGTTTCCAGTATCGCCCGCCAAGCGCAAGTGCCGGAGGGAGCGCAAATTCTTCCAAACGAAAACGGAAGCGCGCCGGGATTGTATTTGAAAGCCGATATCAACCCGCAGATCCGCTCGCCACACATCTTTCTTTTGCCGGGCCCGCCGCGCGAGTTGCAACTGATGTTTCGCGAATCGGGGATGTCGATCTTGCGCTCGATTGTTAAAGGTCCGCCGAAGTTTGAGCGACGATTTTACAAGATCGCCTCTATGGGCGAATCGCTGATCGAGAAAGCTATTGGCGAAAAAGTGCTAGCCATTCCTGGAATTGAGCTCGGTTATTGCGCGCGGCCAGGCGAGGTCGATGTCCGAATCATTGGCGAGCGCGCCAAGCTAGATCAGGCCGATCAAGTTGTTCGCGCGCAGCTCGGCGATTCAATTTTTACTACCGGCGACGAGACGCTCGAAGCGGTACTGGTTAAATTGCTGACGAAGAAAAAACAGACGCTGGCGATTGCCGAGTCCTGCACGGGCGGATTGCTCGCGAACCGGATTACGAATGTGGCCGGCGCCTCCGCGGTTTTTCTCGCGGGATACGTTTGCTATGCGAACGAAGCGAAGATCGACATCCTCGGAATCGATCCAAAATTGATCGAGGAACATGGCGCGGTCAGCGAACAGGTCGCTCGCGCGATGGCCGAAGGCGCGCGCAGACGCGCAGGATCGACATATGCACTTTCCACGACGGGAATCGCCGGACCGAGCGGCGGTTCGGAAGAGAAGCCGGTCGGCACGGTTTACGTCGCGCTCGCGTCTGAAACCGAAACTAAGGTTAAGAAATTGTTTTTTCCGAGCGACCGCGAGACGTTCAAACAACTCACCGCCCAGGTGGCGTTTGAAACGTTACGGCGAAAGTTAATTTAAAAATCGCCGACATCCACCGGCGTGCCGACTTTAGCGTGATCGTAAAATAATTTGGCGCCATCGACCGATTCGCGCACGCAGCCGTGCGACGCCGGATAGCCGGGCAAGATCCCAATGTGCATTCCGACGCCTTCACCAGTGAGACGGAGGAACCATTTCATCGACGCGCCGGCAAAGTGCGTTCCGCTCGGTGCAGAATCGATATGGGCGCTGACGCCGGCGCGCACGACTCGCCCGCGACCGTCGACGAAATCGCCATAGAGGCTCGAGTGATGATTCGGGTCTTTTTCCATGACACTGAAATGTCCGCGTGGCGTTTCGTGGCCGCGTTTGCCGGATGAAATCGGTCCGTCGGCAATGATTTGGTCACCGATCATCAAGTAAGCGCGCTGTTTGGGAATGGAAACGACGATGCGGGTTTTGTCCGGGGTGGCTTGAGCGAGCAATGGCTGGTTCACTTTCAACGGAGCCTGTTTTTGAAGCAGCTCGGCCGGTTTCTTCATCTTTGGCTGGAACAACTGCCCTCTGGCCAACCCGGCGAGGGCCACTGCCGTCAATACGACAATTGTTGTCAGGCAAATTCGTTTCATGAATTTTCGGCGTAACTATGGACGCGCTTGAGCCAGCCTGACAACCAGCGCGACTCGTGTCGTTGCGGTGGCGAATTCTGGATGCGGCGACGCAACATTGCCGCAGCAGAATTCGAAAATTCGCGGGCCGCACTCGCGCCATTCTCGGTGCCGTGCATTTGTTGGAGCACTTGGAGTAATCCCCAGCCTTCGCCTTGATAACGCTCAGTGTGCAAAACGCCTTCGCCCTTGAAATTCACGTAATCAACCAGCGCGTAACAGCCGTGCGGCGTGCTGGCAACGCGCTCAAACTGCCGCTCGATATTGGTGCGTTCGCCGGGACCGGCTTCATCGAGCATTTTGGCGAGAGATTGTTGCAAACGCGCGACCATGAATTGGGCCTGAACATCGATCGTCCGCGACAAAAACTGCCGGAGCTCGCGCATCTGGGTTGAATTTTGCGCGCTTGAAAATTCGGCACGCGAACTCCAGGGACAAGATGACGACTGGTTGAGCCACGCCGGAATCGCAGCGTGATGTTCACCCGCGAAGGTGAGGAATTTTGGGAAGCTCTCTTCGAACGGACCGCGCACTCCTTCTGGATACCAAATGAAATGACCGATTCCAAGTGACGCGAAATTTTCTCCGGCGTTCCAGGCGGTAAGACCGGCCACGGTCCCGTTACTTTCGTTTTGCCAAATCCTTTTCCCGATTCGAAGCGCGTCGGCATCGGAAATACGAAGCGGTTCGGTTGCCCCATCCGCTTTAGCGAGACCAACCAGAAGCAGGCAGGACCCAAGAATGCGACTGATGTGATGTTGAGTTGACGAGCGCAGTTTCTCCACTAGCGTTGCAACTTTCTGCGCTCTTCCAGATTAAAGCGCAATCACATTCGCAATCTCATTTTATGAAACTTATTGCAGTCGCCACGCTTTTTTGTTTTATCGCCACACCCATTTTCGCGGAAGAAAAACCGCCGCAACTAAAGGATCTAAAAGACAAAGCTAGTTACAGCTTCGGGCTCAACATTGGTCTTAATCTCCAGCGCCAGAGTATTGAGCTGAACCAGGACGCATTCATGGCTGGGCTGAAGGACGGGGTCGCGGGCAGGAAACCGCTCTTGAGCGAACAGGAAGTCAGAGAAGCAATGATGGCCTTCGAAAAAGATATGCAACAAAAAAAAGCGGATGTCGCCAAAAAGAACACGGCTGAAGGCGAGAAATTTCTGGCCGAGAACAAAAGCAAGGAAGGCGTGAAGACGACGGCGAGCGGTTTGCAGTACAAAGTCCTGAAAGAGGGCAGCGGCGCGCAGCCGAAGGCGGCCGACAGTGTCACCGTAAATTACCGTGGCACGTTGCTGGACGGCACCGAATTCGACAGTTCCTACAAGCGGGGCCAGCCTGCGACCTTTCCGGTCGGCGGTGTGATCAAAGGTTGGACCGAAGCGCTCCAGTTGATGAAGACCGGTTCCAAGTTCCAACTTTTCGTTCCAGCCAACCTGGCCTATGGCGACCGTTCGCCCGGTGCACAAATACCGGCCGGTTCGACTTTGATCTTTGAGGTCGAGCTCATGGAAGTTAAGCCGCCGGAGGCTCCTGGCGCGAGCGCCATTCCGTCGCCCTCGCCGTCCGCGAAATAATTAGCGAGCGCCTGAGAAATCAGCGAGCTGCCGCTGCCGTTTCCCACGCGACGCGGGGCGCGTCGCCCCACAGATCTTCCAAGCTGTAAAACGCGCGTTTGTCGCGATGGAAGATGTGGATCACGACTTCGAGATAATCGAGCACGACCCATTGGCTCGCCGGAAAGCCGTCAACTGCAGCGGCTCGAATCTTGTGATCCTCCTTTAATTTCGTCTCAATCTCGTTAGCGATCGCCTTGAGCTGCGGTTCGGACGTGGCCGAACAAATGACAAAGAAATCTGTGAAGCTCGAAATTCCGGCGAGATCGAGAACGACAATGTCTTCAGCCTTTTTGTTCGAGGCAAGCTCGGCGCAGGTCGTGGCTAACTGTTTCGCGGTCAGGTCCCAGACTCCCGGTAAAGATTTTCGCGGCGGATGATTTCTTCCACGGCCTTCGGTACGAGATAACGGATGGAACGGCCGGACGCAACTCGCTTTCGAATCTCGGTCGCGGAAATGTCGATGTTGCGTTGCACAACCGGATATTGATGCGCGGTTTTTCCGGCGCGACCGCGATCAAGCACGACGAATTGAACCAGCTTTTTCAATTCATCGATCCGATGCCATTTGTTTAACCCGCTCACATTGTCCGCGCCAATCAGCCAGAATAATTCCGCCTTTGGATCGCGCTCGCGAATTTCCAGCACCGTGTCGATGCTGTAAGAAGGCGGTGGCCGTTTCAGTTCGCAGTCGTCCGCGGCGAAATCCTGCTGGCCTGCAATCGCCGCGCGCAACATCGACAATCGTTGTTCGCCGCTGGCAAAGGCCGGACTCTTGAACGGCGAAACCGCCGCCGGCACAAAGATCAAGCGATCGAGCCCGAGTTGTTCGCACGTTTGCCGGCCGAGAATTAGATGGGCGTGATGAATCGGATCGAACGTGCCGCCGTAGATGCCGATTTTTTTCATCCGAACTGCTTTTTTTGTCGCGCTGCCAAGATCGACATCTAAGTTGCGAACCTATGAACGAGAGTTCGCTCGGTCAACTTAAAGGTGGATCGGCCGCTCCGCGGACGATGCCAAATAAATGCGGCTCCGCCGCCAAAAATAACATCGAGCAAGGGACTGCTCGATCCACCTTCGCTCAGCGTTGATAACGAACATGAAGAATGATTCACTTGGCCAGCTGATCCTCTGCGGCGTTCCCGGCAAAGAGCTCGACGCCGCGAGCGCGGAAATGTTCCGGCGCGTGCAGCCGGGCGGATTCATTCTGTTCGGGCGCAACATCGAAAGCGCGCCGCAATTGCGAAAGTTGATCGATGACTTGCGCGATTTGAGCAAAATCGAACCGATCATAACCATCGATCAGGAAGGCGGCCGCGTGTCGCGCTTGCGCTTGATCGGAAGCGAACCGCCGAACGCGCAGCAGTTGCGCGACAAGGACGATGTCGATCTTATCCGGCGCCACGGCGATATCAGCGGACGTTTGCTCCGCGTTTTTGGGTTCAACCTCGATCTGTGTCCGGTGCTCGACATTTCGTTTGATGACAACGCCGACAATTCATTGCGCGGCCGCTGTTATGGGAAAACGGTGGAGCAAGTCGTGCGAAACGCCGGCGCGTTCAACGACGCGATGCGAAAGCAGGGGATCGCAAGCTGCGGTAAACATTTCCCGGGTTACACCTGCGCGAAATCGGATGCGCATTTCGAATTGCCGAAGATCGATCGCACTCGCGAAGAGCTGAATCAGAATGAGCTAGCAGTCTTCAAACAGTTCATCGCTCGAGTGGACAGCATGATGATTTGCCACGGCTGGTATCCGTCGCTCGAAGCGGAAAAAACGCCGGCCAGTCTATCGCGACGAATTATTACCGATCTGCTCCGCGACGAATTTGGATTCGATGGCTTGGTCATGACCGACGATCTCGACATGGGCGCGATCCTGAATGGCTACGGTTTGCAGGACACGATTCGCCTGGCGATCGATGCTGGAAATGACTTGGTAATGATCTGCCATCGCATTCCCGAGATCGAAAACGTGCGCAAGATTCTGGAAACATTGCCGCGCGATCAGACGGATCGCGCGCTCGCGAGCGTCGCGAAATTCAAAAAGCGGATGCAGCCGCCACACGAATTCTCCGAAGCCGCGTTTCACAAGATCGACAAAGAAATTTGGGAACTTCGGGTCGCGACTCTCGGCGAAGAACGCGCCAAACAACGCAGCGTCGAAGACGGCAAACGCTCGCCAGTAGAAACTTACTGAGCTATGTCCAGAATTGATACGCGAGTTTTGTACGCTGCGGCCTTCGCCTTCTTTTTGCTGCAAATCGCAAGCTGCAAAGACAGAGCCGATACAACTTCAACAAGGCCGTCGACAGTTCCATCAACGGCTTTTTTGCTCAAGGGACGCGAGCTTAGCAGCGTATGGATCAACGTTTCGACCGTCGAAAGTAATGCCTTTGCAGCTACCGTTTATTTTGAAAACGGTGACGTTTTTTTCTCGGACCGCTTCATTGCGCCGCCGAATATGACAGAGCCAATCAGCCTTCCATGGCTGAAAGAACATATCATCGCTGTTGATGGACATAGTATTTTCGTTTCAAACAAAAAAGGACAGGAATTGATCTTCAGAGGTAGCAACCATCCATATCCGTCGCCCAGCAAATGAGGCTGAGCCTTGACCCGTTTAGCGACTCCACTCTATCCTCCGCTCTTCGAAGATCGACATCCGCATGAATAATCGCGCTGAACTTACCATCCGCGGTCTGATCATTGGAATCATCATCACGTTGGTGTTCACCGCGGCCAATGTTTACTTCGGGCTCAAGGCCGGTCTGACATTTTCGACATCGATTCCGGCGGCAGTGATTTCGATGGCGATCTTGCGTTATTTTCGTGACGCGACAGTTCAGGAAAACAACATCGTGCAAACCGTTGCTTCGGCGGCCGGCACGCTCTCGTCGATCATTTTCGTGCTGCCCGGTTTAATCATGATCGGTTATTGGACCGATTTTCCTTTCTGGACGTCGTTTTGGATTTGCGCGCTCGGTGGAATTCTCGGCGTGATGTATTCCATTCCGCTGCGTCGCGCGTTGGTGACACAATCAGATTTGCCGTATCCGGAAGGCGTTGCCTGCGCTGAAGTTTTAAAAGTCGGCAGTGGGGATGAAGGAAAGCACGCTTCCGATATCGAGCACGGCCGCGCGGGTTTGCTCGCGGTTTTGTGGGGATCGATCGTGTCAGCGGTATTTGCGGTTATCGTTGCGACGCAACTCTTCGCGTCGGATGTGGCGCAGACTTTTCGAATCGGCAAGCGCGGCGCCGTGACCGGTTACGACTTCTTTCTGTCATTTGCGCTTCTGGGCATTGGACACTTGGTCGGTCTCTCAGTTGGTATCGCAATGCTCATCGGTGCGCTGATTGGCTGGGGCTGGGGCGTGCCGCATTTTTCGGGAATGGCCGGCGACATGACGACGGCGGTCGCGACGCTCGCGACCAGAACATGGAGCACGAAAGTTCGTTTTGTCGGCGCGGGCGCGATCGGCGTTTCCGCCATTTGGACATTGCTCAAATTGGTAAAGCCAGTCGCGCGCGGCCTCACCAGCGCGATGGCTGCATCGCGCGCGCGTAAAGCAGGCAAGGCCGACACGCTGCCAATTACTGAACGCGACATCCCGATCGGCATTGTCGGCGTCGTAACGTTGGTCTGCATGCTGCCGATCGGCTGGTTGCTCGGCTATTTCGGGACCTCGAGCGGTCTCGGCGCGCATTTGCCGACGCTCATCATTGGCGGCGTGACTTACATCGTGTTGATGAGCTTTTTCGTTTCCGCGGTGTGCGGTTACATGGCCGGGCTGATTGGTTCCTCGAACAGTCCGCTCTCCGGCATTGGAATTTTGGTCGTGATCGGCGCCGCGTTGCTTCTGGTGATGGGCGTAAAGCCGTACGTCGGTCCGGACGCGGGCAAAGCGCTGATTGCGTTCGCGCTGTTCACAACGGCGGTGGTCTTCAATGTGGCGGCGATCGCGAACAACAATTTACAAGACCTCAAGACCGGTCAATTGGTCGATGCCACACCTTGGAAGCAGCAGGTTGCTTTGATCATCGGTGTTATCGCGGGCGCGTTTGTGATTCCGCCAGTGCTCGATCTGGTCAACCAGGCCTACGGTTTTGTTGGCGCACCGGGCGCTGAACTTCGTCCACATCCATTGCCGGCGCCGCAAGCCGGCTTGATCTCGTCACTCGGCAAAGGCGTGATCTCTGGCGACATCGATTGGAGCCTGATCCGAATCGGCGGCATGATCGGCGTTGGAATTATTCTGCTCGACGAGATCCTCCGTCGCACGACGAAACACATGCATGTTCCACCGTTGGCGGTCGGTTTGGGAATTTATCTGCCCACGCAAAGCACACTGATGATTGTGGTCGGCGCGATCGTCGGATGGTTTTTCGATCGACGCGCCGATCGCACACCAAAACCGGAGGCAACAAAGCAGCTTGGGGTGTTGCTCGCGTCAGGCTTGATCGTTGGCGAGGGCATTATCGGCGTCGTCATATCGGCGATCGTGGTTTTCTCCGGCAAGGATGCGCCGCTCTCCGTGGTTGGGCCGGCGTATGAAACAGCCGGAATCATCATTGGCGGTCTCGCATTCGCGGTCATCGCCTTTGTCCTCTATCGCTGGATCCTGGGGATGGCTTCCGCAAGATCGACATGAAGCGGACGTGGAACTGGCCGATCTGGGCCGGGTTCGTTGTCGCCGTCGGCGGATTGTTCAGTTACCAGTTCTTCATTCAGTTTCCGAGCACGCGTGATTTTCCATGGGCGTCGCTTTTGATTTTCGGAATCGGCGCGGCGCTGCTACTGGTAGGCCTGTTTCGCGCTTTTGGCAGACCTCAGCTTTATCGCGGCAAAGTTTTCGGATCAATCTTCGCGCTCATCACCGTCTTACTATTCGCGTTTTTCTCCTACGTGACCTTTTATGTGCTTCGACAGGTCCCGCTTTCAGCCCAAGCGCCGCGGGTTGGTGAAAAGGCGCCGGAGTTCTCGTTGCCCGATCAAAATGGCAAGTCGGTCGCTTTGGGCGATCTGCTGTCGCCCAACGGCGCGGTCCTGATATTTTATCGGGGGCATTGGTGACCGCTTTGTAACTCCGAGTTGCGGAGTTTTCAGCATCGTCTTTCCGATTTCCAAGCGCGAGGAGTTCGCGTTGCCGCGATCAGCGTTGATTCGGTCGAAACCAATCGCAGTCATTCTCAAAAGATGGGTCACACCTTTTCGATCCTTTCCGATGCCGACGCGAAGGTCATTCGGCGTTACGATGTTCTGCATCGCGGAGCCGGCCCCAAAGGAGAAGACATTGCGCGGCCGGCCGAATTTTACGTCGATGCATCGGGCACGGTTCGCTGGGTCAATTTGACCGAGAACATCGCCGTCCGCGCGCGACCGGAACAGGCCCTGAGCGCAATTGATGCGGCGAAGTAAGGCGGCGCGATTGACGCCGCTTCGC
>Ga0137399_10000053_pt1 | contig 38034 bp, 50 predicted proteins | sample czorhiz316metaG_FD_104810 | JGI IMG/M metagenome (GOLD analysis project Ga0137399, IMG submission 104810) | Vadose zone soil microbial communities from Angelo Coast Range Reserve, California, USA - czorhiz3.16 metaG | ecosystem: Environmental > Terrestrial > Soil > Vadose zone | place: USA...
CACTGCTGTAACCGAATCCAGAGCACCGAGTTTAGGTTATAAATTTGTTCCGCTTAAAACCCCAGTTTCCACTGGGAAAGCTTCGGATTTTCTCGGCGAGCAGGGCATGGATATTCCGGCCGAACCAGCAGCGCTTATTCCACGTGGAACATTTTATGGCAGTGAGGAAGGCATGGACGTTACTCAGAGGGGACCCAAGAGCACGGTTTACGAAGGGCCTCCCGAAGAAGGCGGCCAGCGTTACGTTATAGACAAGGCGACCGGGGCAAAAATTCCGTACGCAGAATTGGCGTCCGAGCAAGATAAGCTCGAGCAACCGCCTGGCGGCATCCAGTTGCGCCCAGTCACTGTAACTGGAGAGCCCGAAGTGCGTCGGGCCGAGCTGGTCGATCCGGACCCGGATCGGCAATACTTGGCAGCGGTAGCGCCGCGAGCTGAAGGGGTTCCTGCTCCGGATACGCTTTCCCAAGTCGAGCGTGGCGAACTGGTTAAGCTGCCGGCTGAAGCTCCGGCTCAACTCTCTCAGGTTGAACGCGGCGAACTGGTCAAGGTTCCACCAGGTACGGCGCCTAGAGCTGTGGGGATTCCTTCGCCGCCTAAAGTGCTGCCGGCCCAGCCGGCTTTAGGCTACAAGTTTGTGCCGGTAGCGCCAGCGGTTCAGGCCGCCCAACCGGGAACGCAACCCGCTTCCGCGCAAGCTCCGCAAGTTGCTGGGATCGCGCCGCTGACTGCCCAGCAGGCCCAAGAGCCTGGGATCGATATTCAGTCAAATGGTTACTCCTCAGGGAGGGGCGACCAATCGGTCAAGAATGTTATCTTGCATTCGACTGACGGCACTGAGAAGGGCGATATCAATACGCTTACTCAGAGCGGCCAGGTCGGGGTTCACTATTACGTCACCAAGGACGGGCGGGTCATGCATTTTGTCTCTGATGCTGATTCGGCCTGGCAAGCAGGCAAAGACAAGTACGGAGGCAACGCCAACCCGTACACGATCGGGATTGAGCAGGAGCACATTGACGGCAAGGAAGGCTGGCCGGATGCCCAAGTGCGTGGAACAGCCAGCACAGTTGCGGCGATTCTCATGCGCAATCCATCGCTCACTATTAGCGATGTGATGGGGCATTCGGATATCGCTGGGGAGCGCAAACAGGATCCGGTCAATTATCCGTGGGACAAGTTCAGGGGTTACGTTGCGGCTTACATGGGGCAAGGGCCGGCAGCGGTTCAAGCGCCGGGTGCAGCGCCGCAAGCCCAGCCAGTTACCAAGCAGGCCAACGGCCTCTATCAGAATGAAAAGCCGCAAGATTTTCTCACCGGGAAAGCGACAACCTTTGCGACGCCCGAAGATCTCGCCAGCGGGCAGGATAACGGGGTGGGCGCGTCGCGGCTGGGTAAACTCGACACGACCCAGGTAGCGGGGGTAGCGATTCCCGAAGAAGCTTTGCGCGCCAAGTACGGCAACAATTACGCGGCTTGGCGCACGGCGCGGGTTGATGTGGTTGATCCGCAGACCGGCAATCGGCTGCGTGTGCCGATAGTCGATCTAGGTCCGAGAGGCGACCTCTCAGCCGTCACCGACATGACGCCGACGCTTAGCAATTATTTCGGTGGCGACAAAAACCTGATGGTCCGCCTAGTCGATAAAGCCGGCCCGGATGTGACGAAAAACCCGCAACTCTTTGCCGACGAGCAGGCCGCGATCAAGCAAGGAATTGATTCCAGCACACTCTCGCCCGCAGTCCAGACGATTGCGCCAAAGCTGGGGTATACGTTCAAGCCGCAAAGCCCGGAAGGCGCTGCGCAAGCACAGAAAGATCTGCAAACAGCAGTCCAGCAGCAACAGGATACCATCTCGAAGCTGCCCGAGGCCGGCAGCGGCAATGTCATAGGGCTGTATAAGCGGTTGGATTCCCCAGTTGAAGGCGTCTCTTCCCAGAGTGCGCAAGCAATTCAAGCGAATCTAAAACCCCAGATCATCGCTCTGATGCGGCAGAAGTTCCCGGAGCTCATAAACGACGATCAAGCTTGGACTAAAGCGCAGAGCGACGTGAATGCGCTGGATGTCGGCCGGGAGTGGGCAACCAAAGTGCTCGGGTACGCTCAGCAATTTACTAATGTGGTGCAAAAAGGGACGGCCGGTACTGACCAGTTCGCGGTTGATCGGTTTCTTGCCGCTGCGCTGCCTAATGCCAGTGATGCGGAAAAACACGATTATCTGACCAAGTTATATTCGATGCCAATTGATCAGCGGTCAGCCGAGATTGAGGCGCGGCTTGGACCCGGATTGGTCGAACCTGGGAATCCAAATAAGGATCCGCAATTTCTGGCCAGAGCTCTTGACCGGGTAGCTGATCCCAATTTACAGAAGCGCAAAGCTGATGATTTGGCCAAGGCCAAGGCTGAGATGCAGCGCAATGTCTCGGATGATCCGCGGCTAGCTGGAACCGGGATGGAAAAGATTGTCGATGCGACAGCACAGATGCCAGCGTATATCGCCGCGTTTTCTAATCCGGTTCTGATGCCGATAGCTTTGGCGCAGGTAGCTGATCAGGTTAGAGAAAGCTTTCGAGCCGAACACCCGGAATGGGACCAGAAGACTTTAGAGCAGAACACTACACGCGCCACGCTGGTGCAGTTTTACGGACAGGAAGCAGCCAATTTGATTATTGTTCGGGGTGCTGGCGCATTGACTAGCGGAATTGAATCGCCGGCTAAACGGGCCATTGCAACCGCGATTCTCGGTATTGGGAGCCAGCCTGCTGTTACTGCCGGGACCCAGGCGGCCGCAAACATCGCTACGGGCGAACCGATTGGCAAAGGAGTTGGCGAAGCTGCAATTACGGGCCTAATCCAGGGGGTCGTTCCTGGGGTAGTCCATGGGGCAAGAGAGCTTATGCGTCCAGGGGGCGAGCCGGTGCGCCCGGTTACCGAACGCCCACCGGTTACCGAACAACCACCGCCTGTTCGCGGAGAAGAGCCGCCTGTGCGGCCAGCCGGGGAGCCTATGCGCCCTGTAGAGCCGGTTTCGAGAGGTGAGGAAGGCATTGTGCCCCCACCGGCCGTACCGGTCACCCAGGAGGACGTAGCGCGCCGGGCTTATGAACTGTATGACGAACGCACCAAAAACGGACAGCTCGGAACCGCGTATGATGATTATACACAAGCCCAGAAAGAACTTAGCAATGGCGATAAACCAACCCCGGTAACTCAGGGAGAATCCGAACCGTGGGTATCGGCAATCGCCAACCGATTTAGCGCTGAACGCATGGCCAGCGGTGAACTTGGGGATGTAATCCCAGGGGAAGGATATTCCAAGGAAGAGTTGTTAGCTCGAGGGTTACAGATGGGCCCGGAACAAATCAACCAGCATGTGAGCGACTTGATGAATAACGTGGGTGGCGATCCGAAGTTGCAAGCGGCCGCAGTAAGGGCCGAAGAAGCGCGGCTTAGCCAGCGATCTAATGCCGCCTCACGCGCTTTGGAAGCGAACCCAGCCGATAAGAAATTGCGGATTGCGGCGAATGAAGCTCTTGATGATCTGACCGATTTTCATAATGGCCCGGTGGCGAAGTTAAAAAACAATTGGCACGCCCAAGGGATAACGCTTCAGGGCGAAGTCCCGATCGATCTTTCAACGTTTAATGGATTGCGTGAGGCTTTCTTCCGGAGAAACGGCAAGCTTCCCTCGACAGAAATGGAGCCTGTTTTTGAGAAGGCGGCCAAAAGCGTCGTTGATGCAGCTACGGCTGATAAAGCAGCGATGAACAAGCTGGGTCAAGAAATTGAGCGGCAAAGCGCGCGGCGGCGATTGCCAAGCGAAGAACAAGTAATAAACAATATCATGGAACGCATGCGGGTAGATCCTTGTCGGACTTAAAGATTATGCCTCCGTGTTATAATGGTCCGATACCGGTAACCGACGAGGAGCGCGCCGCGATCTGGCGTTGGGCGAAAGCCAACGGGATCGATCACGGCTTGCCGTTTGATAAAGTCGGTGATGCTATTAATCAAAAATTTTTCGCGGGTCACGCAAAAGGCGAATGGATCACCGACATCCTGTCTGGTCGCAAAACGCCGTATCGCGAACTGGCCAATGATGCTTGGAAAAAGCAATACAACCGCAGGCAGATTACCGCCCAAGCCGAAGCTCTAACCAGAGATAAATCTGTTGGCCTGGTTGGGAAAGCTTTCGGCGCTCCACGGTGGTTGGCGACGTATGGGCACGGGATTGTTTTTCCGGTTACTCATGGTGGCGATTTAGTTTTGCGTCCACAGAGCTGGGGAATTTTTTTCAGAGGACTCTTTAATACTTATACCAAGGCTACGGTAAATAAGGCGGCTACTGAAAGGTTGCTTGATACCATGCGACGCTCGCCGCTTTTTGATACGGCGCTCCGGAGCGGTCTAGACGTAAATGCGCGAAGTCATGCTGGCAATTTCATTAATCGCCCACCTAAAGGCAGCGTGTCCACGCGAGCCTGGGACGTTTTGACCACTATGCGGTATGAGCTTTGGGATCGTGCAATGCAGAAATTCACCAATCCCAGAATGAGCCAGGCGGAAACGCTCGAGGTTGGCAAACAGCTTGCGGAATGGGCCAATCACGCTACCGGCTCTGCCAAGGGGCCGATTGCCGCTATGGGTGGCAAGGTATTCTTTGGGCCGGCTCTGACCCAAAGCAAACTTAATCGGCTTTTTGTGGATCCGGTTAAGACCGTTACTACACTTGGCAAGATGGCCTTTGGCAAGGAAACCACACCGGGAGAAAGAGCTGTTGCCTGGACTCGGTTTAGCGGCAGCACCCAATACGCAACTGCCTTGCTTGGATTCCTGGCAGCCAATCAAGGGTTGAACTGGGCCCTCGGGAAGAAAGATCCAAAAGACCAGATCAATTTTACCGACCCTAACAAGAGCGATTGGTTGGCTTTTAAAGCAGGCGGGGTGGAATTCTCAATGCCCGGGATGCATTCTGAAATCAGGACCATCGGAGAAATTTTAAAGACAGCATATATCGCGGCAACGATGTCTGAGAACCAGGCTAAGAAAGCGTTGTTCGGGCAAAGCCCACAAGCCCACTTGGCGGAAATAGCTGGTACTTACGGTCTAGGAAAATTGCATCCGACCCTGCAGCTAGGCAAAGAGCTACTGCTGCAAAGAGCGTTCCCGGATAGACCGCTTCCCTGGAGCTCCGATCCAGGCACCTTGAAAAGCCCTCGCTTAGATTGGTGGCAATATGCTATTTCTCACGCCCCAATCCCGTTGACAGGTTCGCTCGGTTATTTTTACAATCAAATGAAAGCAGCGGGAGCGGATCCATCGCGGACGATTGATGTGATGAGGGGTTTAATTCTTAGCGCGATCGATGTGACAGGAGTTCATGCGAAAGACGTAAATCCTCCGAAACCGTCTGAGGCAGCGCTTAAAGCGGAGAAAGAGGCAAATCGAAGGCGAGCAGCGGTAGCACGGGCGCTGAAAAACCGCTAATCAATGTGCCTCCTGTGCATCGACAAATCGCTGCAGCGCTCGATTCATGATTTTAGCCGGTGTTCCCGATTCCACAGCTATCCGGTCCACGTGTCCATCGGGCCACACCAGATCAACCTCGCGGTAGCTGCCATTGACGACCAAATAGGTGGCTATTACATGGGCTCCATAATAAGTGGTAACTGAGCCCACTTCGACATGATCGCCGGCCAATGACGCTGAAGCTGTGACAAGGACAAAAAGGCAGGTAGCGATAAATCGTTTCATGGTTTCCCTCCGCCAAACCCGTCCGCGATAATCTCCCCATCAATTGAACAAGGCGCTTCAGGGTGCTCCACCAGGTATTCTATAGCCTGTCTCAGTTCTTTTTTGTATTTCCGCCGGCGGCTGGGGAACAGGCGGATAAGAAGCTTTTCCCAAAGACTCATTTCCTTAAACGAGATCATTCGATTAGCGAGCTGAGAACATTTTCATTTGGGGATCGTAGGAAGTTATGATGCTCATTTGAAGTGCAGGAAGTAAACTGCGGCGAGCGTGATTGAGAAGTAAGCGATCTGGATTCCGACACTCCAACGCAGGCTTTTGAGTTCGCGTTCCAGGATGAAAGCTTTCAAGTCGCGCTCAAGATCCGCTAGTGCTTGATGAAACTCTGTTTTGGTTATCGATTCGTCGCTCATTACTTATGGGTTATCAAGGACACCATGATCTGAATCAAACCGGTTGCGACTGGCAGCCAAATGAGCAGTTTAATGCGCTGTAATTGTTCACGGATATCAACGCGCATCTCCCGCAGTTCAAGGCGCAGTTCGCGCATCGCGGTTTGCAGTTCTTCGTGTACTTGTTCAGGCGTCATCATTAATAATCGTTCAGAAGTTCTTCGAGATACTGTTGTCTGGCGGCAATCGCATCGAACTGTTGTTGAACCTGCGCCTCGTATTGCGCCTCTTGGATCGCTTCTTGTCGAGCTTCATATGCCTCTTGCGTAGCTTCAGCCATGTCTGCCCAGCGTTGTTCGGAATAGGCTTGGTCGTCTTGATAATGAAGACCGGCAAAAGCCGAAGAGCCGATTGAAAGAATAGCGATTGAGATTGCGATCAGTTTTTTCATAGTATTGAATGCTATTCGTTCATAACGTCGCGGCGCACCGAAACTTGAATTTTATTGTCTCTTTAAGGTTTGTAATGCGCCAACATGAACCAGAGACTGGCTAACGTGCCGAAGAAATAAGTGATCTGCACCCCGAGAAAGGCGAAAGCAATCCACATTTCTCGCTTTAAGATCCAGATCTTGGCTTCGTTTATTGCCTCATGTAGATCGCGTTTGGTTGCTGGCTGATCTTGAGAGTTCAATTCTTGTTCTTTTCGTGCTCGATAAATTGGTCAAGCGCATCCCGGCATAGATCGGCTCTGGTGCGGTTGTTGTGATACTTGTGCACGATCAGCCAATCGAGATCATCGAGCTGATCGTCGAAAACCCGGACGCCGAAGAAAGATTTTTTGCGGCCGTTCCAATCCGGCTCGTGATCGTCAATATCCATTTGCTTCGCATTTAAGTACACCAAAGGACGCTTCGACACAAATAGTAGCGAACTTTAGCGCTCTGGGACGATTTTTTAGCTTGACGGCATCGTTAAACATCGTTTATCGTCCGTTTTACAGGCTGATTTCAGAGTTTGGTGCAAGAGCGGCAAATATTGAAGATGCCGGCAATTAGATAATCATAACAACATCCTATTTTACATGACATTTATTGTATTTACATTATGAAAACACAACAGAAATCTGTTGTAATACACTGGTTATCGGATCGTTATCGGTCGTTGTAAAATCGCCTTAGCCGCCAGCAAATTTGATTAAAAGTTAGAAAACTTTTCCCTATGCCTAACATCAAAAGAGGATGGTCTGAATACACTTACGACCTTTCAAGGGAACAGATGAAAGGTCTCGTAAAGATCGCTGTGGATCGAGATCGCCCTATCCAATCACTGGTTCTGGAGGCGATCGATCAGTACATCAAGCGCGAGATCGAATCATGTCAACGACCCAGCTAGATTCGCCGGAGTGGGGTGACGCCGAGGAAGTCGAACGGCTCTTCAGCATCACGCGCAGCACGCTTTATAAACTGGCTAATGCCGGCCGAATCGACTCAGCGCTAATCAAGACCAAAGAAGGCGCGACGAAGGGGGTCCGGCTCTTTAATATCGAATCAATCCGCCGGCTGCTTGCGGCGAGTACCCTTTAGCGGCTTATGAGCTTTTTCATCATTTTGTGGCTGCGCGCCCACGCCGGATTCGGGGCGGCACTTTGGCAAGTGGAGGCGTATGAAAATGGATATCCTGTTGGACGAGCCAGCAAATGTATTGGGAACGGTTCATTCCCTTAGCGGCCGCCGCCTGGTTCATTGGTGTCTCTAACTCGCGCGGTGCGCTGAATGACAGAGATACGTAAAGATTATCCGGTTTAGGTTTTCTGCCCATTACTATCCAATAGTATTCTTTAATATCATGAGCGCAAGACCCGAAAAGAATAAGACCAGGAGTTTCTCGATCACTGTGCCGCGCGATCTGGCTCCGGAAATCGACCGCCGGGCTTTTGAGACCGGGCGGAGCCGGTCGAACTACCTTACGCAGCTTTTGCTGAAAGCGTTAAAGAAAAGGTAAAGTTTGCCGATTGAAGTAAATAGCATTCAATACTATCGTATCTCATGAAACCACACCCTTTCCTTGCAAAAATCGATAATCGCTGGCGGGCGCGCAAAGTACTTAAAGGCCTAATGCTCGCTAATCCAGAGCATTCGGAAAACTGGTTTTATTACCGAAGTCTTTACGACGAAAGCTTCCTGATCCCATGAATAACGACAACCAAACAACTGTCATTGATGCGCCGGCCGAAGTGAATCCGTTTGCCGAGCGCGCGACCGCGCAGGAAGAACTTAAGCCAAAGAAGGCGAGCATTCTTTCGACCATTACCAGCCGGAAACGGCGTCGGCCGGTATTTGCCGTTCTTTACGGACCGGCCGGAATAGGAAAATCAACACTTTTAACCGGAGCTCCCAAGCCACTGTTTATGCAGATTGAGCGCGGATTGGATCAGATCACGGTTGCCAAATTACCGGTCCCAAAAACCTTCGAGGAGTTTTATGTCCAGCTTAATGCGCTGGATAAGGAAGAGCATGAGTATGAATCAATCGTAATCGATACAGGCGACGCCTTGGAGCTTTTAATCTGGGCCAGGGTATGTGCCGAGGGTAAGGTTAAATCGATTGAGGAATTCGGCGGCGGCTACGGCAAGGGCTATGTCCGGGTGCGAGAGATCTGGACCGGCGTATTACGCAAACTCACAGAGATGAGCGAGCGCTTTAATATCATTCTAATTTGCCATGCGCATATCAGATCGATTAACGATCCGTCGCTCTCTACGGCCTTTGACTCTTGGGAGATAAAGCTTCATCAGAAGAGTGCGGAAATTGTGCGCCAGATGGTTGACCTGATCATCTTTGCTCAGATGGAGGTCACTGTCGAGAAGGATACACCAAAGGCACGTAAAGGCCGCGGGATCGTCAGCGATGACCGGGTGCTCTGGACGGCGCCAGGAACCGGTTACGAGGCTAAAAACCGCTTTAATCTACCTAATCCGCTACCCTTTGACTGGGAAGCGGTGCAAAACGCAATCAATTCTTTTTACGACCGATGAGCACCTACCGGTTTCAAAAGCCATCTGAACGTCCCGCATTCGGTGCACTCCAGGAAGGCGACTATACTTTCGTTGTGTCCCAATGTGGTGAACCATACACAAACCCAAAATCAGGGAATTTAGTTTTAGCTGTCAAGCTGGCGATTCAACCTGGCGGCACACCTGTCTTTGCGAATCCATGGGCGGGTACCGATCGGACCGGCGAAGAACGCGACGATATTGCGGTTTTTCTTTTGGCAGTTAATCGCGCACCGAAACCCGGCGAAGAACCTGACTGGGATAGAGTTGTCGGCGCGAAAGGCAAATGCCGATTGAAAGTTGAGATTGCGCAGATGGGCGCTTTAGCCGGCAAGGAAGTCAATAAAGTACATTATTTTTACGCGCCAAAACAAGTAGGACCAACGGCGAATAAGCAGCCACGCCAAAACTATAGCCCAGCGGAAGTTGCCAAAGCGGCAGCTGAACAGCAACACAGATCGGCTGGATTAGCTGGGCCGGATCTTGGAACCGAGCCGGACGATATTCCCTTTTAATGATTTCCTACCTGTTAGCCAACGGTAAAAGCGGTCAAATCACTGATCCGGCAATTTTACGTGAATTTTATGAACGAATCAGTAAACAACGAGCGCAAAGGGTTGCCGAGCGCCTCAGCGTGGCGAAGTCCTTCCAAACGATATAAGGATTTATCTGGTCAACGATTTTTTCGACTTCTTGTGATTGGATTCTCACATATCGATGCAACTTATCGTTTTTGAATATGAAAGACGATAGATTGAATTTACCTAGCGCATCTTCCTGGAGACGTTACGAATTATGTCCAGGAAGCTTTCAGCTTCAAATGGAAGCGGAAAAATTAACCCAAGAGGCGTACGGAGAGAGCGCAGCGGCCAAACGCGGCACACTGGTTCACGCCTGGCTGGCTGGCGAGGTTGATCTAGACGGCAAGCCGATTGAGCTGGACGATTCGGAGCAGGAGACGGCGGGTTTTCTCCAGGAGCGCGCGACCGACCAGGTGCATCGGATCTTTGGCGAGGAGGCAACTTTAGAACTGGTCGAGAAAAGGTTATGGTTGACCATCAACGGCCAGAAGTTAGCCAGCGGTCAATTTGACCGGTGCGTTTATACGCCGAGCGTTGCTCTGGTAATTGATTTTAAAACCGGCTGGGCCGAGCCGGATCCGGCCGAGCAGAACAGCCAGATGAAGCTGCTCGCGGTCCTGGTTGCGTTGCACATGCCCAGCATGTTGCGCGAGGTGATCGTGCAGGTCATTTCCGGGCCATTCGGTGTCACGGAGGCAAGATATGATTTGCCGGCGCTTGCACGCGCTTACAGCGATATCCTGCGCACGCTAAAGGCCATCCAGGACCCGATAGCGCCGCTCAATCCATCTGCGGAAGCCTGCCTGTATTGTCCGGCAATCAATATTTGCCAAGCCGTCAAAAATTTGATCGCCCCCGTCGCCAAGACCCAAGTTTCCGCGCTTCCTGATGGTATTCGAGGCGCAAAACTCCTCGATGAAGTCACTCTTTTGGAAAAGCATCTCAAAGAGATCAAGAAATATTACGAGAAACGCTACAATGCCGACCCAATCTATCGGCTTCCGGGATATGAACTAGCGCCCGGAAACGAGGTCCGTGAAGTGACGGACTGGGATAAAGCCAAGCTGCGTTTAGGCGAGTACCTCGATGATGATCAAATGAAGGAGGCGCAATCTTACACGATTGGCAAGTTAGAAGCTACGCTAGCCAAAAGTCTTGGGATTACCGCGGACCAAGCCAAAGAGAAGCTCAACCATATTCTCAACGGGTTAATTGTTAAGAATCAAAACAAAAGCTCTTTAAAAAGAATCAAGGGCGTCCCGAAACTGGTCACCCTCGAGCTGCCGTAGAGTGGATGGCATTGAATGGTAATGAAAAAGATTTCAGAGAAAGATAATAGCTTAGCGACTCTTATTGACACTGCCAGTGTTCGCAAATGGTTAGGTGAATACCAGAGCGTTCTAATGCTGGTCCAAAAACCGGACGAAGCAAAGCGGGCGCTGACACGAATTGATTTAGCGACTGAATATGTTCGACAGCTCAAGCTCGGCGTCACCGTTGAAATGGAGGTCGTTGAGACCGCGGTTTTTACTGAGTTCGTTCTCGGGCAAACGCTAACGAACGCAAAGAAAGCCGGCGAGTTGCGTCAAGGGCCACGAAAATCAAAAGTCGTCATTAACGACTTTTTCTCTTTAAAAGACGCTGGGATAACAAAGGACGAATCAGCTCACGCGCAGCGCTACGTTGAGTATGTTGAGAAGTTCGATCTCGATTCACTACGCGAATTGGTTCACGAGCGGAAGGTTGAGCAAACACTGAGCCGTTCATCGATCTACAAAACGATCGATCAAGCGTTACGGCGCATTGAGCACCAGGAGAACTCTGAGCCGACTTTCTCACCCTCAAAGGGACCGTTCGATATTATCTTGGCGGATCCACCGTGGCAGTATGACGCGGCGTCAACCGAAAGCCGGGCGATTGAGAACCAGTATCCAACAGCAACCCTTGAGCAAATCAAAGAGCATATACCGGACGCGGCCGATGAAAGTGTTCTTTTCCTATGGGCGACCGCACCTAAGCTCTGCGAAGCGCTTGAGGTCCTTGCCGCGTGGGGATTCACTTACCGCACTCACGCCATCTGGGATAAGCAGATCATTGGAATGGGTTTCTGGTTCCGCGGGCAGCATGAGCTATTGTTAGTTGGTGTCCGTGGCGGGTTCCCGCCGCCGGCAGATTTTTTGCGGGTAAGCTCAATTTTCAGCGAAAAGCGTTCGAGTCACAGCACAAAGCCGGAGTGCGTTTACCAATGGATTGAGAAGGCGTGGCCACAAACGCAGAAGCAGGAAATGTACGGGCGAAAAGCGCGGGCTGGGTGGTCCATGTGGGGAAATCAGGCATGAGGTACCAAGATAAAGATGATTTTGGGTTATTAGGTGAACATCTTTGTGTTGATGTGATTCGGTGGCAGCAGGGGTTGGAAGTTAAGTTAAATACTGGGCCCGGATTTACGGAGGGTTATGGAATTTGATTTCATAGTGGTGAGCATAGTGAAGTAGTGCCCGATCTTGACATTGTGAGATTTTTAGCGGGGCCTCGCAGAAGAGAATACGCCGAGGTAAAAACCAAAGCAGCGTTTTGTATGTGGAATTACGACAAACCAAGCGCTCTAGTCTCAAGAGAAACGATCGAATTGCGCACCGGAATCGATTTAAAATATTGGCATAGTTATCAATGGTACAGCCAAAAATATTACGATGAACGTTTATGGATTCTATTTGTTCAGGTGTTGCCATATGTTCAGCTCAGGAAGCGCGAATATATGGATGTTAATCAACCCTGCGGAATTTATCGCCAGGAAATTACGGTTCTTGATTCGCTGCTAAAGCACGGTTCGGGAAACCAGTCCAATCAAATGGTTTATTGGCCGGTTAATGATTTGGTGTTATTCAGAAGTGAGAAGAGCCTTTTGTCACATCCTTCCACGGCTCAACTCTGGCAACAATTACAAAACCTGGCTCTCCAAAGCATGGTTCGTCGATTACTGAGAAAAGTGAGTTTAACTTAAATGAACATCTACACCGGTTGTCTGCTTGCTTTAACGGTTTGGCTGATTTTAGTGGCGATCATACTCGTATTTTTTAAGGGCGCCTTCGGCGGCGATAACGGTGACGATCCGCTCTTATGACTACTTTTACTATTGAGGAACTTATCCTGTGCGCCAGGCGCGAACTCGGCTATCGCAAACGGGTTTACCCGCGCCTGATCCGGGATAACAAGATGAGCAAGGAGATAGCGGACAGCGAGATCGCTCTGATGCGCGCAATCAGGGAAAACCTGGAAAACCAGCAACAGCTAAAACTTTTGTAGCCTATGATTATTCCCGACTGTGTTTTACGTGCGATGGATCCGCGTGACCGGCCAAAAGGCAACGCCGGCTTAACCGCCGCTTCTGCGATGCAAAAGAGTACCGGACGCCTGGAACGCGACGAGCAGCGCATTTTTTACAACTGGCTGCTTTCTCATGAAAGGAATGGCGAACTAATTTTTGATTGGTCGAGAACCGATAAAAAGACCACGCGCCGGCTTGGGGCGCTTGATTTCGTGATTCACTCCAAGATGGGGCGGACCCTCTTTTTAGAATTTAAGTTGAAAGGCGCATACCTGCGTCCGGAACAAGAACGCCAGATCGAGTTGCTTACCGCGCTCGGATTTATTACGGCAATCCCACAGAGCGCTGCACAAGCGATTTTAATTACTAGAAACTGGCTGGCCAAACTAGCGAGCACCGATGGACATTAAGCGGCTATGGAAGCTTATCGACGAACTGCTCAATAAATGATGGAGCCTCTTGATCACCGCGAGCGGCGGCTGATGCAGTTGGGAGAAGCCCTTGAGAAGCATCTCGATGAGGATTGGATCTATTTCCTGGTCATCGGCCGGCCAGGGGATCCCGACCCGACAAACATCATTTCCAACGTTCCGCCTGGTGGAAGCATTAGCGAGATAACCAAGTTGCTGAACGAGATCGCCAGGCGCTACCAGGCTGGTGAAAGGCCAAAGGAACTATGAAGACCATCGCGATTGACTTTGACGGCGTGCTAGCACAGTACGAGGGCTGGAAAGGTGAAGAGCATCTCGGGACGCCCCTGCCTGGCGCGCTTGATTTTATTAAGGCGCTGTGCGATGCCGGCTACGAGGTAGTCATCTTTACGACCAGGGCGGGCACGAGTCAGGGCATTGATCGGCTGGAAGGATGGCTCATGTTTCACGGACTCGGGGACGAGTTGATCGAGCAGCTCGTAATCACCTGCATTAAACTCCCCGCCTGGCTCTATATCGATGACCGCTGCTTCCTCTTTAAAGGGGCCTATCCATCGATAAAAGAGATCGAAGATTTTAAACCCTGGTGGGAAAAAGAGTGAACGCGCGAAGGAGGCGGCCGAATGAACCGAGAACAATTAGAGAGACACGCTAGGCTTCGAATCCAAGTCATCCAGGAAGAAACAGGTTGGTTTGTCGTGCATACGAGTCTTGTAAAATCTGCAGGCCCTTTCAAAACTAAAAACGAAGCTCTAAAATTCAAACGAAAAGCCATCAACGCTGAACTTTCAAAACTGCGGGAGGCGGCGAATTGAAAGTGTTGTGAGTGGGCACAATAGCAAGGCGCGCAGGTTGACCAGCACCCAGGTCCGCCGTTTGCGCGAGATGCGCGCCCAAGGCTTTACCCGCGCGTTTCTGGCCAAGTCTTTTGGGGTCAGCGCAAACGCGGTCCACCAAATTTTATGTCATTCGACCTATAAGGACGTCAGGTAGGGCGAGAGCGGCGAATGGCATTGACTCCCACTCAGTGACGGCGCTAAACTTCCCCCGTTGTGGCCTCCCCACTTTCAAAAGTGCGCGTACTTTTTTCCAGAGAGCAAAGGATCGCTCGGTCTTTTGCGCCCACAACAACTTTGGCTCGGGTACGCGCACCTTTGAGAGGGGGGGCTCGTGCCTGAGTCCTTCATTTTCGCCCCGGAAATCGAGGTTGCCACGGTCTCCTTGATCTGGAAACAACCCGAGCGCTGCGCCCGATTCCTGCGCGATCTCGACCCGGCCCTTCACCTGAGCCAACCCCATCTGCGCTACATCGTGGAAGCCGTCGCCTTGGCTTACTCGGAGCTAGGTTGCGCCGACTGGGCCACCGTAGTCGGCGTCTTGCGGGAACTAAAACACTTCGAGGATTGCGGCGAACTCCTGGGCCTAAACGAAGTCTACTCAGCAGTCGAGATCACCCCCGTTAGTGACCAGATCTTTGATCATTACGTTTCGATGCTTCAATCCTACGCCTTGGGTCGAGAAAAAAATCAATCCGTTTATCGATTCAATCGTGGCGATATCAATTTGGTCAAAAACAAAGTCAAACGCATTGAGTCCGCCCCGGATTTTATCGGCGAAGGCAAGGTCGCCGGCCGCCTCTACCGGGCCGCGGCATGGACCAACACCGATGGACTTTCAATCTCCCTAATCCCAAAATGAACTCGATCACGTCATGGCCGACCATTTCGATCCATTCAGGCAGGAAGCCGCCAGCTCTAAAGCTCCAATCTATCCTCAAGCCATCGAGTATAATCAATTCGAAAAAGCTCCGGTCGAAATACCTAAATCCATCATTGACAACTTGTTAGATGATTCAAGCCGGATGATTTTCGGTGGCGGAAGTAAAACCTACAAAACCTGGGCGATGAGCGAACAAGCCATCTGTATCTCGTGCGGCGCCCCATGGTGGGGCTTTAATACCCATCAAGTCAAAGTCCTCTACGTCAATTTCGAACTCAAAGAGTTCTATGCTCAACGCCGGTTTAAAGCCATCCGCGAATTCAAACGCCTCAGAATTGCGCCTAACATGTTCTTAGTCTGGAACTTGCGCGGTTTCGATATCCCGATGTCGACCTTTGAGCCGGAGTTAATCAAAATGATCAGAGTCCATGCCATCGTGGTCGTCTTTATCGATCCGTTCTATCGCCTCCTAGGCGAGTCAGACGAAAGAATCAGCTCAGAGTTAATGCCGCTCCTTCTGATGTTTGAACGAATCAATAAAGTAACCGGCGCAAGCGTTGTTTGCTCCGCCCATTTTACCAAAGGCAATCAAGCCGCCAAAGATCCGATCGACCGGATTAGCGGCGGCGCCAGTATCCATCGCCACCCAGACAGCCTCATCACCCTAACCAAACACGAAACCGATCACGCTTTTACCGTTGACCTTACCTGCCGCGATTTCCCCCCAGTAAATCCTTTTGTCGTCAAATGGGATCACCCCTTGCTCGTTCGTACCGATCTGGACCCCCAAAAAATCAAGACTCCAGCCCTCGGCCGCCAAAAACATTACAGCACTGAGCAGATTCTCGAGGTTTTAGCCGATTGCGATGACCAGCTCTCAACCAGCGCTCTTCAAGAAAAAGTGAAAACCGAATGCGGGATGAGTTCAGGCAAATTCTATGAACTCTTCAGCCAACTCAAAACCGATCAAAAAATCTTCAAATCCAAACTTACTCAGTTTTGGAATATCAAAGCTTGAAACATCACTCCAGAAATTATTTGCTTGACATGTTATCTCCAAATTTCGTTTCCCTATATATTACTCCAGTAATTTGGGCTTCGCCCACCCGAAGGGGTCAATTACTGGAGTAAATATTGGAGTAGAGAGGACTACTCCAGAAACTCTAGCTGCTCCACTCCAGCTATTAATGGAATTACTGGAGTAAAATATATATAATGCAATGCCAAAGCCAATCGGCCGACCCAAAACCATTACTAAAAGCCTCGAAAAGATAATCGCCGAGCTCTTCTGGCTCGCTTTTACCGACGAACAAGTCGCCCTTTTTACAGGCATTAATCGCAGCACAATCCAGCGCGCCAGAGCCGGTACGTTTTGCATCGCGATAAAAAGAGCCGAGATCAAACGCGAGATGATTTACCGGCGTAAAATCTGGTCAGGCAAAGAGGGCTGGCAAGGTGCAGCTTGGTCCATGGAACGCAAGTATCCAGGGCAATTCTCCAAGCCCGAGGTCCAACTTCAGATCAACACGACTAACCAGACCGTCAACAACACCCTGATTGTAAGCGCGGAGGTCGCCGGCCAGATGAGTCACAGGGTTAAGGAGGCTAACACTAAAGTCGCCGAACTCTTTAAACGCAAAAACCCCGAACTAAAAGATGGCAACGGCAACGGCAACAAAACTTCTTAGCTCTGGTAAGCTTCCTCTTGGATATAAGATTTACCCTGAAATTGACGGGGCTCGCTTTGAAACCCCTACAACTTTTGGCTGGTGTAAAAGCCGTGCGATAGCCTTGGAAGAAATCAAAAGAGAGATTCGCACCGGAGAACCAGCGTGGCGGATTCCATTCGGTAAATCAAAACGATTAAATTCGTGTGACACACGAGTTTATACCAGAGGCAACGCTTAAAACATGAACTATCGATTAACTCCGCGGCAATGGCTTCGCGTTCAGCGTGGATGCGCTGGGCTTCAGAACAGGCTTCGGGCGGCAAAGCTTGGGTCCTGGCTGAAAATTTACAAAGGCTATCTGATTCCAATTTTACGTCGATGACGGCTGCCGCAACCGCCGCCAAACGCACCAGAGTTCTTGATGACGTCCTGTCGTTCTCCCAGGTCGGTTTAGGCTTGGAACTTTATGATTGGCAATTAGAAGCCGACCTGGCGATCGATAAGGGCAGCACTTACCAGCGGATTAAGGTTGCCTTGGTCGCGCCCAATGGAAGCGGCAAAACTGAGCGCGTCGTTGCCGTCAGTGCACTGCGCTGGCTGAATCGTTACCCAAAAGGCCGCGTCATTATCACCAGCGCCGATGCCAAGCAACTGGACGCTCAGCTCATGCCGGCTATCGAGGGGCATAAACATAAGTTTCCCGGCTGGGAATTTTTGAGCCGCATGGTCAGAACGCCGCTGGGCGGCTTTCTATTGGCTTTTACCACCGATGAAAGCGCCCGGGCCGAAGGTCATCACGCCACCCGCGATTCCCCGCTCCTGATCATTATCGATGAAGCCAAGTCGGTTGAGCCCGAAATTTTCACGGCATTCGACCGGTGCAGTTACAACGTGCTCCTTTACATCTCGAGCCCTGGCTTAAAGCAAGGCCGGTTTTATGACGCGTTTACCCAGCATCGTGAACAATTTCTGCTCACAATGCAGGTTGGTTTGACCGATTGTCCTCATATATCCAAGGAACGCATCGATGACGTGATTGCGACCTACGGCGCTGAAAAGCCTTTTACGCGTTCGACTCTCTACGGCGAATTTATGGACCAGGAGGAAGGCGAGCTCATGGTGTTCCCTTTTGAATCCGTCATGGCGGCCATCAATAATCCGCCGCACGCCAGGATCTCTAAGCACGAGCATGCCGCCTTCTGCGATTTTGCGGCTGGCCGGGACGAGAACGTGCTGGCTATCCGCAGCGGCAACAAGCTGCTCGAGTTGGTTGGGTGGCGTGAACGCGATACCAACGCGGCTGTCGGCCGGTTCATTATCGAGTTTCGTAAATACGGGTTGCGCCCCCAGCAGATCTGGGGTGACAACGGCGGGGTAGGGCACGTGATGTGCGATATGCTGGACTTCGCCGGGTGGCCGATTAACCGGTTTGATTTCGGCGTCAAGGCGCACAATGACGCCCTCTACGTCTCGCGCGGAGCCGAGATCTGGGACATGTTAGGGATGCGGGTCAAGAAAGCCGAGATCGTTTTAATCAACGATCCCACGCTGATTAGCCAGTTGACCACGCGCAAATTTCTCTATGACCCCAGAGGCCGGATCAAGCTTGAGCCCAAGGAAGACATGGTGGCGCGCGGGCTTAAATCGCCTGACCGGGCGGACGCGGTAGTTGGCGCATTCGCGCACGGACTCTCAAGCTTTGCCAGTTACGTCAAGCGGACCGGCGGCCCGTGGGAACAGCTTGATGAGTATTACGACGGACTGGAACGGGACACTTTACGGGGCGAACGCGGGCTTCAGCATCAGCTCGAGGAACTGGGCGCTTGGCCGGGGGATTAAGGGGGATTAGACCAGTAAAGCTTGTAAACGCGCCAGGAATGGCATTAAATGCGTTTAAATGCCATTCTAGCCACAGCCATGAGCGACGAACAGCCTCCCCCGCAAGATTTTTCATTCGCCCAGCCGGTCGAACAACCTGTACCTTCCGCCCAACAGGCTACGCCTCCTCCGCAGGAATTGACTTGGGATAGCACGCTCAGAGATTTACTGGAGACTACTTACACTTTTAGCCCGGAACTGGTCGACCCGGAAAAGCCGCCGCGCTTTTTAAGGCTGTACGCCGATCGGTGGCAAGTAAACTGGCAGCTTAGCGGATTAGAGGATCCGGAGGGCCAAACGATTGTCGACATCACACTCTCGGCGCGCCCGGTAGCGCCGGCAACCATCACACATAAAGTTTGATATGAGCAACGGACAACCTCCAGCAGTTGAAGTTCAAGCCGCGCCGACACCCGGTACGGTGATCGCTGCCACGGTAACGATCGATGCCCTTTTTACGACCGTGTTCGGAGTGCGCAGCGCCGATTTAGCGGCCACGCCGATCTACAGTTGGGCTAAAGAGAACATGATTATTGCGCAGTGGCCCGCGGTAACCACCGGTTACCCTGCGATCTTCTGCCGGTTCGAGGCGCGCTCCAATGCGCCTAGCACGATAACCCAGTAGCATTTATGGCCATCGCGACGACGGTAGCGCGCAATTCGTTTAACACCGGGCTTTACGGCTCGATCAATCTCTGGCTGGCGAGCACGGTCGGGATTCTGCCGACAACGCCGTTGACCGTAGCTGGCGACTTGGTGTTAACGCCATATGACCCGCGGCCCAATAACGTTTGGAAGTGCAAAGTGACCACAATGCCGCGGGGCAAGAACCGCATGATTGTTCGGATTGGGGATGCGGTGACCGGGTGATCCAGTTTTTACAAGGCGATTGCCGCGACATCCTGCCGACGTTACCGGCTGAGAGCGTGCAGTGTTGCGTGACGTCGCCGCCCTACTGGGGTTTGCGCGACTACGGCACGGCGAGCTGGGAAGGCGGGAATGCGGGGTGCGATCACATAATAGATCATTCGGTCGTGAAACCCATGTTGGATGGACGAGGGAAGATTGGAACGTCGTGTACTTCTTGGACAACTCGCGCGGATCGTGGAGGAAAGAGAGTCTGCAATTGCGGAGCCCGCCGCATCGATTCACAGATTGGCTTGGAATCGACGCCCGAAGAGTACATCGCCAGCATGGTTGCCGTGTTTCGCGAGGTCTGGCGCGTGCTGCGCCACGACGGGACGCTTTGGGTTAATTGTGGTGACTCGTACTCTTCTGGAAATAGCGGGCAGCGTGTACGAGATAGTAACGGAGGTTTCCAGCCAGGGTTGAACACCATGACCCAGGCAAACACAAAGGCTAATCCAGGAAGACCACCAGTTACCGGCATGAAGCCCAAAGATCTACTGATGATGCCCGCCCGCCTCGCAATGGCGCTGCAGGCCGATGGCTGGTACCTGCGCAGCGAGATTGTGTGGGCGAAGCCAAATCCCATGCCCGAAAGCGTGACCGATCGGCCGACAAAAAGCCACGAGATGATTTACTTGCTCGCGAAACAGGAACGCTATTTTTACGATACGGACGCGATTAAGGAAGATAGCTCAAAAATGGATGGCGCTATCAGTGTTCGTACATGGCAATATGAAGATGGCAGCTCTAATCCTCACGGCGGTGGGTTTCGAGGAGAAGGAGGTTTAGCTAATCGAATTAGTAACGGTTTGCGCAACAAGCGCTCGGTCTGGACGGTCGCCACGCAACCTTACAGCGAAGCCCATTTTGCCACGTTCCCCGAAGACCTAATTAAACCGTGCATTCTCGCTGGCAGCCGCGCCGGCGATACCGTTCTTGACCCATTCGCCGGGAGCGGTACGACTGGCCAGGTGGCAATCGAGCTCGGCCGAAAAGCTATACTTATCGAACTGAACCCGGCTTACATGGAGCTTGCCCAGGACCGGACAAACGTAACTGCAGGATTTTTCTAGGATGCCCGATAAATACAATTACCGCAGCGTGCTTCTCCAGGATGATCTTGGAACTATTGTTTTATCTTTAGAACGAGAGGAACGCATGATAGTCGAAGTTCTCAATTCTGGAAGAATCTTTAAAGATGACCAAGATAAAGCATTTAGGAACCGTTGCTACGTGCTGCAAGAATTACTAGAGCGGCTCACCGGGGATAGGATCGGACAAACGTAACTGCCGGATTTTTCTAGGATGGAAGACAATTCTGAACTTTACGGCGAGATCCAGGACGATCTGCAGGATCGCCAGAAATGGGAGAAGCGTCAGATTCTCTGGGCTAAAATGCGCGGGCAAGGAGTGGGCAGAGCTAATCGCCCGTGGCCGGGAGCGGCTAACGTGCACGTGCCGGTGGCTGATACGATCGTGGGTAAACTAAAACCCTACTACGTGGTATGGATTTTCGGGCCGGAGCTCCTTGCTGCCTTCTACAGCCTCCAGGACCAAGGTGACAGCTACACTGATTCGGTTGCGCAATGGTTCGATTACAAGGTCCGGGAGATCAGCAATTTTAGCGAGCAAGCGATCTGCGGGATCGATAGCTGTTTGCAGAACGGGATGGGGATCATCAAGACCTATTGGGATGTGGCGGCGAACAAACTGGCCTTTGCGTCGATTCATCCCTATTTCATTATCATGCCGCCCTGGGCCACTTTTGATTTTCAGAAGGCTGACCGGGTGGTGCATGTGATGCAGTACTCGCGCGAGGAATACATGCGCGATGCCGAGAGCAAAGGTTTTAACACGGACGAGACTTACGTTGACTCGATTACGGGCGAGGGCAAACCGGACAAGCGCTACGAGCGCAGCCGGTACACGGCCGAGGGCCTGAGTTATTCACGGCTCAAAGATCTGATTGTTTTGTGGGAGGTTTATTTGCGTGGGAGCGATGGCCAGATCCAAGTTAAGACCTTTAGTCCGTTGCAGCCCGATGAACCGGCCCGCGGCGATTTCGGGCTGCCTTACGAGCATAAAGAGGTGCCCCTTACTTTGATTCCATACGAGTTAACTGATGGCGGCTATTACTCGAGCCGTGGGGTGTGCGAACTGGTGCAGATGTATGAGGCGAGCGCGTGCAAGACCTGGAACGAGAAGTTGGATTTCATGTCGATTGCCAATCGTCCGGTCCTTTCGAGTCAGGGCGGTTCGATTAATGCGCAGAATATCCGGTGGGAGCCCGGAGCGGTTTATGACTCGGTGCTCCAGCTTGTGCAGCAACCGACTCCGCCGGTCTCCTTCGATGAGGAGATTAGTTCCAATAAATCGATGGCCGAGCAGCGGGTAGGGATTCCGGACTTTGGGGTGGGCGGCTCCGATCAGCCGCAGGGCAATAAGACGGCGACCGAGACCAATGTCATTACTAACGTGATGCAACAGAGTAACGATCTGCGGGCCCGAATCCTGAAAGGGGCGATGACGCGGATTTTTGAGCAAAGCTGGAGCCTGCTCAAGCAGTATGACACCGCGAGCTTAGACTATTTCTGGCGTAACCAGCGCTTGAGCCTCTCTGACGCGGCTTTTGACAACAAGTACGTGCTCAAGCCCAATGGCTCGGTCGACGGGTATTCCAGAGAGCGCGAGATTCAGAAACTGATGCAACTGCGGCAACTGAGCCAGGGCTCACCCTGGATCATCACTCCGGAGGTCGATAAGAAGATCATCGAACTCATGGATGCGCAATGGATCAAAGAGCTTTACCAGGAACCGCAGGATGTGCAGGCGGACCAGCAAGAGAGCCAAGCGATTGAGAACTCCATTATGCTTGACGGGTTTTTGCCGCAGGTTAAGCCGCCGGACGACCATTTGATTCATTTGCAGATTGAGGACGGTTTTATTGGGTGGAGCGGACAGAATGGCAAGCCGATTCCGCCGCTCTTGATGCAGACCTTTATGCAACACATGCAAATGCATATCCAGGCGGCCAAGAGCGATCCGCAATACTGGAAACAGCACGCGACCCAGATTCAGCCTTTTATTTTGAAAGTGCAGCAGACCCTTAAAGGGATGCAGCAACAAGCCGCCGCCCAGCAACAGGCGCAGGGCGCGATGGCTAATTTACGCGGCGGACATCCTCCTGGGATGCCGAGCGGCGGTGCAGTGCCCGCAGCCGCTGCGCCGCCGTCTCCGCCGCAGCCTGGAATGCCGGCTGGAGCCGGGCCGCCGATGCCGACCGGGAACGGGAACCTACCAATGGGATGAAAGTCACCGATTGGGTTAGAGCAGCTTTACCGATTGAACGCAGGCGGCGGAAATGTCTGCGGGAATGCAAGACAGTTAACGGGCCGCGGCACAAAGAGAACCCGCTTTATAGTTACTGCTCAGTGCATGATGTCTGGGTGATTGCCTTATGAACCCGATTCTCAAATGGTATCTACGCGTGGTTTTAAGCCGGCCGATTGTGCGCGCCGTCGCTTGGACGAGCGAGGAACGGAACTCATTTGACTTGTTTTGTCGGAGTTCTTGTGGAATAAAACTTTTCGAGTTCCTGCGGCAAATCGTTGCCAATACGACGTTTCAGGCTGTTTACAAAAATAATGTGAGCGCCAACGCCCAGGCCCGAGGCCAGCAGGATATATTAGCGCTACTGCACAGATTGCGTGTTTTCCCCCTGGAGGAGAGCAGTTTTAGCGAGCTGGAAGAGAGCGAGCAACCCGCGGCCCGAGGGGCGACTGCCAGGAAATCCGATGACTGGCGGTGGTTAGGTGGGCGCGGAGCGATCGGATAAAACGGTGAAATATGCCAGAGGAAACCGGTCAAACAGCAGAAGCCCAGAGCACTCAAGAACCGAGCCCAAGTCTTGGTGAGAGTCAAACGAGCGAACACGCTGAACCGCCTATTACCTCTGCAGGTAACGGTCTAGCGCCGGCTCAACCTAATGGCGAGAAGCCTCGCGACAACCTGAGCCGGTACGAACGGACCAAACGTCAACGGGCTGAATTAGCCAAACGCGAGGCGGCTTTAACGCAGCGGGAAAGTCAGTTTGCTCAAAGAGAGCGAGCGGCGGCCGAGGCGGCAAAACCGAAACGCGATTACACCTTAGGGGATCTTCGTAAATACCGCGCTCAATGGGAGCAGGAAGGCAACTTCGAGCTTGTCGAGAAAGCGGATAAGGAGATCGCGGCAATGGAAGCCGAGGCTCAGGCCGAAAGGCAGAGCCGGACGGTTGAAATGCCGCCCTTGGGTAGCCAGGAGCATAAGGCTCAGTGGGAGACTGCCGAGCGCGAGCTCAGCCAGGCTGACCCTGAGTTTATGCGCGATGGCACCAGGCTGGATAAGAGGCTGCGTGAGATTATGGGAAGCGAAGATGGCAACATTTATCGCCAGCATCCGCGAGGGATCATTGCCGCATATCACCGGGCGAAAATGGAGTTACTGGAAGGAGATTTTAAAGGACTCCAGACGGAAAACTCCAAACTAAAAACTGAACTGCAGCGCTACACCGGGTTAACCTCGATTAGTGGTGGTGCACCGGCCAGGATCGGGAGCGGGGAACGAGAGTTCTCTAAACTGTCATTGGCCGATATGCGCAAACATCTGCGAAGTGGAGCGAAGCGCGATGGAGTGCCGTGGTTCTAGCTAACGAGCTCACTAATCTTTTATGCCTCCTCCAGTTTACGGGGCGGTTACGACGACCGATAAAGCGTCTGAGTACCGCATTTATTTTGCTAAGCAATTACTGACTCATCAGATCAATCAGTTGCAGCTTTACGATCCGGCCTACAAGGCGAGTATTCCGCAAGGCCAAGGGTCTAAGACGATTCGGATGTTCCGGCCACCGGTTGCCAACGTCGCTAACGTCATCACGTTAACCGAAGGCTCGCCGCCTTCTAATGCGCCATATAAACTCATTTTCGAGTTTATCACGCGCACGTTGCAGCAGTATGGCGGCTACGCCCAGGTATCGGATATCGTGGATGAGACCGAGTTTTTGGATACCGGCGATGCCTTAATGACCAAGTTCGGCGAGGAAGCCGCGCTCTGGTGCGACGGTCTGATCAGGGACGCTTGCATCAATGGAACGACTGAGGAACCGACCAAGTTCACCAGACGTTACGCTAGCACGGCAACCGATTTCGCGAGTCTGACCGCGTTAACCGCGGCAGCGGGCCGGTTTTCGACTGATGACTTGATCGATGTCTGTACCGAGATGCGGATCAACAAGGCCAAGGAATTTGATGACGGTTATTTCTGTGCGGTGGTTAGTCCCGAGCAGGAACGCGATATTGTCGAGGAACAGGGGAGTGCGTGGACGTACGCGAGCGCGTTTCAGAAGCCTGGCCAGATCTGGAAAGGCGAAGTGGGAACGTTGTTCGGGATTAAGGTTTTACGGACCACGAATTCCTGTTATCAGGCCGGTACTGAAGGCACCAACACGCCTGGCGGCTCGATCATCGCGGCCTTAGTATTCGGCAAGGACGCATTTGCGGTTCCGGACCTGGAAGGCGAGAACCCGCCAAGCCCGAAAGTGAACACGATTACGGAAGCGGATTCGGCGAACCCCTTCAATCAATTCATAACATACGCTTGGAAAACGTTTTACAACGCAGTGACACTCAGCTCATGGAATGGCGTTGTATTGCAGAGTAAGACGGCCTATACGCCTACTTAAGCTGATTATCAAGCACTTGCATGAGTTTTATGAATACTTCCGGGTACTTAGCTTTAAGCTTGTAAGTATGCCAAGCTAGGTCGTATGGGATATTATGAGCCTCAGAGAATGCACTGATTGTAAGGGTTGGAGTAAGCCAGATGGTACGCCGAGTATTATCGGTTTGCTGCTTTCTTGTTTTGAAGGAGCAATTCGAGGGCTCGTAATTGCCGTTAACGTTGTTGCGCTCCAGGGTGAGCGATTCCGTGTATCCGTTGGTCAAAGCCCAATCGCGGAAAGGCTCAAAATCTTTCCACGCTGGGTAGTAAGAGATTCCACGTCCGCCGTAATGGATAAACCCGGTAGTCTTGGGGTTATCGCATCGGTCCTTCATGTGCGACCAAATTGTATACAGACGGCGAAGCGGGTTTTTGTTTCCGCTGTAACCGTGCTTGCGATTGGCGATGCCAGCAGCTTTATGGGCCTTGTGGATCTTTGCGACTGTGCGCACTATGCGCTGGCAGCCGCAGGAATCGGACTGGCCTTGAATCAGTGCATCGGCTTGTCTCCAAACTTCCTTGCCGCAAGTACAATGGCAAAACCATTCGCTTTTGAAGCGTCCGGCTTTGCCGTAGGTCACGCTTCGCCGTGGACCAATTACGGTCAGATGTCCGAAGGTTTGGTTAGTAAGATCATTTCGAGTTGTTCTCATTAACCTCTTTCCTTCGGCCATCCATTAGTAAACTAAAGCAAAATAGTAAATTGATAAAAAGGATTAAATTACAGTGGCGACTATAGCAATAGGAATTAACAAGACGCCTGGTGGCGGGTACACCTCTGATGTTCCCGTTGCCGCGCTTGCGGAAGGCGGTGTACCGCCCGAGGAGGGCGACAGCGTTAGCTTCAGCGTCGAAGGAAAGGTGCAGAGTGTAACCGGCCAGACGGCGACCGTATCGATTGACTCGATTAACGGTGAACCGGTGGCTGAGGAGGGGTCCGAAAGCCCAGAGGAGGAAGGCGCTGAGCCTGAGACTGGGGCTGGGGGGTCGCCAACGCATGGAGGAGGAGCGCCGCCGCCGACGACAAGCGGGGCGAGTCCGGCGACTGGGCTGGACCGGATACCGGGGACACCCGCTGGATTGCCGCTGAGGCCTGGGGTAACGCCGGCGCGGGCTCGTAACATGGCGGGGCTTAAAGCTATGGGCGCAAAGCTGCGCCAGGGGGCTAAAGGGCGGCCAATGCCGTTCTAGCAATGCAAATCATCGTGCCAAAGAAGGGGACCGAGCCTGAGCGCAGGAAGGCTGAGGCTCATGTCCAGATTAAGCAGCACTATTACGGTCGCGAGATCCGGGACGGGTCACGGTTTCGGACCAACGGCGGATTCAGCAAGGCGCAGATAAGGAAGGTATACGGATGAGGTTTGCGCAAATGGCGCCGGTGACTGAGCGGGTGGGCGAGATGCAGGCGGCCTACGGCGCGTTCGATATTTCGCTTGATGGCGTGCCGACTCCGGTTTGGCTAGCGCGCAATCTGCAAAAATGGCGTTCGCCGGAAATGTTTCAGCTGGCCTTTTTCCCCGATGTTTACGTAAAAAAGGTATTAGTCAATCGGCGGATCTTCGGACCATTAGACTTAACGTACGAGGAGATTACGGCCCGTTGGACGACTGAAGCGCGGGCGGCTTATGGGCTCAACCAGTTCGTTAAATGCTACTCGTTTGGCGATGGGGAGGCCCCGAGTTTGTTCTGGTACGGCGCGGCCTGGCGGTTAAGTCCGCAGGTTGGCGGCGAAGTTTTGAGCGAGGTCTGCAAAATCTTTACCCGGCACGGGTTTACGCATTGCGGGGTGACTGACAAACGGCGGGTCAGAGATTTTGAAATGTGGTAACGAGAGAACCTTGGTGGCGACTGGTTCTATACTGGGGGTTAGTGGTGACTTACCTAACTGCTCCATTGGTCTTTTTTGTCGTTCACCTGAATGCCAGCAAAGAACTTGATGAGAGGTTGATGCATTCCGGGTTTTTGCGCGATTTTTACTTATCGATTACCGGGATGCTGATTTCTCTGGCGGGGCTTAACACTTTTCAAGTGGTGAGCAACGGCCGGAAACCGGAGGCAAAAGAGAAATGAGCGACGAAGAAACAGCATCGTTGTTGCGAGCGATCAAGGAGCAACTCAACCGGATCGAGGCGCGTCAGGTCGAGATGTACGAGCGCCAGGTATCGATCAAGGAACAGATTACTGAGCAGCCTGTGCAAGGGAGTTTTGCCAGTACGGAAGGTTAATGAAAATCAATCCACTGGTAGTCGATCTTTCGCATTTCGATTCACCGGCTAACTTTGCCCAAGCGAAGGCTGCGGGTCTTGTTGGTGTCATCTACAAAGCGACTCAAGGAACTGGCTACCAAGATTCGACCTATGTCTCGCAGCGAACGCTAGCTCTCAAAGCCGGCCTGAAATGGGGCGCATATCACTTCGGCGATTCGAGCGACGTAAAGCTCCAGGTCGCGAACTTCCTGGGTTTCGCCCAGATCGATCCCGACACGTTATTTTGTTTGGATTTCGAGCCTTACGATCCAAGTACGATGAGTCTCTCCAAGGCGCAGGACTTCATCACCCAGGTCGAGGACGGACTTGGCCGGCCGGGTGAATGCGTCCTCTATTCGGGGAATCTGATCAAGGAAGATCTCGGCTCAAAAGTTGATCTTTTTTTCGGTTCCCGGCGCCTCTGGCTTGCACAATACGCAACTGATTCCGTTGTTCAGGCGAGTTGGAAAACGTATTGGATCTGGCAATATACCGGTGACGGTCAAGGTCCGGAACCACACACGCTTAGCGGCTTACCAAACAACGTTGATCTTTCGTCCTATGATGGATCTCCGGAAGAACTGGCCGCGGAATGGGCCAGCGGTGCGGTGGCGCCGTCTCCAGAGCCGCCTGATCTCGTCGTGACAATCACCATCGAGGCGCCGCCTGGGGTGAGTGTAAAAGTCAACCAATGAGCGAGTTGGTTACAGACATCGTGTTTAGCAATGCGGAGAATGGGGCAACTCCGAACAAACTGAATCTGGCGTGGGGCAGGGCAAAAATCAGTCCGGAACTAATCTCGAATAAGCCTAGCGAACCGGGACCGGTTGCCGGCGGTTATGTCTTAGAGCTCAACGCGAGCGGCGCCCTAGTCAAAGTGCCGGCCACGAGCTTTGGCGGCGGCGCGCAAGGACCGCCGGGACCGACGGGGCCGGCAGGGCCGACTGGACCGGCGGGACCAACCGGGGCGACTGGGGCTGCGAGTACGGTGCCTGGACCGACTGGACCACAGGGAGTACAAGGTGTTGCTGGACCGCAGGGAACACAAGGTATTGCCGGACCACAGGGACTAACCGGGCCAACCGGAGCAGCTTCTACCGTTCCGGGCCCGACTGGTCCTGCTGGAGCGACTGGGCCGCAGGGAATTCAAGGCGCCACTGGTGCGACCGGGCCGCAGGGTCCTCAAGGTATTCCCGGTACTAGCGTCGACCCTGGTATCTGGACAAGTCTTTCTTTGGGCACTGGTTGGACGGCGCCAGTCCAAGCTCAGTACAGGGTTGAGGTTAACGGCGCAGTTTCCACCGTCTATTTCCGAGGCATGATCCAGGCGGCCTACAGCGCTCTTGGGACAACGGCGTTTACGGCGCCAGCCGGGGCACAGCCGAGTATGACGCGATCCTGTGTGCTGGGCGGTGCGCAGAATACGGGGACTCCAAGCGATATTGCAAGCTACCTGGCCAGTGTCAGCAGCGCCGGGGTTTGCACGATCTATTTTTTGTGCGGCGCGGCCTTTGTCTGGGCTGACCCGAGCAAAACGCAGCAGATTTATTTAGATGGGCTTTTTTACTCACTTTAATTTATGCCGGACATCGTAACTACGCGCACCTTTAGCGACGGGGAAAAGGGCATCACTGCGACGAAATTGAACGACATCATTGGCGGCGCCGCGATTCAGACCAGTTTTGTGAGCTCTAAGCCGGTCGCCAGCTCGACGGCTGCTGGTGATAATCTGTTGCTCCTTAAAAGTGGCGGCACCTACGCGCAGATTGATTCGAGCGCCTTCGCTTCCGCGATGGTGCCGTTATTGCCGGACCCGAACCCGAACATCTGGAGCGTTCGCCTGCGCAGCTTCAACGCCGTCGGCAATCCGACGTTTGAGGTCGCCCAGAGGAATTGTGGGAGTTTATTAACTAATCCGGGATTTGTTTCCGTTGAAGATCGCTGGTGGGCAGCTAAGTCTGGTGCGACTAATGTAGATTATCAACGTCTCAGTACGTCAACGGCAGCTGGAAGCGCTATTGTTCTTCCCGGGACGAATTTTGCGCTTACGACCTCTTTAATCCGTTTAACTAATAAAGCAGTTACATCGAGTTTAGCAGCATCGGATCAAGCTGGACTCCTACAACAAATAGAGGGAATCCGATTTCGAGAATTGAGTTCGGATGTACATTCAATGTCTCTGCTGGTTCGTTCTAGTGTCGCTAACTTGAAATTTGGTATCGGCGTTCGTGATCTTAGCGGTAGTCGAAGTTTGTGCAAACTTTGTCAACTAGGTGCTGCTAATACTTTTACATTAATTTCGTTGCCGAATCTTCCCCTGTTTCCTCCAGCTGGATCTTTTTCCATGGCTGCAGGCGCTATTGGGTATAGCATAAATATTACCGCTGCAGCAGGATCGACTCTTACTTCACCAGCGAACGACACATGGCAGAATAGTAGCTTTACTGCTGCGATCGGCCAAGACAATTTTTGCGCACAACCTGTTGGTAGCACCTTTGACATCGCCTTCGTTCAGCACGAGCCGGGAGCGCTTTGCTCGACCCTGATGGACCTCCCATTCACGCAGAACTACGACAATTGTTTGCGGTATTTCTGCAAGAGTTACGATTATGAGGTTGCGCCTGGATCGGTGTCTACGCTTGGCATGTTATCCCTTATGCAACAGAGCACAACGGCTGTCAATGGACCGCTGCGTTTTCCGAAAGCGCTGGCTAGATTGCCGACGTTCACAGCTTATAATCATGTCACGGGTGCGGCTAATAGTCTGCGGATTGCCGGCAACAGTTATGCAGTAAGCAGTACTGATGGTTTAGGTAAAGGGGGTCTGGATGGACTGAACACGGCGACTTTACCGGCAGTCGTTTTAGGAAGCACGGCCTATTGTCATTATACCGCCGACACCGGCTGGTGACCATTATTTATTTTTGTTATATGTATAATAACGATGTCGGCAGATTCGGCAGACTCTTTGACCAGATGGCTCAATTCGAAGATTGTCGCCTGACATTGGATGACCATATTTGCAATGAGTGTTTAGAGGGCGGCCCATAGGACGACCAGAACGATGTTTATCATGATAGCGTTGGAATCCTGCCCTGAGGCAAATACGACACTGGCGATGCCCGCCGGGATGAGAAGCGTTGATACTAATTACCAAGTTATCACCGCTAAAAGGGTGTCCGTTTTTGCAGTGAGTCGGCGGTGTTTTAGGGTGAAGCGCCTTGTGGGCTTTTCGCGTGATTGGTTCCAGGTGATCAGGATTGCAACATGCTCGATTTTCACAGACGTGATGAAGTTCCGTTCCTTCTGGAATAGGGCCAATGAAAATCTTGTAGACTGTGGCGTGGACTCTTTCGCTTTTCCCATTTATTCCGACCCATCCGTATCCTTGCATTTTCGCTCCAGTCCAGAGCCAGCAACCGGAAGGATCAAAGACAATGCGCTTCTGTAAATTTGATGGCAACATTTGTAGCTATATCATGAAAGTGAGGGTATAACCACGACAGTTCAGGATATAGCCGAGTTCACTTGCCAGACAGTAGGGGATACCTCGAGTGATATGCAGGATTTCGCCAAGCGCGCGATCCGGCTTAAATACTCGACCCTCTACGATGCGCACGCCTGGCGCGAGAGCATGCGGACCCTGGAAGCGTTGCCGGTTGATCCGGCGCTTAAAGGCGCAATCTTTTTGCCCTACGACGCTGAGGAAGTGATTTTTCTGTCGCTCTCCAATGACGGGGTTTCTTACGCGCGCCTGATCTACAGGGAACGCGATTGGATCGAGCGCCTTACCGGATCGCTCTTTATTTTGCCGGGAAATCTGCCGTGGTTTTACAGGGCGGAAAACCTGGCTTGGCCTTACTTGAATCCCGGCAAATTCACGTTTACGACCAGCGACACCTCGCCGTTTAACGTCTATATCGAGGGTAAAGATTTGAGCGGGTATCCGGTTAGTGAATCCTTTATTTTGAATGCGGTTCCTGACCCGAGCCATCCGCCTAATGTGATTCCGGGCAGTGTCGCGACATCCAACAGTTATTCGATCGTGACGTCATTATCGAAAAGCGCCGGCACGTTATCGGTTCAGGCGGATGCGCCTGCGAGCCCGGTTGTTATGCGGCCTTCCAGTCAAGGCTTCGTATTTTCGCAGTTTGTCCTTTATCCGGAGCCGCTCTTTACCGATCAGAACAACAACCCGATTCCGTATTTTGTCCGTATCCAGGTCAAGCTTAAAGCCGATACGCTGGACAACGATATGAGTGTGCCGCGGATTAGCCACATCTGGGATGCGCTGATCGAGTTTACCCTTTCATCGCTCTACAAAAAGGCGCGTCAGATCTCCAAGGCGCAAGCATCCGAGCAAAGCGCGATGCAGCACGTGCAGGCGGCGGTAAACGTGGAGAAGAACCAATCCGAGATGCACCAACAGGTGACCCCGACGGTGTACGAGCAGGGCGATTATCTGAGTCAGGGCGTTGACGCGACCAGTTCTAATCCATTTGGGGGATGGTGAAATGCCTGTATGGAATAGCCAGCTGGATGATGAGGTTTTAATCGATGGGACCGTACCGATTGCCGGGGTTGATAATTCGCAGCCGCCAAACGCTATTGGACCGACATTAGCGGCCAACGGCGAGAATAGGCTTACCCAGCAAGATGGGTTAAACCGGCCGCGACCCGGTATCATACGGCTCGTGCAGACTGCAGCGCCGACTAAAAGCCTGGACTCAATGCATCACCTTGGGGTTGGCGTCTTTCTCATTAACGACGGTCCGAAATGGTATAGTTACGATTCGCGCTCGAATGTTTTAACGACGCTTTCCGGAGGCCCCGCGTATGCGGCGAAGGCTCAGGTATATTCGGCGCTCGCCGATAAAACCCTTTACTTTTCGATCGGGACCGCGCTTTCGAAATATCTGCCGGGAACAGGCTTTGGTACGGTAACATTGCTTGCGCAATATCCCACGGCGCTTTACCCGATCTGGGTGGTGGAACGGTTGGTGTACGTTTTCGGGAACACACTGGTGGTTAGCGATATTCTTAGCCCGGAAGTTTGGGATCTAGCGACGCAAACCTTAACAATCGACCCGATTGCGAGCGATATAATTACCGGTCAATGCATCTGGCAGACTCAACGGATTGCAGTGTTCCGCAGTGGCTCAACATGGGTGGTTGAGACCGGGCCGAATCTGCCGGTGCTCGACTGGGAATTAAACCGGGTAAGTGGAACGATCGGTTGTTGTTGTCACGGCACGATTGTTCAGTGCGGTGCCGATGTCTATTTTTTGAGCGAGACCGGTCGCGGCGTTTACGCGCTTTCCCAGGCTCCGGCCAGCACGCAGCAAGGGGTCTGGCAACCGTTGAGTTTGCCGATAAAGCATTATATCGACCGGATTAACTGGAGTGCGATCGCCAATGCCAGGGCGACCTATTGGAACGATCTCTACCTGCTCTCGGTGCCCCTGGATGGAGTGACCTATAACAACTTTATCCTGATTTACTCCGTGACGCTTGGCACTTGGCAAGGGCTCTGGTGCCTGGATATCAACGGGGTTGATACGGCGGTGCGAGATTTTGCGCGTGACCGGACAAATCCCGATGCAACGCTGCTTTTGATTGGCACGGTAGACGGGATCGTTTCCAGGGTTACTTACCCGATCGAGCGCCGGTATTTTGATCAGAATATCGACGGGAGCAAGGTGGGGATAAATTCAGATCTGTTAAGCCGATCGTTCACGTTCAGCGGATCAAATGTCAGTCAGCAATACACGGTTGGCGGAATTATAAACCAGATTCAACCGCATTCAGCCCGGTTCCAATTTCTGGAGAGCGACGATCCGGTGGATATCACGATCTGGGCTGATCGGACGATTGAGCTGCTCAAAAAGTCGACACCGACAAATAATTACCGGCTGAGTCTGACGATCCCTGGATTCCCTTTCGATCTGGATAAGGAAGGCTATTACAATTTGCCGATCTCTTTAATGAACGTCGGGATCTGTACCGAGATGCAGGTTGAACTCGCCGGACCAGGCAACTGGACTTTGTACCAGATTAAATGCTCGGCGTTCGAGGCGATGCCGTTGGAGAGCTTATGAGTTGTTCAATGTTAGAGTTCATGGGCTTTATCTGGCTGGCTGATCGCCTGGTCCCATTTATACGCGAAAATCATCCCAAATGGCGAGACGGTTCGAGCGATGGGCTCTATGAATACCTAGCCTGGTTTTGGGCCCGGAATTTATTGGCTGTCAGTATGTCCAATGAGCAAATTCATGGGGTTTGCGCGATCCGGTTTTTTAATCGTCTGGAGGATTTTCTTCGACCGCGAGCATTCGAAGCGGGAGGCAAATTTTGCATGGTCGACTTGTTGGTTGCGACCAGTCCATTGGCGATTGCCGATTGTTTTGAGAGTCTTTTTGGGCGCTGGGGACCGCAAGAGATCATGTTGTGGGAACGCGGGGAGCGAACGGAAAACACTTCTCGCCCACCGCGGATGTACACTTGGGACCAATATTTGAAACTTAAAAGGAGACTGGCTTATGAATGGCTCTAATTATTGTCGGAAGGAGGGTTGCTAAGATGGGTGGCTCAAGCGCACCAACTCCCGAAATCATCCACCCCGGGGAAGCCGCCCAGGCTGCGGTTGGCACGGCCGCGGCGGGCGAGATGATGGGGATCGCCAATCAGCCGATTGAACAGTATGCGAACCTTTACACGACCCAGCAGCTTGGTCCGGCTCAGATGCAGACCCAGCAAGCGCTTGCCAACCAGGCGGCTTACCAGGGCGCGGTAGCGCAGCAGGATATCCAGTCGCGCGTTGATCCATTAGCATACGCTCAACGCCAAATGCGTTTAAAAGCCGCGACGACAAGGCTTGGGCAACTTTACGGCCAAGATCCGAGCGCCTTCAGTTTTCGCGGGCCGAGTGCGTATGCGGTGCCTGGGACTGCGGATGTGCCGAGCCTGCCAACGTTGCGCGGAGCGGCCAGTGATATTGCGGCCAACCTGGCGACTGGGAGCGTGGATAAGAGCGGAACCAATCCGAAGCTCAAAGTTCCCACTGGAGTCGACCTCCGTTATCCAACAACGGCTCAGAGTTATTTTTAAACCATGGCCTGGATCAATTTAGATTCAGAAAGGCGATATGACCCGGAGACGGGTGATGTCCAATATAACAGGAATGGTAATTGGCAGGATATCGGCAATGTCAACAAGCGCAATCCAATGTCGAATTGGAACTATGCGATGCCGACCGAGGAGCAGGTTCAGCAAATCAAAATCATGCAGCAGGTCGGCGGCAATCAAGGTGCTGCTGGGACTGCTGCTGCGCCGAGCTCGCCGCAGGCGGCCATGCAAAGAAGTTATTATGGACAAAACCCGACAATTTCGAGCGGCACGGGTGGCGGCTTTACCGGGGCCGGCACAACCAATACGGCTGGAGGTAGCACAATGACCTGGAACCAGGTAGCGCAGCAGATGGGCCTTTCTCAAGGTGACATCACTGCAATTCAGAACGAAGGGGTGACACCCGATCAATTATACGCTGGGCGTCAACAGGGACTAGGTATAGCCGATGTCATAGCCAGGTCTAAGGCAGCATCGGCGGCAGCCGCTCCAGCTCCAGCTCCTGCACCTGACCCGACGCAGCCCGAGACGCGCGGGCTCCAGCAGTTAGCGCAGATCGATCCGGCCAGCGAAGCCTTAAGAACTGCGCTTAGCCAAAGTTATTTGACACCGCTCCAGCAGGCAGGGCAAACCGGGCCGCCTCCAGCAGCCGATGTGCAAAGTTACCTGGATCTCTATAAGCAGATCGATCCTCAAGGGTACGGGCAACGGGTAGCTCTTGCCGGTGGGATGGACCAGTTTGTCCAACATGCGCAACAGCAAGCCGCTTTGGGTACTTCACTTGATCCGCAAACAATTCGCGAGCTCGAGCAATCAACCCGCGCCGGGCAGGTCGCCAGAGGTAACGTTTACGGTACACCGCAATTAGTCGCTGAAGCAATGACACGCGGTCAGGCCGGGATGCAGATTGCTCAGCAGCGCCAGGCTGCTCTCTCAAGCGCTTTGGGCCAGCAGCAAGGTTATCTGGGAAGCGGCCAGGGGATCGGTGATGTTGCCAATACGCTCTATCAACAGGGATTTCAGCGCAACCTTGCGGCCCGCCAGGCCGCCCAGGGCGGCGCGCTCAGTTACCTCGGGAGCGGCCAGACGCCATATCAAGCCGGCGCAGGCTATATGAATGCGGCTGAACAACGCGCAGCAATGGCGGCGCAGGGCGGCCCGCAATATAATCCCTCGAGCCTTGGTCAACAGTATCAGGCGCAGCAGTTACCGCAGTACGGGCTCGATATGAGCCAACTCGCAGGGAATTGGTATAATAACATCAACCAAGCCAACCTGCAGGGGTACGGGCTCGGGCAAGCTTACGGGCAAGGTGGCAGTAATAAAGCGATGTCAGCTGGAGCTGGCGCGTTAAGTGGCGCGGCAAGTGGGGCACTTGCTGGGTCGGCCGCTGGACCGTATGGAACATTGATTGGAGCCGGGGTCGGAGCCGTAGCTGGTGGCTTAGGCGGCTATTCTAGATGAGCCTCTGTTGGAGCATCTAGTGGAGCGGTTAGTGGAGCGGTAAACTGGAACAAATGATATGCCATTAATCAAAAGTCCGAGTAAAAAAGCTATCGGGCAGAACATCAAAACTGAAGTTGCTGCTGGAAAACCAAGGAAGCAGGCAATTGCGATAGCTCTTGATACGGCGCGTCGGAGTGGGGCGAAGATCCCCAAGAAGAAAAAAGGAGGTTCGTACTACTAGTCATGCCAGCCAGAATTCAAGCTACTCATCCTTGGTATCCGCGGCTTCGATTGCCGTATCAGCGCCAGGCAGCGCAGCCTGGCGGTGGGGGTGCTGCCCGCGGCGGCGGCCGTGGCGCGGTTGTCCCAGGTGGTATTGATACAGGGTCTACCGGGAACGTTGGCGGCGATCTAGTTAAAGCGATTTCTAATACGATCCAGCAGAATCGGCAGAACGCGGCCGCCAACCAGATCCTTAACACCCAGACACCGCCTCGGGCCGGGGCGGTAGGGCCTGTTGTAGATCCTACGACCGGACAAGTTACTGGCGGTATTACGCCCACGACCGGTACACCGCAGCAGACGGGCGGGATGGGTGAGCTCCAGCTGCGCCAGCAGCAAAACCAGCAGGATTTAGCTGATGAGTTGCAACGGGCCAAGATCGCCTCAGAGCTGGCCTTAGCTCAGCAGCGCACGGGTCGAGATGGCGGCGGTGGCGGGGGTGGCGGGGGTGGTACTAGCGGAGGTGGTGGCGGTGGCAACGCGAGCCGGTGGAAAGATTATCTGAGCGGCGGTCAAGGGGCTCAGAATGTTCCAGGTGGAACAAAAGGGAAACAGGCAGCGTATGAGCCTGGATCGATTGATCCCTTGACCGATCCGAACGCGGACAAGTTTCCGGTTGTTCAAGCGGATTTTGATTCGCAGTACGGCAAGGGTATGTACGGCAAGGTCATGTCGCAGCTACCTAATATCCAGCCGGATAATAAAGGCAACTACGCCATTCCGGATGCAAAAGGCGATACACTCATGACTATGCCTGGCCAGGATGCCAGTTATTGGCTTGCCAGGGCTAACGCGGCTCGGGTTCGCGGTGGTCAACAGCCGGTTATGAGCAGCACGTTTCCGAGTGTTAATCCTAATAGCGGGCAACCTGGCGGCACGGAAGTTAATCCTTACAAGCCTGCTAACCAGCTTGAGGCCAGATCGCTGCCGTATAAGTCGTTTTTCGTCGATCCCGCTACCGGGCAGGTTGGACAAAAGCTGCCTGAAGAGAAGCAGACAGCGCCTACGGGTCAGAAAACTAGTCAGACGAGTGATCAAGGGCAGGGCTTGGCTGATGTTACAGCACCGACTGACATTCCGCAGCAACCGGCAATTCAGGCGCAACCGCCGCCACAATTGGCCGCCTTAACGCCGGGCAATGCACCCGCCGCTTTCGATTTAGGGCAGCAGCAGTCGCCGGCTGGCGGGTTGCCGGATACGGATTTGGCAAATGCGATTGCTCAGGCACGGACAGCCAATCAACTTAGGGTAACAGCTTAAGATTTTATGGTCACCGCGCAGATCTGGTTGAAGAGAACTACGCGGTGCCTTCTTTGCTTAGCTGGGCTGGGCTACGCTTTGCTCAGCTGGGCTATGCTGGGCTGAGCTGAGAATTCTTATTAACGACCATTTATATGGCAACTGTAGCGGAAGAAATTGCACGAAAACGTGCGGCAGCGGCGTTAAACGAGCAAGCCGATTCGCC
>Ga0137399_10000054_pt1 | contig 37705 bp, 33 predicted proteins | sample czorhiz316metaG_FD_104810 | JGI IMG/M metagenome (GOLD analysis project Ga0137399, IMG submission 104810) | Vadose zone soil microbial communities from Angelo Coast Range Reserve, California, USA - czorhiz3.16 metaG | ecosystem: Environmental > Terrestrial > Soil > Vadose zone | place: USA...
AAGAGCGAGACTGAGTTGGCACCGGAAGAGCGATTACTCCGCGCAATTTTCGGGGAGAAAGCGGCCGACGTTAAGGACACTTCACTAACCGTCCCATCTGGCACCTACGGCATCGTCATGGACGTGAAGGTTTCTTCGCGCAAGGAAGTCTCGCGCGAGAAACTGACGCCGGCGGAAACCAAGAAGCAGATCAAAGCGATCACCGAAGAGCATCGCCGGAAGAAAGAAGAGCTGACCGAACAACTCACCGATTCGCTCTCAAATATTCTGCTCGGCGAAAAAATCCCCCTCGACGTCGTCAACGCCGAGACGGGTGAGATTATTATTCCGGCCAATCGCAAGATCACCAAGACGCTCCTGCGCAAACTGGCGAACGTTTACGATCACATCGAGATCGATCCGAGTCCGATTCGGAACAAGATCCGCGAGATCATCGGCCACTACGAACACAAGTTCGCCGAGCTCGAACTCGAGCGTGAACGCTCGATGGATCGGGTGGAAAGCGGCGACGACATCGATCCCGGTATCATCAAGCAGGTCAAAGTCTTCATCGCTTCGAAACGCAAACTTTCGGTCGGCGACAAAATGGCCGGCCGTCACGGCAACAAAGGAGTGGTCGCGCGCATCGTCCCGGAAGAAGACATGCCCTTCCTCGCGGACGGAACTCCGGTTGAGATCGTGCTCAATCCGCTTGGCGTGCCGAGCCGAATGAACGTCGGTCAAGTTTTGGAAACGCACCTCGGCGTCGCGGCCAAAGCGCTCGGCTTCAAAGTTGCCACGCCAGTGTTCGACGGAATCAAGGAGAGTAAAATCCGCGATTACCTAAAGGACGCGCGCAAGAAAGAAGGATTCAGTTGGGTCCAGGAGACTGGCAAAGCCCGTTTGTTCGACGGCCGCACTGGCGACACTTTCGATCAGGAAGTCGTGGTCGGCTACATCTACATGATGAAGCTCGGCCACCTCGTGGCCGACAAAATCCACGCGCGCGCGGTCGGACCGTATTCACTCGTGACGCAGCAACCGCTCGGCGGAAAAGCGCAATACGGCGGTCAACGTTTCGGCGAAATGGAAGTCTGGGCGCTGGAAGCTTACGGCGCGGCTTACACGTTGCAGGAATTGCTCACGGTGAAATCCGACGACGTGCAAGGACGCACCCGAATTTATGAATCCATCGTCAAAGGCGACAATTCGCTCGAAGCGGGCACACCTGAATCTTTCAACGTGCTGATCAAGGAAATGCAAAGTCTCGGTCTCGACGTCAAAGTCGGCGGCCAGGCTCCCACCACAGTCTTTGAGCACCTCGGCTAATTTTTTAACATCTATTTGGAGAATCAATGAACGAACATTCCTGGCGTGAGTTAGTGGGTGAAGAGCGGCCGGTCGGTTTCGACCAGGTCGCAATTGGCGTGGCCTCGAGCGACACGATGCGGTCGTGGAGCAAGGGCGAAGTCAAGAATCCGGAGACGATCAATTATCGAACGTTCAAACCGGAAAAGGGCGGACTTTTCTGCGAACGCATTTTCGGTCCGACCCGCGATTGGGAATGTTCCTGTGGAAAATATAAGCGGATCAAACACAAGGGCGTCATCTGCGATCGTTGCGGCGTCGAAGTGACGCTGGCGCGAGTGCGCCGTGAGCGGATGGGCCACATCGAACTGGCCGTGCCCGTTTCGCACATCTGGTTTTACAAGTGCATGCCGTCCCGCATCGGCTTGATGCTCGACATGAGCGCGCGCCAGCTCGAGCGCGTCATTTATTACGAGGATTACATTGTCATTGATCCAGGCAAGACGCCGCTGCAACGAGCGCAACTCCTGAACGAAGTCGAATATCGCGAAGCGCAGGAACAGTACGGAGAAGATTTTGTGGCCGGAATGGGTGCGGAAGCGGTGAAAAAACTTCTCAATGAAATTGAGCTCAACAAGCTGAACAAAGAGCTCGAAAAAGCGATGGGCGCGACCAAGAGCAAGCAGATTCGCAAGAAGCTCGCGAAACGGCTCAAGCTCGTGCAGGGCTTCATGTCGTCGCATGCACGGCCGGAGTGGATGATTCTCGATGTGCTTCCGGTAATTCCGCCCGATTTGCGCCCGTTGGTTCCGCTCGAAGGCGGACGGTTCGCGACTTCGGACCTGAACGATCTCTATCGTCGCGTCATCAACCGGAACAATCGTCTCAAGAATTTACTCCAGCTCAAAACGCCAGACGTCATCATCCGAAACGAAAAGCGAATGTTGCAGGAAGCGGTCGATGCATTGTTCGACAACGGCCGTCATGGCCGTGCTGTTACCGGCGCCGGCAATCGTCCCCTGAAATCGCTCAGCGACATGCTCAAGGGCAAAGGCGGACGTTTCCGCCAAAATTTGCTCGGTAAGCGAGTCGATTACTCCGGCCGCTCGGTGATCGTGATCGGTCCGGAGCTAAAACTGCATCAGTGCGGTTTGCCAAAGAAAATGGCGCTCGTCTTGTTCGAACCGTTCATCATTCGACGACTGAAAGACCTCGGTTACGTGCACACCGTGCGCAGCGCGAAGAAAATGATCGAGCGCCAGACGCCGGAAGTCTGGGACATTCTCGATGAAGTCACGCGCGGGCATCCAGTATTACTTAACCGCGCGCCGACGCTCCATCGATTGTCGATCCAGGCATTCGAGCCGCAGTTGATTGAAGGCGAAGCGATCCGAATTCATCCCCTCGTTTGCACCGCTTACAACGCGGACTTCGATGGCGACCAGATGGCGGTGCACGTGCCGCTTTCGGTCGAGGCGCAGTTGGAAGCGCGCATGCTGATGCTCGCTCCGAACAATATTTTCTCGCCATCCAGCGGCAAGCCGATCACGACGCCGTCGCAAGACATCACGCTCGGTTGCTATTACATGACGCAAAATCCGCGCGGCACGAAAAAGGACGGCCATCTGCCGCTCTTCGCCGAGCCAGTCGAAGTGGAATTCGCGATGGCCGAAGGGTCGGTGAAGACTCACGATCGCATCCGTTTCCAAAACCCGGATTTCGGTAAGCAAACAATTTTTGGAAAGAGCGATGTCAAAGTGATCGAGACAACGGCGGGACGCGTTATTTTCAATCAGATTTGGCCAAAGGAACTCGGATTCTTCAATCGAGCCGCCGGCAAAAAACAACTTAGTGACATTATCTGGCGCTGTTATCAGGTCGCGGGACCAGCGGCGACGGTCGCAACACTCGACAAGCTGAAAGAACTCGGCTTCACCGAGGCGACACGCGCGGGCATCTCGATCGGAATTTCGGACATGATTATTCCGAAGGAAAAACAGACCGAGTTGGAGAACGCCTACAAGCAGATCCGCCAGGTCGAACAGCAATATCGCAAAGGCATCATCACCGACGGCGAGCGTTACAACAAGATCATCGACATCTGGACCCACGCCGGCGACGAGATTTCGAACGTCATGTTCCGGACTTTGGAACACAATGATGGTCGGAAAGAACTGAACCCGGTTTATTTGATGGTCGATTCAGGCGCGCGTGGCAATCGCCAACAGGTGCGTCAGCTCGCCGGCATGCGTGGATTGATGGCGAAGCCGAGCGGCGAAATCATTGAGCGACCGATCACGTCGAACTTCCGCGAAGGTCTGAGCGTGCTCGAGTATTTCATTTCGACTCACGGCGCGCGTAAAGGCTTGGCCGACACCGCGCTCAAAACCGCGGATTCCGGTTACCTTACCCGCAAGCTGGTCGACGCCGCGCAAGACGTCATTATCAATGTGGAAGATTGCGGCACCGTAAACGGAATCGTCGTCCGCTCGATTTACGAAGGCGACGAGGAAGTTGTCGATCTTGCCACACGCATCATCGGCCGCGTCAGTTGCGAAACGATCGCGGACCCGGTGGAGAAGAAAAAGAAAATCGTCAAAGCGAATCAGCTGATCGACGAGAAGATCGCCGCGGAACTTCAGCGCATCGGCGTGGAAAGTTTGAAAATCCGCTCGGTGCTTACGTGCGAATGCGGCCGCGGCGTTTGCGCCATGTGCTACGGACGTAATCTCGCCACCGCACAATTTGTGAAACTCGGCGAAGCGGTCGGCATTATTGCCGCGCAATCGATCGGTGAGCCCGGCACGCAGCTGACCATGCGGACGTTCCACATCGGCGGCACGGCGAGCCAGACGTTCAAGCAACCGATCATCAAAGCGAAGAACGACGGCAAGATTCAGTTCAACGATCTGCGCACTGTGCAAGCGCTCGACGGCAGCTGGATCGTTTTGAACAAGAACGGGTCGATCAGTGTGCACAACGCGGAGGGCCGCGAGCTCGAACGCTACAATGTCGTGATCGGTTCGATGGTTTCGAAGGACGACGGCGCGCATGTGAAAAAAGGCGAGACGTTCGTGCAATGGGATCCGTACAACGTGCCGATTCTGACCGACAAGAGCGGCAAGATTGAATTCCGCGATATGATCGCGGGCGTCACAATCAAGCGCGATGTCGATGAAGCGACTGGCTTGATGGGCACTGTCATCATTGAGCACAAGGAAGATTTGCATCCGCAGATCGTGATCGTTGGCGACAAGAAGGAAGTGCTGGCCAGTTATTCAATTCCCGCAGGCGCGCACGTCATCGTCGAAGAAGACCAAAAAATTCGCGCGGGCGCATTGCTGGCGAAGACGCCGCGAAAGGTTGCAAAGACCAAGGACATCACCGGTGGTCTGCCGCGAGTCGCCGAATTGTTCGAAGCACGCCGTCCAAAAGACGCGGCCGAGATCGCAAAGATCGATGGCGTTGTCGAGATGGGCGGGACTGTTCGCGGTAAACGCCGACTCATTTTGAAGCACCCGGAGACGGGCGCAGAAGAGGAGCACCTGATCTCGCTCACCAAACACATTATCGCATTCAAGGGGGATTTCGTGAAGAAGGGCCAGCAATTGACCGAAGGTCCAATTGTGCCGCACGAAATTCTCGAAGTCTGTGGTCCGCAAGAATTACAGGAACACCTCGTCAATGAAGTGCAGGAAGTTTACCGGCTCCAAGGCGTTGAGATTAACGACAAACATATCGAGATCATCGTTCGTCAGATGTTGCGTAAGGTAAAAATCACCGACCCGGGTGACACGTCGCTGCTCTGGGGCGATCAGGTCGACAAGCTCGACTTCGAGAACGAGAACAAACAAGTCGTCGATAAGGGCGGCAAACCGGCGGAAGCGGTGCCGGTGCTGCTCGGCATCACCAAGGCCTCGCTCGAGACCGACAGCTTTATCTCGGCGGCGTCATTCCAGGATACAACGCGCGTGCTCACAGAAGCCGCTACACTCGGCAAAGTGGATCGCCTGCGCGGGTTCAAGGAAAACGTCATTATGGGGCACCTGATTCCGGCAGGCACTGGATTTCCAGCGCATCGCGAGGTCAGGCTCGTCGAAAAAGGCGAACCAATCGGCGCACCGGCAATGGACGAAGCCGAGATGCAACCGGCGATCGGCTAGGATCGACAACATCAAATGTGGAATGTCGAATTGGCGCGAGCTAATTCGACATTCTTGTTTTAGGACATGTCCATCGTAACCAAGACTGGGGATCAGGGCGAAACGTCTCTCATGTACGGCCGTCGAGTTCCTAAAGACGATCCGCGCGTCGATGCTTACGGCTCCGTGGATGAACTCACGGCCGCGCTCGGTCTGGCACGCGCCATTTGTGACGACAAGTTTGTGGCCGAACAAATTTTGGCCGTCCAAAAGGATCTGATCAACGTCATGGGCGAACTGGCAACATTGCCCGAAGATCGAGAACGATACATCAAGGACGGCTTCAAAGTCACCGATGCAAAAATGGTCGATCGCGTCAACGCGGTGATTGTCGATCTTGAAAAGGACAAATCGCTCTATCCAAAGGATTGGGTCATTCCCGGCGCGACCAAAGCTTCCGCGGCGCTCGATTTTGCACGAACCACCTGCCGCCGCGCGGAAAGGCACGTTGCGACATTGAAGGATTTGGGTCCCGAAATTCTGCGCTACCTGAATCGGCTCTCCGATCTTTTCTGGATTCTGGCGAGGTTCTGTGAGCGAGGAAAACCAGCGGCAAGAAGCTGATTATTCCGGTTGCGTTTGGCTTCTGCCTAGAGCATCTTCCCCGTCCGCCGTTCCCCCTCCTCTGCGGCGCGATTTTTTGTATGGCAAACACAGTTGAATTAGTGCCCGAGCTTTTGGAAGCGGGCGTGCATTTCGGTCACCAGACCAAGCGCTGGAATCCGAAGATGAAGCCGTTCATCTTCCAGCAGCGCAATCAGATTTACATCATCAATCTCGACGAAACGGTGAAGCAACTTCACCGCGCAACCGAGTTTCTTCAGGAAGTGGCGCGGCGGGGCGGAAAAATTCTTTTCGTTGGGTGCAAGAAGCAGGCGCAGGAAGCGATCAAGGAAGCGGCCCTCGCGTGCGGCCAATTTTACGTTAATCAGCGCTGGCTCGGCGGCACGTTGACCAACCTTGCCACGATCCGCAAAAGCATTGGACGTTTGCAATACATCGAGAAAATCGAACAATCGCCGGAATACAAAAAAATGGGCAAGCAGGAGCTGGCGGCATTGAATCGTGAAGCGGCCAAGCTCCGTCGTAACCTCGACGGAATTCTCGAAATGGCGCAGTTGCCGGATGCCGTAGTCATAATCGACACGCCTCGCGAGCAAAACGCGGTCAATGAAGCACGGCGACTCAATATTCCTGTCGTTGCGATTGTCGATACGAATGCGGATCCCGAACTGATCGATTACCCGATTCCGGGAAACGACGACGCGATTCGCGCGATTCGGATCGTGTTGCAGAAATTGGTCGACGCGATTGTTTCGGCGAGCGGCGAAGCGCGCATTCGCGAGCAAATCGAGATGGCCGGCGTTTCCGCCTAACGGGCGGTTACGACGCCGTCGAATTCGAATTCAATAAAAGTTATGACCGATATTGATCCACAACTGGTCAAGCAACTCCGCGAAAAAACGAACGCGGGAATGATGGATTGCAAACGCGCTTTGGCCGAAGCCGGTAGCGACCTCGCCAAAGCGGAAACGATTTTGCGAACCAAAGGAATCGCGAGCGCGAGCAAGAAGGCGTCGCGCGTGACCAAGGAGGGCATCGTCGCCTCTTATATTCATTTGCAGGGCAAAGTTGGCGTGCTGGTGGAAGTCGATTGCGAGACCGATTTCGTGGCCAAGAACGAAAATTTCCGCGGCTTCGTCAAAGACATCACGCTGCACATCGCGGCGGCGCACCCGCTCTACGTGAGCCGTGAGGACGTGCCCGGAAAATTGATTGAGGCCGAGCGCGAAATCTACAAGGCGCAGGTGAAAGGCAAGCCTGCGAACGTGACTGAGAAAATTGTCGATGGAAAGCTCGACAAATTTTACAGCACGGTCTGTTTGCTCGAACAGGGCTTCATCAAAAATCCGGATGTGACGATCAAAGATCTCCTCAACGGAAAAATTGCGGAACTCGGCGAGAACATCATTATTCGCCGGTTTACTCGCTACCTCGTCGGCGAGGCGCTTCCCGGCGAAGCGTAAAGTATTCTGGCGGACACGCACTTCCGTGTCCGAAATATCGGCGCGCCGATGGCGCGACGCTCTCCAGTCAGTCGCGTCTCGAACGTCGATCCGCGGCACGAAACCCGTTTCATCCGCGTAATCCGCAGTTAAGGTGAAGCTAATGGGCCTGAAAAAATACAAGGCCAAGCGCGATTTCGCGAAGACGGCCGAACCAAAAGGCGGCAAGCCGCTGCCAAAACAAGTCCGCGGCGCATGCCGGTTTGTCATTCAGAAACACGACGCTCGGCGACTGCATTACGATTTCCGGCTCCAAATGGAGGGCGTGCTGAAATCGTGGGCGCTTCCAAAAGGTCTTCCCTGGCAGCAGGGCGAGAAACATCTCGCAGTCGAAGTCGAGGATCATCCGATCGAATACGAAACTTTTGAGGGAGTCATTCCGGAAGGAAACTACGGCGGCGGCACGGTGATGGTTTGGGACCGCGGCGCCTACTACGTTTACGGTGAGCAACCGCTGAAATCATTGCGCGAAGGAAAACTTCATCTCGTGCTCGCGGGCGAGAAGGCAAAAGGCGAATGGACACTGGTGCGAATTCGGGGGCGAGACGGTGAAAAGAACCAGTGGTTGATCTTGAAAACTGGTGGGAGCGCAAAGCCGCCTTCAAAAAAACTGGAAGACCAATCGGTCAAGACCGGCCGGACGATGAAACAGATTGCGGAAGAGCGCGATGCAGAGTGGGAATCAAATCGGTCCGAGCCGGACGGGCGTAAGAATCCGAGCGAAAGATCGACATTTAAGGCACGAATTAAGAACACGCTTAAAAAAAAAGGCCAAGAAGTGGCAGGACGCGATGAAGCCGAAAATGAAGGCGCGCTGTCCGCGCCCGAGCTGCTGAAAAAGTTACCCTCCGCCAAGCCACAGTTCATCGAGCCGATGAAAGCAAGGCTTGTCGACGAACCACCAAAACACGGCGACTGGCTTTACGAGCTGAAGTTTGACGGTATTCGGGCAATCGCGATTAAGAACGGCAGGAAAGTCTCGCTGATCTCGCGCAACGAAAATAAATTAAATGAGCGTTTTCCTGAGATCGCCGAGGCCGTAAAGAGTTTGCCCGTGCGCGAATGCGTAGTCGACGGCGAGGTGGTCGCGCTCGATGAAGAGGGCCGCTCATCGTTTCAACTTTTGCAGGCGCTCGAAATGGAGGGGCGAAAAGCGCCTTTGCGCTTTTACATCTTCGATTTGCTTCAACTCAACGGCAAAAGTCTGCTCGGCCTTCCGCTCGAACAACGCAAGCAAGTTCTCGTTAAAATTTGCGAAGACCTCGGCGATCCGATCCGTTACTCCGGAGAAATCAGCGGCGACGTGAAATCATTGCTCGCGGAAGTGAAACGTCGCGGCTTGGAAGGTTTAATCGGCAAACAGCGGAACTCTGTTTACGAGCCGGGACGGCGCAGCGGAAGCTGGATCAAGCTCAAGACTGTCCATCAGCAGGAATTTGTGATCGGCGGATACACGCCGCCCGCTGGATCCCGAAAATATTTCGGCGCAGTTCTGGTTGGGTATTACGAGGGAGGAAAATTAAAATTCGCCGGCAAAGTCGGCAGCGGCTTCACCGCGAAGTCGTTGTCGATCTTGTATAAGAAATTTCGCGAGGAAGAATGGGACGACTGTCCGTTTGTCGATCTTCCATCCAAACAGGGTGGCGAATGGGTCCAAGGGATTACGCCTTCGATGATGAAGAAAATGCACTGGGTGAATCCAAAGTTTGTCGCCGAAATCAAATTTGCCGAGTGGACCCGCGATGGAAAACTGCGCCAGCCGGTTTTCCTCGGCCTGCGCGAAGACAAATCACCGACTGAAGTAAAACGCGAAGCGGCCTAAAAGCCGGAACGCTTCGTGCTCGGGGATTTCGTCCAATGTGGAAGTTATTGACAATTGTTCACAATTGGCGGAAATCGACAATCCCTCGGCTAGTCTAACAACAAAAGGAGATTGATTATGCGTCCAACCTGGAAAGGCAGTATCAGCTTCGGTCTGGTTTACATTCCGATCGCCGTTTATCCGGCGACCCGCGAAGAAAAGCTCAGTTTTCGGCAACTGCGCAAAACGGACCTCAGCCCGATCAAATACAAAAAAGTGGCCGAGGCTGACATGAAAGAAGTTCCAGCCGAGCAAATTGTGAAAGGCTTCGAGTACGAGAAGGGCCGTTACGTCGTTTTAAGCGACGATGACTTCGAAAAAGTGCGGATCGAATCCACCCACTCGATCGACATCACGGACTTCGTCGACCTTGAGCAGGTGGATCCGAAATTTTTCTACAAGCCGTATTTCCTCGAACCTCAGAAAGGCGGCGAAAAAGCGTACGCGCTCATGCACAAGGCGTTGAGCGGAACAGGCAAGATCGGCATTGCGAAAGTCGTAATCGCCAATCGCGAGTATCTGGCGGCGGTGAAGCCTGACGGATTGTTTCTCGTTCTCGAGCTGATGCATTTCGCGAGCGAGGTGCTGACCCCGGAAGAATTGAGTCGTCCAAAGACGGACTTGAACGACAAAGAGCTGAAGATGGCGAATGCGCTGATCGAGAGCATGTCGTCGGACTGGCAGCCGGAAAAATATCGCGATGAGTATCGGGATGCGGTGATGGAGATGATCGAGACGAAGGCAAAGAACAAAACATTGCCGGCGACACCAGTTGCGGCGCCACGTAGCACGAACGTTGTCGATCTTGTTAAAGTTTTACAGGAAAGCATAAACCGGTCGCAATCCGGACGCGTAAAGCGTGGAGGCAATGGCGCAACCGGCCGGCGAAGATCAACAGCTTCGTTGGTGAAACAAAAACGCCGCGCAGCGGCGTAATTACTTAGCTTCCCACGTTTGCCTGGACGCGCTGGACCATGGCGACGGCGGCCATCAGCACGAGGCCGGCGATGATCTGGTGGAGCGTGAGCGACGCGTGAAAGAAACCCCAGGTGATACAAACCGCGGCGAGGGTTTGCATCATCTCGAAATAACCGGCGGTGGAAGCACGAGTCAGACGGAGTCCTTCGAAATAAATCAGGAGCGGAATGCCGCCTGAGATTGAGGCGAGCAAAAGGAACAGAATGATCGCTTTGCCCGCGTTCGCGTGCGCAGCGGCCGGCCAAAGCGCAGCGCCATTCAACTTGCCGTGAAGAAGCACGATGAAAATCATGCAAACTAGTCCGACAACAATCCGCATACTGGCGGCGAGTCGAAGTGGCATACCGAGCATGACGCCGCGACCAGAAACGGTTGAACCCGCCCAAAAAAAGGCGCAGATCAAAGCGTAGCCGGTTCCAAGCGTCAGACCTGCCTGTTGAAATGAAACAGGGACGAGCTCTGGCCGTTCAATCAAAACAAAAACACCGGCGACGATCGCAATCGCCGCGTAAAGAAAAAACCAACGCGCCAGTCGATCGCCAAAAAGCAGAACTGCACCCGCGGTTGAGATCAACGGCTGGATGTTAAGGATCACGTTTACGACCGTGGGATTCCCGTGTTTGAGCGCGAGTGTGAAAAAAATTGTGCCGACCGCTGACCCGGCGAAGCCGGAAAAAAGCAAATAGCCCCAGGTCGAGAGGTCGATCTTGCGAAGCTCGCCGAGATTCGGCAAAAGCAGGGGCAGAAACATGAGCAAAATCAGGACGTGTTCCCAGAACACGATCACCTCGGCGTCGAACAATTCATTAAGCGGAATGCGCCACGCGCTTTCAGTTCCCCAAAGGGCGGCCCCAAGACCGACAAGCCACGGTCCGTAATTCCGCGGACCGTTGGTGCGAGTTCGGATGTTCATCGATGAGTCCGTTCAACCGCGATCAGGAATCGCGGCTGCAGCTGCGGCAACGCTTTGATCTTTGGTTCGACGAAAAATCATCCACACACCCGCGAGAACTACGGCTGCGCCCAACAGCGACCAGAGCGGAAACTTTTCGCCGCCGAGCGCCCAACCCAGCATCACCGCGCCGGGCGGCGTGATTAGCGCAATTGTTTGCAAATTCGTGACCGTCATGCGCGGCAGCAGCCAGTAGAGCAACAAAAAGGTCAGCGACGAACCAATGACCGCGAGATAGAGCAAACAGAAGATCGACATCGTGCTCCAGTGAAAACGCAGAGGATTTCCGTCCACGATCGCGCCGAGGATAAGCAGCGGGACGGTACCGAAAATCATTTGCCAGGCAGCGAGCATGGCGGGCGCAATTTGAATCGCACGTTTTTTGAGGACGACATTTGAGAAAGCAGCGCAGGCGCCGCCTAACGAAATTCCAACGCCGCCCCAAAACGCGAGCAGTCCGCTGAAACTCAGCAAGCGCATGCAAATGAGCGCGACGCCGCCGAGCGCGAGCAATGCGCCTACGAGTTTTTGCAAACGCAACGGCTCATCCGGCAACATCCAGTGCGCGAAAATCATTCCGAATATCGGGATAGTCGCCTGCAGCACGGCAGCAAGACCCGACGACACATAAAGCTCGCCCCAGAAGAGCAGCGTGTAATTGATCGCGAACATTAGAATGCCGGTGAATGCGAGCACGGCGTAATCGGCGCGATGTCGCGGCAGCAGTCGCACGCGGCCTAGAGAAACCGCGATCAAAACCGCGATGGCGACGACGAATCGCAGAGCGACGAAGGAAATGGGGGGCAGATCGCGCAACCCGATTTTGATCGCGAGCCAGGTGGAACTCCAAACGATGCAAAGGGTGAGCCACGCCGCTGGAATTCGCCAACCGATGCGTTGCATTCGCGGCGATACTCGCGCGGATCGTCAACCCCGTAAAGCCGCAGCCTCGCGCTTGTTGCGGAGCGAATCCGCGTTAGCGTGTGACACGTGAAAGTTAACGTGATCGTCAAACCGAAGGAAGCGGTGCTCGATCCGCAGGGAAACGCGGTCCGCGATGCCATGCGTCACCTCGGCATGCCCGAAGTCCAGAGCGTTCGGATCGGCAAATATATGGAAATCAATCTCGACGGAGAAGATGTCGATCTTGAGAAGCGGCTGCGCGATCTTTGTCGCGACCTGCTTTCGAATCCAGTGATCGAAGACTACGAACTAGTGAAGACAGACGGCAGAGGTCAGAAATCACAAGTCAGAAAGAAAAAGAAATGAAGGCGCTCCGGTATTTTTTCTGTGTGGTGCTTCCGCCGTTAGCCGTGCTGATGACCGGCCGGATAGCCAGTTTTTTTCTCAGCGTCCTTTTGACACTGCTTGGCTGGATTCCAGGAGTTATCCATGCCGCGCTTGTTGTGAATGATTATCATGAAGAACAACGCGCGCGCGGCTTAGCCGCCAGAGCGACATGAAGTTCGCCGTCATCCAGTTTCCTGGTTCCAACTGCGACCAGGATTGCGTTGCGGGCATCAATAGCATTGAAGGTCTGCAAGCTGATTATGTCTGGCACAAAGAAACGTCGCTGCGCGATTACGATGCGATCGTCTTGCCGGGCGGTTTCGCTTACGGCGATTATCTGCGTTGCGGTGCGATCGCACGTTTCTCGCCGATCATGAAAGCGGTAATCAGCGACGCGCGGGCAGGAAAACTCGTGCTCGGCACGTGCAACGGTTTCCAGGTTTTGTGCGAAGCCGGCCTTCTCCCGGGCGCACTGGTGCGTAATCGATCGCTTCGTTTTGTCTGCGAGATGGTGACGTTGCGGGTAGAAGTTCCTGATTCGCTGTTCACTCACAATATTCCCGAAGGAACGCTTCTCCGAATGCCAATCGCTCATGGCGAGGGCTGCTATTTTGCCGACGCTGAAACACTGCGTGATCTAAATCACAATCGACAAGTGATTATGCGCTACGCCGACAGTCGCGGCCGAGTTGTACCTGAAGCAAATCCCAATGGCTCAATCGAAAACATTGCCGGCATCTGTAATCGCGAGAGAAATGTGTTCGGGTTAATGCCGCACCCCGACCGAGCTTGTGACGCGCGACTCGGCAGCGCTGATGGGGCAAAGGTCTTTCGATCGATGATGCAAACGATTGAAGCGGCTCACGCTTGCGCGGCGTAGTCCTAGATTGGCCTTTAAAGCGCCCAAGATCCGCCTAAAACGGCTCTTAAATTCCGGGCAGGCGAGTAGCCGTGGCCTGTCCATCAAACGGACACAAGTGTAAACAAACTTTACACAAAATTGGCACTTCGCCGAGGCTTCCCTAGGTAAATCAGGCTGGCACCGCCGTTGCTAAAGCTTCCTGGCAACAACCCTACTAATATGCTCCTCGAAAAAACGTTTCATATGAGCCAGCCGCTGGATGAGTCCAAAGCGCGGCTGACCAGCATTCAATCCTATAAACGGCAGTTTCTGATGGTGACCAAGGCGATGGTGACCTCTTCAAAAACCGTGGACTTCAGTTTCCGCGGTCCGCTCGGTTTTGAAGCTCGCACTACACTGTTGGCGGTCGATTGCGATTCAGAGGACCAATTCGCTTTCGAATCAGCAGGCGGAAATATTGAGGTGATGGGCCTGGTTGATTTCACCGAGATCCGGCCGAACTGCACCGAGATCACACTCGCGATCCATTACCGCATCAAGAACCGCTCGTTTGCGTGGCTCGATCGCCACTTGCACTTCGTCGACACATTTGTGAATGCGGAACTTCGCAGCATCAGGGCGCACTTTGAAGGGATTGCCACATCCTACGTTGAGCGGATGCCGATCATGCCGCTGTTTGAGACCGCGGCAGCCGCATAAGCTTTCAAGATAAGTCCAATCAAAAAGCACGGCGTTTCGGCTCCGTGCTTTTTTGTTTTATTTGATTCGAACCGCGTGCGTCTTGTCCAAACGGAGGATCTGCCCGGACTGCAACGATATCCTCGCTTTCGGATCGACAATTTTCTTTCCGTCGACTTGAACGCTACCCTGCTTGATTAATCGACTCACATCCGCGCGTGATTTTTTAATAGCAAAGCCCTGTGAGTAAGCCGCCACCACGAGTGCCACCGCTTCGTCGGCGGACGCAGCAAACGCCGGAAGTTCGGCGGCGTCCAAACGCTTCTCGCTAAAACGGGCGTTCCAATCGGCGAGTGTTTTTTCGGCAACTGCGGTCGAGTGATACGTCTGGACAATCTCAAACGCGAGGTGCTTCTTTTGTTCAACGGGGCTTGCGCCCTTCGGCGGGTCCTGCCCGAGCAACAGCTCGTAATAACGCGACATCAATTTATCCGAAATGCTCATCAGCTTGCCGAACATGTCCGTGGCCGGCTCGCTTACACCAACGAAGTTTCCCAGGCTCTTGCTCATTTTCTTGACGCCATCCAGCCCTTCAAGAAGCGGCATGGTCAGCACAACTTGCTGCGGTTGGTTTTCTTCTTTCTGGAAATCGCGCCCCACCAAAATATTAAAGAGCTGATCAGTTCCGCCGAGCTCTACATCCGCGCGCACCATCACCGAATCCCAGCCTTGCATGATGGGATATTGAATTTCGTGGGCGTGAATCGGCTGTTGCTTGTCGATCCGCCCACGGAAATCCTCCCGCTGCAGCATCTGTTGAAGCGTGACGCGACTGTTCAGTCGAAGCACGTCTTCGTAGGACATGGTGCGAAACCAATCGCCGTTGCAAACGGTCTCGGTGCGAGCCGGATCGAGAATCTTGAAGGCCTGTTCACGGTAGGTTTGCGCGTTATGCACCACTTCCTTGTGGGTCAAATGCGGCCGCGTTGCCGATCGACCGCTGGGGTCGCCAATCATTCCGGTAAAATCGCCGATGATGAGAACCGCCTGATGCCCGAAGTCCTGAAATTGCCGCAGTTTTCGCAGGACAACCGTGTGGCCGAGATGAATATCGGCCGTCGTTGGATCGACGCCGAGCTTGACGCGCAATGGCCGTCCGAGCGCCAGCTTCTCACGGAGCTCAGCTTCGCTGATGATTTGCGCGGCGCCTTTTTTAAGAAGGGCCAGGGCCTCGTCCGGTTGCATGATTCGCAACTGTAGCGGCCGCCGTCCTCGGCGGCAAAGATTTCCAACGTTGCGCCCGAGGACGGCCGACTCTACAGGACGCGCTATTTATTTTTATTCAGCAGGTCGCGCACTTGATCAATCGTCAGGGGCGGATTCTGTCGACTCAACGATTTTTGACTTTTCCCCTGCTCCTGAAATGGCCATTGATCGGCAGAACTGCGGCTGGCGATCGTGCTGTGGGCATCATACGCGTCGTGAACGCCTCGCACCGGCGACGTCGATATGTTCGCTGGCGCGTTTAGGTTCCGGTTTTGAACGGAAGCGGCCGCAGCCCCTTTTTCATGAAACGAGTGTGATCGGTATTTTGGGGCGGTGAGCACGCGGGTGTCGGTAAATGATTTCTCGTGCCGAGTTGGCTGAAGAAAAAATGTGCCGACGGTACCGCGTCCCTCAATCGCTGCAGAATTAGTGACAAATTTTTTGCCCTGAGCATTGTTTTGCAATTCCATATTCGGCCGAAGCAAACGATCGACCAAGCTGGGATCTTGATGCTGTGCCCGACTCGCCGGTATCCAAAGAAACACAAAACAAAGGGTCGCGAGCCAACGCACGCCGCCCAAACTGCCGGGGCGCCGACTTGCTTGTAAAGCAAATTATCAGAACGGGCGATTGATGCGTTCTCGAATCAATCGCCCGCGTTGTTGTCGATCTTCTTAACGGCCGAGGGCAGCGCGCAGACTGGCTGCGCCAGCGGGTGCGGCGACACGGCCGTGCAAAATGTCGTAAGCTGTAACCGGACGCCCGTAGTAATGCTCATTCGCGCCCGTGCGCGTGCCGATAACAGCGCCCTCCAGCGAAGCGCCGATGAACAGGCCTTTACTCTTGCTATAGGTATAGATCGCTGCTCGCGCAGTCACATCGGCCTCAGCAGCCCGACCGACCGGTCCCGCGGCAACGCTCGCATCCGCGCCAAGTGTCACATTTCCTCCTTTAGAAAATGCGCGCACTGCGCGTTCGCTATTGAGCACGATGACAAAATCGGTCACTTGCGCGCCAATTTGCGGCCCGAAACCGGCGCCGCCGGTGCCAATAAACGATGGGCCGGACCAACCATGTCCGGTTCGCGCCACGACCACGCCTTCGCCAGCTTTCCCGCTAAAAAAGAACCCGGCTTTTACTACGCTGATAATGGCAAGGCCCCGTGCGTTTCGGAGAATGCGCGAAGGAATGCCTTTCTCGGGCATGTGCCGGAATTCACGGATCGTGTTGGCAGAGCGGTTCACCGTGTCCTGTTCGGTCGCGTTCGCCCCAATTAGTGATAAAGAAAAGATCGTTAGGATGAAGAATAGCTTTTTCATTGCAGTACAAGTATTTCGCCGGCCTGAGGCTGGGTGGACGTGTCTTTTCGGTGAAGATGTCGATCTTCCGGGATCGTTAGGCGAACGGTGTTGACGATGGAACTGGACGAAACCTTCATGCGAGAGGCGTTACGCTTGGCGGTGAAAGCGCGCGCCGCTGAGGAAGTTCCAGTCGGCGCGGTTGTGGTTCGGGAAGGGAAAATTATCTCGCGCGCGTACAATCAAGTCGAGCTGCTCAAAGACGCAACCGCCCACGCGGAAATGCTAGCGTTAACGGCAGCCGAGGCAGCGGTCGGCGACTGGAGGCTCACTGACTGCGACCTTTACGTAACGAAGGAACCTTGTCCGATGTGTGCCGGCGCGATCGTTCATACGCGGATTCGGCGGGTGATTTTTGGCTGTTCCGATATCCGCGCCGGAGCCGCCGGCACCGTAATGAATTTGCTCCAACACAACGCGCTCAATCACCGTTCCCAAATCACGAGCGGTGTGTTGGAGAATGAGTGCGCCGCGCTGCTGCAGGATTTTTTTCAAAAAAAACGCGGAGATCGTGACCAGATCGAGCGCGCTTAACGCGGGCAGGATTTGCGAAGACTGGGAGTGGCTGCCTCGCTAGGACTCGAACCTAGACAAAGAGATCCAGAATCTCTTGTGCTACCATTACACCACGAGGCAAAAGCGCGGGGACAAGATCTAAAGCTGAATTTCAACCTTGCGCAAGCCGATCCCAAATCGATGCGCTTGCGGTTAATCGAGGTTCATCTCCGCCCCTTCGCGGGCGCCCTCAACTTCGAGATAACTTTCGCTTTTGGCCGCTAACTTTCGCGCGGTCTGGACCATCTTATCGATCATATCGTCATCGTGCGTCGGGTCGTGGTGAAAGAGAATAAGCTTTCGAACAGTAGCATCGAGGGCAAGCGAGATAGCGGTGCTGAGCGAGCCGTGGCCCCAGCCGATGTGCGCCTGATATTCCTCGTCAGTGTATTGGGTATCGAGAATCAGAATATCGGAACCCTGAAGAAATTTCACCAGCTCGGCTCGATCCTCGTGAGCTCGTTTTTGCGTTTGCTCCGGGCTCAACAGATGTGATTTGGCCGAATGCAGTTTGAAGGCGTCGTATGGCTCGTGATCAGGCAGAAAAGCGATTGAGCCTTTGCTGGTAAAAAGTCGATAGCCAACGCAAACGCCCGGATGATTCATGAATCGTGAACGGACATGCACTTTGCCGATCTTGAAATCCATCGTCTCAAGCTTTTCGATTTTGATCTTTCCCGGCAGATCGTAGAGCGCGACCGGGAAGAAAGGCGTCGCCATCTGACCCTTGAGAATCTCGCGCAAACCGCTGCCTGCTCCATCGTAACCGAAAATCTGGATTTGATTCTTGTCGTTGTAGGAAGGCACAAAAAAAGGAAAGCCCTGAATGTGGTCCCAGTGAACGTGAGTAATAAGCAGACTGAGATTAATCGGGCGCGACCCGAACTCGTTCTCGAGAGCGAGACCGAGCCCGCGAATTCCTGACCCAGCGTCTAAAACAATAAGCTCACCGTCAGCCCGAACTTCCGCGCAGGTTGTGTTGCCGCCGTAACGCACCGTGGCTGGTCCTGGAACTGGAATGGATCCGCGGACTCCCCATAGTTTCAGCCGCGTAGACGATCCCGATGCCGCTGACATAGATAATCGGCATCGAATGTGTCACGCAACCGCCCGGAAACCAAGAGTTTTCGCGGAATTCCGTCGCAATCGTTAGGCAGCGATTAAAAGAGAAGGAAAAGCTGCCCCGAATCTTTTTCGGGCTCTGGCGAGCGATCGAAGCGAAGTAGCGCGGTAGCTACAGCAAACTCACGCCGAATGGCGCGGGTCCTTTTTTCCAGCGCAACTCGGGATGCAAATTAATTTCATCCGCAGGAATGTCGAAGCCGACCGACCGCAGCAGATAGGAAACGCCTTCCCGGCTCTCCATTGTCTCTTTCAAACTGCGCGCGAAGAGCTCCACATATTCTTTGTAGGAATCGAGCGCCAGTTTGCCCTGGGCAAAATGATCGGCCAAGGCTTCGTCGTGATAATCGATCAAATCGACCAGCGCCCGTCGGAGATCGAGCCGCACTTTCGGATCGATTACGACCTTGAATGGCGTCGCCCCCGGATCAGCTTTCGCCAAACTTCGTGTTCTGGGTCCGCCTGACTCCGGCCGGACAATTTGAAAATCATGACTCTCGTCCATGTCGATCCTTTAATGCCAGCCCGGCTCGGACATGTCGATCTTGTAATAGATCGACCGGACTTTGGCGCGCTAAATTTTTCTACTCGCGTCGGCGCCTAAAAGAAAATCGGGATGATCAAGATCGCGACGATGTTCACGACTTTGATCATCGGATTGATTGCGGGTCCGGCGGTATCTTTGTAGGGATCGCCGACGGTATCGCCGGTTATCGCAGCGGCGTGCGCGAACGAGCCTTTGCCGCCAAGGTTCCCTTCCTCAATAAATTTTTTGGCATTGTCCCACGCGCCGCCCCCTGAAGTCATGGCAATGGCCACGAACAACCCGGTCACGATCGTCCCGACCAGAAGTCCGCCGAGCACAACTGGTCCAAGCGGTTTAATGACCGAGACCGCGATGACAAAGACCAGAGGCAACAGCGCCGGCACGATCATCTCGCGCAGGGCCGCTTTGGTCACGATATCGACGCAGGTGCCGTAATCAGGCGTGTCCTGCCCAGTCAAAATTCCCGGCTTCGCTTTCAATTGCCGGCGCACTTCGCGCACGACCGCGCCTGCGGCTTTGCCCACAGCGTCCATGCTGAACGCGGTAAAAATGAATGGCAGCAAACCGCCGAGAAAGAGACCGATGATCACTTTTGGTTCGGTCAGGGAAAATTGGAACACAAACGGTTCGCCGTTGCGCATCACATGGGCTTTCAATTCCTCAACATAAGATCCAAAGAGAACGAGCGCGGCCAACCCGGCCGACGCGATCGCGTATCCTTTGGTCACCGCTTTCATCGTGTTGCCGACAGCGTCGAGCTGGTCGGTCACTGCGCGAACTTCCTTTGGCAAATTGCTCATCACCGCTATGCCACCGGCGTTGTCGGTGATCGGGCCAAACGAATCGAGCGAGATAATGATTCCCGCCATCGACAACATCGACATCACCGCGATCGCGATTCCGTAAAGGCCGGCGAAATGGAAACTGAGCAGAATGGCAATGCCGATGAATCCGACCGGAAGCGCGGTCGCATGTTGGCCGACGGCCAAGCCCGCAATGATGTTCGTGGCGTGGCCGGTCTCGGAGGCGCGCGCGATTTTTTGGACCGGGCTATAGCGCATCGACGTGTAATAATTTGTGATCGCGACCACGACTGCGGTCATAACCAGGCCGATGACCGAAGCGAAATAGAGTTGGGTAGGCGTGCGCGTTGCGCCAGCGATCGTCAATCCGGTTGGAAACAGGTAATGCGTTGCCGGCCAAAATAAAATCGCCGAGATAATGGCGCTGGTTAGAACGCCGCCCATCAGCACAGCTGCGGGTTTGCCGTTGGCGACGTTTACAAACAACACTCCGCAGATCGCGCCAAGAACAGAAATTCCCCCCAAAACAAACGGATACACGATTACCGCCGAATTTCCGGCGAGCGTGAGCGCGCCGACCAAAATCGCACCGATTAAACTAACCGCATAGGTTTCGAAAACGTCCGCGGCCATGCCGGCGCAATCGCCGACGTTGTCGCCGACGTTATCAGCGATCGTTGCCGGATTTCGCGGATCGTCTTCTTCAAAGCCCTGCTCGATTTTGCCGACCAGATCCGCACCGACGTCGGCCGCTTTGGTGTAGATACCGCCGCCCAATCGCGCGAAGACGCTGATCAAACTCGCGCCGAGGGCGAGACCGACCAAACTACGGATCGCCATGTCGTGGCCCACCATCTTGTCGGCCACGGTGTAAAAGATCGCGACCGCGAGGAGCGCGAGACCGACCACCAGCAAACCGGTCACCGCGCCGCCGTTGAAGGCCATTCGCAGTGCGTTCGTTCGCGAAACGCTGGCCGCCTGCGTTGTGCGCACATTCGCGATGACGGCGATGCGCATCCCGATGAACCCAGCTGAAAGCGAACAAGACGCGCCGACGATAAAACCAATCGCCGTCGGATGATCCTTAAAGATGAAGAGCAAAATGAAAATGATGATGGCGATGACGCTGATAGTTACGACTTGCCGGTTCAGGTACGCTTTCGCGCCTTCCTGCACTGCCGCGGAAATCTGTCGCATCCGCTCGTTACCCGCCGGTGCACGAATGACGATGGCAATGAGAAAAAAAGCGAAAATCAGGCCGATGACGGCGCACAACATCGAAAGTTGCACTCCGGAATCGAGCAGGTTTAGAGCAAGAAAAGTCATGACTTTAGGGCGCGATAAAGCGCACGACTCTATAAAGATTTCCAAAGCTGGCAAAGGCTAATTGCCTGTCCTATTCCCCAATTGCGCCGGTTTGCCCATCGGTCAATGGCGACGCGTCTTTACGCAAGTGCTTCGCCAGAAACGCTTCTATCGCGGTATAGAAATCGATTTTGTTTTCTTCGTTTTGAAAAATGTGACCTTCCTTCGCTTTGACCATGTACTCGACGTCCACGCCATGAAGAGCAGCAACCATTTGGTCGGACTCTGTTCTACTGACGATGGGATCCTGGTCACCATGGGCAATAAAAAGTGGTGCTTTGATTTTTTCCGCATGCAATGCTGGTGAAACGGCAGCGAGAAAACTGGTTTCCGTCACCGGGTTGCCAACCTTTGCATAATATTCGGGCATTTCAGATTTGGTTGAGGGCGGAAATTTCTCCATGTAAGTCAGCATGTTCGATTCGCCGGCATAATCGATTCCCGCTTTGTAAAGCTCCGGGGTAAAAGTCACTCCGGCCAACGCTGCATACCCACCGTAGCTCTTGCCGTAAATCGCGATTCGCTTCGGATCGACGATGCCCCGACCGATTAGCCACTTCACGCCATCAGTTAGATCCTGTTGCATTTTGCGTCCCCATTCTTTGAAACCCGCTTTCCAGAACGCGCGTCCGTACCCAATCGACCCGCGAAAATTTAACTGCAGCACGGCATAGCCGCGATTAGCCAAAAGTTGTACCTCGGCGCTTTCCGGCGCGATATATTCCCAGCGGTCGCGCCACCAAGGGCCTGAGTGGACATTTACCACCAGAGGTAAATTTTTTCCCTCGCCCTGAAGCGGTAAAGTTAGATAGCCGTGAACGATTAGATGGTCGGACGTCTCAACGCTTATGGGTTGAACCGGAGCGAGCTCTTTTTCGTTCAACCATGGAGCAACATCGGCAAGTTTCTTCAGATGCCCGGTTTGTGAGTCAAACACATAACGTGCGCCTGGTGTCCTGTCATTCCAGGCCATCACGATGAATTTGTTCTCGTCTTCGTTCTGAGAAACAAGGTCCAGCGCGTAGCCGGGCAGCTTTGTCTCCAGCGAACTGAATATTGCCGCGGTGGAGGAATCAAAGGTTTGTAACCCTCTCTTAGATGTGTGGAAAGACACGTAGGTGACAACTTTCCGCTTACGCGAGAATCCAATCGTATCTATGTCTGGCTCTATATCGGCATCCGGATTCTCGTAGATACAACGAAGCTCTTTGCCTGTAGCAGCGTCGATAATGACCAGCGCCTTCTTGTCACGGCCCACATTGGAAATTGCATAAATCGCGTCATTACTGGCGGTATAACATTGGGGAATAACTAAGTCGGTAAAATAGGTCCTGAGCGCCTCTTGGAACTGCGAGTTTGCGTCTGGCCGCGTAAATAAGACTACATCCGTTCCATCCTTTGCGATCGCAGCACGAATGCACCCTGTATTGTCCGCGATCCAGCCAAGCGCGTTGAATGTGTTCCGACACTCAACGTGGATGTCCTTCTGCTTCGGGCTGAGGATGTTCACTCGACACGCGTCGTAAATCGCGCGGTTGCGTTCATTGAGCGAGACCAAAATCTCGGTATCGGAGATGCCGTCGAGTTGGTCGATAACACTGGCATCCATCCCGGGGATGGGGGTTAGATCGACTGGCGCAACCGGTTCCTTGGCTGTCGGTATGTCAACGCGGTAAAGGTGAAATGTACCGGGCGTTTCCGAATCGATCCGGTAAATCAAATATTCATTCGTTTTCCAGAAGTAGCTTTCAATATCGCGACGCGTCTCTGATGTCACGCGTTTGGGCTCACTCTTCAGGTCTGCTTGGATAAAGATGTTGAGTCGATCTTTCCACGGCCCTAGGAACGAAATCGTCTCCCCGTTGGGAGAAAGCTGATAATTACGGCTGGCCGGATTTTTAAAAAAATCGCAAACTGGAATTCGGCGTGATTTTGTCACCATTGTAGGCAAATGCCTGATACCGCGCTGCCCGCTCCAGAAAACGCCGGAGATTTATGCTTGAATAGTGGGGTCGATCCGATCAAAGATCGACATTATGAAAACCCTGCTCAGAAAAAACAAGTATTTCGTGGTTATCCTCGGAATCGTGGGTTGTGTCGTGGTGATTTCCTGCCAAACGAGTAAGACTAGTAAAGTAGAAATCGGTAAGCGTAATGTCGCGATGCACCCCGCCGTTAAGCTTACTCCAGAGGACGAACAGGCCATGAACAATGTGTTGAAGCATTACAACAAAAATCTCTACCGCATCGAGATTTTGGACAATGGCCAGGTCAAAAAGGCCATGGGTAACGCAGCGGTCGAGGGTCCTCTGCAAGCCGAACTCGCAGCGGCGAAATCAAAAGGCGTTTCGGTCAGCGGCATCGGCTCGGTGTGCCCCAATGTCGGATGTTCTGCCAACCAAAACATTGCCAGCAAGGATTTGAGAAAGCTCGAAGATCTAAAGAATATCCTGGCCAAGTATCAATAGAACGGGCAATGCCCGGGGGCGACACGAGCGAGACAGGCTTATTACAAGTCGAAGGAGCATTTATCTCGGCGGTGTCCTGCTCCATTTTTCTCTTCTAACTAGCGTTTCATTGCGCGACATGCTTTGGGCTGTTGCCAATGACTACACGCTCCTGCCGCGCTCAGTCGACCGTTGGGCTGATAAAGCTGAAGACATCACTCACGCGGCCTTAGGAGAAAAACTACCCACCTCTAATTTGCTGCGACAGATCGTAGCGGCGTATTTGCAGGTTGCGGGTATCGACAAAGGGTATGGATATTTTGCGCCTGGCGTTCCGAACAGTTACAAGCTCGTCTTCGAACTCCGCTACGCGGATGGCCGGGTGGAATATGAATTGCCGAGCTTAAGCGGAAAAGCGGCCGGCGTGCGTATGGTCACCTTGCTCGATCATATTGCTCAGACGCAGTACGATCCATTGCGAGAGGTGATACTTAAGATGCTGGCTTACTCCGTTTGGCAAGAACACCCTGACGCCGTCACAATTCGCGCAGTATTTGGACAGATTGAGGAGCCTACGGCAGCGCAGGCACTGCAGGGTCAAAGTGAGTCTTACCAATTCTTGTATGCGTATGACTTCAGTTTTGCACGGCAACCGGCTAATTCAGCGAAGCCATAATTGGATTTCGGGATTTCAGGAACGACTGAAGCTCTTTCTCTTTCCATCCGCTTCCGATAGCTGGCTTGCGGTTCTGCGGATCGGACTTGGCTTTCAGTTAATGCTGTATTGTTTGTCACTGCGCAAAGACTGGATTCAGCTCTTCGGGGCGAACGGGACGGGCCTAATCAATCGCGAGCTAATCGAAGCTGTTGTTAAGCTGGACTCTTCTTTTCTTCCGACGCTGGGTTGGCTTGTCACTTTGGGAAACAAAATTGGTTTAAGCGAGCAAACCGTCCTTTGGGGCACGTGGGCAAGTTTGCTTTGCGCCAGCGGCTTTCTGCTTCTGGGCGTTTTATGCCGCTGTTCTGCAGTCGTCGCGTGGTTCCTTTATGTTTGTGCAGTTAACAGCGGAAATTTGCTCGCATATGGCGTGGACAATTTCACGATAATCGGACTCTTCTACCTGATGCTGGCTCCGTTCCCCGACCGCTACGCTTTGGATCGGAAGTTCTGGAGATCGCCAATAAGAGACCGCCGTCTGCATGGCTTTTTTCGGCGCGTATTACAGCTACATCTATCCGTGATTTATTTTTTTGGAGGATTAACGAAGTGTTTGGGAGCCGGCTGGTGGACAGGTGAGAATATGTGGCGCGCATTGACCCATGCGCCATTCAATATTCTCCCTCAGCATCTCATTATTTCCTGGCGCGCTGTGCTGCCCATTTTGGGAATTGCTATTCTTGTTTTGGAAACGGGATATCCCGTTTTTATCTGGCTGAAGAAAACGCGGCTTGTTTGGCTTATCGCGATTGTCTGCATGCACATCGCAATCGGGCTCACGATGGGCCTCTACCTTTTTGCTCTCATCATGATCATCTTAAATCTCGCGGCATTTGGGCCGGGCCTTCTTCGTCCAGAAAAGACACGAACTGAATTGGCGGTAGCTGAATTGGAACAAGCAAATTCGCTGCGCCCGTAGGCCTTGCGGCCGTGATACTTGAATGGGCGGAAGTGATTTCCACTCGACCGCAGTCAGCAAAATTGCGATAATGGAATTCAGCGAAGGAGCCGCATGCCTACGCTACCCACATCGTCCTTACCGCAGACCGATCTCCAGCTCGAGATCGCGCACCTGCTCTTAATCGACATTGTCGGCTATTCCAAATTGCTGGTAAACGAGCAGATCGAGACGGTCCAAGAGCTCGGTCGCATCGTCCGAAACACCGAGTGCTTTCGAAAAGCTGAAGCCGCCGGCAAGCTGATCCGTGTGCCGACCGGTGACGGAATGGCGCTCCTTTTCTTTCAGAGCCCGGAAGAACCGGTGCGGTGTGCACTGGAAATCAGTCAGCAACTAAAAGAAAATTCCGAGATCCGTTTGCGGATGGGAATTCACAGCGGGCCGGTCAACCAAGTCAAAGACGTCAATGACACCATCAACGTCGCGGGCACAGGAATTAACGTAGCTCAGCGAGTAATGGATTGTGGCGACGCTGGCCACATTCTTCTGTCCAAACATGTCGCCGAAGACTTAGCTCAGTACCGACATTGGCAACCTTACTTGCACGATCTTGGCGAGTGCGAAGTAAAACACGGTTTGCGATTGCATATTGTCAATCTCTACAAAGACGGCGTCGGCAATCCGGCTTTGCCCGAAAAGCTCAGAAGAGGAAAACGGTGGAAGCAAAGCGTCGCAATTCGCCCCATCGGTCCGTTGCGCGTGCCGAAGTCGCCGCTCATCGTGGCTTTGGTTTTATCGGTGCTCGCGTTGGCTATAAGTTTCGCAATTTTCTTGCGACGAGCCACACCGGCTTCCTCTAATGCAACTGTCAGTGCCTCTATTCCGGAGAAAAGTATCGCGGTCTTGCCATTTGAGAATCTGAGCGAGGACAAACAGAACGCTTATTTCAGCGATGGCGTGCAGGATGAAATCCTCAACGGTCTCTCCAAGGTAGCAGATCTAAAAGTTATCAGCCGCACGAGCGTGATGCAGTACAGAACCGGAACTTCGCGGAATCTGCGCGAAATCGCCAAAGCCCTCGGTGTCGCACACGTGATTGAAGGCAGCGTCCAACGCGTAGGTGATCGTGTGCGCGTGAGTGCTCAATTGATTGACGCTCGGACCGACATGCATATTTGGGGCGAGCATTACGATCGGGATTTGGCCGATGTGTTCGCAATCGAAAGTGAACTTGCCGAAAAGATTGTCACCCGATTGAAAGCCACACTTTCGCCACAAGAAAAAGCCGCTATCGAAGAGCGTCCAACAAACGACCTCATCGCCTACGAATTGTATCAACGCGCCAGAGATCTGCTTGATGCGATTACGTTCAAAGGAGGAACACCAAACCTGAACGAAGCGGTTCGCCTGCTGGACAACGCTGTCTCGCGAGATCCGAAGTTTGCGCTTGGTTACTGTCACCTAGCCCGAGCCCATGACCTCCTTTATTCTCTCGGAATCGATCACACCGCGAACCGGCTTGCACTCGCCGAAAAGGCTGTGCAGACGGCATTAGGGCTGCGACCCGATTCGGGCGAGCCCCATCTCGCCTTAGCACGACATCTTTATCTGACATCTCGCGACTACGAGCGTGCCCGGAAAGAGCTCTTGGCGGCACGCACGGTCCTACCGAATGAATCTCTTGTATTTATCCTGGCGGGCTATATCGATCGACGACAAGGGCGTTGGGAAGAATCTACGAAAGAATTGGAAAAGGCGCTTGAGTTAGACCCACAGAACTTCTCCATCTCGCAACAAGCTGCTTACAACTACCAATACTTACGCCGTTTCAAAACGATCGCAAAGATTCTGGATCGCCTTGCCGTGATAAATTCGAAAGATGTAACCAATCGGCTTCAACGCGGCCTCATCGATATCATGTGGAAGGCCGACGCGCGGCCACTGCACGCAACGATTCAATCCATCGTGAGCAAAGATCCCAATACTGAATTAACCATCTCGAACCAATGGATGTATTTGGCAGTATGCGAACGCGACAAAGCCGCCGTCGATCATATTCTAAATATTAAGGACGCAACGGACGCCTGTCGCGACGACGCCATTCCGTTTCCTCTTGCCTGGTGCGAAGGAGTTGCAGCTCGCTCCAATGGCAACGCGGTGGCCGCACGCGCTGCGTTCACACGAGCTCGTATTGAAGTCGAAGAGATTCTGAAAAAGCAACCGGACTACGCTGAAGAGCTATGCGTTTTGGGTATGATCGACGCCGCGCTTGGCAAAAAAGAAGAAGCGATTCGTGAAGGCCAGCGTGCCGCGGAACTGCTTCCGGTCAACAAAGATGCGATGAACAGTCCGAAGGTATCTAGATATTTGGCTGTGATTTACGCCTGGGCAGGGGAGAAGAAATTGGCCCTCGACGAACTCACGAAGCTCACCCGAATGCCCAGCGATGTGAACTACGGCGACCTGCGTCTCAATCCGTACTGGGATCCGCTCCGCGGCGATCCGCGCTTCGAAAAAATCGTCGCCTTCCTCGCCCCGGACGCTGCGCGGTATTAGCCGCTGCCGCTATTAGGCAAAGTGAAAAACAACACCGCCAAAATGGATTGACAGAAGGATTCGTCGTTGCTTAAACCCTCCAGAACCCCCAATCCTACGACTACTCCCCTTAAGCTATTCGTTTGCCTAGCGATATTGTTCGCTGCGGGCTGTGCTGTCGAAGAAGCCCACTGGGACGAGGCGCGACTTCGCGAGCACGCGATAGCTTATTATGCCGACCAGACCATAGACAATCTGATCCGAGCAAAGAATGGCCAGTTTTTCCTTCATGTTAATATCAACAGTCTCACTGCGCAGGTGATTTCAGAGGTCGCTGGAACTGTGGGCGGCGGTAACACTTCAACCGACATGCACAATAGGCAGGTCACGAATCAAACGACGACGACGACCACAAGCAATGGCCCTACTGGCTCAACACAAACGACCGTGGGTGGCCCAAGCAATGGCCAAGTTGTCACAACAGCCGGCGCAGCCGCGGTGAATCAAGCGGTAGCCGTGGTTGGCGGCACTGTCGGCACACTTTCGCGAATGGCCATGAGCCCATTTTCGTACTCAGTGACACCCAAGCGCAACGATCAGCTCAACATGGGGGCTGTACCCGAAGTCAACGATTCCGATTTATACAAGGCCTACCTTCAATTTCTTAACGTCGATGATCAACACACTTCATTGAGCTCAATCGGCACAAACTATAAATTACTCATCGGCGACGAAGTCAAATCAGTGTTGAAAACCAAACCTGGAGACAAAATGATTGCCGGTCTGCCAGACCCGAGTAAGCCTAAACCGAAAAATGCTGTCTATTTTGTGCCCGGGACGTTGAAACGCTGGAACGGGGATGAATACTACGTCCCCATCAAATTTTGGAGTGCCTACTTCCAACTGTGCGTTGAAATTTCAGGCAGGATCAATTTACCGAAAAAGGGCGCTGCTGCCGGCGGTGCCCCTACCGCCGCTGCAGAACCGGGACGTGACCCGCACTTTCTCCCACCAAAGCCCGAATCGCCGGCCGAAAAAGAACTGAGACTTCTCCAACAAAAGATTGATAGCCTGCCCAAGCAACCATAGGACTCTATTACAGCGCGAAGAAAGTCTTCAGGCGCTTGAGAAATGTGGCGGTGTATTCGCGCTGTTTGACCGCGTAAAGCTACGCCACGCGGCTTAGACGAAATGGTGGATCTACAGGGCAAAAAAGGTCTTAAGCCTTCGTAGAAAATTTGCCGTGTACTCGCGCTGTTTGGCCGCTTGGTCGGCGCTCGAGGTGGCGGCGTCTTTGAGAATGCCTTCGGTTTCCATTTTCCGTTTGGCCAGCAACTCGCTCAGTTGCTTCAGACAATCCGGTGAATCGCGGATCACATCCGCCATGACGTCCTTGCCGATCTCCATGACGTAACAATCGCCGTCAGCGCGCACCGTCGCACTTCGTTTTTCGCCGGTGAGAAGCGACATTTCTCCGAAGCAATCGCCCGAACGCAACGTGGCCACGGGAATTGCCGATCCATTCTTCGAAATGGACACCTGGGCGGCGCCGCGCAGAAGAATGAACATGGAATCACCTTCCGCGCCTTCTTCGATCACGCGTTCGCCGCGCCCAAAATGATTGAGCTCCGATTGCTTGACCAGATTGTCGATCTGACTGTCGGAGAGACAATCGAAAAGCGGTTCGCCGCGCAAAATCGCGCGGGCTTCATCGTGATCTTCCTGAACCGATCGGACGGCTGGGCGGTGCAAATATAAATCCTGAATCGGGTAAGGAACCTTGATTCGCTGGCGCTTGAGTTCGTACCACACATTAGTCCGCACGGCGTCGTTGATCTCGTTGATCCGGGCGTGATTGCCCATGTAGAACTTGATCTCGTAGGTGACGGCGTGATCGCCGAAATCGACCAGGAAAACTTTCACTGGCGGAGTTGGCAGGACGCCGTTGGCGCTTTGGGCAGCACGACCAAGCGCATCTTTCACGCGATTGGGCGGCACGTCGTAATCGATCCCGATCCGGATGCGCATCGCGTGGACCTGGGTGGGGTAATGAAGATTGACGATCGTGGTGCGAACGATCTCGTTGTTGGGGATGTCGAGGTAAATGGTGTCGTTGGTGCGCAGCCGGGTGGAGCGCCAGTTGATCTCCATGACTTCGGCGAAACGGTCGCCAACCTGTAACCAGTCTCCCACTTTGTAGGGCCGGTTTATTTGCAGCGACATGCCGGCAATGATGCCGCCGAAAAGATTTTGCCCGGCAAATCCGAGAATGATTGCGGCGATACCCGAGCCGGCCAGCACTCCTTTCAATTCGCGCTCAGCGTGATAGCCCGCGCTCAAAACAAAGAGCAACGCGATAAGAAAGATCAAGCCGCCAGCGACCTCGCGGAGAAAATGAGGAATCGGCGTTTGCTTGCGCTTTTCGAAATACCAATCCCAGACATAACGGTTGACCAACGCGACCACGAGCGCCGTGCTCAACAATATTGCCGCCGCACCGATATGATTGCGCCAGTCGGCGTGCACACCGTACACGGCCAGCGCGGCGTAAAACGCTGCGGTCAGGCAAAAAAGTTGGTAAAGCGTTCCGAGCTGGACACCGGCCCCGCGTTTGAGAAGGCGACCGACACTAAGCGCGACAAAAAACGTACCGATGAAAGCGCCAACTGTGAGCGCGGCTCGCTGCGTGTCGAACAAAATGGCGAACATCAGCTAATCGCTTTCGAGCATAATCAAGTCAGTGCCTGGCGACAAGTCTAGAGGTACGGACCTAATCGCGCGACTTTCTCTTAGTCAGCTCGTCCAACCGACGAATGATGTCGCTCAACAACAGCTCGTTCTTGAGGTTCACCTGATAATCGAGGTTGGCTCGTAGCCGGTCTTTATGCGCCTGCCTGTTTTGCGACATCATGATAATCGGCGCCTGCAATGCGGCCAGCATGTTGAGCGCCGTGCTAAGCAGCAGAAAAGGATATCGATCGAAAGCTTTGGTCACAAACAGCCAAGTGTTCACCACTACCCAGATCGTCAGAAAAGTCACGAACGCGGTGATGAATTTCCAACTGCCGCCAAACTCCGCGAGCTTGTCCGCGGCGCGATCGGCGAACGTAAGACGCAAAGCTTCTTCCTGATTTACGTTGCGAGAGACGCGGTGCCGCAAGAGTTCGTCGGTCCGCCGCAACCGCTGAGTGAGAGCCGTAAGCAACTCGAGTGTCACACGCGGATCGCTCCGCATAAACGAAAGAAAATCGTCGCGAGTAAGCTTCGCGACCCGCGCGTCCTCGGTCGCGGTGGCGTTCGCCGATCGGCCCTGACCGTCGAGCATTGCCATTTCGCCGAAGAAATCTCCCGCGCCAAGCTCTGCCAACGTCACGACGGCGCCGTCTGCATCGGTAATGCTAATGCGCACCTTTCCGACATCGATCAAATACATCGCGTCTCCTGGATCGCCGTTGCGGAAAATCGTCGCCGACCTCGGATAATCGTGAATGGTCAGATATCCACCCAATTGCGCTGTCGCTTTGGAATCGAGCGAGGCGAACAACGGGACTGAACGTAAAGTCGCGGCGTCCATGTGGATTAGTCGTTCAACGGAGCGCCGATTATATACACCCTGACGCGTTTGTGGAAGCAGGGCGTTGTAGCGGCCGCGCCGTCCCGGCGGCAGGCTGTTACAACTTCGGTGGCGAAACGACCAGCCACGCCCAACCCGCCAGGAAACACAACCCGCCCAGGGGCGTAATCGCGCCTAGCCAACGAACGCCGGTCAGCCCCATACCATACAAACTTCCACTGAAAATAATTATGCCGGCAAAGAGCAGCCACCACGCGCCGCGATTCGCCATTCCATAAAGTGCCAGCACGAAGAGCGCAATCGCGTGAATGAAATGATAAAGCACCGCCTTGTTCCAAACATCAATCAGACCGTGCGCTTCCAGCGTCGGTTTCAACCAGTGCGCCCCGAACGCACCGAGCGCTACTGCCAGAAAACAAAGCGCCGCTGCAATTCGAACGAATAAGATCGACATCTTGCGACTATCTCGCTGCGATTTAGCCGCCCGGCAACCTTCGCGTGTGTTTCGCTAATCGACGATTTCGAGGCCCATTTGGCGGGCGGTGCCTTCGATGATTCGAAAGGCTGCTTCGTCGCTGCGCGCGTTCAGGTCTTTGCGCTTGGTGTTGACGATATCCATGACCTGTTTGCGCGTGACTTTGCCGACTTTCTCTTTGTTCGGTTCTTTTGATCCTGCAGCGATGTTGGCTGCTTTCTTCAACAGGACCGCGGCCGGCGGGCTTTTGGTGATGAAGGTAAATGACTTGTCTTTGAAAACTGTGATCACGACCGGCAAGATGTCGCCCGCTTGTTTCTGAGTAGCGGCGTTAAACTCTTTGCAGAACGCCATGATGTTAATTCCACGCGGTCCGAGCGCGGTGCCAACGGGCGGTGCCGGGTTCGCCTGACCGGCCGGGATCTGCAATTTGATGTGAGCGATTACTTCTTTAGCCATGGGATTTAGACAGAATGAACAGAATTTGCAAAATAGGTTAGAACTAAAATCTCTGAAAACATTCTGATCATTTTGTTAATTCTGTCAGAGATTCTTATCCTCTTTCGACTTGCCAGTATTCGAGCTCTACCGGTGTGGCGCGGCCGAAAATCGTAACCGACACCCGCAGTTTGCCGCGCTCGGGATCGATCTCTTCCACGATGCCATTCTGATTTTGGAACGGTCCATCCGCGACCTTGACCGTTTCGCCAACCTCGAAGCTGACTTTCGGTTTCACCTTTTCTTCGCGCTCTTTCATTTGCGCGAGCATGCTGTCCACTTCCGATTGGCGCATCGGGATCGGTTTGTCTTTCGTTCCAGCAAAACCAATCACCCCTGGCGTCTCGCGAATGAAATACCAAGTGCGTCCAACGAGTTGATTGTTCTCGTCGAGCAATTGCATGTTCACGATCAGGTAACCCGGGAAAAATTTGCGGGTCGTCTCGCTTTTCTTGCCTTTTTTGATTTCGGAGACGCGCTCGGTCGGAACGAGCACTTCGTAAATCAGATCGCTCATCTCCTCGGTCTTGACGCGCTTGTCGATGTTCTCCTTGACCTTGTTCTCCTGGCCGGAGAGCACGTGGACCACGAACCATTGGTCTTTGCCTGCGAGTGTTTGCGCCATATTAGTGCAGCCGGGTAAAATAATGGACCACGTTCACAAGAACGAAATCGAAGAGCGCGACGTAACCGCCGAGCAACAGCATCGCGATGATGACGACAAGGGTTGAGTCAATCAGCTCCTTGTATTTCTTGATCCCTTTTTCTTTCGGGTCCCAAGGCCAGGAAGCTTTCTGAAGCTCGACCTTAACTTCGTTGACAAAGTTTTTCGTTTTCGCAATCATCGGATTACGCAGGAAGGACAAAAACCGAGCAGCGTCTGCCGGGAAACTTCATCTTTCATAATTCATCCTTCATCCTTCCAAAATCACGCCAGGAGGGACTCGAACCCCCAACAGGCGGTTTTGGAGACCGCTACTCTACCAATTGAGTTACTGGCGTAAGCTTCGCTAGTTTAATCCCGAATATCGCTTACGCGACCCGCGCCGACGGTCTTGCCGCCTTCGCGAATAGCGAACCGAATTGTCTTCTCCATGGCGATAGGCGTAATCAGCTCCACGTCGATGGCGATATTGTCGCCCGGCATCACCATCTCGACGCCTTCGGGCAATTTAACCGTGCCAGTAACGTCCGTAGTGCGGAAATAAAATTGCGGCCGATAATTCGTGAAGAACGGCGTGTGACGGCCGCCTTCCTCCTTGCTCAGCACGTAAACTTCCGCCTTAAATTTCTTATGCGGCGTAATCGAGCCCGGCTTGGCAATAACCTGACCGCGCTCGACGTCTTCCTTTTTCACGCCACGGAGCAGGATACCGACGTTGTCGCCGGCGCGCGCTTCGTCGAGAAGTTTGCGGAACATTTCGATATCGGTCGCCACTGTCTTTGCGGTCGGCCTGATCCCGACGATCTCGACTTCCTCCATTTTTTTGAGGATACCGCGATCCACCCGACCGGTCGCGACCGTGCCGCGGCCTTCAATGTTGAACACGTCTTCGACCGCCATCATGAACGGCTGATCGATCGGACGCTCCGGTACCGGAATGTAATCATCAATCGCGGCGACGAGCGCGAGAACCTGCTTCTCCGCTTCGGCATCTCCGTTCAGCGCCTTGAGCGCGCTGCCTTTGACGATCGGGATTTTGTCTCCCGGAAATTCGTATTGCGTGAGTAGATCGCGCACTTCCATCTCAACCAAGTCAAGAAGTTCGGGATCATCGACCATGTCGACCTTGTTCAGGAAGACAACGATCGACGGCACGCCGACCTGGCGCGCGAGCAGAATGTGCTCGCGGGTCTGCGGCATCGGGCCGTCGGCCGCGCTCACGACCAGAATGGCGCCGTCCATTTGGGCCGCGCCGGTGATCATGTTCTTGACGTAGTCGGCGTGGCCGGGGCAATCAACGTGGGCATAGTGACGCTTATCGCTCGAATACTCCACGTGTGCGGTGTTGATCGTGATGCCGCGCTCTTTTTCTTCGGGAGCGTTATCGATTGATTCGTAGGCCCGCACTTCGGCCATGCCCTTTTTGGCGAGCACGCTCGTAATGGCGGCCGTGAGCGTAGTCTTGCCGTGGTCTACGTGACCGATCGTGCCGACGTTCAAGTGCGGCTTATCGCGTTTAAATGCTTCCTTTGCCATATCAATTCTCCTGTCGTGTTTTTAATAACTAAACTGCGTCTTTTTTTAAAACTGTCGTCCCTGTCGTGAGCTCAAACTGGAGCCCATGACCGGGATTGAACCGGTGACCTCGTCCTTACCAAGGACGTGCTCTACCAACTGAGCTACATGGGCCGGTTTGCCTCCCGCGTGTAGAACTAAAAGTCCCAAAGCCGCGTCAAATTGCAACGACCATGGGACCGCCTCGTTCTCGCAAAAAGCGTCCGAAACGCTAACCACGCCCCTAGCGGTGTCAAAGCAATTTTACAGGGCCAAAATGACCTGTTTCTACCGGATTCGCATGCTGCTGCTTGGCGGTTCCTCCGGTTTGCCCCGGGTCATAAATCGAACAACAACCGCGATGATCACCAGGATGACGACCGCGAAGAAGATCTTCGCTGGCGTGAAAATACTGCTTCCGGGCGCTGGGGTCGGTGTCGCTGGAGGTGCGTTTTTTGCCGCCAACTGGGCTTGGGCATACTGCATCCGCTGGACCGTATCGTAATCGTCCGGCTTTATTTTCAGAGCGGCTTGATAGTCAGCGATCGCCTTCTCGTAATCCATCATCGCGGCGTAGGTAGAGCCGCGTTTCACCAACGCGTCCTCGCTATTCGGGTCTTTTTGCAGGATCGCCGTGTAATCTTCCACCGCTGCCGGAAAATTCTTCAGGTTCCGGTTCGCCCACGCGCGCCGATCATAACTTTGCGGATCGTTCGGATCTTTTTGGATCGCCGCGGTAAAATCAGCGACCGCCTTGTCCCATTGCGACAATCCAACGTAGGCGAAACCTCGAAACTTCAGCGCGAGTGGATCCTCCGGTTTCAGCTCCAATGCCTTGTTGGCATCAGCCAACGCAGCGTCGTATTGCCGCGCTAAATCCTCAGTTTGAGCTCGCTCGACATAGCCTGACGTATCCTTGGGCGCGAGTTCAATCTCTTTGGAAAAATCGGCCAGTGCCGAGCTGTATCTCGCTCCGGCCGCACCACCATCGCCGGCTACTTCGGCCGCTCTTGCCGCCGCGCGATACGCAGTGCCGCGATCGCGATAAGCGCTCGGATCGTCCGGTGCCGCTTGGACTGCCTTGTCAAACTCTTGGATTGCTTCAGCGAATTGTTTTGCATCAAACAGTTCGATTCCTTTTCGACGGTGAGCATCTGCGTCTCCCCCGCCGCGCTTCTTCGCATTGGTTACCGGCGCTGTAAAAAAGAGCGCTGACAATAAAATCGATAAAGTAAATGTGGTTCGAATCTTCATGTTCTCCTCCGCGTCACCAATTTTTGGCGATTAAGGCCGCGCAAGCCAGCAAATTAAACTGCGAAATCACGGCGCCATGCCACAATCAGCCGGATGGAACCTCGCGCCCGGCAACTCTCCCGAGGTTACGCTGCGCTCTTCGCCAGCATTGCCATTTGGTCGATGCCGTCGCTTTTTCAATTTTACCTCGTCCGCTACTACGAGCCGTTCGCGCAAAATTTCTACCGTTACTCTGTCGCCTGCCTCGCCATCGCACCATTCGTTTTCTACCGCATGCGACGTGGCGGCCCCAAGATCGACATCCATGCCCTGGGCCTTTGCCTCATTCCGTGTATTCCCAATGTCATCCATCAAATCACACAGGTCGTTTCGCTCTTCTACATGGGCCCCGGCGTCTACGCCATCTTCAATCGCTCATCCGTAATTTTCACTGCCCTGCTCGCGCTCGCATTTTTTCCTGAGGAACGCCACATCATTCGCCAATGGCAATTTCAAATTGGCACCCTGCTCGGTTTGTTCGGCGCTTTCGGTGTCATCTGGTTTCAGGCCGGCAATGGCGCGCAAGATCGACATGTTGCCTGGCCCGGGTTGCTCATCGCCTTCACCGCCACATTTTGCTGGGCGCTTTACGCCGTGCTCGTGAAACGGCCTTCCGCGCAGCTGGGCGCGATCCGCAGTTTCGGCGTGATCAGTTTCATTACCTCCGCGCTTTCGTTCCCGCTGACCCTGCTCTTCGGCAGAATCGACGCCCCACTTCACGCCGGCGCTCACGTAAATCTCATTCTCATCATCTCCGCCGTCACCTGCATCACCATGGCGCACGTTTTGTATTACGTCGCGATCCAGGAAGTCGGCGTCGCGCTCGCCCAAACTCTCCAGCTCCTCTGCCCCCTCGGCGCGCTCGCGCTCTCAGCTTGGATTTTCCACGAACGCCTCACCTCGGCCCAATTAATCAGCGCCGCAATCTTGCTCATCGGCGCGTTCCTGGCCATGCGCACCAAACCAATCGCCACCGCTGAAACCGCAGAAAATCTCTAGCGGAACCAGGCACTCGACTTTTAAGTTCCGTCTGTAGCCCAAATGAATTTGAAAACGTATCTCCCATCCCGCCAGAAAACGATCGATCGGGCGCTGGATCGATATTTGCCGAAGGAAACCGTCCGGCCGACGACGATCCACAAGGCGATGCGTTACAGTCTGTTTGCCGGCGGGAAACGTCTGCGGCCGATCCTCTGCCTGGCCGCGGCGGAGGCGTGTGGTGGCAAGATCGACAATGCCCTCCCGCTCGCGTGCGCGATGGAATGCATCCACACTTATTCGCTCGTCCACGACGATCTCCCGAGCATGGACAACGACGATTTCCGGCGCGGTCGTCCCACTTGTCATAAAGTCTTCGGCGACGGTATTGCTGTTCTCGCGGGCGACGCGTTGCTCACGGTCGCGTTCGAAATCGTCTCGCACGCAAAGCCGACGTTACGCTACGACATGTCGATCTTGTTGCGCGAGCTCGCCGTCGCCGCGGGTAGCCAAAAGCTGATCGCCGGGCAAGTCGCCGATCTCGAAGGCGAAGGACAGAAGATCGACATGGCGGGTCTGCGTTACATTCACGAAAACAAAACGGCCGCGATCCTGACAACTTCGGTCCGACTCGGCGCGATGAGCGCAAACGCGGATCCAAAACAACTCGGCGCAATCACAAAGTTTGGCCGTGCGCTCGGTCTCGCCTTTCAAGTGATCGACGACATTCTCGACGTGACGCAAACGAGCGAAAAGCTCGGCAAGAGCGCCGGTAAAGATATCGCCGCGCAAAAAGCGACTTATCCCGCGATCATCGGTTTAGACAAATCGCGCGCTGAAGCGAAACGGCTCACCAAGCAAGCGCACGCTGCATTGTCG